>Ga0247841_10000217_pt1 | contig 155846 bp, 152 predicted proteins | sample LaCruzMarch2015__2_FD_192410 | JGI IMG/M metagenome (GOLD analysis project Ga0247841, IMG submission 192410) | Freshwater microbial communities from meromictic Lake La Cruz, Castile-La Mancha, Spain - LaCruzMarch2015_18m | ecosystem: Environmental > Aquatic > Freshwater > Lake | place: Spain... | reverse complement strand
TTTGTAGCCCTGAAAATATCTATAAGCCTCCCTTGGGGGTAAACGCTTGCGAGCTTTTCTCCAAGAAAATGCCAGCCTGTCGCAAATACGGTCCAGCCGGTAACCAGGGAAGCTACAAGCGCCAAGCCAAATACAAGGCCTATATAACGAAATTGCAAACCTTTCTTTATAATATACTGTCTTCTTCTAAAAACAGACTTAACGGGCATTATTCCCCCTCTCTCCTTAAGTTCGCTACTCTACTTACGGTAAAAACTACGGTATTATTTTTAGGGCTGCTTATAAGCGCGATAATGCTGTCCATCGGAAGATATCTTGTGATGTTTTTGTCTATCGCTATTATAAAGTCCCCTTTTTTCAGCCCTGCTATATCACCTTTTTTACCAGGTGTGACATCCTTTACGACAAGGCCTTCGTATTCAAAACCCAGGGAGACGCCCAGCTCTTTATAAAAATTTTCTTTTGCTTCCATGGACACAGAAATATCTTTTTCCAAAAGCACCTTTACCTCCGAATATCTCGGCCCGCTCAATTCGTTCAGGACATCCTCGAGTTTGCTATAGCGTATAAGCCTTCCCCATATCCCTGTAAGAAAATCGCCTTTCTGGATCCCTGCCTTGGCTGCGCTAGAACCCGGCGTTACTTCGCTTATTGCAAAAATACCGTTATTTTCAGCAAGGTTGATTCCTAATCCGTCCTTAACCATGTTTTCTTTATTTTTCGCAACAGGCGCCGCCAGTTTATTCTTTCTTGAGCGCTGCCATTCAGCAGCCATATTAAACAATTCGACTTCTTTCTTTGTGCTTTTTTCTTCCTCCCGCCATATCTTTGCATGGCTGGCAAGATAAGCCTCTCTCGCGTCTTTATAGTCAGGGTTTATATCCATTGCTTTCTTATAATAAAATGCGGCCTTGTTATGCCATCCTTTCTCTTCATAAGCCCTTCCTAGCTGCATAAAATTCTGCTCAGGTGTGTCGTATTCAATTATGTCTATCTCTTTTCGTAAGATATATTTTTCTCCTTCGATGGTGCTAAGCGCAACCCTGTCTACATACTCGTCCACTACAAGGCCTTTGATCTTTGTCTTGTTTTTCATAATAACGGTATCTGCATAGGCAAGATTGGAAAACAATATGATGACTATTACGGGGATTATAGACTTGCGCATATGTTTAAATATATCATATACTCGTAGAAAATACAAGGCGCAGGCATGTAAGCCGGGTTCTGTACCCCTTGCGGGGCGATAACCATCTATCTGTAATCCGGCATTGCTGCCGGAATTGAGCAACCTACCCGTCCAGCTATTGCGAGCGGGCAACTCTTTAAGCTGAACCTATTTGGTCTTGCTCCACGCAGAGATTGCCGCGTTTCACATCGCAGCCGAAGGTTGCTATGTAATCTTGAGAATGCTACAAAAAGGAGCGTTCGAAAGATCTTCATTTAACAACCTTCGGCTGTTACTCGTCTCTGTGGCTCTAATCCTTCCTGAATCGCCTTCTTCTTGCGATTAAGCGACGAAGGAGACGGGCGTTACCCGCTGCGCTGCCCTTCGGAGCCCGGACTTTCCTCCCGCCAAAATTTTACGGCGAACGGTTATCCAGCCTGCGCCTATTCTATTTTTAAAGAACTGTCAAACCTGGAGTCTATTGCTTTATTGGCAAGCTTGTCTGCAAGGGAATTACACTCTCTGCCTATTGAAATAACTTCTATTTTGCTAAACCCTTTTGATATATGCTGAAACAGGTCATAATAAGGTCTGAGGTTATCATTCTTTACCTTATACTCGCCCGACAGTTGTTTTGTCAAAAGCTCGCTGTCAGATTTTATCCTTACTTCGTCATATCTGTCTATCAAAGCCTCCTGCATAGCGTATACCAGCGCTGAATATTCCGCGACATTATTAGTAGCGTTGCCTATAAACTTGAATAATTTTTTAACAACATTATTCTGCTCGTCATAAAACACCACGCCTATGCCTGATGGCCCGGGATTCCCTCTTGATGCGCCGTCTATGAATATATTAATTGATTTCGACATTGTCTTCTATATAAAGTATTCTTAAGCAGTTGCCGCAAATAATTATGTCTTCTCTCAGTTTTGCGTCACTTACAACCTGAGGAGGAAGGTTCATGTGGCACCCGCCGCAAGAACCATCTTCAATATGCACTATTGCCAGGCCGTCTTTATTTTTCAGGATCTTTTCATATCTTAAAATAACTTGTTTTTCTATATTAGGGGCTATGCCGTCTCTTTTTCCGTTAAGCTCTAAAAGCTTTGTGTCCACTTCTTTGGCCTTTAAATGAATAGCCTCTTTTTCCTTCAAAGCCGCCGACTCTTCTGTTTTAAAAAGCTCTTTTTCCTCTATTATTTTTTTCTTGGCAAGCTCTATCTCGTCCATAAATTTAATAATATCTTCTTCTATTAAAGAATCATCCGCCTTATTGCCTTCTATCTCTGAAAGCATGGTGGAATACTCTTTATTTGTCTTTAGCGTATAGAGCTGCCCCTGCAGCTTTTTTATCTGATCTTCTTTCTGCTGAAGGCTCCCTTCTTTTTCTTTTAATTTTAACTGGGTACTTTTAAGATTATCTTCCGCCTGTTTTATGCCTGTTTTTTTTCGTTCAAGCATCTCATCAATTGATTTCAGATAACCCGGCATAGACGCCTTTTCTTTGCTCAAAGTATATATCTCTGCATCTATAACCTGAAGATCTATTAAAAATCCTATCTGTTCTTTGATGGGTTTTTGTTCCAAGTGGGCTCCTTTTTATAAACAACTTTACAAAACCGACATTGTCAGAGTGTAAAGTTGTTTGAGGTCCTTCGAACACTCGCTATTCGGTCGTATTCTCAGGATCAAATCCGCTTTTAGCAAATTTGGTGGGTCCGCCTCGCCGCTTTGCGATGGGCGAGATCTCACCAAAAATTTTTCACAAAATTTTTGGTGGGCGATACTGGACTCGAACCAGTGACCTCTGCCATGTGAGGGCAGCACTCTAACCAGCTGAGCTAATCGCCCCAAATTTTACAAAGTAAAATTTGATCCCGAGTCTCCCTTATTTATATACTACGAGACGAAGGACAAATTTGCTCTACCAGCCTAGGCCCCTCGCGACATTATGGAAAAATAAGGTCGTTCGGGGTCAATTTTTGCCTTTGGCAAAAATTGGTGGGCCCACAAGGACTTGGCGCCCTCCGCTTCGGCCTCGTCCGGAGGTCTCGGCACTTCCTCGGACATTACGTCCTCGGTCGCTCCGGGTCGGCCACTCGTCTCGCTAAGCAGATGCTCCTTCTGTCGCATCTAGCGGACTCACTTCAAGTCCTTTTAAGCTCCATCTTCAATTATAAAATAACATGGTGGGCCCACAAGGACTTGAACCTTGGACCACCTGATTATGAGTCAGGTGCTCTAACCAACTGAGCTATAGGCCCGCCAAGATTAAAATTATACCATTTGAATTATATTATGACAAGGGGATTTTTATATATGTTGTACTATTTGAACAGCAGGCAACAATAGGCTTTGCCAACCTGGCAGACCTTCGAAAAGACGTCCCTAGGCTTCGCTTCGGGACTTGCGCAATCTTTTAAGCTTGACGAAGGGCGCTTGTCCGCTCCAGCGTGGCGTCCTTCGCTCCGCGCCAATTCTCGCTCGCCCTTGGCTGGGCTGGGGTCTGAGGCGCATTTGAAAAATTTTGCCAAATGTCCGCAAGGAGTTACGGCGAAGTTTTTTATACCGTCAAAACTACCTACGGTATAAAAAATGAGCCATAAACCGAAGCGGACGGCAACATTTTTCTTGCGCCGAACGGCCCCAGCCCAGCCAAGGGCGAACGAGAATTGGCGAGGCTTTTATCCAGGCCTGCCAAGCTGGCAAGAACCTGTTATCATAGCGTTACCTAATATTAAAAGTATTGCGATTTTTCACGAAGGAAAAAATAAAAAGTCTGGGATAGGCTTGTCAATCCAATAAGGGTTTTATTGCCTGATACACCTTCTCGGCCAATACGCCGTACGCTTCATCTGTGTTTCCTGCGACATCCACAGTAACTAACAAAGTGTGTCTTCTTTGCGCTATATATTCAAATGCCTCGTGATACATACCGCCACCTATGGGCACTTCAACCAAAACAACCATAGCCTGCCTTTGCTGGATCATTTCCACTATCTTGTCGAGGTTATCAATCGTTTCCTTTTTTAGAACATTTTGCAGGTAATCATTTTTTGAAAACTCAACTATAACCATCTTGGGGTTAAGCTCCAACACATCTCTCTCTATTCTCTCTAATGCATTCTGCGTTATATTTCCGCTGATTCCTGCGTTTATAACAATCCTTCTTAATTTTCGAGATAATACATAGGGGTAATCATGGTCTTCTGTCGCGCCGTCTCCTTTTGTCAACCCATCTCCAAAACAAATTATGCTTGTCCCCTTAGAGTTCACATTGGCTATATTTGGCTGACAAGCCGACACCTGTATCAGCGCAAAGATTAAAAAAACATATAGTATATTTCTTATTTTTGCTTTCTTAATAGTCATAACTTTTCACAAAAAAGTATATTTGATAATAAAGTAACAGTCAAGACTCTCTAAAATAAATTATACAGGCATATAAGAATTGCAAAATCGTTAATCCAACAAAAGCGAAATCTAAGGCCGAACTTTTAAAGTAACCTCTATGCAATCCGCATTTTTATTACATAGAATTTGTATAGCCTTATCGCTTAATTTAATGCCTTCTTCAGCTACACCCTCCGTCATAGAGTTAAACTTGTTCAATGTTTCATCTATCTTGGTACGCCAATCCTGATATTCAGGGGCTGCGTTTTTCAAAAACCTGGACATCATGGCGTTATTTAGCTCTATATTAGCTTTAGCGATCCCTTTTGGATATATAAGCTTCATTGACGCCTCTTTTACGTCATCTTTATTTCCCATGATCTCCAACACCACAAGTTTGCTTTCAGAAATCCCGAAATAATTATTTCCCACAGTAGTAACGCCGTTTTCCTTAACGTCGATAAATTCGTCAAGCATACTCATGATCTGAGAATACGATACCTTGGCAGGCTCTATTGGTTTAACAACTACAACTGTTTGATCTTTTGCAATATTTTCTTCTTTCACCTCTTCGTTAGGTATAACCGCCGGTATTTCCGGAAGAATTTTTTCCTCTACCGCAGGTATGGGTTGACATACTTCACCTGGCGATGGCTTAACTGCTTTAGATCCAGCAACGCAGCCGGACATAGCTAATATAAGCATTAAAACTACAAATAATTTTATATTTTTCATAAACAATCCCTCCCTTAGCTTAGATTATACCTCACGCTCGTTTAATATTCAATATCAAAAGTATCTTTTACAAAACCATTTATATCCTTAACCGTAACGCCGGCTGGCCGATCGGATTTCACATCTATAACTACAAAATTATAAAATCCGCCTTTTTTTTCCGCGATAGCTATGGGAGCGCCTCCTCCGCCTGTAATTATCTGATAAACGCTTTCATGAACAGCTTTGTTATACAAATGTTCGTGGCCGCAGATATAAGCGCTGACCTTGTATTTTTTAAACACGCTCCACAGTCCGTCCCTTTGGAAAGGATACTTGTCCAGGGAACTTCCTACGTGATTGTAAACGGGATAAGCCGGTTCATGGCCAAAAACAAAAATATTTTTTTTCTGATTTTTTTCCAGATCCTCTTTGAGCCATCTTAACTGCTCTTCTCCGATCGCATGAAAATCATTGAAAATATCCGTATCAAGCATTATAAAATGAGAATCCCCGTAATCAAAAGAATAGGCCAGTTCCTTAAGGCCGGCCGGCCCGTTTTCGGGCATCTCAAAGATTGACCTCACTATGTTTTCGGACAGCTCCGATTCTATTTCATGGTTTCCTGCGCCCACATAAAAAGGTATCCCGTATTTTTCTACAACGTCTTTCCATTTTTTCAATCTATTCATATGCGTACTGCTTTTAGCGGAACCTGTTATCATATCGCCTACAACTATTATAAAATCCACTTTTTCCGTTTTTATTCTGTCCAGGAGAGCCTTTGCCGTCCTGACATTAATCCCATCGTTGCTGTAATCCCTCGTATCTCCTATAACAGCAAACCTGAAATCCGCAAAACAAGGCAAAGCTGCCAAAACCAGCGATATAATTATTATAATTATTGCCGCAATTTTTCTCATATCTATAATAACAAAAGGGGCTGGATAATAAATCCAGCCCCTTATATTTTTTGAATAACCAATAACGTTTATTCCTGGCTAAAAGCTATTTCAAGAAAATTTTTAAGCCTCCTGGATCTTGTAGGATGCCTTAGTTTCCTTAAAGCCTTAGCCTCAATCTGCCTCACCCTTTCCCTGGTTACATTAAAGATACTGCCGACTTCTTCAAGCGTCCTGGGATAACCATCGCCTATTCCAAATCTCAGCCTCAATACCCTCTTTTCTCTTTCTGTAAGGGTGTTAAGAATATTATCCATCTCTTCTTTTAAGATCGTATACGCGGTGGCGTTTGCGGGAGAGACGGCTCTTTTATCTTCTATAAAATCGCCAAAATTAGTATCGCCTTCATCGCCTATCGGAGTCTGCAGGGAAATAGGCTCCTGAGCGATCTTGAGTATGCTCCTGACTTTTTCAACGCCCATCCTCATCTCATGCGCGATCTCTTCAGCCGTAGGTTCTTTCCCGTTTTCCTGGACAAGTATTCTGGAAACCCTTATGAGCTTATTAATCGTTTCCGTCATATGAACAGGTATCCTGATAGTGCGGGCCTGGTCAGCTATTGAACGCGTAACAGCCTGCCTTATCCACCAAGTAGCATATGTAGAAAACTTATACCCGCGCCTGTATTCAAACTTCTCAACCGCTTTCATGAGACCTATGTTGCCTTCCTGAATAAGGTCCAGAAAAGAAAGGCCTCTGTTGGTGTATTTCTTTGCGATACTCACCACAAGCCTGAGATTTGCCTCTACCATAGCCTTTTTAACCTTATTAAATCTCAAAGCCTTTTTCCTGATAATTGCGTAATCCTTTTTTATATCGTCTATCTTGCCACCAAACCTGGATTCGATGTCTTTCTTTCTTTTCTCGAAACTTTTTATGCTGCCTTTTATCCTGCGCCTTCTCATCCTCTGGATCTCTTTATCAATAGCGTCCATTTCGGAAATCGCCATCTTAATGCCATTAGACATGTCGTCTATAATAGAGATGCAGAAACTAAATTCCAGACACAGCTCCATTATATTAGACCCTTTCCTGGCCGCCCTTATCCTGCGCACAAGATTTGTAATCTTCTTGAATATCAGGACTTCGGTTTTCACCTTAGGGTCTTCCTTTATAATCTCTTCCATGTTAACGCTTCTGGTAAGAATCCTGTTCGCAAGAGCAAGGACCTCGTCTTTCACAAAAGGACAGCTCAATACGAACCTTTTATACTCCTCTTCCGCTTTTTCTATTTCCTGAGCAAGCCTTATTTCATCCTGCCTTGAAAGAAGAGGTATCTGCCCCATCTGCCTCAGATACATTTTCACAGGATCTTCTATGCCGATATCTACGACCTCGCGGCCTTCAACGGATTCTGCAACGTTCCGCCTGTCTGTATCAAACATCTGTTTGCCTTCTTCATGCTCTTCTTCTTTATTTGCGGGCTTTATTTCTTCCTCTGAATCAACGATCTCTATGTTCTCCTTCTCCAGTACGGCGAAGATCTTTTCTATCTGCTCAGGAGAAACCATATCCTCAGGGAGGAAATCATTGATCTCTTCATAGGTAAGATGCCCCTTTTTCCTGCCCAAAGCCACCAGCTTATCAAACTGGCTCTCAATGTTCAGCGTCTTTTTGGCCTTTGTTTCTTTCTTCATAATTAAAGCCCCCTTTTTATAAGTTGATTAAATTCTTCTACGAGTTTCTTTTCTTCTTCTTCGTAACCGCTCTTCTGAGCCGTGTAAAGCCTGTTTTGTATATCCTTAAGAAGCCTGGACCTGTTTTCTTTCTTTATAGTCATTATGCAATCACAAACATTCTTTTCTTTGTCTCTTATCTCCACTTCCTCGTTTACTATGAAAGATATGATATTCTGCGGGACGCTGCCTTCCATGGAATTTATTAATTTGTTTATATCTATCGGCCCATCTTCTGCATCGATAGAAAAAAGCGCCTCAGCTATGTTTCTGATATCCTGGTTCCTGAAGTCAGACGGCTTAAGCTCGTCCCTTACTATTTTTATAACATTAACATCCTCCAGCATCAATCTTGCCAGTATTTTCTCCGCGGGAGATATGTCTATGGATTTAACGATATTTCGTCGTTCATCGCCCGAGGCTCGTCGTTCGGGACGGGTTTTAACCTTCTTAAGCTCTTCCCATATCGCATCCTCTTTTACGAAAAGCTCCTGCGCTAAGAGTTTTATATACTCCGCCTTTATAACCGCATTTCTGACTCTATTGATAGTGGAGAGCATCTCCTTTATAGTTTCCGCCTTTGACTCAGGCTCTACGCTGTTGAACCTGTCCTGCAATATATCTAATTTATAAGTAAAAAGGCTTTTTGATCTTTTTATCGCCTCATCAAATTTTTCTTTTCCGAACTTCCTTAAAAAGCTATCCGGGTCATGGCCTTTTTCCAGGGTAGCTATCTTTACATTCATATCTTCTTCCAGGAACAAATCCAGGCCTCTCAACGACGCCATTTCTCCTGCCTGATCAGAGTCATAAAGCATAACTACATTATGGGTATATCTTTTCAAAAGCCTTATTTGCTCTGTGGTAAGCGCGGTTCCGAGGGACGCTATTGCGTTATTAACGCCGTATTGATGGCACGTTATTACATCCAGGTAACCCTCTGTAATTATCGCAAAATTCCTTTCTTTTATACAAGCCTTTGCAAGATTAAGGCCGTATAGATGCTGGCCTTTTTTATAAATAGCTGTTTCCGGAGAATTTATATATTTGGGCAAGGTTTCATCCATGACTCTGGCGCCAAAACCTATAACCCTGTTCCTCGCGTCAAATATGGGGAATGTAATCCTGCTCCTGAAAAGGTCGTAACAGGAATTATCTTTCCCTTTTGTAACCAGCCCCGCCTTGAGAATAGTATCCTGATTTACGCCTCTCGCCGATAAATAATCCAAAAGAGCTTTCCATGAAGGGCCTGCATAACCAACTCTGAATCTCTTCATCACGGAAGCGTCCAGCCCTCTTTTTTCTATATATTTCTTAGGCTCTAAAGAAACGCTTTTATTTTCTAAAAAATCGCAATAATAATTCGCCGCAATATCATTTACTGAGTACAAAGTGCTTACAACGGAAGCTTCCTGGTCATCGCTATTTTTATATTCGGGCAGTTTCACCCCTGTCTTTTCGGCAAGCATCTTTACAGCGTCTATAAAATCCACCTTTTCATATTCCTTTAAAAAATTAAACACATTGCCGCCTGAATTACACCCGAAACAATGATATATCTGCTTATCAGGGCTTACTACAAAAGAGGGCGTTTTTTCATGATGAAAAGGGCAGCACGCCTTAAAATTCCTGCCGCTAGGCTTCAACGAGATATAATTTGAAATCACTTCAACTATATCGCATTTATCCTGAATCTCGTTCAATATATTTTCCGGTATCTTGCCCATTTATTTTTTCCTTGGAAATCTTCTGAACCCAGAACAGGCTAATATCTTGAGTTTTCCTTTTCTCTCAAGTTCGTCTAACATAATATTAAGGCCTACGTTATCGCTTGCTATGTGCCCCGCGACCACTACGTTCATATGTTCTTCCTGCGCTTTTTTGAAGTGCTCCTCGCTAAGATGCATACACACAATAGTAGACACCCCTGCTTCTGAAAGTTTTTTGAATATATCCTTAGACCCCTCTGTTCCACCCGTCATATCCACGAAAACCTTGCCTGCCTTGCTGGAATCAGTACCCTTTGTAATCTTTGGGCCTGCGTTCTGTCTGGCCGCGGCATTATACTCAGGTATTTCTCTTAATATATCTACAATATCCCTGAGCGTATTAGGCTTTTTCTTGTCCATTAAACCCTGCAAATAAGTAGCAACGCAATTATCGGCAGGCGTATGGCAACTCATAAAATTAATATCCAGCAGCTTTGCCGCGTCAACCGCGCGTGTATGGTTTGCAGGCATAACCCTTCTCTCTACCTCGCGTATTCTCTCATGCATAAGCGACTCAGCGACATTTATAGGTACGCCTAGTTTGTTCAATATATCCACCTGCATATACATTACATTAAAAAAACCTGCCAGGGCAAGGCCTTCCGGATGATGAGTCATTGCAAGATCTATCTTTTCGCCTTTTTCTTTAAGCCTGTCGAAAAGCATTATCTCTCCAACTTCTATATCCACGCCCACCAGAATTGTCTTTATTTCGCTGTCTTCCTTGCCGTTAAGGATCCTTGTATCGCTATAAGGATTTTCAAGCCTTTCTGTGTCATAAAATTCCTTATCCTTGGCGCTTAATTTTTCATATTCTTCTTTCGCCCTTAAAAGTTCATTCTTTACAATACCCTTGCCTCTCGGATCTTGTTCCATTCCAAAAAGCACCGCGCTCCTATAGATGTCTATAAGCTTCACTTAATCCTCCTGTTTTATTATTATTTCTTCAATAATTTAACGAGCGGTGTTTCGTGTTTCTCAAAGGGATAAACGCTCATCCCTATATTGTACGCAAAAGGCGCCGCGAGCGAGGCGTATGGAGCTGAAAAAGATTTTTCTTTCGCGCTTTTATAAAAATAATTAACAAGGCTGTGGGTAAACAAAATGTAAATAAGCCCTATTAAAAGAATCCCTCTTGTTAACCCTAATGCAAGACCCGCTATTTTGTTGGCCAAGGAAACGTTTTCAGAATTGCCTAAAAGTTTGCTTGTCAGGATAGCTAATAGTTTGAAAACCAGTAAAACTATTAAAAATATGAATATAAAAGCTATTATATCCGCTTTTAAGCCTGTTAATTTAATATGTTTGGCCAGAAGATCGCTCACTAAAATATAATTATCAAATGAAAGAACAAATGCTAAAAAAAGACCCAAAAGCCTGAAAAATTCAGGTAAAAGTCCATTTTTAAAACCTACATAACATGTTCTAAACAAAAGAATTACAAAAAAAATGTCAACCCAGTTAAATTTTATTTGAGGCATAAATTAAATTGAGGAATTAATCCGAATATGGAAGAAGTATACCATACGCTTTCTGGTTTGTCAAGGCTAGCTGGCAAGTTAAAAGCCTGGATTTTACGCCATCCTGCGCATTTATCAAAACCTTTATATATCGATCTGTATATCCTTGCAAAAAACCCTGTTTATCTCTCTTATCTTCCACGAGCACTCTTACAGTCTTGCCTACAAACATCCTTTCAAACTCCCTTGAAAAGCCATCCGCAGCATCCATTAGCGTGCGCTCTCTTTTTTTCTTCAGAGCGCTGCCCACATCATCTTTATAATTATACGCTGGCGTTCCTGTCCTTTTTGAAAACCCAAAAACATGCAAGCGCATAGGCTTTATTTTTTTAATAAAATCTAACGTGTTCTGAAAATTGACTTCTTTCTCTCCGGGAAACCCCGCCATTATATCCGTACTAATAGCAACGTCAGGAACAGCTATTCTTAATTTATTTACAATACCTATATAATCGCTCGCAGCGTATGGCCTGTTCATCCTTCTTAATATTTCATCATCTCCGCTTTGAAACGGGATATGCAAATGCTTACACAACTTTTCTTCTGATCTTATCTGCGATATCAGCCCATCCGTCACATCTTTCGGCTCTATAGAGCTAAGCCTCATGCGCCAGTCCCCTTTTATTTTACACGATTCTATTATCAATTTTAAAAGGTTTGCGTCTTTTGAGATATCCTTGCCATAAGAGCCCAGGCATATTCCTGTGAGAACTATCTCTTTGTAGCCGTTTTTTATCAGGGTTTTGCATTCATTAAGCACTTCTTCAAAAGGCCTGCTCCTGGACTCCCCCCTTACAACGCTTACTTTGCAATAAGAACATCTATTATTGCAGCCATCCTGGATCTTCACAAAGGCTCTCGCGTGATTTTTAAAACCCGTGATCCGAGTTCCAACCTCCGACGCTATTGCGCTATGACGTTCTTGCGCATCCTTTATAATATAAGGTATATTGTATTTATCCTTATTCTTTATAAAAAAATTCACGCCCTTGAGCTTGTATAAATCCGGCTCCCCTGCGTCTACTGTACAGCCTGTGGCTATGACGCATTTGTTCTTTTTTAGACTATTGGCGTGGATTGACCTTAAGGATTTTGAATCGCTTGTCGAGGTAACAGTACAGGTATTCACTACGTATACATCAGCTTCATCCCTGCTATTTGTTTCAAGATACCCGTTCTTAAGAAAATTCTCGCGTATCACCTGCGACTCATATTGATTGACCTTGCATCCCAGCGTTTTTATATAAAAATATTTTTTTATCATTTTTGCAGCAAAAATATCTGAAAATTATTCAAGCCGGGATCTTTTTTATTCACTGAGCGTTCCTTGTTTATGCCATACGCCTCGGGTAAACCGTCGCCTTTATAAGATATAAAACAAAACTTTCCAGGAGAAACGTCTTCCGGACGCGCCAGGATATTCAGCCTTTTCTCTTTAAGGTCTAAAAACATAAGCTGAAACCTTGGGGCGTATCCCGGGACCAGGATATCTTTGATATCTCTCGCTTTTAAATAATCGTAAAGAACCCTGGTATCAACAAAATCGCCGCTGTCTTCGACATAGTTTCCCGCCAAAAAATAACTAACCCTGCCTCCTTGCTGCTTAAAACTATAGATATAATCATACCAAGTATACGAACAATTGGATATTATAATAAAAGACATGCAGGAAATCCTGATAGATTTTCTTATATTGCTCGTCCCTATAAATATAGCTATCAGAATTGTAGCGAACATCAACGTCACTAAAAAATATTTGGGAGAAAACCGCGTTAAAAATACGCCGCATATTAAATAGTTTAAAATAAAGATACACACGAACATCCTGTCCTTTTCTTTAAATTCCGGATTATATTTATACCTGAATATAAGAAATAAAAAAGCGGCTACGAATAAAAAAGAATTGAAAGGAAAAACATAAAATAATATCCCCCCTGTGGTTCTCTCAAAAAACGCGCTGCCATCCAGCATGTTTAAAAAATGAGGCGTTAAAGACATGAATTTAGGTATAATATCCTTATTTACAGCTTCTGATATTTTATAATAAACGTCGCTCCCGAGCGCCTCAAAAAAATGGTTTTCTATAATAAACCTTGCTCTGAAAATAAAAAAACTTAAGAATATGATAAGAAATAAAAAATTCGCCCTGTCTAACTTAAATTTAAATTTATTTTTTATTAAAAAGTACATAAAATACGAGATAGGCACAATAATAAATATCATATGATTAAAAACGCCCATTCCTAAAAATAATCCTGCTAAGATCCTGCTGGATATCTTTTTATTGGTATTTAAATAATACAACCCGCATATGGCAAAAAGAACCAGCGTAGTCTGAGTCTCGTCTGCAAATCTTGAATATATAAAAGACCAGGGCATGACTAATAGTAGCAACGCCCCCATGATTCCTGTCATATTATTGTATGTTTCCTTAAGAATCTTATATACATAAAATATCGCGGCTAAGTTTAAAATAACTATGGGAAGCCTTAATGAAAAAACATTAATTCCCATAAGATAATAAAAAGGCAGCCGCAAATAACTTATAATAGGGCCCGTGTATGAATTAAATCCGATAAGCGTAAATGGTTTATACATCATAATGCACGTCTTTATGCCGTAAAGCGCCTCATCGTTATTGATTCCCGGCACAGTCCCAAGATAAACAAACCTGGCGACGGAAAGCGCGAAGATTAAAAATAACAAGGAAGATTTTGTTCTACTATTCATAGCTTTTGTTTTTACTTGCCGCTTTTCTGGCAAAAACTTCGACCTGATCCCTCAAGTTAACCCTGAGAAAACTTTTTTTAAAGATCTTTATCCTGGTGACAAGTTTCAATATCTTATAAATCATGCTGTTGTAATTTTTAAATCTTTCCGACCAATAGTTTAAAGTAAATATCCTGGCGTATGCGCCATATTTTAGAACGACAAAACCTGATAAGTTTAATATCTCGCCGAGGCTTTTCTTTGAAAAATAATATAAATGAAACTGATTTATACCCCACCATTTTGCCTTTAAAATCTTGCTGGTAAAGCTTTCTATGTCGGGGGTATTTATATATAGCACCCCGTTTGTTTTCAAAATTCTGTTTATTTCCAGAAGCATCCGCCTCGGGTGATGGAGATGTTCTATGGTATCCTGCATAATTACTATATCAAAATATTCGTTTGGAAAATCAGCCTTTTCTAAGGGCATATTATATATTTTTAGATTAAATTTCTCAGCCGCATATCGCGACGCCCAAGAGGAAAGCTCAACGCCGGAAGTATCCCAGCCCACATTCTTAGCTTCATCTAATAAAAATCCCGTACAACAGCCTATATCCAGTAATTTATTACCGTGTTTTTTAAATTTATTCAGCTTTTTAAGGATAGAGCGGGCTGACAATCTTCTTCCAAGCTCTTCCTCTATGTATTTCTCGTCCACCATTTTTATATACGCGTTATAAAATACGTCCGGATCTTCTGAAGGGATGGCAAAAATAAAACCGCAATCATTGCACCTGGCAATCCTGGAAGGCGGAAACAAATTTTCTTCGGTTACAAAATAAGAACAATCTTGGCTTATCTTTTTAGAAAAATATATGATTTCCTGATCCGCTGACCCGCATATATTGCATTCTATTTTCTTAAACATAGCGAATCATCTTTCCTCGTTTTCCTTATCGGCTAAATTAATCATACTTCCTTTATATACTAAATTTTCAACCGCCGAAAACATCTTGCAAGAAACGCCTGCTTTGTAATCAAACACTCCCATCTTAACGGAATATCCATTTTTTATATCCTCAGGTATTGATATAACGTAATCTTCGCTGACAATCTCTTCTTTCTGCCAGGCATAGGTTGGATAAACTCTGTAGCATATAGGTTTCTTAAATCTATATTTTAAGCCCCCGTCCGAATCCAGCATATCTATAAAACTCCCGTAATCCTTTTTAAGCTGTTCAGGAATTCTCCAAAAAAAAGTAAATCTTATTTGTTTTTTTTCCGAACCGCTGCCGAACACTGCGTCGTATCCCAGGAATTCAAGATTATTGTCTATCTTAACTAAACCTTCGTGCGTAATCGCGGGCGTCTTATCAAAAACCCCGTAAAGCCTGTAATGACCCGGGTAATTCTTCCTCAATAACACTATGCTGCCTGCCATATCCACAGCTCCCCAGTTTCCCGTTGAGATAAATCTTCTTAAATTGCCATCGGATCCAGAGGTGTAAAATGAATCAAAAGTCAGCGAATCATTAAAATCCAGAAGGGCGTATTCTGCGTTCTCCGGCAAAACATAGGGCTTATTTGACAAAGTATAAAAGCCGTTAACCACATGATGAAAAGAATAAAGATAGCCTCTGTTAGATAGTTTTGGGAGAAATTCAAACGTGGAAACAATCCCTGAGTTTTCCGGTATCTTGTTTACAAAATCCTGTTTTACATAATCCGAAATATCTTTTTTAAAATCCCAGGAATACTTTATCAGCCTTGATTGAGGACCTAAGCAAGCGCTGGAAATAACGCCTGTAATCAATATAAATAATATAAAAAATTTTCTCATTGCTCCGGCTTTCAGGCAGCCGATGCTAAGAATCCTTTTAATCCCATATATTGTTGAAATAAAAATAAACGGTATTAATTCAGCTGCATAATGTGTGCTAATGTTATATTCGCTTGGGCGCAAAGAAAGCAAATGCTGCGCAAATATAGGCGCTATTATAAAAATCCTTATATCGAAAAGCGGCAAAAAAGAAACCGGTAGAAATATCTGCAATAAATATACTATTTTTTGCCATTCAAACATTATCTTAATTATTTTTATAGGGTGCAATATGATGGCTCCCAGCACTTCCGGCAGAGAACCGCCTATATGTTGATAAATACTGATAAAACCGATAATGTCTTTATTGAAACTGGGTATAATTTTAAAAACCATTATACAAAACCATGCCATTCCTACTAATAAAGGCGTTAATAGCCACTTGATATCTTTTTTTATAAAAAAAGCGTGTATCCCAAATAGCGTTATAATTAATGCAATGTTTTCCTGGCAAATCAAAGACAGGCTCATAAAAATCACAAACATCTTAAAATTTTCTTTTGCAAAATAATAATACGTAAAAATTAAGAAAGGTATAGCGAGCGTCTGGGGATGAAATTCAAAAAGATTTACATAACCAAGGGCGGGATAGATTAAATAAATAAAAACTATAGCCAGGCCGATATTCCTGTTTAATTCCTTTTTAGCTATTAAATAAATAGGGTATGCGGCTATGCCCAAAGATAGGGACTGTATAAAAAGCAACGTCAAAGGAGATTTAAATATGAAATACACGGGCGCAATTAGAAATACGACGAAACCGGCGTGATTGCCCAGGAAATCAATTCCAAGTATGGAACTATAGATAGAGCCGTGCAGGATATTCCATAAGGTCTGGCTGTAAATAGCTAAATCAAAATCCTGATAACCAAAAGACTGGTATTTCAAAAAACCTAAATATCCAAAACATAATACGTATGCGGCTATCAACAGCCATACAATCCTATCTTGAGCATCTTTTCCTACGGCTGTCACGCGATTGAAATTTAGCATAAAGTTCTGTTTCAGACAGGTTTTGTTTTTTAAAACCCATATTCATACGCCAAACATGACGCTACGTACATAGCCGCTGTTTCTGACCTGAGGACAAGGCAGCCTAAAGAACACATGCTGCAATTATTTTCTTTTGCCATAGATATTTCTTTTGGGCTAAAATCGCCCTCAGGGCCTATAAATATCGCGATTGTTTTTGGGGTCAAGCCTCTTAATGCATTTTTTAAAAGCTTGCTTTCTTTGTCAAGACTGGCAAAAATTACCAAATCTTTTTGTTTTGAGTCTATTAAAGCGCTGTTAAAATACATCGCATCTGATATGACAGGCAGCGCCCTCCTGCCGCATTGCTTAGAACTGGCCATGCCTATCCTTTTCCATCGTTCTGTCTTTCCTGTAAAATCCTTAATATCAGGCACTGTTCTGTCGGCTATTACAGGCACAATTCTGTTCACGCCTAATTCCACAGCCTTTTCAACTATAAAATCCATCTTGGTTTTTTTGGGAATCGCCTGATACAAGGTGATGTCTAAAGGCATCTTGTATCTGGGAGCCAGCGCCTCTTTTATTTCCATAGTTACCGCATCTCTCCTCACGTCTTCAATAGAACATAAGAATTCTCCGCCGACGCCATCAAATATATCAACAACATCGCCTTTTTTAAGCCTCATAACATCCCGTATATGATGGATTTCGGTCTTGTCTTTTATCTCTATTGTATTTTTTAGGGGAACTATTGAATCGGGCGGAACGTAAAAGCGCATGAAATTTCCTTACGTTTTGGTGGATCCGCCTCGCTTCGTCTGGCCAATTTGTTTTGCGAATTGGCGAATGAGGTGGGCGAGATCTCACCAAAAATTTTGTTTTACAAAATTTTTGGTGGACCTGAGCGGGATCGAACCGCTGACCTCTTCGTTGCGAACGAAGCGCTCTCCCAGCTGAGCTACAGGCCCGATAAATTTTATGAAAATTCTAAGATATTAATTATACCATTTTTACTGCATATTTGGAATACTTTTGAATAGATTAATGCATTTTAAAATAGTTGGTTACGGTTTAGTTACATAGGCTCTGCTTCTCCCAGCAGGTTTAAGGGCCTCTTTGACGCGAGCGGGCTCGCCTCGCTTCGCGGGCGAAGCGGGCATGGTGTCCGCTCAAGGCGCGGCCCAAAGGCGCTAAAATGATTTCGCCGCGGCCTACGGCTTACAGCTCATTTTTTATACCGTAGGCAGTCTTGACGGTATAAAAAATTCGCTGTAATTCCTTGGCCGCTTAGTTGTAAGGCCATATGATGCCGAAATCTTTCTAAGGCGCCTGGAGGCTGCGCCTTGAGCGGGCGAGCGTCAAAACAGAGCATTGAAAATATTATATTTAGAATATTAATTAAAACTTGCCAGGCGGGGGTAGCAGGCGAAATAAAACGTGAGTGTCTGAGTTCCGTAAGTAGCTGTTATGTCGCCTGTAACTGTATTGCTTCCAACATCTTTAATAAAATTTATAGCTGTGACAACCACCTTCGGTATCAAATCGTCTTGAGTGACGCCATTGTCAAATATAAGCGCGTTCCCGGACAAGTAATAGCTGTAAATAGCTACTGAGGAGTTGTAATTACCGCTTGTGACAGGGTTATTAGTATTTATTCTTATCTCCAGCCTTTGGGTGCTTGTACTTGTATCATTTGGCAACTGAATACCGGATGTACCCGGAGCTGACATTTCATCTCCTATGGCCTGCATAGTATTTTTATAAATATGCTGTATAGCGTACTGCACTTCATAACCTATGGTAACTCTCTGAATTGCAGTAAGATAAAATTTTTGACTTGCGAAATAAAGGCTTGACACTGCTAGAAATACAACGCCCAGCAGAAGCGTAGCTATCATTATTTCTACCATTGTCATGCCTGTTTGTCTTTTAAAAAGCCGGCTCATCCCAGTGCACCTTAATAATAACTTGTTTATACCCATCAGCTACAGCGCCTGTGTCAATTACATCATACTTAAGAAACGGGAGAGCGGCGGTGGCGGGATTAGTTAAAATTAAAAACTCACCGCCTCTAATGACAGCGCCTATCTCAGACTCCAAGTGGTCGTCCGCGTCTGACGCAATTGTAGTTAAAAGCATTTGGGAATCTGCATATTTATAATTACTTCTCAATTTATCCAGCGCCTCCTCTGCAAAATTGTATGCCTGCATTCTGTGCCTTGCCAGATTAAGCAGGCGCTGCGCGCCAAAAAATGCGCTGAACACGCCTGCTGCAAGCACGGCTATGATCAACGCAGAAACAATCACTTCTGTGATGGTAAAACCTTTTTTGTTCTTATGTGGGGGCATATCAAGGCGTGAAATAATCTGCATCGGAAGTTATAGTGCCATACTTATCTATGTAACAGCTTTTACCGCTGTATGGCCCGTTTCTTCTCATAGCTCTGGCGGTAAAATTATACGGCGCCGTTGTTACGCTTGTAATATCATAATTAAAATATCTGTTGGCTGGAGGATTTCCGCTCGCATCCAAAGTATTCGGATCTTCTATATTTAGTTCGCTTACGGTAGGCCAATACTGATTATATTCTAAGAAATATATCTTCTCCCCTGTCCTGATAAGATTCAAATTGCTCGCAGCTTCTCCGAGCTTTGCCTTTTCCATTGTTTTAACTAGCATAGGAAGAGCAAGAGTAGCTAGTATTCCTACAATAACAACAACTATTAACAATTCTGTCAAAGTAAAACCAGTTTCGCGCTTTTTGAATATAACATTATTTTTTTTCATAGCAGTATAAGTGTTAACATTATTAGATAACAGGGCCGCCAAGGTTCTCGCTTCTAGTAAGCCTTCCAGTCATATTATCTATTTGAGTCCACTTTATCCACGTACCAGCGTTATTTATGCGCGTAGCAGTAACGTTATATTGTCTTTTCGTGCTGACAGTCCCATTGTCTTTGAACGAATAAGCGTATAATCTATTTGTAATAGCATTAGCATTATCTATATCCAGGGTCGAAAAATTATTCTCAGCTGGTAATGCCCCATTTTGATACCAATATCTATCTAATGCTACTCTTATTGCTCCTACGTTTATTACCGCCTCGGCAGATCTGGCTTTTTCTATAGTTGCTATATACTGAGGTAAAGCCGTTGTAGCAAGTATTCCTATGATTATAATAACAATCAGGAGCTCTATAAGAGTAAAGCCTTTTTCATGCATCAGGATGTAGGGCCCCCGAGCTTCGCGCTTCTTGTAAGCTTACCTGCTGCATTGCTTGTTTGAGTCCATTGCACCCAATATTCGCTTTCCTTACCTATGCGCTCAGCTTTCATAGTATAAATCCTTGCGGTAGATGTGCAACTATTAACGGTTATTGCATATTGATACAACCTGTTAGTAACAGTATTTGGGTTGTCTACATCTAAATCATCTATATCAGTAGTCCCTGCGGCATTTTGATACCAATATCTATCTAAAGAGGTTCTTAAAGACCCTATGTTCGTTACTGCCTCTGCAGACTTGCCTTTTTCCAGGGTTGTTATGTATTGAGGCAAAGCTACAGAAGAAAGTATTCCCACAATAATAACTACTATCATAACTTCTAAAAGCGTAAAACCTTTTTTATTCATCAGTCCTTTCTTGCGCTTAATTAACAACCATATTATCTATATAGCCAATTTCCTGTCATTGCGCCGACGTTCGTCATAATTATAGTCTGGCCAGCGGTAGTTCCGGTGCCTGATCTGGTCGCAGTTGCCGTATAAGTAGTGGCAGTAGTCGCTATGGAGAATGTCCAGTATTTAGGCGCCAGGGTTATGTCGAGAATGGCTATAGTATCTGTATATTTTTCATTTTCTGCATAATATACTTTTTCTCCTGTCTGTATATTGCCCAGGCCCGCCCTTGCTTCTCCGCCTTTTGCTTTTTCAATGGACGCTGCAAACTGAGGTATACCTATGGCAGCTAATATACCTATAATGATAACCACTATCAAAACTTCTACTAGTGTAAAACCTTTTCTATTCATCTAACTCCTCCACATATTAAACAATAGCTATATTATCTATATAGCCAATTTCCTGTCATTGTGCCGACGTTTGTCATGATTATAGTCTGGCCAGCGGTAGTTCCGGTGCCTGATCTGGTCGCAGTTGCCGTATAAGTAGTGGCAGTAGTAGCTATGGAGAATGTCCAGTATTTAGGCGCCAGGGTTATGTCGAGAATGGCTATAGTATCTGTATATTTTTCATTTTCTGCATAATATACTTTTTCTCCTGTCTGTATATTGCCCAGGCCCGCCCTTGCTTCTCCGCCTTTTGCTTTTTCAATGGACGCTGCAAACTGAGGTATACCTATGGCAGCTAATATACCTATAATGATAACCACTATCAAAACTTCTACTAGTGTAAAACCTTTTCTATTCATCTAACTCCTCCCTTTTTTTACATTCTCTATCTCTATAATTAATTATACATTATAAACAATAGATGTCAAATAAATTGTAATATACTTTTTAACCAGACGCTTTTATAGCGCTGGATATGCTAAATATAGGCATAAACATCGCTACTACTAAAATACCTACCACGATACCCATAAAAACTAAAACTATAGGCTCAAACATTGTGGTAAGCCTTACGATAAACGTATTCACCCTTTCCTTATAGAACAACGAAACCCTATCCAGCATCTTGCCTAATTCGCCGATCTCTTCTCCGACAATTATCATCTGAATAACAAGCGGAGAAAATAAATTGCTATTTCCCATAGTCTGCCCCATTGATTTGCCTTCTTTAACAGCTGTTTTTACTTCTTTAAGCGCCTTTTCCATCACTTTATTACCAGCTATTTTTTCAGATATCTCAAGCGCATGCAATATAGGCACGCCGCTTTTAATAAGCGTTCCTAATCCGCTTGCAAAACGCTCCGTAGCTATCTCCCGGACTAATTCTCCCAAAACAGGTACCCTAAGAATAAAACCATCAAACTGTAATCTGCCTTTTTCTGTAGATATATATTTTTTTATAACAAAAAACAACCCGATAACGCTTCCCGCCACTGGGAAAAAATACTTCCTCACGATATTGCTTACGTTAATAACCATCTGGGTAAGGGCTGGCAATTCGACATTAAAACCTTTGAATATCTCAGCAAAGATAGGTATGATTTTAAGCAAAAATACCGCTATTGCGCCTGTTGCCACAATTACCAGTATCAAAGGATACATAAGAGCTGACACTATCTTCCTTTTCAATTCAGCGTTCTCTTCCAGATAAGTAGCCACCTGGTCAAGGCTTGAAGGCAAATGCCCAGAAGCCTCTCCTGTTTCAACCAGATTTATCCAGAAAGAAGAAAATATCTTTTCATGCTTTTTTAAAGCATTCTGAAATGTGTATCCTCCTTCTACGTCTTTTTTAATCTGCTCTACCGCCGCGAGAAGCAGCTGAGATTCTATCTGTTTACATAATATATCCAAACCTTTTATGAGGGTCACGCCTGCGCCTAAAAGTGTTGCCAGCTCCCTTGAAAACATTATAAGATCGTGCGATTTAATCGCTCTATGAAATCTCCTTTTATCATTCCCGCTCTTTTTTGATTTAGCTACTTTAGGCGCAAGCGTGACAGATATTACAAGAAGGCCTCTTGACTGTAATCCGCTTACCAGGTCTTCTTCATTTACAGTCTCTACTATCTCGTCTATCAATTTGCCTGCTCTGTCCCTTGCTACATATCTAAAGTATGGCATACTTGCTCCCTTTGTAAATTATTTGCTGCGCGAAGACGCAATATTTTCTACGCGATTATTCCTCTCCGGCAACCAAAGTTATGCTAAGCACTTCTTCGATACTAGACATGCCCTCCTCTACCTTTTTCATTCCGCTGCGTAGAAGAGAGCTTGTGCCCATTTCTTTTACTCTACTTTTGATCTCCCCAAGCGGAGCACCCCTAGTAACCAGCTCTCTTAGTTTATCATTCATCAATATTATTTCATAAATAGCTATTCGGCCTCTGTAACCAGTATGGCTACAATAATCACACCCCTTTGGTTTATACAAAAGTTCCTGCTTGATCCCAAAATCCTTGGCCAGGCTAGGGGTTGTCTCATAAGCCTCTTTGCACTCCGGACACAATCTTCTGATAAGCCTTTGAGCGCCTACCATGATAAGCGAAGAGCTTATTAAATACGGTTCAAGCCCTATATCTATTAACCTGGATATGGCGCTTGGCGCATCATTGGTATGCAAAGTGCTTAAAACAAGATGTCCTGTAAGAGACGCCCTTATACATATCTGGGCAGTCTCCAGATCTCTGACTTCTCCAACCATTATAATGTCAGGGTCCTGCCTTAAAAACGCCCGGAGAGCACTTGCAAAAGTAAAGCCTATACCGGGTTTTATCTGGACCTGGTTTATGCCGTCCAGCTTATATTCTACAGGATCTTCTACTGTTGTGATATTTTTACGCGGGCTTTTTATCTCATTCAGCGCCGCGTAGAGCGTTGTAGTTTTGCCGCTTCCAGTAGGGCCTGTAATTAAAATTAAGCCGTGGGGGCTGATAATAGCTTTTCTAAAATTTTCCAGGTCTTCCGGATCGAATCCTAAATCTCCGAGATTTAGAGGCGTGGAGGATTTATCCAATATCCTCATTACCACTTTTTCGCCGAATATAGCAGGGATAGTAGATACGCGTATATCAATCCCTTTGTTATCCACTTTTACAAAGAACACGCCATCTTGGGGAAGCCTGCGCTCTGCAATGTCCAGATTTGAAAGTATCTTTACCCTGGAGACAATAGCCGGCAACAAATTCTTAGCAGGAGGCGGGATTTCATACAAGACTCCATCTATCCTGTATCGTATGGTAATCTTGTTTTTACAAGGTTCTATATGTATATCGCTGACCCTGTCTTTTATAGCCTGCATTAGTATAAGATCCACAAGCTTTATGACAGGCGCCTCTTCCGCCCTTGCAATAAGATCGTCTAGGCTCAGGTCGCCTTCTACGTCTTTCTCTACTTTAAATTCTTCAAGTTCATATGAATTACTTACAGCGTCTTTTAACAGATCCTCTTTACCGTAAAACTCATCAATGGCCCTCTGAAGGTCTGACTTAGTAGCAATAATAGGATTTATGTCGCAATTCGTCATGCGCTTTAAATTATCTATGGTAATAAGATCCAGGGGATCCATAAAAGCGACGGTAAGAGATTTTTCGTGTTTAGAAACAGGTAAAAGCATATTTCTACGGGCGTAATCCTCCGGCACTAGCTTGGCAAGATCCTGATTTTCAGCAGGTTTTAAAAGGCCTTTGGCATAAGAGGCATAAGGGATTGACAACTGCTTTGCCATTGCAATAACAATGTCTTTTTCTGTTACGATCCCGAGATTTATTAAAGTCTCTCCAAGCCGCTTGCCTTCTTTTCTCTGAATCTCAATAGCCTTTTCTAATTGCTCTTCCGTAACCAAACCTTCTATTAATAGTATCTGGCCTAATTTTTCTCTGGATTTTTTCATAATATCACATTATACTTTCAGAACCTTGGATTTTAAACTTCAAACTTAAAATATCTTTATCCGCCAAATAAATCCAGGACTGTATTAATCTCTTTTTCCCTTATTGCCTTTGGTTTTTCCTGCTCTCGTTCAGAAACATTTCCAATCGCATAGGAGATATCTTTAATAATATTTGGCGTAATAAATATTATAAGCTCCCTGTCGGTATTATCTTTAGACTTATAGCGGAACGCTGCGCCTAAAACAGGTATGTCTCCTAAAAATGGCACCTTTTTAAGGCCGCGGTCATGTTGAGATTTAATAAGCCCTCCTATGACCACTGTTTCTCCGTCTTTAACCATAACGGTGGTTTTGGCGGTCCTGAAACTGAGATCGAAAAGCTTATTGTCAGTAGTGGATAAGTCTGAAAGAGTTTTGCTAATCAACTTTGGTTGTATAACCATTGTAATAAAATCACTTTTACTTATGGTAGGGGTTACTGTAAGCGTTATCCCGGGCCTTTCATCTACTTGCGCCCTTTCAAATTCAGAAGTTTGCCTTGGTCCGGTTGTTGTGTCTGTTATAGTATCCTTCCTTTGAATAGCGTCGTTGGAATTAATATTTATCTCTGCGGTTTCATTATTCATAGTCAGTATTTGAGGCCTAGCGAGAATTTTCGTATCAGAGTTATTTAGCAACGCGGTTAGGGTGGCGGTTGTGGAGGATAAGCTAACGCTGCCTGCCGAACTTATCCCTTCTCCGCTTGAATTATTTCTCCCAAGGCTGTTATTCATAGGCCATATAGTTCTAGTGGCAGGCCCTGTAAAAGTTCCAAATTCACCGCTCCAGTTTACTCCTAAGCTTTCAACCAGCGCAGTGCTGGTCTCCAGTATCTCAACTCTTATCATGACTTGAGAAGTCCTCACGTCTAGCTTAGACAGCAAATTCTCGACTATAGGAAACTGGCTTGGCACATCCGTTATAATAAGGCTGTTAGATCTCTTGTCAGCTATTATCTTTCCGTTTTCGGAAAGTACGCCCTTTACGATTGTCTCTATCCCTGCATCAGCCGCGCTCGCGGTAGGCGCGTTCATCTGGGCGTATTTTAATTCATATATCTTTGTGACAGTCTCCACCTTGGGTTTCCCTGTTTCCTTGACTATAAATATGCTGGTGCCCGGTTCTTGTTCATAGACCAGATTATTCGCATTCATGATATAGCTTAACGCCTCTTCTACTTTAACATTTTCAAAATAAACGGTAACGGTCCTTTCCTGGATATTCTGGCTGGCGATAAAATTTAAGCCTGACTGCTGGGAAAAGACTTTCAACACTGTCTTGAGGTTTGCGTCCTGAAAATCCATTGAGATCAGGTTGCTCTTACCGGGAGACATGCTCTTGGCATAAGTATCAGCTGCAAATGAAAATGGCGCTGAGGCAAAAATAGCGAACACAATGGCGATAGATACTCTAATTGTTTTCATATAAACCTCCTAATATTGTATGGCAAGACATGCCTCGCCCTACTTTGGTCTTACAATGAACTCCTTCTTTTTATATATTAAACGAACGCCCTCTTTAGTTATATCCTTGACTAGAATGCCTCCTTCTCCAGCTTCTGCGCTTACGCTAATGACGTCTTTTATATCATATATCTTATTATTTATGATTACCTGAGGCCTTGAACTTTTCCACACCATACCCTGGAACAGCAAATCCGGAAGAACCACATTTTCATCCGCTGGCTCTTCCTTATATTTTTCCGCCTCATCAAAAGGGCTTTTAAAAGGAAATTTTTCGTTCTCTGCGGTATAAACTATTTCATTTTCACTCTTGGGCACGCTTGCCTCCAGGATCTCCACTTCCTGCCATTTTTTATTGAATTCCTTTCTGGAAAAAACCTCGTCATCGGTATCGCCCTTTTTAAACTTCACGATACCTATAATAAGAGCCACCACTACCAGCGCGCTTATGGCTATATATTCCGTAGTATGCTGCTTTTGGGACGTTTGTTCTGCCATAAACTATTCCTTCCGCACAATAGTACTTATAACAATATTCGCCTTTATATCAAATACTTTAAACTTTCCAAAATCTTTTTCAAATTTCTCTTCAAGGTCCAGCCTTTTCATATTTACGCTTTCAATCTTTAGAAATTTTTCTGACGATTCTATGGCTGCGACAAACTTTCCAAACTGATTATGAGTAACAGTCATATCAACTATCACAGATAGTTTTGTATATAGCCCAAAATCCTCCGGTTCCCCTGGAGTTATAGAGGATATTTTTATATATTCTTTCGAAGCCATGTTAGACACCACGCTTAAAAGCCATGAAACGCTTTCGGCATCAGGAATTTTTTTATCATAAATCTTTATATGTTTGTTCAGACCTTTTATCTTGCCTATCAGAATATTTTTATCCCTCTCCTTTAATATATCGGCTCTCATAGTTTTATTCTTATCGGCAAAAGGCATATAGATAAACGTAATGCCTGTTATTAACAGTAACGCTATAATAATAGCGTTTATTATGATAATCTTATTCCATTTTTCATTCTCATTCTTTTTTATTTTCATACTTACGGCCCTTTGAGATATATCTCAAAACTTGAAACATCTATTCCGTTCATTTTTATTCTTTTAACAGATACTATGTCAACCTTTGACATGCCTTTATTTATCCCGCCCGACTCTCTTAGCTTGCTCAAAAAGACATCTATGATGCCTTTTTCGCTGACCTTCTCATCTACGAGATAGTAACCCTTGACACTAAGATATCTGGTGATTTTAGACGGCTTTTTCCTATCTATCTTTTCTTCGAAAATCACCTCGGACAACCACATATCTGCCGGTATTAAACTTATTAGATCTTGCAGCCTGGGAGTAAAATAAGTCCTGCTGGATATCAGGTTTTCCATTATATTTTTTCTTGATTCCATCTCATTCTTAATTTTCTCCAGATCAGCTATGTTTTCACTTTTTACGCTTACCTCTGTCTTTGGTCTTTCAAACAATGTCTTGTCCAATTCATTGGTAAGAGGCATGATGGCCCTGAGGGCGAAAACCTTGAATATGATTAATAAAAATACCGCCAAAGACGCCTCGAGAAATATAGTTTTTATAAGCACTTCTTTCTTTTTATAGAAAAGAAACTGCTCTCTGCATAGATTTATATCTATAAACGGATCCGCCAGCCCTCTGAGCGCAAGGCCAAAACATACGGCTGCTCTTGCGGGTACAACCCCTGATGCAACCTTTATCCCTCGCAGGGGGTCTCCAATCTCTACCGGTATCTGTAATTCCTTACCCACTATTTCATGCCAATTCTCCAGAGGCACTTTGCTGTAAATAATTATTTTATCTATAACTTCACTTGGAAACTGTTTTTCATAAAAATCAAAAGAAAGCTTTATCTCTGCCAGTATCTTTTCAAACACAGGCTCAAATGATTTGTCTTTGGGCGTAATTTCAAATAGAGGTATATCCCTTATTATATAAGGAACGCCGCTTCTGAGAATGTTGATATTAAGCACTTCAAAATTTATGTCTACTATCGCGGTATTGGCTTTAGCGTCTATTTGCTGGGCTGCATTAAAAGCCCTCATGAGGCTGAAAGGCGCGGATTCCATCATCAAAACCTTAAGTCCTGCGGCATTCAGTATATTTAAATATTGCTCCAGGGTATTTCTTTTTACCGCGACAAATACTACGTCCATGCTATTTTGAACAGACTTGCTGGGCAATACTTGAAAATCTGAAATAACCTCTTCCATGCGAAAAGGTATGTATCTCTTCGCTTCAAAATTAATAGCTGCCGATCTTTCCTGCTTTGGGATTTTTGGCATTTGAAAATAACGAACCATAGTTTCTTCGCTCGGAATAGCGGTAATAACGCTGCCTGGCTTTACATCGTTTTCTACGAAAACTTTTTTTATAGCTTCTATGATATATTCTTCTTTTGTCTTGTCTTTCTTAGATGAATTGTCTTGAGAAGCGGTATCTGCGCTGCCAGCATGAGACTCAGGGGTTATTTCCCCTCTATACTGATCTTTCTTGGGGTATATAGACGTCTGCCCGAATTTGATAAGCTTAGGCCCTCCAATGCCTGACTTAAGCACAACCAAATCCACAGTGTCCTGGCCCACGTACAAGCCAACAACTTTTTTAGGATTAAAAACAGATAATATATTTTTATCCATGATAAAATCGCCTTTGAATTAAGGAATTTATATTTTAGCTCTAGCTTCTACTATTTGAGAATTCAACCACTCATCAACTGACTTCTTATCAAATCTCCAGACATGGCCTACTTTTATGCCTGAAATCTTCTTTTGATGAAGCCAATTATAAATAGTCTGCTTCTCTAACTTAAGGTACCTGGCTAATTCATCCGTATCCATGAGTCTTGACATTTATAACGCCTCCTAATCTATTTACTGATTCTATAGGTGAAGCCAAATATACCATAAAGAACTTACTTTGTCAAGGTAACCACTTCTATGCTCCATACTACATATTAATTTAACTAATTATAATTAAACGAGTTATAGAAAATTTAAGAAAAAATAAAAAAATAAGGAAAAATATAGTTATTTATAATATTTTTCCTTAACTTGTTTAAATATAAGTACTTACTAACTTACAACTATTTGACTTCAGTAATCCACTCTGGAACTTATCATGTATTGGCCTGCAGGATCCGGATCTATAGTTACTGTTATAACCACATTAGTCCCGCCAATATTGATAGTAGTATCAGTTGGTCCTGGAGAGGTTATGACAGAGCTAGGGTCTGTTCTTAGCTTCCAATAAGCGTAATTAATGCCTGATTCCGCTAAATTTATAGCTTTTATCCTTCTTATCTGGACTTCACAGATATTGTTATAGTTATACGCTACAAGAAGAACCGCGATAGCGGCTAATGACAATAAAAACAAAAGCATTAAAGTTACAAAAATCGCTATCCCTTTATTATTACTAGAGTTATGTATTTTCATATAAAATCAAACCTCGATTCTTTAGTGTTTAGTGAATAGCGCAAAAGTGCATCGTTTTTCTATCCGCTAAATAATTAATTATTGTAGCTCTCCTATCATTTTTTCAACTGCTTCGGATATCATATGCCAACGTTCCTGACTATGTATCGTATACTTCTGCTTTCTTTTCCAGCCGGTATCTGACTTTTGCCATAGATACATACATAGGCGCCTATTACCCCATGATTCAACCAAAACCACCGCTGACCACCACCCAAACCCTCTGCTAATAGTCCTATAACTTAAGACTTTCAAAGGCGGCCCTATAGGTATTTTTTCTTCCTCATTCGTTACCTTTTCATCAGGCATGAGTACCTCCCAATTTTTGCAAAGCAAAAATTAATCCCTCATCTTCTCGCTGCTACGGTTTCTCCTTATTATTATAACTTCCGCATCTGGGACATTGAGACATATTAATATGTCTGCTATCTACATACACATAAGTGCATATGGAACATTGCCATAAAAAGTTTTTTTCTGAAGAGAACTGTTTCTGTTTTTTCCTATTTTCAAATACAATGGCCAATAAGACAAGACACGTTGTTAAAATAAGGTACAAGCTAACCGCTAATGAAAAATCTATTTTAATCATTGCTTGAAGTTAATGCGCGCCATACCTTCCTGATTATCATCCGGGGCAGGCACAAACTGCCACTTCCTCACATATCTAATTGCTGCATTGTCTATCTCTGGAAAACCGCTGGAAGTAACACATTCTGCGTATTCAACAAATCCGTCTTTTGATATTTTGAATTTAACATTGGCACTGAAATCTGAATTGAAATCCGAAGGTAGCACTGTAGATTTATCTAAATTCGGCTTATATATAATTAACCTGTCTTTGGCACTTCCTTTTATAAAAAAATCGGAAAAGTTAACCCTTGCGATTTCTTTTTTGTGGGGTATATTTAAATTTAAAGAATTGCGATCGCCGGGAGAATGCAAAAATTCCTTTTTTTCAAGCTGCATACTTATAAAACCTGGCCCACTAGGTTCTAATTCATTTATTTTATTTTTCAGATAGCTATCCTCCGGCATAAAAGATCTTTCGTTTTCAGGCATGATGTTTTCCAGTATATCTCCTAGAAACGCTATTGAAGTATTGCGCTCCGCTATATGGCCTGTTGAAAACACCGGTTTAACTGAAAATATAAATAGAAAATGCCATAAGGCGGATATTAATATTGCTATGTTTAGATTGCGATTTTTGAATAATAGCATTCTTTTATAATAATAAATTACAAGCCATAGGCGCAAGCAACCGGTAAGCAAATCTGCTGCCTATGCCCTAATTAACCTCCTGATTTGTCGCTATATTGACCTGTTTCATGCCAATGTCCCTGCAAAAATCCCAGATATTAACTACCTTGCTTAGCGTCACATCCCTGTCTGCCTTTATCAATACAGGCTCTGCGTTGGAAGCCTTTTCGAGCTTGCTCTTAAGTTCCACCAGGGTTACAGGCGTTTCATTTAAATAAAATCTATTATCATAGGTGATAGTAATTACTATTGTGTTCTTTTGCACGACTTCGCTCGTCACTGCCTTTGGAAGGTTTATTTTAATGCCAGGCTGAGATATAAAATTTGAGGTTAACAGAAAAAATATCAAAAGCAAAAAAACGCAATTTACAAGAGGTACCATGTTCAACTGAGCGTCTTCTATCTGCAGTCGTTGTTTAAATCTCATTTAATATCCCTCTATTCTTTGCGACAGCATATTTATAAGCTCCGTTGCGCTGCGTTCCATATCAAGTACAAAATCCTGAACCTTTGCGGCTAGATAATGGTACGCCACTATCGCAGGTATCGCTACAATAAGGCCCAAGGCTGTAGTTAAAAGAGCTTGCCATACCCCTCCTGCCAAATCCCCTGAGCTAACAGGATTAAATGCAGCTGTTTTCATCTGAATAACTTGAAAAGCCTTTGCCATTCCTACAACAGTCCCCAACAGCCCGAGTAGAGGGGAGATATGAGCTATGGTAGCTAAAACTTTTATGCGCCCTTCCAGCCTGGGAATTTCCTGATGGCCCGCATCTTCTATCGCTTCCCTGATCTCCTGCCTTGGCCTGTCGTGCTTCAAAAGCCCCGCTTTAACTATGGCGGCAATAGGGCCTTCCGTTTCTTCGCATATCTTCACGCTCTCCGCAATCTTGTTGCGCTTCAAAGCGCCTTCTATGTTATTCATAAAAGACACCGCGTCTATTCTTATCTTACGAAAGTAGTACAACCTCTCCAGGATTATACCAAAAGCTATGATAGAACATAAAATAATAGGATACATTATAGCCCCGCCCTTTTGCATCATCTCAAACATATCTCAGCTTCCTTTCTTAGTTTTATTGTACAGGAAAGCCTGAACACTTTCCCTACCGCTGAAAACTATTTTATTATTTCTTTTCTTCCAAAGTTTCTAGCCTTTCCTTTGCAATAGCGGCTTCTTTTGTATCTACCCCTGATATCTTTTTATAAAGTTTTGCCGCCTCGTCAGATCTATTCTGCTTTTCCATCAACCTGCCACATGAAAGAGCTGCGTTAGCGACTATCTCGGTAGAATCAGGATATATATAGCCTACTTTCATATATTCTGTAATCGCGCTCTCGATATTTCCTGATTCCTCATAAAGCTGCCCTATCGTAAGCTGTATACTGGCGTTAAAATCCCCGCGCTTGGAATCCAAAGATTCTTTATAATAATTGATAGCGTCTTTGAGTTTTCCTTCTTTTTTCATAATATCCCCAAGATACTTGAATGCCACTTTTACAAAAGCGGTATTCTTATAGTCTGCTGTAAATTTCAAAAGCCTGTCCGTCGCTTTGCCGGGAGAATCCTTCTTCATAAGAATATCTATTATCTTAAGTTCAGCCGTAGGTATAAGATCGCTGGCGGGATAATTTGTTTTCAAATTTTCCAGAACGCTCATGCTTTTGTCCAGCTCGAGTTCTTCATAAAATATCATGGCAACCCTGTACGCAGCGTCATCTGTAAAGCTTGCCTCCGGATATATCTTAATCAGGTCGTTGAAATATTTTTCCGCTTTAGTAAAATCCTTCCTGTTTATGTAGTATTCTCCTAACCAAAATCTCGCATCTCCCGCCAGCTCGTCTTCGGGATACTTGGCTATATATTCTTCGAACTGGTTTACGGCCTTTTTGTTGTCTCCCATTTTATAATAGCACTTTCCTATTTCATACAATGCCCTGCGGCTAGGCTGGCTGTCAGGCTGCCTGGAAGCTATACCCTGGAATATGTCCAGGGCTTGCTTGAAATCGGAGGCGTTATAAAAAGCGCTCGCCATCTGAAACTCAGCGTCTTCCTTGTATTTTGTATCTTTAAATTTTTCAAGAAACGTTTTGAATTCATAGGCCGCATTTTGAAAAGATCCTTTTTTGAAATATAAAACAGCAAGAGCGTAACTGGCGTCTTCTATATATTTAGACTCTGGGTAGTTTTTCAATAAGCTCCTGAAAGCAAGAATAGCGCCTTCATATCTTTCTGATTTAAACTGTATCCTTCCTATCTGATACTGGGCGTAATCCACATAACCAAACACTGCATCAGGATTGACATTAGCCTCTTTTAAAACCATATCATAAGCCTCGGACGATTTGTCTAATTGATTCAGCTGGAAATACGCGTCGCCCATTCTGCAATATGAAGTTATGCGATAGATATCTTCGTCAGTGCTCTTTATCACCCTGCTGAACTCTTCTATTGCGTCATTATATCTGGCTGTCTTAAAATAAAGCCATCCAAGATTATACTCCAGATCATCCGAATAGCCGGAGGATGAAAATCTCTTTATACTATCCTTAAGAACTTCTATGCCGTCCTCATACAAACCAAGCTTGTAAAGCGCCTCTGATTTACCAAGATACGCTTTCATTATCAGGCTGCCTTTAGGAAATTTTTCTATGATTTCCGTAAAACATTTCAGGGCCTCGTCAAACTTATCCATCTTCATAAATGCCCGGGCTTTGCCTTCCAATATAGTATCCATAAGACTATCGTCTTTCTTGATGCTGTCAAGGCGGACAAACTCTCTAATAGCGTCTTCGTACTGTTCTAATTTCATATAACTCCACGCGGTATCATATACGGCGTAAAAATCTATATCAGAGTCCTGGGCTATTTCAAGCGATTTTTTAAACGCTCCCAGCGCATTTTTATAATCATTTTGATAATAGTAATTTTCTCCCATATAAAAATACGCGAGTTTGGACTTTTTGACATCTTTGGTTCCTTGGATAAACCTGGATAAGCTTTCTTTGGACTCATCGTACTTTTTAAGCCTGTAAAGCATCTCCCCTATCTTCAATTCAGCGTCCTCTTTTAATTCGTATCTCGTTTCACCCGAGACCAAGGACTCTGAGCTTACTGAAGGGTCGCTTGCGGGATATTCGGACACAAATACAGAAAAACTATCAATGGACTCCTGATACTTTTTCTCTTCATAAAGAGACCGCGCATATGCATATTTTGCGTACGGTATGTAATTAGATTTTGGGAAATCCGTTAAAATAACCTTGTAAAACTCTCTGGCTTTTTCAAAATCCCTTGTCCTAAAATATATTTCTGATTTCCAATACATCGCCTCGGCCTTGAAATCTGTTTTTGTTTCTGCGCTTATAACAGCGTCTAATTCTTGCATGGCATCGCTGAATCTATTTATATACACACAGGACTCTCCCAGTAGAAGCCGCGCTTCTAGAGTATCAGCGTCCGCTGGTTTTTCAGATAAAAATTTTTCGAATGATTTTGCGGCTATTTCATAGAAACCGTCCTGAAGGGATTTCTTTCCTAAGATAAAATCGGAATTTTCTTCGGCATTCAAAGGGGTATATAATATCAATATAGATAATATTATAATATATATGTATCTAATATTACTCATCTTGATCATAAATATAACATTACAAAGGCTAATGTTCAAGAGAAAAATAAACTTTGTAAATAAACTTTACAAAACTGACATTGTCAGAGTGTCAAGTTTATTAGGTGGTCTTTTAGGTATTGTCCGGTATGTGAGGATGGGGTTTTTATTATTTCTTCAGGCGTGCCGCAGGCTACTACTCTTCCGCCTTCGTCTCCCCCGCCAGGCCCAAGGTCTATTATGTAGTCCGCTGATTTTATAACGTCCAAGTTGTGCTCTATTATTAAAACGCTGTTACCGCCTTCTACAAGCGCGTGTAATACTTTAAGCAATCTGTCTATGTCAGCAAAATGCAGCCCTGTGGTAGGCTCGTCCAACATATAGAGAGTTTTGCCGGTCCCTATTTTACTAAGCTCGGTTGCAAGTTTTACCCTTTGCGCCTCTCCTCCTGAAAGGGTTGTTGAAGACTGGCCCAGCTCAACATAGCCAAGCCCTACCTCATAAAGCGTTTTTAGTTTCTGCTGTATATGCGGGATATTTTTAAAAAGCTCCATCCCGTCTTCAACCGTCATCTCCAGCACGTCAGCGATTGATTTACCTTTATAAAGAACCTGCAACGTCTCGTGGTTGTACCGCCTTCCGTCACAAACCTCGCATGTCACGTGAACGTCTGGTAAAAAATGCATCTCTATCTGTTTAATCCCGTCCCCCTGGCATGCCTCGCATCTCCCGCCTTTAACGTTGAAACTGAAACGGCCCGGCTTATACCCTCTCTTCTTGGACTCTGGAAGCCTTGCAAATATATCCCTTATAAAAGAAAACACTCCGGTATATGTGACTGGATTTGAGCGCGGAGTCCGGCCTATCGGAGACTGGTCAACTACAACAACCTTGTCTATTTGATCCACGCCTTTAATCTCATCATGAGCCCCGGGCTTTTCCTTTGACCCGTAAAGCTTTTTTGCCAGGGCTTTATATAAGATATCGTCTACCATAGTGCTCTTGCCTGAACCAGACACGCCCGTAATACATACAAAAAGTCCGAGCGGAATCTGGATATCTATGCTTTTAAGATTGTGCTCTCTTGCTTTCTTGATAATTATAGATTTGCTCTTTATCACTTTCCGCCTTTTTCCAGGAACGCCTATCTTTAACTCTCCGCGCAAATAACTGCCTGTAAGGGATTCTTTTGAATTAATAATATCATTTATCCCGCCCTGGGCTATCACATACCCGCCGCGCTTTCCTGCGCCAGGGCCAAGATCTATAATATGATCAGCGTTTCTTATAGTAGCTTCATCATGCTCAACAACTATCAGGGTATTGCCAAGATCTCTTAGCGCCTTAAGCGTATCAAGAAGCTTTGCATTGTCTTTTTGATGAAGCCCTATACTCGGCTCATCCAGGACGTAAAGCACTCCCACAAGCCCAGCCCCTATCTGAGTCGCAAGCCTTATCCTCTGCGCCTCTCCGCCTGAAAGAGTAGAGCTGATTCTGTCTAAGGTCAGGTAATCAAGGCCTACATTCGCCATAAAGCTAAGCCTCTCCAATATCTCCTTCAAAATCTGGCAGCCAATCTTTTCCTCAATTTCCGTAAGCTTCAGCTCCGAGAAAAATTTCTTTGCGTTCTTTACCGAAAAACCCGAAACATCACTTATGGAAATACCGCTTATCTTTATTGAAAGCGCTTCAGGCTTTAATCTCCTTCCTTTACATTCAGGGCAGACGGAAACGCTTGTATACTTATTTATTTCAGCTCTCATAAACTCGCTGTCTGTATCCTTCAGCCTTCTTAGCAGATTCGGCACAACCCCTTCAAAATAAACGCCGAGATCCGAGCTTTTTGAGCCGTAAAGTACTGCATCTCTTATATTTTTTGGAATTTTATTAAAAGGCGTATCTATGTCAAAACCATATTTCTGGCCAAGTTTTCTTAAAAGCCTTCTGTAATGAAGTATTATCCTCATGCCTCCGACACGCCAGGGCTTTATGGCCTCTCTTAAAGATTTTGTTTTATCGGGTATAACAAGATCGGCGTCTATATCTATTATCGTGCCCAGGCCGTCGCACGCTTTACAGGCGCCGTAAGGGCTGTTAAAAGAAAACATCCTTGGCTCTATTTCTTCATAGTTCACGCCGCATTCAGGGCAGGCATATAGCTCGCTGAATAGTTCATCTCCCTGATCTGCCTTATTTATCAACATCAACCCTTCACCCGCTTTCAGCGCGACCTCCACGGAATCAGCCAGGCGTTCCCTGATGCCTTTCTCAATTACAATCCTGTCTACCACAACCTCTATGTTATGCTTTTTGAATTTATCCAATTTTATTTTCTCATCAAGAGAGATCACGCTGCCGTCCAGCCTTATCCTCACAAAGCCCTGCTTTTTTAATTCGCTGAAAAGGCTCTGATATTCGCCTTTCCTGCCTCTTATAACAGGCGCAAGTATCAGTATGGACGAGCCGTCCGGATATCTTAAAACCCTGTCTATGATCTCGTCATGGCTCTGCTGTTTTATTTCGCGGCCACATTTATAACAGTAAGGTTTTCCTATGCGGCTGAAAAGAAGCCTCAGGTAATCATATATCTCCGTAGCTGTCCCTACCGTAGAGCGGGGGTTCCCTCCGGCCTTTCTCTGTTCGATGGAAATAGCTGGGGACAAACCTTCTATGCGCTCTACATCCGGCTTCTCAAGCTGTTCCAGAAACTGCCTCGCGTAGGCAGACAAGCTCTCAACGTATCTGCGCTGGCCCTCTGCGTATATCGTGTCAAAAGCAAGCGAAGACTTCCCTGATCCGCTAAGCCCGGTAATAACCACAAGCTTGTTTCTGGGAATCTCCAGATTTATATTCTTAAGATTATGCTCTTTCGCCCCGAATATTTTAATACTCGTCTCTTCCATCCCCTACTCCCCCTTCTCAATAAACTTGACACTCTGACAATGACGGTTTTGTAAAGATTATTAAGACAGCCGGCTCATGATTAGCGCAAAAACTTCCGCTGTATTTACGAGACTGCTTATATAAACGAACTCGTTGTCACTGTGCCATTTTTCCATGCCGCTTGCGCTGTAACCAAGGCTAGGCACGCCTTTTTGCATAAAATATCTCATATCAGTCGCGCCTGGCATCACGCTGAAATCCGCTTTTTTACCTGTTACAAATTTTATAGAATCAGCGACTATTTTAAAAAATTCTTTATCTTTTATAGATACGACAGGGCTGCCTTGCGAAACAAACTTTATATTAACCTTTGAATCTTTATATTTGTTGTTAAATTTTTTAATTACATCTTCTATTTCCATTTTTGCGGCGTTTATATTTTCTTCCGGTATAAGGCGCCTGTCTATGCTGAACTTTGTTATTCCTGGAATTACATTTACTTTGCCCCCTCCTTCTATGAACCCCCCCATTACAAAGCTCGGACTCTTGGAAACAGCGTCTCGCATATTATATTTTGTCTTTTTTGCAGAGATTTTATTTTTCAGTTTTTCCAGTTCATTTACAAGCATATTCATTCTTTCAAAAGAATTAACGCCTTTATGAGGCATGGAGCCATGCGCTGATTTCCCTACAACCTCTACCTCAGCCCATAGAACACCTTTATTGCCTATTGAAATACAATTCCCGGAGCAACCTTCGCTCATTGCATAATCTGCTTTCACAAGCCCCCTGGCAACCAGATACCCAAGGCCTGTCCTGCCCCCTATTTCTTCGTCAGGCGTAAAAGAAAGTTGTATATTGATTTTTGGTTTTATGCCACAATCTTTTAATGCTTTTAACGCGAATAACACGCTCGCAATAGTGCCTTTCATATCCTCTGAACCGCGACCATAGATCCTGTCGCCTTTCACTACCGCCTTAAAAGGGTTTGTTTTCCATTTATCGCTGGCAAGCACCACATCATAATGAGCGTTGATATGAAGCGTCTTTTTGTGGAGCCCGGAGTTCAAATTTGCAACAATATTTACGCGCCTTGAACCACCATTGACTCCATGTATGTCAAGAACGGATTTTGGCGTAATATATTTCCTGGTATTCAGTCCAAGCCTCCTGCATTCCAGCTCAAGAAAATCCGCTATCTCCTCATAGTTTTCTCCAGGCGGATTTATAGTAGGAATTTCTATTAACCTTAAAAGCAGCTTGATAACATGCTCTTTATTATTTTTCAGGTAATATATCATCTTTTTTATATCCATTGTCCCCATTCCTAATCTCCATCCGCAGATAGGCTACCCTCATATTAGCATAAAGCCCTGCGGATTCGGGATAACAATTCAAAAATTTATTTATAAGTTTGACACCTTTCTCTAATCTGCCCGTATCGATATAAATAGCCGCTAGATTATTTCCGGCATCTAAAAATTTTGGATTAACCTCCAACAGTTTGAGATAAATTTCTTCCGCAAGCCTCAACTCCCCTATCTTTTGGAAAAATGCTGCAATGTTTATATTTACATCCGAATCCATGATTTTCTTTCTATTGAAATCGATTCTGTATTTTTGCAAAATCTCTTTATTTTTATAGTTATCTTTTATGAACACCGCGGAATTTTCATCATAATATACCATAGCCCATTCTGGATTTTCATGCAGATACCTTAATAATTTTACCGTATCTTTGAACAAATGCCTTATAAGGCTAATATCAAAATTATACGCCCCCCGGACCTTTTCCAATGCTACAGGGTTATCCTCAACCATTGAGTATATCTTATAGAAATCATCCCTATATAAATCCGATCGAGAATCTATAAATATCCTTTTCTCGGGATAAAATTCATAGGCTATATACGGCCCAAAATCAACCGTATTGAATATACGGCCTTCTATATGATTCTTTTTCAAAAAATTGCAAGCCCCAGAAGGCGTCAAAAGCTTTGAAACCTCAATGCCTGTTTTTCTCATTGGGAATTGCCCGGTAAATTTATAATATCCGTCCGATGCAAAAAAATATATGACACAACAGATGGCGATGGCAAATGGAAAATAAAACATCTTCTCTTGTCTTTCCTTGGTTAATCTGGCCTCATTAAAATTTATGCTGGCCAAAGGTACGCCTAAAAATATAAACATTGGTATGTTCCTGATAGCAAAATAAGAGGCGGCAAATAAAAATGCGTAAACTAATACATGCGAAATCTTTGCTTTCTTGATATTCAAGACAAATGTCGCGCTAGATAAAAAGGTGAACACCCATAAAAAAGCATACGCCCCAAAATCGCTATTTACAGGCATCATAACCTCGGTCATATTCCTTATCCACAACTTCTGTTCCGTAAATACATCTAACAGTATCCTAAAAGGATAGAATGCGCCTTTATAAAAATAGGGGCTAATAAAACAAGCAAAGGCTGTCCACATAAAAACAATTGCCAATCTTTTTGCTTTATCTTTCTCTCCTGACAACCATTCACCTACGGAATATAAAAAGATCAACAGCGGTCCCAATATAAAATAACCGTGCAAGTTCACCCATAAAATTTGCAAAACCGGCAATATGAACAGCCCTTTCCTTTTTTCTAGGCTATAAAAGTATATGCATAATAACAAATAGGAGAATATCTCAGGCCTTGCAAACGAACGGTACCCAAATGCAAGTATGGAAAACAGTGCAATAAAAAGATAGAAAACCATCTTTTTATATCTGGAAAAAACCAAAAATAACAATATGAAAAAGCACAATGACACAACAAGAGCCTTCAGCATATTGATCCCTGCCCATCCAAATCTTTGAAAAACAGTATAGAATATTACCTGCGAAAACCATTCGTGATTCACCCACTCATTGTTTCCCAATGTATAGGAAAAAATATCTATGCGCGGGACATTTAAATTAGTTGTAATAAATTCTCCTGTTTTCAGAATCCACCATAAGTCAATATCAACTATGGTATTCATCTGAGATATGATAATCAGAATAAAAAACAGGCTCACTATAATGATTCGCATCAATTCATCTCCCGCGCCCTTCCAGACTATCCGCTTCTATATATTCTGCTACAGCCTTTTCTAAAAACCCTTTCTGCTTATATATATCACCTAATATTCTATGCGCGCTTGCATCATAGGGATCCAAGGCAAGATATTTTACAAATTGTCTGTTTGCTTTTTCTATGTCGCCTTTTTCAAAATATGCAAGCCCAAGCATATAAGACGTCTGCCTTAAATAAGGGCTCAATTGAGCAGATTTCTCTAGCATTAACAAGCCTTCTCTTTTTCTGCCAGTCCGTAAATAAGCTATCCCTTGATTATAATAAAGTTCTGCTGATTTAGGGTAGTACTGTAAAAACCTGCTTAAAACTTCCAGCGCAAGGTTAAATCTCCCACTATTTATATAAATAGTAGCAAGGTTATTAGCCGGCTCTAAAAATTTAGGGCTGGCTTCCAAGAGTTTAACGTAAATTTCTTCCGCCAATTTTACCTCGCCTATCTTTTCAAAAAAATTTGCCACAGTCAGCGTTTTATCCGATTCTTCGATTTTCTTTTTACTGAAATCTATTCTGAATCTTTCTATCGCAGCTTTGTTTTCAGGCGTATCGTATAAAAATATGGCGGAGCTCTCGTCATAATAAACCAAAGCCCAATCCCTGTTATTGTATAAATTTTTCAACAGCCTCTCTGTACCGCTAAATAAATGCCTGAGAAACGCGATATTAAAATTATATCTTCTCTGAAGCGTTTTCCACTCCCCCGGATAATTTTGAGCCCTTTGATACGACTGGTAAAAATCGTACTTATACAGCTCTGTCCTTGCGTCTATTAACCCTCTTTTCTCAGGATAAAACCTATACGCTATGTAATGCCCGTAATCTATGCTGTTAAACATGCGGCCTTTTATATTATTGTCCTCTAAAAAATCGCACGCCTTGGATGGCATCAAAAGCCCTGTAATGTTGGATTCTGTTTTTCTAAACGCGGATTGTCCAGTGAACGCATAATATTGATTAGAGATAAAAAACCATATAGTTGCAGATATGGCTATCGCAGCCCAGATATAATATCTTTTTTCATTTATGCTTTTAGTTAATTGAGCCTCATTTAAATTAATAACAGCCAGAGGCATGGCTGTAAATATAAAAATGGGCATATTCCTTATCGCCGCGTAAGACGCTATGAATGAACCGAAAAAAATCAGGGCATGCCCCATCCTGGCTTTCTTAAGGTTTAATAGAAATGTGGCGCTGGACAGGATCGCAAGGATCCAGAAAAAAACATACCTCCCAAAACTGATATTAATAGGCATCGTTAATTCATATATATTTTGCATATAGGCTTTCTGAGCGTTAAAGACGTCTATCAATATTCCTATCGGATAAACAGCGCCTTTGTAAAAATAGGGATTTACAAAACACGCGAGGCAGGTTACGCCAAACACTGCTCCTAGCCTCCTGGCTTTTGCTAAATCGCCTGAGACAAGCTCTCCGATGCAATATAAAAATATCAAAATAGGCCCTAATATAAAATAACCATGCAGGTTTACCCACAACACCTGCAGTAGAGGTATTATGTAAAACTTTTTCCCGCCTTCGAGTATATAAAAGAACAGGCATAATAATAGATACGAAAAAATCTCCGGCCTGAAAAATGACCTGTATCCAAACGCAAGCACGGCAAGTAATGCAAACAATACAGCGTAAATAAGCTTTTTATATTTAAAAAATATAAAGAATAACGGAATAAAAAAACACAAAAATATGATAACAGCCTTCAGGATATTGATCCCCAGCCAGCCAAATTTAAAAAAAGTAAAATAGAATAAGATCTGCGCAAGCCATGAGTGGTCTACCCAAGCCTGGTTTTCCAGCGTATAAGAGAAAATATCTACTTTCGGAATGGTTAAGTTTTTTACAATATATTCGCCTGTTTTGAAATGGCACCACAGGTCAGAATCTACTATGGTGTTTATCTGGGATATAGCAATGAGTATAAAAAGCAGGATTAAAACTAGTGGTCGCATTTATTGGACTATGAAACTCCACAGCTTTTCGGAGTCCCGCCACCCTGCTTCGCAGAGTGGCGAGACGCGAATTCACAACATGTTATCTTTTTTTCTTTTTCTTTCCGCCGCGAGCCATCTTTGCTCTGGAGATATCTCCGTGCTTATCAATGAAATAAAGATATCCCTTCTCTTTCTTTACTCCGCATTTTAGTACTTTTTCCATCCTTAATCACCCCCTCCCTGTTTATGATTTTAAATTAAAGTATTTCCTTAAGCTTTGCGATTGCTGAAAATATAGCAAGTTCGCTGGTTTTCGGATTAGCCCGGGACGGCAGATTCTCCGTCTTTGTCCAAAACCTGCCAAACTCGCCTTCGACTTCTATCTCATGAATATTTCTCGTATATTCAGGAGAAGTAAATATCTTCACATTTGTGCGGTCCGCTCCCAAACCGCATATACTCAGTGTAACCGCCACATTTATATTCTGTGGAAAATATTTTATAGCGTCTCCTGCGGTACCGGAATATACAAGTGTTTCTTTATCTATTTTTTCTATATCTATGTTTTTTTCTTTTAAATAAGGGGAACCAGCGAGGCCCTTCATAGGCTTCCTGGTGGTAAGGGTTACGCTTTTTATTGAGCCTATCATAGCGGATTTTAATCCGTCTAAGCCGCATATGGCGCCGCTCGGAATGTGTATATAAGAATGGCCTGAATTTATTTTTTCAATAAGATGCGGTTTTTTTAAAAGCCCGCCAGTGCTCATAATGAGTACGTCTTTTTTTAAAGAATCAGCCTTTTCCGCTATGTCTCCCGAGACATCCCCTGAGGCAGCTTCTATTATCAGGTCTGATTTATTTATTAGCTCGCCTATCGTCGCTACCAAGGGAATCGGCCTTATGCTGTTGGAAAGCCCTTCCGCTTTTTGAGCGTCGATATCAGAGACAGCTACTATCTCAGATTTATCGCTAAGGTTCTTAGATACGTACCTGGCTATCTGCGAACCCATGGCCCCGCAACCTATAATTCCTATTTTTTTCTTCATCTTAATAACCTGCCAGGCTAGCGCCTGGGCGTTCTCCTGAAACTTTTAACATGCGTTCAAGCGCCTTGCACGCCTTATCTCTTATATCCCCGCTTATCCTGATCTCGTGTTCCATTGCTTCAAGCGAATGAGCGACCCAACCCAGGGTAGTAAGCTTCATAGTAGGACAAACCAGCCTGTCCGTAGGCACGTAAAATTTTTTGCCCGGGTTATCTTTTCTTAATCTGTAAAGCATCCCGGATTCCGTGGCTATAATAAATTCTTTTGATTTAGACGCCTTGACATATTTAAACATCCCGCCTGTGCTGCAGATATGGTCGCTGACAGCCAGGACGTCTGGGTTACATTCAGGATGAGCCACTACTTCAGCTTCAGAATGATCTTCCTTAGCTTTTAATACCTCTTCTTTTGAAACCCTTATATGCGTCGGGCAAAATCCTTCCCACAGGACTATTTTTTTATCTGGCACATTCTGCTGGACGTATCTCCCAAGGTTTTTATCGGGTATAAAGATGACTTCTTTGTAATCCTTTAAAGATTGAACTATCTGTATGGCGTTTGAAGACGTGCAGCATATATCGCTCTCCGCCTTTATTGTAGCGGATGAATTCACATAACAAACAATAGCGGCTCCGGGATATTCTTTCTTTTTCTCCTTCAAGCGCTCAACGGTAACCATGTCCGCCATCGGACAGCCTGCTTCTTTTACAGGCAAAAGCACTATCTTATCCGGATTCAATATAGAAGCACTCTCCGCCATAAAATCCACGCCGCAGAAAACAATAACCTTTGCGTCAGCGTTAACCGCAGCCTGGCTAAGCGCCAAAGAGTCCCCGCTTATATCAGCTATATCCTGAACCTCGTCCCGCTGATAATTATGCACTATTATCACGGCGTGCTTTTCCTTCTTAAGCTTCAGGATCTTTTTCTTAAGATTCTCTTTGTATTTCAGGTCGTCTTCTTTTTTATATGTATGAGATGTCATATTATTTCTTGCTCACAATTTTATTTTTCTCGTTCACAAAAATAACCTTTGGCTTAAACACCACTGTATCCTTTGCTTCCATCATTGCGTAAGAAATCACGAGGATCCTGTCGCCTACCACAGCCCACCGCGCTGTTCCGCCGTTCATACATATTGTGCCGGAACCTTTCTTGCCTGGTATCACATAAGTTTCTATGCGGCTCCCGTTATTAAGATTTACTATCTGCACACGCTCATTAGGAATAATGTCAGCTGCGTCTATGAGATCCTCGTCTATAGTAATGCTACCTACATATTCCAGATTAGCCTCCGTAACTATAGCCCCCTGTATCTTTGATTTATAAATAGTCCTGAGTATCATAAAACCCCTTTCAATTTAAGATAATATTATCTATTAATCTTGTTTTGCCAACCCAGACCGCCATCGCGATCAACGCTTTCCCGGAAATCTTTTTTATATCCTTCAGGTCTCCTGTATCCACTACCTTTATATAGTCTATCTTTACCCCCGGCTGTTTACCTATAACATCCTTCATCTCGCTTATTATTTTCCGGGAATCTTTTTCTCCGTCGTTAAACAGCTCTTTTGCGCGTTTTAAAGACTTGTAAATCGATTGCGCTTGAATGCGGCCTTCTCTGCTCAGATAGATATTCCTTGAGCTCATAGCTAAGCCATCTTTTTCGCGCACGATAGGCAATACATTTATCTTTACGCTCATATTAAGGTCTTCCACTATCTTTTTTATTACAATTGCCTGCTGAGCGTCTTTCTGGCCAAAATATGCGGCATCAGGCGTCGTGATATTAAAAAGTTTAGTAACAATCGTAGCAACTCCTCGAAAATGGCCCGGCCTGGATCCACCGCACAACATATCCGTAATTCTCTCTACGTTTACATACGTAGCGTAACTCTCCGGATACATATCTTCAGGCTCTGGCGCAAAAACTATATCAACGCCTTCTTTTTTGCAAAAGCCTAAATCTTTTTTTAAGCCTCTCGGGTATTTTTTAAAATCCTCTTTTGGGCCAAATTGGGCGGGATTTACAAAAATACTGACAATGACATAGTCCGTATCCTGACGCGCTTTCTTTATAAGGCTTTTATGGCCGTCGTGTAAAAATCCCATAGTAGGCACAAGGCTTATCGTTTTATTGCATTTTCTTATTTCAAAAACCTTTTTTGTCAAAGATCTTACGCTTCTATATACTTTCATATATCTCTTTTAAAGGCTTCATCACAAACTCCCGCTCATACATTCTTGGGTGTGGAATCTTCAAGCCAGGCTCGTCTATTTTTTTATCGCCGTATAAAAGCATATCTAAATCTATCGTACGCGGAGCGTTTTTAACTGATCTAATTCTGCCTGATTGTTTTTCTATTTCCTGCAGCTTTATCATCAGCTCTCTCGGCTCAAGCCATGTTTCAATTTCTATTACGCCGTTGAGATACTTGCCCTGCTTTGTGCCGCCAACCGGTTCTGTCTCGTAAATATTCGATATCTTTTTTACTTCAACGCCTTCTGTTTCTTTTAATTTCTCAATTGCGTTCTTTATATATTTTTCTCTATCCCCCAGATTGGAGCCTATACCGATATAACAGAGCATAAATTTTATTAAAGCCTGCTTTCGTATTTAACTAAAGTATCTTGCGCAGCCTCTCTACTGCTTCCTGCATCTTTTCCTTGGAAACAGTGAGCGCAAATCTCACATAACCTTCGCCGCTCTCTCCAAAACCTACGCCAGGGGTTATTACAATATCCGCTTTATCAAGTACCAGGCCTGCGAATTCAATGGATGACTTATGTTTTTTCGGCAGTCTCGCCCATACGTAAAATGTGGCTTTTGGCTTCTTTATAACCCACCCCAGCTTATTTAACCCGTCCACCAGAGTATCTCTTCTTTCCTGATACACCTTATTCATCCTCTCAAGATGTTTATCCGCGATATCCAACGCAGCTACGCCCGCCATTTGAATCGCATTAAACACGCCTGAATCTATATTCGATTTTACCTTGGCTATCCCTGCTACAATCTTTTCATTGCCGCATACAAAACCTATGCGCCATCCTGTCATGTTGCAGGTTTTTGAAAGAGAATGAAACTCTGCGCCCTGGCTTTTTCCGCCTTCCGCTTTTAAAAAGCTGGAAGGGCGGTAGCCGTCAAACGCTATTTCAGAATACGCCGCATCGCTGGCTACGATAAGGTTATATTTTTTGGCGAAAATAACCACATCCTCAAAAAAACCTTTTTCGCAAATTGCGGATGTGGGATTATTCGGATAGTTTATATAAATTATTTTTGCTTTTTCAAGGATTGCTTTGCTTATTTTATTCAAATCCGGCAGAAAATTATTTTCTTCTATTAAAGGCATTAGATGCGGGACCCCTTCTGCCAAGATAGTCCCGCTTTTATACGGAGGATAACACGGATCAGGAATCAGCGAGACATCTCCGGGATTTATAAATGCGAGCGGCATATGGCTTATGCCTTCTTTTGAACCCAGAAGAGGAAGGACTTCCTTTTCAGGATCAAGAAAAACCTGGAATTTTTCCTTATACCATCTTGCAATCCTTTCTCTAAAAACAGAGCTCCCTTGGTCTAAAGGGTAATGATGGTTTTTAGAATCCCGGGCTGCTTTATTAAGGGCCTCTATTACTTCCTTCGGGGTGTCTTCGTCAGGATCGCCTATGCCAAGATCTATGATATCCCTGTTTTCAGCGCGAGCTTTCCTTTTTGCCTTATCTATCTCAACAAACAGATAAGGAGGAAGCTTTTTTAATCTTTCTGTAAATTCAAACGCCACGGCATTTTTCCTTTTTACCTGTAATCTGTTTATTTTTCTATTACATCCGCCATAGTATAAAGTCCAGGCTTCTTATCGGCTAAAAATTTTGCCGCATCCAAAGCGCCTTTTGCAAACGCATCTCTTGAATGTGCCTTATGCGTAAGCTCTATCCTTTCGCCAATACCGGCAAATATGACAGTATGATCCCCTACTATGTCGCCCAGCCTCACAGAATGCATCGGAGGCATTTTGCCTTTTACTTTGAAGACAGCTTCTCCTAACCTTTTAGCAGTTCCGCTAGGGGCGTCTTTTTTTTGGTTATGGTGAGCTTCCACTATCTCCGCCTCATAGTTTTCTCCTAACGCCCTGGCTACTTCTTCCGTAATCCTGAACATCAGATTTGCGCCTACGCTCATATTCGGGGAAAATACAATAGGTATTTTTTTAGAGGCTTCTTTGATTTTCTCTGTTTCATCTGCAGAAAATCCCGTGGTACCTATTACCATTGGTTTTTTGTTTTTAACTGCAATATCAAGATGCTCCATAGTGGAAGAAATACCGGTAAATTCTATTAAAACATCGCAGGAAGACGCGATCTTATTAAAGTCAGCTTCTATCTTTTTGCCTATTTTTCCGATCGCAAGATTTTCCCCTATATCATTGCCGATTACCGGGCTGGAGGAAACCTCAAGGCCGCCTGCTATTTCAAAATTTTTATTCTGGCTAGCAAGTATCCCAATCCTGGCCCCCATTTTGCCTGATATCCCGCTTATAACAATCTTTATCATTTATCGTCTCCTTTTAATCCCCATCAATCCATATAAACTTTACAAAAGTGACATTGTCAGAGTGTAAAGTTTATTAAAGTAATCCGTAGTCTTTAAGGGCTTTTTTTAGTTTTTCTAAATTAGCCTCGGACATTGAGCATAAAGGCAGCCTTAAGTCCGGTTCTATCATGCCCATAAGGCTCAAAGCTGTCTTAACAGGTATTGGATTTGTCTCTAAAAACACTGCCCTTATAAGAGGCAAAAGCTTGTAATGCAATTTCCTTGCGCCTTCGATATCGCCTTTTTTAAATTTAGCCACCATATCTGAAACGTCTTTTGGCGCAATATTATTTACAACTGAGATAACGCCCGTTCCTCCTATGGCCATTAAAGGCAGCGTCAAAGCGTCGTCCCCTGATATAAGGTCAAATTTATCTCCGCACAAATAGCGTATCCTGGCCATTTGTTCTAAATTCCCACTGGATTCTTTAACCCCTACTATATCTTTTACTTTGCTTATCCTCTCCATTGTCTCAGGCTCAATATTCACGCCTGTCCTTGAAGCAATATTGTACACAATCATCGGAAGGCCGGACCCTTCCGCGATTGTCTTAAAATGCCTGTAAAGCCCTTCCTGCGTAGGCTTGTTGTAATAAGGAGAGACCTGCAATGACGCGTCCGCTCCTGAGCGTTTTGCGTGATTTGTAAGCATCAGCGCTTCAGCAGTGCTGTTCGAGCCGGTTCCTGCGATAACAGGTATCCTTTTATTTGCCGCTTCTATTACGACCTCTATAACCCTGTCATGCTCTTCATAAGAAAGGGTTGCTGATTCGCCTGTTGTACCGCACGGCACTATGCCGCTTGTCCCGTTTTTTATATGAAACTCCACAAGCTCCGCCAGCTTCTTTTCGTCGACTTTTTCTTTTTTAAACGGCGTTACCAACGCCACCATTGCTCCTTCAAACATAGCATCTCCTCCTGGAATCCGCCTAGGCGGATTTGATCCCGAGTCCGCCTCGCCACTGCAAATCAGCGACGGGCGAGACGAAGGACCTCTATTGTAAAATTATTTCACCTGTAAATACCTCTTTTGCTTCGCCTTCAAGATAAACGTTTTTAATCTTATTACCTGATTTTTGAAACTCTACCTTTAAAATTCCGCCTCTGGTATGAACATTAACTTTAACCCTCAAGCCTTTGACTTTTAAACTGCTAATAATTGCAGAAGCCACAGCGCCTGTCCCGCAGGCAAGGGTCTCACCTTCCACCCCTCTCTCGTAAGTCCGTATTTTTATATTTTCATTATCTACGATCTCTACAAAATTCACATTAGCGCCTTTTGGCTTAAACTCATCATGACGCCTTATTTCTGAACCTAATATATCCACATCTATCTTATCCAGCCCTTCTACAAACACCGCCGTATGCGGCACGCCTGTATTTATAAAATTTGCTTTTATTTTTCTGCCACTTACATCTATTAAAAAACCCGGCCTTAAATCCTCCGGATCTTCCATTTTAACCCTGACCCTGTCCTTAGCGGTCACATCGCCTTCGTATATTCCAGCTTTTGTTTCTACGCTTACTCTCTTAGTGGCGCGCCCATGCGTTTTTGAATATAATATCGCGCAGCGCAGCCCGTTCCCGCACATCTCCGCTTCGCTTCCATCTGCATTAAATATCCTCATTCTAAGATCCGCCCTTTTCGACTTTTCTAAAACCAGCGCTCCGTCAGAGCCTATTCCGGTTTTTCTGTCGCATATTTTTTTGGCGATTTTTGCAAAACCTTTAAATTTTCGGCTCCTGAGTTTTAAACCATTATCGATTACCACAAAATCATTCCCGACGCCTACCATCTTCGTAAAATTCAACTTTTCCATTTATTCAAATCCCCATAAACTTTACAAAACCGTCATTGTCAGAGTGTCAAGAGTCAGAGTGTCAAGATCTTTAGATTTCGGTGCGCACAAGGTCTTCGTATGTTTCTCTACGCCTTATGAGCTTTGCTTTAGAGCCTTCTACCATTACCTCGCTGGCTCTGGGCCTTGAATTATAATTGCTGGACATGCTGAAGCCGTACGCTCCCGCGCCCATGACGCTCAATAAATCCCCCTCTTCAAGGCCTATAAATTTTCTATTCTTGCCCAAGAAATCTCCGCTCTCGCATATAGGGCCCACCACGTCAAAAACCCTGATGTCTTTTGAATCTGAATAAGAATGCGACTTTACAGGCAGTATTTCATGATACGCCCCATAAAGAGCGGGCCTGATAAGGTCATTCATCCCTGCGTCCACTATCGCAAAGTTTTTGTTGGGGGTTTCTTTTATATATTGAACTTTTGTTACAAGCACGCCTGAAGGGCCTGCAATAAATCTGCCTGGCTCCAGGATGATGCTGGCTTTTATCTTTTTAAGGATAGGCAGCGCTGAAGCAGCGTATTCTTTGGCAGTCTGTGGCTTTTCTTTGGAATATATTATCCCAAGCCCGCCGCCTATATTAAGCCATCTTACGCTTACGCCGTGATTTTCCAGGCCTTTTATAAAATCTACTACCCTTTTTATAGCCTTAAGAAAAGGCTCGTCTTCCATTATCTGCGAACCAATATGCATATGAACGCCTGATATGTTAAGATTTTTATATCTGCTTCTTTCAAGAAATATCTTTCTTGCTGTTTCAAAATCAATGCCGAATTTATTCTCGCCATGGCCTGTTGTGATATATTTATGGGTATTTACTTTTATATCGGGATTAATACGGATCGCCACTTTCTGCCGCATGCCAAGATGCCCGGCTACTTTATTTATCAGCCCGAGCTCAGGGATCGATTCAACGTTAAAGAAAAATATGTGGTGCCTTATAGCTATTTCTATTTCTCGTTCTGTTTTCCCAACACCCGCATACACGATCTTCCTGGAAGGCACCCCTGTTTTAAGCGCCTTATAAAGCTCTCCCCCGGAGACGATGTCCAGGCCAGAGCCTTCTTTTACTAAGGCTTTGCATATTGTCAGATTTGAATTAGCCTTCATTGAAAAACATATTAGTGGATTGACAGGGCTAAAGGCCTCTTTTATTTTTTTGTAATGGCTTATAAGCGTATTGCGGCTGTAGACATAAAGCGGCGTGCCGTATTTTTTGGCAAGCTCCTCTATATTTACCGATTCGCAATAGAGGCTGTTATGTTTGTAACTGAAATCATGCATTTTCTAACTGTTTCCTTACCTGCTTAGGGCTTGTGCCGCCAAAAGAATTTTTCAAATCCACTGATTTTTTAGCGTCCAAAAGGCCGTAAACGTCTTTGTTGAATTTTGAACTGAAAAATCTCAGGTCTCTCAGCGGAACCTCGGATAATTTCAGTTTCCTCTCAATAGCGTACGCGACAATCTTGCCTACAACATCATGACTATCTTTTAACGGAACGCCTTTTTTTATAAGATACTCCATTATGTCTGTCGCGTAAATAGACTCGTCCTGTAAAAGCTCGCATGCTCTTATTTTATTAACCTTCAGATTTTTAAACAACTCCGTTAAAATCTTCAGAGAACTTCCTGCGACATCTATTGATTTAAATAAAGGCTCTTTATCCAGCTGCATATCCCTGTTATATGTAAGCGGAAGGCCTTTCATTACAGTCAAGATCTCCGCTAGGCTGCCGTAAAGCGTCCCGCATTTACCTCTTACCAGCTCCAGGACGTCAGGATTTTTCTTCTGCGGCATCATGCTTGAGCCTGTAGAGAACTCGTCTCCTATATCTACAAGGCCGTAGCCCTGGGAATTCCAGATAATAACGTCTTCTGAAAGCCTGGAAAGATGCATCCCCAGGGTCGCTAGAGTGGCTATGATTTCTATAACGAAATCTCTGTCGCTCACAGCGTCCATGCTATTAGAAGAAATCTTTGAGAAGCCAAGCTCTTTGGCTACAAAATTCCTGTCTATCGCTAAACTTGTGCCGCTTATCGCGCATGACCCGAGAGGCAGAATATCGACCCTTTTTTCGCAATCATTAAGCCTGTCTATATCTCTCTCCAGCATCTGGCAATAAGCCAGCATCTGATGGCCGAGCAGCACTGGCTGGGCGTTTTGGAGATGCGTAAAGCCCGGCACTATCACATCTATGTTTTTTTTCGAAAATACTTTTATTGAAGACTTAAGGCCGTTTATCAGCCCGATTACAGAGGTTATCTCTTCTTTACAATACATCCTGATATCAAGAGACACCTGATCATTCCTGCTTCTCGCGGTATGCAACATCCCGGCTGATTTGCCTATTTTTTTATCCAATGCGTTCTGTATGAGGGTATGAACATCTTCTGCGGAATAGTCGATTTTAAACAGCCCTTTTTTAATCTGGTTTAAAATTGCATTCAAGCCGGAAACGATCCTGGCTGCGTCTTTTTTAGGTATGATATTGCACTTGCCGAGCATTTTAGCGTGCGCGATGCTGCCGACGCAGTCATATTCAGCTAATTTTTTATCAAACTGGATCGACCTTGTAAATTCTTCCACTAAAGGATTTGTCTTTTTGCTAAATCTTCCGCCCCACATCTTAGACATATAAAAGCCTCTCTTTTAGGTATTAGTTACGAGTTACTTTTTATACGGCATCCCCCACACCTTTATAAAACCTTCGGCTATAGACCTGTCGAACTTGTCGCCTTTATCGTAGGTCGCCATCTCTTTTTTATATAACGAATACGGTGATTTCCTGGAAACAACGCTCGCAACGCCTTTTAATAATTTTACTCTTACAGTGCCCGTGACATGCTTCTGCGTTTCATTTACAAAAGCGTCCAGCGCCTTCTTCAAAGGCGTAAACCATAAACCATAATAAATAATATCCGCGTATTTTAAGGCCATATTTTCTTTAAAATGCAGAAGCTCTCTGTCCAGCACAAGGCTTTCCAGGTCTTTGTGAGCGTTATATAAAATCCACGCTGCCGGAGCTTCATAGATCTCTCTTGATTTTATTCCTACAAGCCTGTTTTCCACCAGGTCAGTCCTTCCGATTCCATTTTTGCCGCCTATCTCGTTTAATTTCAACACCAGAGGAACTGAATCATGCTTTTTTCCGTTAAGCTTGATAGGCACTCCTTTTTCGAATTCAATCTCTACGTACGCGGGTTTTGAAGGAGCTTTTTCAGGGCTTACCGTCATTTGATAACCGTCTTCGGGTGGCTCATTCCACGGGTCTTCCAGGATGCCGCATTCTATGCTCATTCCCCAGATATTTTTATCCAGACTGTAAGGGCTTTTCTTTGTAGTATCTATTTGTATATTATTTTCTTTAGCATATTCTATCTCCTCTTCTCTGGAATACATATGCCATTCCCTGAGAGGGGCTATTATCTTTAATTCAGGAGCAAGAGCCATAACCGTCACCTCAAACCTCACCTGATCGTTTCCTTTTCCCGTACAGCCGTGCGCAACAGAATCCGCTTTTTCCTTCTTTGCGACTTTCACAAGGCCTTTCGCGATAATAGGCCTGGAAAGCGCCGTTGCCAGAAGATACTTGGATTCATAAACCGCGCCTGATTTTAAAGACATAAAAGCAAAGTCTTCCGCAAATTCGTCCTTAAGATCTTCCACAATAACCTTCGAAGCGCCTGCCAGTATGGCCCTTTTCTTTAGCTTATCGTAATCCCCTCCTTGGCCCACATCAGCCATATAGGCAATTACGTCATAACCCTTGTCCGCAAGCCACGCCACTGCAACAGATGTATCCAGTCCGCCTGAATACGCAAGAATAACTTTTTTATTCATGTTAAACCCCTTTTATTTTAAAAGTTTTACGAGTATCGCTTTTTGCACGTGAAGCCTGTTCTCCGCCTGGTCCAAAACCGCGGACGACGCGCTGTCCATTACTTCGCTTGTAATTTCCTGGCCCCTGTGCGCGGGCAGGCAATGTAAAATTACAGCGTCTTTGTTCGCGAGCTTGACAAGCTCGGAATTCACCTGATATTTTTTAAACGCCTTTAATCTTTTCCCGTATTCTTTTTCCTGGCCCATGCTGGTCCACACGTCTGTGTAAATCACATCCGCGCCTTTTACGGCTTCTGCCGGAGAATTAAATATTACCGCGGAACCGGCTACGTCTTTCAATACGTCTTTGCCGGGCTCATACCCCTTAGGGCAGGCGGCGCGGATCTTTATGCCCATCTTATGGCATATATATAAAAGCGAATTGAGCACATTATTTCCATCCCCGATAAAAGCCACCGTTATATTATTAAGGCCCTTTTTTTCCTTTATGGTAAACAAGTCGCTTAGCGCCTGGCACGGGTGCTGATAATCGGTTAACCCGTTTATTACAGGTATCGACGAATGTTTCGCTAGCTCTACAACGGTTTTGTGCGAAAAAGTTCTCGCAATAATTCCGTTAAGGTATCTAGAAAGAACTTTCGCCACGTCCTCCGGAGACTCTCTCTTGCCGAGGTCTATCTCGTATGAACCGAGATATATCGCATGGCCTCCGAGTTCCGTTATCCCCACCTCAAAAGAAACCCTGGTCCTGTTAGACGGCTTCTCGAATATAAGGCCCAGCGTTTTTCCTTTGAGAGGCTCGCCAAAGCTATACCTTTTTTCTTTTAATTCGCCCGCCAATTTAAGTATCTCGTTTATCTCGGCTACACTTAAATCATTAATTGTCAATAAGTCCTTCTTCATATCTACCGCCCCAACCGTACAGGTTAATTAAATAATTTTATCCAAAATTCCTATTGCCTTATCTATCTGTTTCTTTGTCACTATCATTCCAGGCATTATCCTTAATACCTTGTCATGCGTGCAATTAATCAAAAGCCCTTCTTTGAAACATTTTTCAACTATATCTTTTCCCGGGATAGTAAGCTCCACCCCTATCATAAGGCCTTTGCCTCTTATTTCTTTTATAACAGGTTTTTTCTTTTTTAATTCATTAAGCTGCTCCAAAAGATACCCGCCCATTTTAACTGTATTTAAAAGCAGCCCTTCTTTTTGTATAGCCTCAAAAACAGCTAACGCCGCGCTGCACGCTATAGGACTTCCTCCGAATGTAGACGCATGCATTCCCGGTTTCAGAACATCCGCAAATTTTTTACCCGCAACCATCGCTCCTATAGGCAATCCCCCGCCCAAGGCTTTAGCGAGAGTCATAATATCCGGCGCTATTCCATAATGTTCAAAACAAAACATTTTTCCGGTCCTGCCCATGCCTGTCTGAACCTCGTCAAAAATAAGGATTAAATCTTTTTTATTGCAAAGGTCTCTCAGCGCTTTTATATAGTCTTCGCTTGCTACGTTTATACCGCCTTCTCCCTGAATAGGCTCAAGCATTATAGCTATTGTCTTATCCGTAATGGCGTTTTCAATTGCCTTCATGTCATTAAAAGCCACGTATTTAAAACCCAGAGGAAGAGGCTCAAACCCTTTCTGGTATTTCGGCTGAGCAGTAGCCGTGATCGTGGCCAGCGTCCTTCCATGAAAAGAATTTTCCATAGTGATGATTTCATACCTGGAACCGGAGGCGTTGCCATAAGATCTTGCTAATTTTATTGCGCCTTCATTCGCCTCCGCCCCGCTATTGCAGAAAAAAACCTTCCCTTCAAAAGAACTCTCTACTATCTTCTGAGCAAGCTTGCCCTGAAGCATATTGTAATAATTGTTGGATACGTGGATTATCTTTTTAAGGTAATTTCTTACAGCATTCACTACCTTGGAATGGCAATGGCCCAGCCCTGTAACCGCCCATCCTGGAAAAAAGTCCAGGTATTCATTCCCGTCCAGGTCCCACACCTTAAGGCCCTTGCCCTTTACAATAACTGTAGGTATCCTGCCGTAAGTAGACATTACGTATTTATCATATTGCGCTATAACTTCTCTGGTATTCATTTCCTCTTGCCCCTTTCCTCATATCAATAAACTTGACACTCTGACAATGACGGTTTTGTAAAGTTTATGCGGTTATTTATCCTTGACTATCTCCGTCCCGATGCCTTTATCCGTAAAAATTTCCAGAAGCAGGCTGTGCGGGATTCTTCCGTCTATAATATGCGTTTTTGAAACCCCTGCGCTCAAGGCGCTCATGCACGCTTTCACCTTCGGGATCATGCCGCTCTGAATAATCTTACGCTTTATAAGAATATCCGCATCCTTCATCGCAAGGGTTGAAATAAGAGTGCTTTCATCGCCCTTATGCCTCATTATACCCTTCACATCAGTAAGCAGCACTAGCTTCACCGCCTTTAAAGCCATAGCTATCTCCGACGCCACGTCATCAGCGTTAATATTGTAAAACTCTTTGTCTCCCCCGGCGCTTACAGGAGAAATAACAGGTATAGCCCTGGGCCTTACAGCGTTTCTTATAATATCGGCATTTACCTTATCTATGTCTCCCACAAACCCAAGCCTCGAAGATTCTTCGTGCGGCCTTGCCAATATCACGTTTTTTTTCGAGGTATTCATACTTACAGCCCTGCCGCCCAAAGCTTTTATATCAGCTACTATGCTCTCATTCACCCTGGACAAAACGCTGTCAACTATCTTAACCTCTTCTTTTGTAGTTACCCTCAAACCCTCGCTGAATTCCACTTTTTTGCCAAGCCTTCTGAATTCTTCATTTATAAACGGCCCTCCGCCGTGGACAAGAACAGGCCTTATGCCGACATAGCTCATAAAAACGATATCCTGCAATACGCCTTTTTTAATATCAGGGTTTACAAGGGCGCTTCCGCCGTATTTAATAACAAATATCTTGCCGCTGTAAGATTTTATATACGGCAAAGCTTCTATTAACACATCCGCTTTTTTAATCGCTTTTTCCATAATGTAAAATAACCTCGGAATTTTGCCCCCGCCGCTTTGCTCCGCAAAGCGAAACAGCGGGAGCAAAATTGGCTAAGGAACTTGTGACTTATTTAAGTTTCATATTCCGCATTTATTCTTACGTACTCTTCGGTAAAATCGCACGTCCATACCCTGTCTGAATGCTTACCCGACTTAAGATCTACTGTAATCTTTATCTCTTTTTTCCTGAATATGCCTAAAAGCGAATCTCTGGAGACATCTGTACCTGCGCCATTTTTCATTACTAAGATATTTCCAAAATAAATATCCATACATGCCGGATTTATTTGAGCTCCGCTAGAGCCTGCGCTAGCGGCAATACGGCCCCAGTTAGGATCCCCGCCCGCTATCATCGTCTTTACAAGGCTTGAGTTTGCAATATGGGTTGCAACGCATCCTGCGATATTTTCTGTTTTTGCGCCTTTTACGATAATCTCGATGAATCTCGTAGCCCCTTCTCCGTCCAGTATTATCTTTCTTGAAAGCTCTTTTGTTACAAATTTAACGGCGTCAAGAAAAATGGCGTAATCTTTTGTATTATTTTTTATAACGCTGTTTCCAGCCTGGCCATTAGCGAATATAATAGCGGAGTCATTCGTGCTCATGTCTCCGTCAACGGTTATCTTGTTAAAAGAATCGTAGATAGAGTCTTTAAACGCCTGACTCAAGGCCTTCTTCTCTATAGCGGCGTCTGTTGTAAAAAACGCGAGCATAGTAGCCATATTCGGACATATCATACCGGCGCCTTTAACAGCGCCTGCAACCCTCACTTCCCTACCTTTTATATTTATCTTAACTGCAATCTCTTTATGCGCAGTGTCCGTAGTCATTATAGCCTTTGCAAACTTCGTGCCGTTTGATGCGGACAGGTCGTTAACAAGAGAATTTAAACCGCTTTTAATCTTTCCCGCAGGCAAAGGCCTTCCTATAATACCGGTGGAGGCCATAAGCATCAGATTTTTTTTAATGCCCAGTCTTGCGCTTACTTCTTCAGTTATCTCCATGGCGTCTTTTATTTCTTTTTTACCGACGCAGCAATTGGCGTTGCCGCTATTTACAATAACACCCTGGCTAACGCCTTTGGATATCCGCTGTATGCACAGAACAACAGATCCTGATTTTACTTTGTTGGTTGTAAACGTGCCCGTAGCCACGCACGGCGATGTAGAAAATAGTAGAGCGAGATCCGTCTTGCCGCTTTTCTTTATGCCGCAGCTTGCCGATCCAGCTAAAAAACCCTTTGGAGTTGTTACCCCGCCTTTAATTATATTCATATTGTAATCGCTCTATCCAGGAGGCTTGCTCTTTATAACCCGAGCTTTTCCTTGAACCCGTACATTATATTCATATTCTGCACTGCCTGGCCGCTGGCGCCTTTTACCAGATTATCAATAGCTGTCATAACCACGACCAGTGACCTTTCAGGAAAAGCCTTCATGCCTATGTCACAAAAATTCGACCTTACGACGTTTTTCGTGTCAGGTAAAACTCCTTCCTCCAGCACCCTTACAAAATATTCGCCTTTATAAAAATCCTTGTACATCTCAAGCGCTTCTTTTGTATTTATCTTCTTAGCAACCTTCAGATAAATAGTGCTCAATATCCCTCTTTCCATCGGAACAAGATGCGGGGTAAAATTCACCTCTACCTTTGCGCCGCTCAAGCTGCTTAACTCCTGGTCTATCTCAGGCATATGTCTGTGAAAATTTACCTTATACGGCCTGAAGCTATTTACAGCTATCTCGGTAAACATAAGCGCCTGCACAGGAGTCCTTCCTGCGCCGCTTACGCCTGATTTAGAATCGCATACAATATAATCCGTTTCCGCTATTTTCTTTTTTAATAAGGGCGCGCAGCCTAAAATAATACTCGTAGGATAACATCCTGGATTCGCTATTAAATCCGCGTCCTTTATATCTTTCCTGTATAATTCAGGAAGCCCGTATACCGCCTTCTTCAGATATTCGGGGCATTCGTGTTTTACCTCATACCATTTCTCGTATACAGCCTTATCCTTTATTCTGAAATCAGCGCTCAGATCTATTACCTTCCTGCCCTGCTTCAAAAGACAAGGCGCAAAATCCATTGAAATCTTGTGAGGCAACGCCAAGAATACAGCGTCTGTAATTTTACCGACTTCTTCCGCGCTCATATCATAAGAATCCAGATCAAGCATGCCATTCGCCCATGGATACATTTTTGAGACATGCGTTCTCTCTATCTTTGCCGCCAGGGCTGTAATCTTAACCTCGGGATGAGCGAGTAAAATCTTTATCAGCTCTTCCCCCGCAAAACCGCTTGAGCCCATTATGCCAATCTTTAACATATTGCCCCTCCATAGTATAGAATATTAAGATTATAAACAAAAACGCCTATCCTGTCAATTTATTTCTCGTCGGAAAATGACAGTATAGGCGTCTATAACTTTATCGTAATTGTAGAAGACGATCGCAACCGCCCTCTGCAAAACTATCTCTTAGTCCACTGGAACCTCTTGCGAGCTCCTTTTTGGCCGTATTTCTTTCTCTCTCTCTTCCTGGGGTCTCTCGTGAGAAAACCTTTCTTTCTCAATAAAACCCTCAACTCTTCGCTGGTAAGCGCCAGGGCCCTTGAAATTCCGTGCCTCAACGCGCCTGCCTGGCCGGATTTGCCTCCGCCCACTACAGTTGCGATTATATTAAATTTATTTCCGACATTTGCAGCCTGTATCGGCTGCATAACGATCATCTTAAGAGTAGGCCTTTCAAAATATTCTTCCAGAGACTTCTTATTGATCTCTATCTCGCCACTTCCTGTAAATAACCGGACGCGGGCAATCGCCCTTTTTCGTCTTCCTGTGGCCCTGATTGCATTCTGCGCTGTCATTTAATTAATCCTTTATGTTATTTTTTCGGCATTCTGAGCGGCATGCGGATGCTCAGGCCCTGCGTAAACTTTTAACCTCGTGATCATCCTGGAACCTAATTTATTTTTTGGAAGCATCCCCTTGACGGCATGCCTTATAACTTCCGCAGGACGCGTCTTTAAAACCCTCTCCAGGGTCTTTATCTTGAACCCTCCCGGGTAACCTGAAAAACTCGTATAGGTCTTTGCCTGGAGCTTAGCGCCTGTCACAGCTATCTTAGACGCGTTTACGACAATTACAAAATCTCCATTATCTACATTAGAGGTATAGTCTATCTTGCGTTTTCCGCTAAGAAGCATTGCCGCTTTTACCGCAAGCCTGCCAAGAATCTGGTTCTCGGCATCCATAACATAATGTTTTCTGTCTATTTCTTTTTTTGTTACAAGACTAGTCTTCATATTTGCTCCGATTATGAGAAGTTTAAATTTTACCACAAAGCCCGATATTGTCAAGTAAATTTTAAAGACATTTCATTGCCTTACAACATTCTTGATACATCCTTCACGCCAGCCAAAAACTTGCCCATAGGGGCTGAGGAACTTCCGAGATCATAAGCAACTCCTTCTAAAAGCGCATCTTCAACTCTTTTCCCTGTTTTTTCCTTCCAATCATCCGATAAACCCATTCCCATAGGCGTAATTGCAAGTTTTAGTAAATCAGCGACATCAAGCCGTAAGCCTGCCTGTAGCTTTTTTAGAACTATTTTTATTTCTTCCGACTGTTCTGCCGGTAAACCATTTAGAGCCGGGCGCATCCCTATCTTTTTAATATAAAAAATAGCGGTTCCGGCTCTCATTGCATATTCAGCTGCTGCTGAACCTTCTCCTCCAAACTGGCTGGGAGAAACAAGTATAGTTCTTATTCTTGGAAACATCTTGGAAATAAGATATATTCTTGCATTATAAAGAAGGGCCCTGTCAGACACATTGTCCTTTTCATTTTCAAAGATACGAAAAGCCAGGTTGGCATGATAATGAGTCATAGAATTGCCTCCATATCCTAGCAATTTCCCCTCTTTCTTCCATACCTCAGCTATCTTGAGTGACAAATCAGCATCTACTCCAAAGCTAAACACATACTCAATCCCATCTTCAATCTTGATAGAAAACGTCATCCACGAATCAGCATAATTAAAACTTTGCATTACCTTGTTCTCCTGCCATAATTTATACCGCAACTGGTCATAATAACTTATAGAATCAGCCGGCGCTACGTATCTTACATTTTTGTACAAAAGCACATCGGTAAAAGCTGTCAAACTCTCGAGACCGTGAGCATTTGCTAGATAAGGCGCAAATCTCAAAAATCCTGTTGTGGCAAAAACTCCAAATCTTCTATGTATCTTAATCGCCTCACGCCATATTCCTGCCTTTTGTTTAGTTGATAATTTTAATTCTTTAGACAAGCTCTTCGTATAATACCATCTAAGATACTCTGCAAAAATTCCTCTTGAAGACTGCCCTTCAGACTGTACCAGGTTAAGCAGCTCATTAAACGCTTCATATGATTCGCCGCCTTCTGATTCACTTATCTTTCTTATTATAAATTCATGAATACCTTCTGGGAAAAACGGATAAAGATAAGACTGCGCAAATGTCTCTGCAAAACCGTCCAAGGGCAATCTCAGGCGATCCATAAATCTATTTATGTCTAACTCGGATTTGACAGGCAAAGATTCAATCTTACCATCTCCGGTAAATTCGGCTAATTTAGCTCTCACAGGTTCGAAATCAATTGTCTCATCTCCGCTGGTCTCATAATCCTGTGGCCAGCTTACAGAAAGCCCTCTGTCAAGTCTCTCCTTGGCTTCTTCCAAAACTATTCGAATCACAAGCGGCAATGCGTATTTGGATAACCCTTTCGTATTCCCGGGATTTAAGCTGTTCTTTAACAGCCCATCATTAGGTGAAGATAGCGTCTCTAATAAATACCCAAGCTTTAAAAAATCTGTAGAACCAGCTAATCTGGTTGAAAAAAATGCATGGCTATAATCTATTAAAAATATTCCTTTTTCAGAAACAATGATATTCCTGGAAGCAATATCATTATGCACAATACCTCTTTGACGCAAAATCTCCGCATATTCTCCAGCTTTAGACAATACATCAACTGCCATTCCCAAAGTCAGGCTGCCTTCATTGGATATCTCCGAAAGAGTCTTTCCTCCAACGTCTTCAATAACCATAAAATAATTATTAGCATCATAATCTATCACCCTTGCACCCACTCCTAAACGATAAACTATCCTTGAAATCAACGCTTCTCTCTCGTCGCTAGTTTTAATAACTACTTTTTCACCCGTATCTACGTTTACCGCATGATAAACGTTTCTATTTCTTCTGCTTACAAGCCTGAAATTATGATTATTTATAGCTATTAATTTTTCACCTTGCCATATATCGTTCAAATTTAATATGCCCATCGCTAACCATTCTTTCAACTCCTTCTGGTTATGCAACGGATCCTCCCCCACTCCTCTTTTATCCAACCACAAAGAAACATCTGTAATTTCAAATAATTCAGGCAGCTCTGTTTTTTTATTTTTTATAAAGGCTTTTAATCTGCCCTTTTCAACATTTGTCAAATTTTCAAAGACCCGTAAGAAGGTCAGCCTTTTTATTTCTTTGCTATCAGAGATTTCTGTAATAGAGATTACCTCTTCCATCTGCTCAAGCAATACAAAGGCACCATTCACAGAACCGGTCTCTATTATTCTAACTGCCTCTTCAAGCATTCCTTGTATTTTAGGAATACTTTTTGTTTCAAAAAATTTGGCAACACTAGAGGAATCGATCGCTTTTCTAGCTAAAGGAAATAACTGCTCACCATCTGGAACGCCTCTTTGACCAGATGCTGCTTTTAGAGCAGATTTATATCTTTCTTTATTTATTCCAAGAGGGTTTCTTAGGCAGAGGCTGGTTTCCTGGTAAGAATATGCTACGCTGGTAAATAAAACAATACAGATTAAAGAAGAAACAATGGTTTTTAGATTAAATTGTTTTTTAAAGTTTGTCATATCTTTTCAAAAAAATATCACAAAATTGGTTTGTGTTAATTTACTATAATACGTTGATATTATTAAAGCTAGCGTCTTTCAATACTAACTATAATTATATCATATACATAACCTAAATACAATGGCATGCAAAATAGGGCGGGGTTTTAAATTATATACTATATTTTTAAGGCATCGTAGGCTTTTTTCGCGCTTACGTTTTCATGAACAATGCTTCTGACCGCTTTTATCATGCCTACCGGGTCAGAGGATTGAAATATATTCCTGCCCATGTCAACCCCGGCTGCGCCATGTTGGATTGCGCTGGAAGCTAGCTCAAGAGCCTCTTTCTCAGGTATTTTTTTGCCTCCGGCAATAACCACAGGAACAAGGCAGCTCCTTACGACTTTTTCAAAATCTTCGCAGTAATATGTTTTTACCATATGCGCGCCAAGTTCAGCCGCAATCCTGCATGCAAGGCTTAGATATTTTGCGTCCCTTGTCATTTCTTTGCCTACCGCAGTAACAGCCAGAACAGGAATCCCGTATTCTTCACATTCGTTTACAAGCGCTGCGAGGTTTTTTAATGTCTGATGCTCGTATTTTCCACCCACATATATGGATAGCGCCACTGCGCTGACATTAAGCCGCACAGCGTCTTTTATTGAAACGGTTATTGTCTCATTTGAAAGCTCGTCTCCTATGATACTGTTCCCTCCTGATACTCTTAATACAATAGGTACGGAAGTTTCAGGTTCCACTGATGTGCGCAATATGCCTCTGGTGAGCATCAATGAATCAGCGTGAGGCGATAATTCAGAGATTATTTTACGCGGTTCCTCAAGCCCTGTTGTGGGCCCCAAAAAATAACCATGGTCAACTGCGAGCATAACGGTCTTGCCTGTCTCAGGCTTTATTATCTGCGAAATCCTGTTTTTCATCCCCCAATCCATAAGATCCTCCTCATCGCTGCGGTTCTATTATAACCTTCATTGATTCCTTTGCTTCGCTGACAAGTTTAAAACCCTTCTGAATTTCATTCAAGCCAAGACAATGCGTGATCATGCTTTTTACATTTACCTTTTTATCGCGGATAAGTTTAAGCGCTTCCAGGTGTTCCTGGGGGCTTGCCGCATAGCTGGAAGTAAGCGTTACTTCGTTTTTCCAGAAAAACTCGTTCACAGACAATGAAAAGGTAAGCCCTTCTTCGGTTGAAGCAAAAAATAAAATCGTGCCTCCGCGGCCTACTGATTTAAGCGCCTGTTCTATAGCTGGCTTTGCGCCAGTACATAAAATAACCAGGTCGGCCAGAGCGTTATCATTAATTTTCTTTACCTCTTCAGGTATATTCTCCTTAGCGTTTATGGTTAAATCCGCCCCGAATTGAGCGGCCATTTTTAACCTGTAATCATTTATATCCGTGGCTATTACTTTTCCGAATGAACGCGCCTTTGCCAGCTGAATATGTAAAAGCCCTGAGATGCCGCTGCCTATAATCAAAGCTGCCTGGCCTTTTTTATAGCCTGCTCGTTTCTGGCTGCGCAAGACACAGGCCAATGGCTCTATAAAGGTCGCTTCTTCAAAAGACACGTCATCCGGCAATAAATACACCCCTCCTTTTTCGACATTTATTGCTGGGATTCTCAAAAATTCCGCAAAGCCTCCCGGGTCAAAACTTGTCTTACGAAGCGTATCGCAAACTGTATGATGACCCGCCAGGCAATAATGGCAGGTATTACATGGGACGTGATGCGACGCGGAGATTCTGTCGCCTATTTTGTATTTCTTTACAAGTTCTCCTACCTCCACGATCTCGCCTGCTATTTCATGGCCTAAAACAAGCGGCACCCTATTGCGGCGATACCACTCAACTACATCTGTGCCGCATATGCCACTTGAGTTTACTTTAACGAGAAGTTCGCCAGGCCCTATTTTTGGCTTTGGCTTTTCTTCCACGCGCACATCAAGATTGCTGTAATACATCCCTACTCTCATAATGGCGTAATTTTATCACAATCTTCAAACATAATCAAGAACCCTGCGTTAACGGCTCCTGCGTTATTATTAGAGGATAGCATCTTACAACTTCGTTATTTAACAAGACTTCTATCTGGTATTTTCCGGGTTCGCGGAATACTATATTCATAAATTTCGATATTACCGTATGGCTGGATTCTATCGCCTTAAGCTCAAAACTCACATCCTCTGTCTCTACCGCAATCTTATCATCTTTTGAATTTATAATCCTTGTCTTTTCTGTAAAGCTGCCCATGCCCTTGATCCACCTGTTAGCGATAAATAGCTCTTTATGGGTGATTGGGAAATTCTTGGCGCCTATCACCTCAAATATGCCTATAAACATCATTTTCCCGTTATCTTCCCTTCTTATGCTGTCACATACGATAGAAAACTGCAAGTCAGGTTTTATTAAACTGTTGTTATCCATTTTTTCCTCTCTATCACCATTTAAAGGTTATGCCGCCGCCTACGAAACGCTCATCGTCTTTAAGCTTGGCTTCTATATAGGCCAGGCCATTTTTGTCGAACATCTCTTTTGTAAATCTCAAAGCCGCCCCGCCTTCTTCAACGTCTGATGTTTCCAGAATAAGCTCCGCGGTCTTGCTGATTTTCCATTTGCCTGACAAAATAATTTTCCTGCGCAGCTTCTTTGCGCTGGAAACCCCTACACCCACGTCAAATGTTACATACGTTTCCCTGCCCTTTGGAGCCAATGCGCCAAGAGAAGATTTAAAACTAAATCCTGAATTCAATTTTTTATCCAGCATATAGCTGATCCTGCGCTTACAGGAAATATCCCAGTGACCTTTAAAAGTAACGACTTGAGAATCTTTGTCGCGCCTATAAACTATCTCGTTATTTTTATTTATATCCCAGGCGCCGGATAGAATCAAGTTATCTGTATCGCCCATGTCTCTTTCAACCCCAAACGTAAGCCTGTTACGCTTGTCAGCCTGCCATGAGCCAAAAAGCTTCATTGTATAGGTAAGGCTTTTATTCTCCCCTGCCTTTGAACTTACAAGCAATGAGATCTCGTCGCTTTTTGCGTCTATTATTTTAGCCTTTAAGGCAAGCCTGTTCCCTTCGCATTGGTTATTCCATTTATCTAGCGTAATTATGAGATTATGGCCTTTATCTAAAGAATATCTGCCTGAAAACTTTATCTTTTGCGGAACATTCACGCCTTGGGACTTATTAACTTCATAGAAGAGCGCGTTATTTTTACCTGTCCTGAATTTCCCATAAATCACCTCGCGGAATTTCTTAACCCCGGAACTCCTGCCGCCAGGCACATTGCCCGCAATAAGCCTGTTAAACGGATCTGTCTCATAAAAAACCTTTTCCACACAACCCCCAAAAACTTGACACTCTGACAATGACGGTTTTGTAAAGTTTATACCGTAATAATCTTGACACTCTAACAATGTCACATTTGTAAAGTTTATGCGCGATTACAATAAAAAAGCTGTTATACCTCCTAAAACAGCCACGTCTTCCGTTGGTAAAATATCTTTTATTTCCGGATTGAAGAGCATATTGCAGTCTGAGGAAAACTCGTCATCCTTTGCCCAGAGGATAACGACTATCTTTATTTTCGGAAATGCGCTTATTGATATGCCTGCGGTGCCGGTATCTATCTTTTTTGCGTCAAAAAATCCGGCCCGTTTGTATATGCCCGCGGGATTATCCCCGTATTTTTTCAAGATAGGCTCTATCGCCCTGTTTTTAAACGCCGGGAAATACGCTTCTCCTCCGTCCAGTTCTTTAAACGATATCCAGTTATTGTCGCTTGCCTTAGCTACCCTGTTCTCATTTGCAAGATAATGAAGGATTAATAACTTATAATAATCTTTTGCCGGAGCGTTGCTCGATACGGAGACAATGTCCTTTTCCGCATAATCTATCTCGTATTCGTTATTCAGGAATTTAATATACCCCACTCCTGTATTTACGCCCTGCAGCACGTCCCACGCTTTTTTTAAAGCAACGTCGTATCCCATCACCACCCCAACCGATTAATAAAACACCTTCTCCAAACATAAGCCCTGCGCCTGAGCGGTCCGGCCCGCTAGAGGCCTGTGCTTTTTTTCCAAAATCTCTTTTACTCTTTCCGGCTTGAACCTGCCTCTTCCCACCTCGATCAAAGTGCCTGCGATATTCCTGGCCATATTATATAAAAATCCGTCTGCCTGGATATCTATCTCCATAATAGGCGGCCTTGAAACTATTTCTATTTTTTTAACCGTCCGTATCGAGTATTTTTCTTTTTTATCGCTGGCCTGAAAAGACTTAAAATCTTTTTTGCCGATAAGATATGTAGCTGCTTTTTTCATTGCGGCTACATCAAGGTCGTACGGCACAAACGCGGAATATTTCTCGGATAAAGGCGACCGCGATCTTCTGTTAACTATGGTATATCTATATAATTTCCCTTTGGAATCTGTCCTGGAATGAAATCTCAAAGGAACTTCTTCTGCGGAAATTATTGAAATCCTGCGGCCTAAATAACTATTCAAGCCACTTTTGATGTTGTATAAAGGAAGCCTTGAATCTACCCTGAAATTTGCAGTCTGCTCTTTTGCATGGACGCCTGAATCAGTCCTGGAAGCGCCTATAAGAGAAATCTTCTTACCAAAAAGTTTTTTAGCGGCCTTCTCAATCTCTCCCTGCACAGTTTTTAATCTTTTACCTGCGGCCTGCGAATTACATCTCGTGAGGCGCTGCGTCTGCCACCCGTTAAAACATGCACCGTCATATTCAATTATTAATTTGATATTACGCATTCTGCGATCTCGACAGCGTTTGTAGCGGCTCCTTTACGCAGATTATCAGAGACCACCCAAAGCCATAACCCATTCTTCACAAACGGGTCTTTTCTTACGCGGCCTACAAAGACTTCGTCTCTGCCTTCTGCATCTTTTGGCATAGGGTACAGGTTATTCTGAGGATCGTCTACAAGGATTATGCCGCTGGAGGAAGAGAGGGTCTTCTTAACCTCTTCGGGGGAAATATTTTTATCGGTTTCAATATAAATAGCCTCTGAATGCCCTGTCCTCACAGGCACCCTGACAGTGGTCGCGGAAATATTTATTTTATCGTCATGCATGATCTTGTGGGTTTCTTTTACCAGCTTCCATTCTTCGCTTGTGTAGTCAAAATCGCTGAATCCCCCTATGTGCGGGAACACGTTATACGCCAGCTGTTGCGGCATCGCCCGGTTATTCATCTCTACCTGAATGCTGGAATATCCGCCTTCTGCAATCTTCGAGTTTTCTTCTTTTAATTGTTCAACAGCTGACTTGCCTGCCCCTGATGAAGCCTGTAGGGTAGTCACTATCACCCTTTTTAATCCTGCTTTTTTATAAATAGGCCATAACGCAACTACCATCTGTATGGTAGAACAATTCGGATTCGCTATTATGCCTTTATGTTTTTTCACGTCTTTAGCGTTAACCTCCGGCACTACAAGCGGCACTTTGGGATCCATCCTGAAATCCGCGCCGTTATCAATTACAACAGCTCCTCTTTTTACAGCCTCATTAGCGTAAGCTGTGGCCGCGCCCTTCTCTCCTTCTGTACCTGCGAACAAAGCAATGTCTATCCCCTCAAACGCTTCATTAGAAATCGCCTGTACGGGATACGTAACGCCGTCTACGTTTATGTTCCTGGCTGAGCGAGCCAAAACGCTTAATTTTCCTACAGGAAAATGCCTCTCTTTCAAAACCCTCAGCATCTCTATGCCCACTACGCCTACTCCTACAACCGCAACATTATATTTTTTGTTCATTTTCTCCGCCTATTTAATTTTAAACCTTAAACCTTCCAACCGGATTACAGGTTCTTCACTACCAGATCTCCGACCTCTGTCGTAGAATATCCCATTTTGCCGGCTGCCAATGATTTTAATTTTGTTTTCGCTATTTTTATAACAGCGTCTTCTATCTGTTTTGCCGCTTTTCCTTCTTGTAAATTTTCCAGCATCATTCCGACTGCGCAAATAGCCGCCAGAGGATTAATAACATTCTTGCCTGTGTATTTAGGCGCTGAACCGCCTATAGGCTCAAACATTGAAACGCCTTCCGGGTTTATATTCCCGCCTGCGGCAATTCCCATGCCGCCCTGGATCATTGCGCCTAAATCAGTAATAATATCCCCGAACATATTGTCTGTCACAATTACGTCAAACCATTCCGGATTTTTTACAAACCACATTGTAGTGGCGTCCACATGAGCGTAGTCAGTAGCGATATCTTTATACTCAGCAGCCACTTCATTGAACGCCCTCTGCCACAGGTCCCAGGCAAATGTGAGAACGTTCGTCTTTCCGCAAAGCGTTAATTTCTTATCCTTATTTCTCTTCCTTGTATATTCAAATGCATACCTAAGACAGCGCTCAACGCCTTTTCTTGTGTTATGAGAAATCTGGATTGCAACCTCTTCGCTGGTGCCTTTTTTCTGAAACTCGCCCATCCCCTTATAAAGCCCTTCGGAATTCTCCCTCACCACTACAAAGTCAATATCTTCCGGTTTTTTATCTTTCAAAGGGCAGAAATCAGCATTGTAAAGCTTTACAGGCCTTAGGTTAATATACTGGTCAAGGGCGAACCTGAGTTTTAAAAGAATGCCCTGCTCCAGTATGCCCGGCTTAACATCCGGATGCCCTATGGCTCCCAGATATATCGCATCCATCTTGGCCAGCTCTTTTAAAACAGAATCAGGAACAAGTTCTTTCGCTTTTAAATACCTGGCCCCGCCAAGGTCGTATTCTATAGTCTCATATTTAAATCCGTGAATTTTACTTATCGCATCTAATACCTTTAACCCCTCCCTGACAACCTCAGGCCCTGTTCCGTCCCCTCCTAATACCGCTATCTTATACCCTTTACTTTGTCCGCTTTGCATCTAACTCCCTCCTCTTTATCCATTTTAAAAGACCGCCGGATTTTATTATTTCCTGTATAAACTTTGGGAGCGATTTCGCTTTGTGTGCTTTATGCTCCGTAAGATTCATGACAGAACCGCTGTTTAAGTCCACCTCTAAGTAATCACCTTCTTTTATTCCTCTAATATCTTCAATCTCCAGTATCGGAAGGCCCATATTTATCGCATTCCTTAAAAATATCCTGGCAAAACTTTCCGCGATTACACATGAGATACCCGCGCCTTTTATTGAAATCTGCGCGTGCTCTCTGGAGGATCCGCATCCAAAATTCTTTCCCGCTACTATAATATCGCCTTTAGAAATCTTTTTTGAAAAATCCTTGTCAATATCCTCCATGCAATGAGAGCCTAATTCCTTAGGGTCGGTTGTATTAAGGTGCCTTGCAGGAATTATTTCATCCGTATTGACATCGTCTTTAAATTTCCAAACCTTGCCTTTAAATTTCATATACGCTTCCTTATCTATTAGATCTCTTCCGGATGAGCAATCCTGCCTTTTATCGCGCTCGCAGCGGCTACTGCCGGGTTCGAAAGATACACCTCGCTGTCAGGATGGCCCATCCTTCCCCTAAAATTCCTGTTTGTAGTAGCAATGGCTCTTTCTCCGCTTGCAAGTATACCTAAATGGCCTCCAAGGCACGGGCCGCAGCTCGGAGTAGAAAATACCCCGCCTGCATTTAAAAATATATCCGCCAGGCCTTCTTTAATTGCCTGAGAATAAATCTTCTGAGTCGCAGGAATAATTACCAGCCTCACTCTTGAATTTACTTTTTTGCCTTTTAAAATTTTAGCGGCTATCCTGAGGTCGGAAATCCTTCCGTTTGTGCACGAGCCGATAACAGACTGGTCTATATTTATTTTTTTAAACTTGCTCACAGGGGCTGAATTACTTGGTAAATGCGGGGCGGAAACCTGAGGTTCGATCTTGCTTACATCATGCTCTATAACCTTGCAGTATCTCGCTCCCTCATCGCTTTTATAGAATACGCCTTTTACTTTTCTCCCCTCGCTTCTTATATATTTTTCCGTAATCTCATCCGGCTCAATAATGCCTGATTTTCCTCCAGCTTCAATCGCCATATTGCACATCGAAAATCTATCGTCCATGGAAAGCGCCTTTATGGCTTCTCCTTGGAATTCCATCGCCATATATAAAGCACCATCAACCCCGATGTCTCCAATTGTGTGCAAAATCAAATCTTTCCCGCCAACCCATGGTTTTAGTTTTCCGCTGTATATAAATTTTATAGTTTCAGGAACTTTAAGCCACACACATCCTGTTATAAAGCCTGCCGCTAAATCAGTCGAGCCAATACCTGTTGAAAACGCCCCGAGCGCCCCATACGTACAGGTATGGGAATCCGCTCCTATAATTAAATCACCCGGGCCTACGAGCCCTGCCTCAGGCAAAAGCGCATGCTCTACGCCCATCCTACCGACTTCAAAATAATTAATTATTTTATGCTTTTTCGCAAAATTAGCGAGTATCTTTGCCTGTTCCGCGCTTTTTTTGTCTTTAGCAGGCGTAAAATGATCTGGCACAAGCGCAATCTTATGCCTATCAAATACTTTTTTAGCTCCAGTTAATTCAAATTCCTGTATCGCAATAGGTGCGGTAATATCATTCCCAAGCGCCAGGTCTATCTTCGCGTAAATAAAGTCCCCGGGCGCGATGGATTTTTTATCAGTATGGGCCAATAATATTTTTTCAGTAATTGTATATGCCATTTAAATATCCATTGCCAGAGCGTTTTCCGCACAATCAGGGAATTTTATGCATTTAATGCATTCTGACCAGATCTTATGCGGCAATTCCGCGTGTTCTATTCTTTTAAACCCTAGCTTTTCAAAAAATAAAGGCACATAAGTCAAAGCGAAAACTTTTTTTACCTTCAGCTTTCTCGCGTCTTCCAGGGCATGTTTTACGAGCATTTCCCCTATGCCTTTTTTCTGATTAGACTCCTCTACAGCAAGCGATTTTACTTCCGCCAGATTCTCCCATGCAACATGAAGAGCGCAACAACCCAAGACCTTCCCTATTTCTTCATAAACAAAAAAATCCCTTATATTTTCATAGAGCTCATTCAAAGATCTGGGCAGCATGCGGTCCTGTTTTGCATAAAAATTTATCAGTTCCTGGATTTCTTTTATATCGTCTATCGTGGCTTTTCTAATCACCTACAACACCATTCCTTTTGGTATTACTACTATACCGGATTCAGTTACAGTAAATCTTTTCCTGTCTTCCTCCGGATTATACCCTATCTCCATATTTTGCGGCACTATTACATTTTTGTCTATAATCGTTCTTTTAACCTTGGCGTACCTTCCTATCTCTACGCCTTCCATAAGTATTGAATCGCTAACCTCTGAGAAACTATTTATCCGGACATCAGGAGAAAGCACGCTGGATTCTACCTTACCTCCGCTTATAATGCAACCATTTGATATAACTGAATTCAAGGCCATACCTACTCTATCATTATTCTTTTCTGCCCAAACCGTCTTCGCGGGCCCATATTGCTCCTGATATGTCCTGAAAGGCCAGTCTCTGTCATACAGGTTCATTGGGGGCACAACTTGTATCAAATCCATATTTGCTTCAAAATACGCGTCTATGCTTCCTGTATCCTTCCAATACATGGGCTCGTTTTTTTCTTTATCCTTAAAATTATATGCATACACCTTATCCGAAGAAAGCATCATGGGAATAATATTTTTTGCAAAATCATGGCTTGATTTCTCGTCTTTTGCATTTTTTTCAAGAACCTTCTCAAGTGCTTCAGTATTAAATATATAAATTCCCATTGAGGCGTATACAAATTTCCCGCCGCTTATTTTTTCAATTTGCTTCTTTGGTTTTTCTATAAGATTTTTCACCCTTGAATCTTTGTCAACTTCACATACCCCGAATTCCCCGGCCTTTTCTTTTGGAACCTCTATTACGCTTACGGTAAGATCCGCCTGCTTTTCTTTATGGAACTCAATCATCTCCCTGTAATCCATCTTATAAACATGATCTCCCGCCAGGATCAGCACATATTTAGGCTTCTCGTCTTCAATAGCGTATATATTCTGATAAATAGAGTCAGCTGTGCCTTTATACCAGTGTTCATCCACTCTCTGCTGCGCCGGGATAGCGTCTATATATTCGCCCAATTCTTCATTCAAAACATTCCATCCTCTTGAAATATGCCTTGTAAGCGAATAAGATTTATACTGGGTAAGGACATGGATTTTTCTGAAGCCTGAATTAATACAGTTTGAAAGCGTAAAATCTATAATCCTATATATGCCTCCAAAAGGCACCGCGGGCTTCGCTCTATCCTTGGTAAGCGGATAGAGCCTTTCTCCTTTTCCTCCGGCCATTACAAAAGTTAAAACATTTCGCATAAGAAATTTATTATACAATAACTCTTAATAAAATGCAAATTTTAATGTTGAGCTATTGTTTTGATAAAACGGAGCGTTTTTCATTTTGATTTTTTATCGATAAGATATGCGGCTAGAGGCCAGAAGCTCTTTTGTATAATCATGCCTGGGATTCATAAAGATGTCTTCGCATTGCCCTTCTTCAACAAATTTACCGGAACGCATCACCATCACCCTGTCGCATACGCTGGCAATTATCCCAAGATCGTGGCTTATAAATAGATATGTAAGATTTTTTCTTTTCTGCAACTCTATCAGGAGATTCAGGATCTGCGCCTGAATAGATATATCAAGGCTTGATACGGGCTCATCGCATATAATAAATTCTGGGTCGCTTGCGAGAGTCCTTGCTATGCCTACCCGCTGCCGTTCTCCGCCTGAAAGCTCTGAAGGGAACCTGTTTAAATAGCTTTCTCCGAGCCCTACTGTTTCCAGAAGCTCTATTGCCTTATTTTTTCTTTCACGCCTGGAAAAGTTTTTATGAATATCGTAAACCTCTTTTATTACCTCTCCTACTCTCATGCTGGGATCCAGAGACGCATACGGGTCTTGAAATATTATCTGCAGATCCTTGCGAACGTTTCTCATGTCGCCATGAGAGATCTTCAGTAAATCCTTATCTTTATAAAATATACTGCCTTTGTCCGCATCGATAAGCCGCAATATTAATTTCGCAAGAGTACTCTTACCGCACCCAGATTCCCCTACAAGGCCCAGCACTTCGCCTTTAAAAACAGAAAAGTTAACATCGTCTACGGCGGTGACCTTATGTTTCTTAAAAGTCTTGCATAAACTATCTATCTTTAATAATTCCATATTTTACATGGTCAACCTGCCAGGTTACCCATCTGGGTAACCTGGCAGGTTGACCAAAGGTTAAGAACTCGCCATAACGATATCTTTTACTCTTATGCATCTAGAAAAATGATCGCCTACTATTCTTTCTAAAATAGGCTCTTTTTCTTTACATGCTCCTATTTTAAATCTGCACCTGGGATAAAACTTGCAGCCTTCGGGCAAATCAGAAAATAAAGGCGCCCTGCCTCCTATCGCATTAAAAAGTTTCTTCCTGTGTTCAAATGACGGTATTGAATCTATGAGGCCTATCGTGTAGGGATGAGCCGGGTTAGAAATAATTTTTTCTTTTGGCCCGCATTCAACAATCTTTCCGGCGTACATAATGCCTATCTTGTCAGCTATATTAAAAACTATCCTGAGGTCATGAGATATGAACAAGATCGAGAGCCCCATCCTGTTTTTAAGTTCCATAATAAGGTCTAATATTTGCCGCTGCACGGTAACGTCAAGCGCAGTAGTTGGTTCATCCATAATTACAAGGCTTGGCTTGGATGCGATCGCCATTCCTATCATAGCGCGCTGCTGCATGCCGCCTGAAAGCTCGTGAGGGTATATGTTTTGCTTGCCTATAATTTTTTCAAGCCCGACGTTTTTTAAAATCTCCGCTATCTGGCCTGCAACATTGCCTTTTTCTTCCAGTGATTCCTTTATCTGTTCGTATATTGTGAAAACTGGATTCAGCGAACTGAATGGCTCCTGAAATACATAGGAAATCTTTCTACCTCTTATGCGCCTCAACTCTTCAGGGCTTAATTTTAATATATCCTTATCTTTGAATAAGATTTCTCCGGAAGAAATATTGCCTTTTTGTTCAGATATAAGTTTTGTTATACTTAAGCCCACTGTGGTTTTTCCGCACCCTGATTCGCCTATAAGCCCCACACACTCGCCTTCGTCGATATTCAAGTCAACGCCGCGGACTACTTCCGTCGATCGAGCGTCAGATCTATAATTAACCTTTAGATTTTTTATCTGTAAAAGCACAGCGTCACCTCTCCCGTTCGACGATCGGGATACCATTGGGATACCTGTCCCGATCGGCGAACAGGATCTTTTCTTTAAATGTCACTTTAAGAGCTTCTCTCTTATCCCCTCGCCCAATAAATTATACCCCAACACTGTTATAAAAATCGCCAGGCCCGGAAACGCCATCATCCACCAGCCGGCTCCCATGACAGCTTTTCCCTCGCTAAGAATATTCCCCCAACTTGGCGTAGGAGGCTGAACGCCTATGCCTAAAAAGCTCAGACTGGATTCCACTAAAATAGCTCCCGCTATCCCAAGAGTTACGCTTACTAGTACCGGGGCCATCGCATTCGGAATAAGATGCCGCGTTATTATTCTAAAGTCGCTTGCGCCTATCGCCCTTTCAGCGTATATAAAATCTCTTTCCTTTAAGCTTAATATCTCTGCGCGCATAAGACGGCCAATACCCATCCAGCTTGTAGCGCCTATTATTATCATTATATTGATTATGCTTGGCTCCAAAAGAGCAATCACGGCAAGTATCAGAAAAAAAGTAGGAAAGCAAAGCATTATATCTATGAATCTCATAATAATAACGTCCGTCCATTTACCGTAATAACCCGCTATTGCGCCAAGGGCTATACCTATCAGGCCGGCAATGCCGACTGCGATAAAGCCTACCATTAAAGATATCCTGGTCCCGTAAACCATTCTTGAGAACAGGTCCCTTCCAAGGCTATCTGTCCCGAAAATATGCGAACTCGAAGGAGGCGTAAGTATGTTTTCGACATCAATCTGCCCCGGATTATAAGAAGCTATCATGGGCGCAAAGATGGCGATTATTATAAAAAACCCTACAATACCTATTCCAAAAATAGTTAATTTATTCATAATTATATGTAGGCCCGGGCATATCTGGGCCTTACTCTAATTTTATCCTTGGATCAACCGCCGCATATGAAATATCCGCCAACAGGTTTCCTAAAAGCGTTAGCACGGCTCCGATAACAAGCACCCCCATTATCACCGGATAATCCCTGGCCATTACTGATTCATAAAAAAGCCTGCCCATGCCAGGTATGCTGAATATAGATTCAAAAATAACGCTGCCGCCGATAAGCCCCGGCACAGACAACCCCAGTATGGTTACAACAGGTAAAAACGCATTTTTCAACGCGTGCTTATAAAGAACTTCTTTTTCTGTCAGGCCTTTTGCCCGGGCAGTCCGGATATAATCCTGCTTTAGAACATGCAGCATGCTGCTTCTCATATATCTGGAGATCCCCGCAAGGCCTCCGAAAGCGGAAACAGCAACAGGCAGAACAAGGTGTTTTGATACATCAATGGTCTTCTCAAGAAATCCGAATTTTTCAAATTCCAGGGATTTTATGCCAGATATCGGCAAAAGTCCCCACCTTACGCCTACAAGATCCATGAGTACAAGGCTCAACCAGAAAGTCGGAGCTGCGAAACCTATAAATACAAAAACTGTCATAAATTTATCGTAAAAACTTCCTTCTTTAACAGCTGAGATCACGCCTATCGGTATACCGATCAATAATATCAGAATAATTGAAAATAACTCTATCGTAAGAGTGATAGGAATACGCTCCAGTATCTTTTGCATCACAGGCCTTGAATCCATAAAAGAAACGCCAAAATCAAGCCTTATAACTCTTTTCAGCCATTCAATATATTGAACGCCCAGCGGCTTATCCAAGCCATATAAATGAGATATCCTTTCCCTGGCCTCCATGGATACCTTTGGATTAAACTGCGCCTCCAGATCAGTAGGTTTTCCAGGCGCAATATGTATGACAATAAAAGTAACTACGGTTATGCCGAACAAAAGAAAAATCAGCCCCATTATTCTTTTTAAGATAAACTTTTTCATTTCAACCCATCATCCCATATAAACTTGCCATTTAAAGAATTGGCGTATACGAAGAAACCTAAGAATATTATTAAAAACACATATTCCCACTTTTTAGCTTCTTTATCGCGTATATCTTTGTTCATTTTTTGGCACGTACCACTTAATAAAGTTATGCCCTATGCCGCCGGGCCCTACTTCTATACCCTTAAACCTGGAGTGTATAATAGGCAAAGCGTCCGGGGCATATAAAAACAGATAAGGCTGTTCATCGTATAGAATCTCATGTATCCTGTGATATATTTTCTTCCGTTGTTCCTGATTAAATATCCGCCTGCCTTCCAAAAGCAGTCTGTCCACCTCTTCATTGGAATAACCTATAAAATTAAATTCCCCTTGTTTTGTTTTTGACGAATGCCATATGTCGTACATATCAGGATCCAGAGACAGGCCCCAGCCTAAAAGAATAGCCTCAAACCGCCTTTTATCTATAAATTCGCTTACAAATGCGCTCCACTCTATTATCTTTATCTTAACCTCGATCCCGACTTCTTTAAGCCTCCTTTGTATTATCTCCAGGGCCATCTTGCGTTCATCATTGCCCTGATTGGTAATAACCGTAAATATAAATTTTATCCCGTCTTTTTCTAAAATGCCGTCTCCATCCTGATCCAACCAGCCGGCTTCCCTTAAAAGCTCCTTAGCTTTTTCAGGATTATATTCAAGAGGCTTCACATCTTTGTTATACGCCCATGAATCCGCTATAAAAGGCCCTGTAGAAACCCTGCCAAGCCCAAGAAGCACTCCATTTATAATCTCCTCTTTATTTATGGCGTAATTTATAGCCCTTCTTACATTCACATCTTTAAATTTAGGGTCATTTAAATTATAGCCCATATATGTATAACCAAAACTCGGGAAATTAAACCTCTGAAAATTCTTTTTGAAAAATTCCGTCTCTGTCTGGCGCTTAAATTGTATCGGCGTCAAAGACGTGTAATCAACTGCCTGAGCCCTTAATTCAAGAAATAATGTGGCAGTGTCAGGTATAATCCTATAGACATACCTGTCTATGCGGGGCCTTCCTTCAAAATAATCGTGGTTTGAAACTAGCTCCACTTTTTCGCCGGTTTTCCATAATTTAAATTTATAGGGCCCTGTGCCGACAGGATTTCTCGCAAATTTCGTGGTATTGAGGTCTTCTTTTTCTAATAAATGCGCAGGCATGATATTCATGCCCCAACTCGCAAGCCCGGGAGAAAAAGGCTCTTTGTAAAAAACCTTTACTATGTAATCGTCCACAACTTCAAGGCTTTTAACCATCTGAAAATCCCCGCCATACGGGGTCCTTACCTCTGGGTCTATCAAACTTCTATATGTAAATTCTACGTCTTTCGAAGTAAATGGCGACCCATCATGCCACCTGACCCCTTTTCTTAAATAAAAAGTAATCTCGAGAGCGTCCTCGGAAACCTCCCAACTGCTGGCAAGGTCTCCCGTAAGATTCAGGTCTTTATCGTATTTAACAAGGCCGTTAAAAATAAGGCCGCATATAGTTCCTGAAGAACTGTCAGACGCCAAAATCGGCACAAGAGTCCTTGGCTCTCCTATAGACCCCGTAACTATAGTATCTCCGTAATCCGGCATGAATCCCAATAAAAATAAAGTTATAAATAAAAAAGTCGTCCGCCTTAAGCGGACGACCGATATATTGTCAGTAAATTTTCTCATATCTATAATAAAACTATTTAACTTCGTTAGCGCCTCCCTGCGGTGCCTCTGATTCAGTCGAAGCAGGAACCGGAACCTGAGCCTCTGGCGCTACAGGAAGTTGGGCATTAGGCGCAGGAGTAGTAGTCTTTGGTATTTGCACATTATCTATAATAGATTTCCCTTTTTTACTGGAAATAAGCGCCAGACTTATACAAGTTATTATAAAACCTATAGCGCATACAGCGGTAAGCTTAGTAAGCACGGTGGTACTTTTTGTGCCAAAAAGATTCTGCATCTGAGATCCGCCAAAGGTATCTGCTAGGCCTCCGCCTTTACCAGCCTGCAACAATATTACGGCTATTAAAAAAAGACTGATAATTACATGAATTACAATTAAAATAGCATACATATAAAATCCCTTCTTTATAATATAGAATTTTCTACAATCTGGACAAATGTGTTTACATCCAGGCTTGCGCCGCCCACAAGAGCGCCGTCAATGTCTTCCTCTGCCATCAACTTGGCAATATTATCAGGCTTCACGCTTCCGCCATACTGAATCCGCACTTTCATTGAAGCTTCTTTCTCAAAATGCTTCTCTATAAAATTTCTTATGAACTTATGCGCTTCCTGGGCTTGTTGAGGGGTAGCTGTTCTTCCCGTACCTATCGCCCACACAGGCTCATACGCAATAATAAGCCTGGAAACATCGTCTTTTGTCAAGTCCTTAAGCCCTTTTGTAAGCTGCTTCTCAAGGACTTCATACGTTGTGCCGTTATCTCTTTCTTCTAATTTCTCTCCAACACACATTATAGGAATCATGCCATATCTAAGCACTATCTTAACTTTTTTATTCACAGCTTCATTCGTCTCTCCAAATAAATTTCTACGTTCAGAATGGCCTACAATTACATACCTGGCTCTCACATCCTTGAGCATCTTAGGAGAAACCTCTCCCGTAAAAGCGCCTTCCTCTTCCCAGTAAACATCCTGAGCGCCCAGCATGATACTTGAATCGGAAATCTCGTCTCCAACTTTGCTCAAAGCAGTAAAAGCCGGGCATATGACGATGTCAGCTTCTCCGAATGTGTAAAATTTTCTCTTCAGCCCGATAGCTATATCTAAAGCGTCCTGGACTGTCTTGTGCATTTTCCAATTTCCCGCAATAATCGGTCTTCTCATGATCTTTCCTTTATTTATCATTTAAAGCGGCTACGCCCGGAAGAACCTTTCCTTCCATGTATTCCAATGACGCTCCGCCGCCTGTAGAAATATGCGACATCGCATGCTCTAGTCCAAATTTAGAGATCGCGCTCGCCGTATCACCTCCGCCTATAATGCTGATAGTCTTAAGGCCCGCTATAAATTTCGCCACGTCTTCCGTGCCTCTTGAAAATTTAGTTATCTCAAATACCCCTAATGGGCCGTTCCATATGATCATCTTTGCATTTCTTAATTCTTTTTTAAATTCGTCCACTGTCTTCGGGCCTACGTCCAGCGCCATCCAGCCCTGCGGCACGCTATCAGTAACCACCCGGGTATTGCTGATAGCATCTACCTTGTCGGCTATAAGATGGTCTACGGGCAGTACAATCTTAACTCCGAGTTCTTTTGCTTTTTTCATAATAGACTTCGCGACATCTATTTTATCAGCCTCCAGCTTGGAGCTGCCTATCTCCATTCCCTGAGCCTTTAAAAACGTATAAGCCATGCCTCCGCCTATAAGAATAGTATCGACTTTTTTCATGAGGCTCTCTATTACCATTATTTTGTCAGAAACCTTTGCGCCTCCTAATATAGCCACAAACGGCTTTGGCGGATTCAAAAGAGCTTTGTCAAAATATTCTATCTCTTTTGCCAGCAAAAATCCTGCCACGCAGATCTTTATGTATTTTGTAACGCCTTCCGTAGATGCATGAGCCCTGTGAGCTGTGCCAAATGCGTCATTTACATAAATCTCTCCAAACAAAGCTAATTTTTTTGCAAACTCAGGATCATTTTTTTCTTCCTCTGAATGGAACCTTAAATTTTCCAGCAATATCACATCTCCATCTTTCATAGTAGAAACGGATTTTTCAACATCTGGCCCTATGCAGTCATCTAATTTCTGGACAGGTTTTCCAATAAGCTCCGAAAGCCTTTTAGCCACAGGCGTAAGCCTCTCCAGCTCATTGACGCCTTTTGGCCTACCAAGATGGCTCATAAGTATAAGCCTCGCTCCATTATCAATAGCGTATTTTATAGTAGGCAGCGCTGCAGTAATCCTTGTATCGTCTTCTATATTAAGGTCTTTATTGAGTGGCACATTGAAATCCACCCTCATTAAAACCCTTTTGCCTTTAATATCCACATCTTTAATGGTCTTTTTGTCCATACCTCTAATCCTCCATGCATACAGATTATTATATATAACACATATGCCCTTTTAAAGCAATAAAAAAATTATACCACCCCATAATCTTGACACTCTGACAATGACGGTTTTGTCAAGATCTTGGAGGGTGGGACGTTGACACGCGCATAAACTTTACAAAACTAACATTGTCAGAGTGTCAAGTTTATGGGGGATTACGAGAATCAGATTGACAGCGTTATTGTGAATTGGGTTTCTTTTTCGCTGAGAAGCTTGATTTGCCATCTGGGAATAATACAGGACGCCTGAAAGTTCAGTTCATACGCCCTTTCGGACTGGGAAATGGTTTTGACTGGAAAATACCATACGCCGTGAACTTTCCCGGAAAAAACAAAATCTACGCTAATTTCCCGGCCTGAATCTTTTATAGAAAATCGGTTTGCGCCTAATGTGGATCCGGTATCGTTAATACCCGCTATACTGGACCCTGAAAAATAACTGTACTTGTCTGAGTTCAGATAAGGCATGGTAAGGTTAAACTCAACTCCAAAAATACCTTCTACCGGGGTTTTACTCAAATTTTTCAAAGTATACACAACTTGTACTGTGCTTTTTGAAGCTAGCTTTATCTCTTTTTTTACCGACACGGCCTTGCCTTGCACCTTGCCTTTTCTCTTAAGAATTACTCCGCTTTTTTCTTCTTTTGCATCATATGAACTATTTACAAAATCCCCAAGCTCTTCGTATTTTAAATCCACAAAATCGCCTATATCAACAGACTCGCTTATAAAATGGTCTACAAGGCAGCCCCTTATATGCTTATCATACACAAACCTGCCTTTTAATCCTGGATCTACGGTTTTGGAGTCTTCATGAATAGTGCGGACGCTGTCAGGATCGCTCGGCTGACCCATCTTTGCAAGGATCTTTTTATGATACTCCTCTTCATGCCTTGCTATTGAATTAACAAGGTTCGTTGACACCCTTCTCGCGTCCAATTCTCTTATTATTCCGCCTAAGCCAGGGTCTATGCACAGAGAGATATCCCGGTTCTCAAGAATAAACGCTTTTTTGCCGTCTTCATAAAAATCTACTTCTTTTGTTTCAGCCCAGCCTTTTTTATCTTTATGCAAAACCTCGTCTGTTATTTTTTCAGCGTTTATAAGATGCTCGTAAATAGCTTTTCTTAGGTGGTATAAGTATAGCCCGCCAAACACCCCGTGCCAATACGCGCAATTGCACTGCCCCTTGTACAATTCTCTCTGCGCCTCTTTTAACCTTTTTTTATTCTCCGCTCCCTGCTCTGCGCTCTCCGCTTCATTAACCTTTTCACTTACATAATGCATCTTCCTGACCATCTGATTGGTCTCAGGATACTTCTTAAGAAAATTCATCCAGGATCCATGCGACCATTCCATCATTTCCTGATACGACGCCTCAGGGATCTTTATTTTTTTTATAGCCGGATTTGATTTCAGATAATCAGACAATCTGACAGTAATAACCCACTCCTTGTTTCTGGTCAATTCTTCGAAAAATTTATTAAGCCAGTTCTGTTTATAGACCCAGTCATATGTAAAAGGCCATTCTCCGAATTTTTCAGCGTCATCTCCATATGTAAGCAAGGGGTGGTTGTGGCCTTCCCCCGCCTGCCTAAAATAATCCATAATCTCATGCGGCATTTTAAAAGGTATCATATACCGGAGCGATTTGCTCGAGGGAAATATCGCTATCTCTTTATTTTTTTCGCCTGTTATAAAGTATCCGGACAAATCATCCTTATTCAGGCCTGCCTTTATAAAGTGTTCGTCGTCCAGGATAGAATATTTCATACCCGCTTTGTTAAAATCTTTGGCCAGCTCAGGAATCCATACCCTTTCCGGGGTCCATATGCCTTGAACCTTCTGCCCGAACCTTTCTTTTACATAGCAAGCCATCATCTTTATCTGGCCTAATCTATCCCTCTCCGGTATGCTTGTAAAAATAGGCTCATAATATCCTCCGCCAATTATCTCCACCTGGCCCCTGCCTACCATTGCTTTTACCCTGTCCAGATAATCAGGATGATTCGCTTCAAAGTAATCCAGAAGGCATCCTGAAAAATGAAACGCCATTTTTATATCAGGGTATCTTTCGAACACATCCAGGAAACTCTTATAACAATTTTGATAAGCTCTTTCGACAACATCATCAAAATTTCCTACAGGCTGGTGAAAATGCAGGCACATACCAAAATAAACTTTGTTCATATGCAAAAGTCCAATCCGATAATCCGATCGGCGATCGGGATTCTGATCCCGATTGGCGATCGAAAACAATATATATCAAGACGAAATTTATTATTTATAGTTTTTTATATAACTTCAGATATTGCTCTGCTGATGTTTTCCAGGAATAATCGCAGGAAACGCAATTTTTAAGAAGCTCGTCCCATAGTTTTTTATTCTTAAAAGTTGCGACAGCTTCTTTAATAGACCCTGAAAGCGCCTCATTGGTAGCGTCTTTAAATTTAAACCCGTTTCCTTTTTTAGTAGATGGGCTAAAATTCTGAATCGTATCGTCCAGGCCGCCTACCGCTCTGACTACGGGCACAGTCGCGTATTTAAGGCTGTACATCTGGTTTAATCCGCATGGTTCATACCTGGACGGCATTAAAAACATATCCGCTCCAGCCTCTATCTTGTGAGACAACGCATTGTCAAATTTTACGCTGACTCCCACCTTGCCTTTATATTTTTTAGCCAGGAGCTGGAATATATTATTATATTTTTCATCGCCAAATCCAAGTATAACAAAATCGCTGTCTTTTAAAATATCATCCATTATATTTACTACCAGGTCTATGCCTTTCTGCTCCGCAAGCCTTGTTATCATAGCTATGAGAGGCCTTTTGGCGCTATATTTTATTCCAAACGCTTCAGCCAGGTCTTTCTTGCAAGCTGATTTGCCGCTAAGATCCTTTTCGTCGTATTTTTCAGCTATAAATTTATCAACGCTCGGACTCCACACGGAATAATCCACCCCATTTATTATTCCATAAAGATCCTTTTCTCTTGACCTTAAAAGCCCGTCCATGCCACATCCGAATTCAGCAGTAAGGATTTCTTTGCTGTAACCATTACTTACAGTGCTTATGGCGTCTGAAAAAACCATCCCAGCTTTCATGAAGCTCAATTTATCCCAAAATTCAACCCCGGACATATTGAACAGATCCCAGGAAATATCCAGGTACGGCGTCACGTCTTTAACAAAAAGCCCCTGGTAAGCCATGTTATGCACTGTAAAAAGCACCTTTGTTTTGTCAAACATAGGATCATTTTTATGGTGGGTCTTGATATACAAAGGTACCAGGCCCGACTGCCAGTCGTTGCAATGCAATATATCCTGCTTGCCTATATAAGGTATGGAAGCCAGTACCGCCTTTGCGTAAAAACCAAACCTGAAAGCGTTGTCAAAATAATCCCCCTGAGGCGTGCCATATAAAAATTCCCTGTTGTAATATTCATCCTTCTCTATAAAATATACGTCTACCCCGTTATGTTTTAACAAAAGAAGGTTAAAAAGCTCTTCTCTGTTGTCTATCCTGAGAGAGATATTCTTTTTAAAAACGCTGGGCTTAAAACCGTTTTTCTTGACCAGCTGGTAATAAGGCAGAATAGTGCTTGAGGTGTGCCCTTTTTTAGCAATAGCCTCTGGCAACGCCCCGATTACATCAGCCAGGCCTCCTGTTTTTGCAAATGGAAAAACTTCCGAAGAAATAAATAGTATGTTCATAATCATCCTTTCATAAAACAGCTGTGAGTTTTAAATTAAAACTTCGTCTCTAATCTTACCCGCTATATATCTAGCCACAATAACCTTCTTGTAGCATTTTTTCTTTTCAGAATCCCTGCAGCCTGAGTTAGCTACTGAGAGATACGAATTCAATACCGCCTCTTCCTGCAGAATAAGGCCTTTATTTATAAGATTTTCATTCCACATCCTTCCTTTATTAGCCCACCAAAACTGGCAACTATGCAAAGCCATATCGAGCGTTTCCCTAGCTGTATTAAAAAACGGGGCGGATTTATCGCTGTCGTTTTTATCTTCCGCTTCTTGAAATATCTCCAGGCATATATTCATGTGCTCCCATTGCAGCCTATGGACTGTATTGTGCGGCGTGTTCCATAGCGGGTAGTAGTTTCCAGCCATGATCTCCTCGTTAGAGGTGCTCCAGGAAGAAGGCTTTGGAGGCCTTGTCTTTACCGCAGGAAATATCTTCAACAGGTCGCTTATACCCACCACTTCCACTTCATCGGAATCTTTAATAATTTCATAAGCTTTTCCTAAAAATACATTTTCCCAGCCATGGATATGATGGCCGAACGTCTCCGCGTCCATTGCCGTTATTATGTACGCGTCCTCTTTTCCATCCGCAAGTTCTTTAATTCTCGATACAAATCCTGCGGCGTCAAAATTCTTAAAGCTGATCATGTTGCTGATTATATCGTCCCTGAAAAACACTTTCATATTGCCGGAGCCAAGCCTGAAACTCGATACATACTCCATGGGCCATTTCCCCTGAGAGGCTATCCCGCTCACTATAACCCATTCATAACCCATGCCTCTTACAATAGAAGCCGCTTCGTCAGAGTAGCACATCTCCGGCAGAAAAAACCCTTTTGGCTTATAACTATCTTTGAAAAAATACAGGTTGGTAAGACTGTTTAATTCTATCTGTCTTTTAACTTCTTGCTTCGGTATCAATGGAAGGATTGCGTGGAATTTCGCTGATTCTACAAACTCAACCTGGCCCCTCTCGCCAAGCTCCGCAAGGCCCGTTAAAATATCCCTATGGCCATGATTGGCCAGCATTTCAGTAAGCACCCCGCACATATTCACAGTAACCCTGGACTGGGGATGTTCTTTAAAAACCTTTATTAAAGGCCTGTACGATTCTTTGCAAACCTTCGCAAGAACATCGTGGGACTGCGTAGGAGGCTGGTAAAAATGCAGGAGCGGCGCCCAGTATATCATTTCGATTTAAGGTCCTCTTCAACCAATCTCTCGGCATTAAGCCAATCTTCAAGATCATTGCCGGACTGGCATCCTCTTTTTTCATAAATCTCATACGACTTTTTCTGGACAAGCTGCATAAATTCTTCGCGGCTGACCCGATTTTCATTATTCAGCGATAATACCTTTTTCAATTTCTTCAACATCTCTCCTCCTTTGTATTTTTAGAATATATCAGATAATAAAATATCTGTCAACGAATCTATTTAAGCGCTTCCATTCCCCTGCGACAAATCTCTTTTGCGTAATCTGTCCACACCCCTGTGCCCCAGTAACGGAAACAGCTTGTCTGAGATAATAATAAATAAAGAAGAGCTTTTTTATAGGTAGCGTTGTTTTTATCCACATCTTTACTGTCAAATTTCTTATGAAACGCCGCGCTAAGCCGGATTATCGGGTCCATTATGTCTTCATAACCTTTTACCCAGTCTTTATCGTTCGTCCAGGACGCCTTTTCCAGGCTGAAGCCCGGATATTTCTGTTTTACTTTTTTAATAGCCTCTTCGGAGGCGCCCGGAGAATATTCCTTTAAGAATTCCCATATCTTGGACTGAGAAACGCTCTGAACAGGCATAAAAGAATCTTCCTTCAGGCCTGATGATTTTACTAATTCAAGATACTCCGTCCCGTTCATGCCGACCGTGCCTTCCGTACCTGTTTCCCGAAAAGCCTTCTTATACGCCTCTGGAAATTCATTCATCATTACTCCGCCGTTTTCTCCGTCTCCTATCTGAGCTACAAAACCAGGAAGGTCCACTCCACAGTATTTCTCATGGCTCAAAGTCTTGGCTTCGTAATATGGCTGCATCTGGCCTATAAGCTTATTGTCAGACCCTTGCGTTTTTATGATTGCGGTTATTTCCAGTTTTTCGCCGAGAGAATTTTTAGCGACCAATTTATGCGGAAAATGAGGCCTTCTTATAGGCGTGCCGTCCAAGTTTTCTATCGTATGCTCCTGAACCATGAGCCATTTGTATCCGCATTCCTTAAGAACCTTTACATACTCAAAACACACGTCAGGATGAATCGGAAGATGCATCTCAGGCGCAGAAAATCCTTTAACATTTTTAAGGGCTTTTTGGCCGAATATTGACGCAAAGCAGTCTTGCCATTCTTTTATATGAAGCTTTATATCCGGTACAGGCGTAGAGCTGACCACGGAATGCGACCACATCGTTCCGAGCCATTCCACATATCCGGAATATTTTTTATCGCAGGTAACGAGCTTGAGATTATCCAAAACCCTTTCTTCGCCCATATCCTTAAGGCCCCAGAGAAGATTTCCGGAATAATCCAGCATGATCCTTGGATTTTTACCTTCGCCTGAAAGCTCTCTTACGAAATCAGCTATCCTTGAATAACAATTTAAAAATACAGGCGCATTGTGATTGTCTCCGATATTCTGATTCTCCATCATATACTGCAGGTTGGAAACAAGCCTTGCTGTCCTGAGATCGTCTCCTCCGGCCGGGATCATAGGTTGATGCATATGAAGCGCTACTCCGAAACATGAATTCATTTTCATCTGGCTCCTCCGTTCATCTTTGTTTGAATATAATATTTGGCGCAATCTATGTTGGAAAAAATATTATCTCTTGATTCAACCTCCTGAAGCCATTCTTTATCAATGGAGTCTGCCAGCATATCCTTATAGATATGGGTAAATCTATTTACGTGAAGCTTTACCCTTTTATTGGCGTATTCCACCATGGTGCCTGTTTTCATTATAAACGGCCAATCGCTCGCCTGCGCCAAAAGCAGCTCCCTCGCGGCTTGATTCAGCGCCCGCTTCATAAGGCCATTTTTGTCTTTTTCCGCGTAATTAAAAAACTTTTCAACTAATTCCTTCATCCTCTCGCCCGCTACATGCAGATGCCTGTAGATCCAGTCATTGCTTCCTTCCAGCCATACTTCATTATAGCCCTTATAACCCCAGGTAGACGTTGACGGGACAGACATCTGGTTTGTAGGATACTCTTTCAGGTAATCCGACGGAGTCACGAGCTTTACTGTTTTTTGGTCATACGCGATTTTACGTATTAAAAAATCTATCCACATCGGGCCTTCAAACCACCAGTGGCCAAACAGCTCCGCGTCATAAGGAGAAATAATCATAGGCTTTCTATCCATATGATACGAGATATGCTCTATCTGCTTTTCGCGGTTAAACATAAAATTCGCCGCATGCATCGCAGCCTTTTCCTTTGCCCATTCAGGCACATACGGTTCCTTATGATCAGTATCTCCTGTTATCCTCCAGTATTTAAGGCCGGTATTAGTTCTAAATCCGATCGGATGTATATAAGGCTTTATATACTCATATTCCAGCTCATGCCCTATATCTTTGTAATATTCCCTGTAATCAGGGTCGCCCGGATAACCTTCTTTTGAACTCCACACCTGCTTGGAAGACTCCGTATCCCTTCCGAATGCTGCAACTCCTGAAGGGCAATATAAAGGCGCATATACGCTATACTTTGGCGTTGGATCCGCGTTTGCGATTCCGTGCGTATCTACAAAGAAATACTTGATACCAGCTTCTGCTAAAAAATTATCTACGCCTGGGGTATACCCGCATTCGGGAAGCCAAAATCCCAAAGGGTCCCTGTCGAATGTTTTTCTATAATGTTCTACTCCGATTTTTACCTGCGCTTCCGCGTCAGTTGGATTTACGCTCAGGATAGGTAAAAATCCATGGGTAGCGCATGAAGCAAGTATTTCAACATAACCCAGATCCTGAAATTTTTTAAACGCGGAAACTAGGTCTTTTTTATACCTATCCGCAAAAACCTCTTTTGCCTCTATAAATCTCCTGTAATACATCAGGGCGAGGCCGTGAAATTTAGGGTCATAGCCTGTGCGCTGAACCTCTTTATCGGCAAGTTCTATTAATTTATTGATATGCCTTATATATCTGTCCTGGAGAAGTTCGTCCTGGAGCATGGACGCCAATGTAGGCGTCAGAGACATTGTTACGCGGAAGTCCACATGGTCTTCGACTAATTTTTCAAAAACCAATATAAGCGGTATGTAAGTTTCTGTGATGGCTTCATAGAGCCATTTTTCCTCTAGAAAATCTTCCTCTTCAGGATGCCTGACAAAAGGAAGATGGGCGTGTAGTACCAAACAAAGGTAACCTTTGTGCATATTTTGGCCTTTATATTAAAAATCCGAAATACGAATATCAAAATCCGAAATACGTTCGAATTTCGAATTTGTTTCGAATTTCGGATTTATCCTTCAATAGTATCCCTAGTTACCGTGGTTTCTATTTTTCTTGTTTCTACTTTATCGCTTGAAGTCGCGGCAAACGGCAAATTAATTTTTCCATCAGGAAGAGCAAACCTCATGCTAAAAGTCCCGTCTGGCCTAAGGTCTACTTTTTTATCCCCAAGCATCACTTCCGCGTCAGGCTCTGTGCGCCCATAAACAATAAGCTCCGTTCCTATTTCAAAAAAGAATTTGCGTTTCTTATCCGGCTGGACAAACTCGCTTGATCCTCCTTGAATATTTTCACTTCCGCCAAGATACGCGAATTCAGAAGCGCCGATCATAACCTTTCTGCCAAAGTTTGTCCCTGCGAGCTTTCTAAAATAAAGCACGTCTCTCCATTCATTTGCCGACATGCTGGAATACAAATATTTGTATATGCGCTTGCTGGAAATACGCGAAAATAGCCTCTCTCTCAACAAAGGAGAAAATTTGCTGTAATACGCTCTTAAATCCGCTTCGCTAAGATAAAGCTTTCTTCTTTTAGACACGCTGGAGTAGCTGAATCTGCCTGCTGTGTCGTATTTCACCCCAAGGCTTTGGGCCCCTCCGGCTTTATTTTCATTATCTTTGGCAGTAGCCTGCGCGGCTGAAAATTCCTGCTCCTGGCTAAGATCCATCCATATCTCTTCATATTTATTTGACGAACCGGAGCGGGGGGTGTGCACAAAATTAGACCTGGCCATTGGAAAAAATCTTCCGGAATTATGAAGAACGCCTATCTCAGCGCAATACGACACATTGTCATTCCAAAGGCTTATGTACCAATTATTGGAATAGCGGCCTACCTCTATATCAAACCAATGATTGGCGTTAAACCCGTTAAAATCCTTATACGTCACATCATACATGCGCACTACAAACTTGGCGCCGTCCAGGTTGCCGCCTAACTGGCGCTTTACGTCTTCTATGGAACTTTCCGCGATTTCCCAGTAAGCGTATAACCAGAAAGGGTCTTTTCCTATTAAAGTAATCCTTGTTGTATTGTTATAGGAAGGAAGCTCGTACTCGTTTATTGTTATAGGAGTTGCTTGTGATTTTTTTTCCAGAATTACGGCTGGCTTGACTACGTTGGAAACAGCGGCCGTTATTCGCGAAGTTTCCTTCTTTAGGAGCGGTTTCTTCTTCACAACCTTCACAGCCTTTACAATGGCTTCTCTGCCATTTCTATAAACGCGCTCTATAGGCTTTCTTTTTTTAAGTTTTAATTTTTTAACGGCCATAAATGTCCAATACCTGGTCAGCTACAACATCCCAGGAAAAAGCGGTTTCGACTGCAATCCTTCCGTTGGCGCCCATCCATCTGGCGTGGTCAAAATCCGAAAACGCGGTACCTATGCCCCACGCTATTGATTCAGGATTAGGATAAACCTTTAAACCTGTTATGTCATGCCATATTATTTCCCCGGGTCCGCCGTTTGAAGTGGCTATCACAGGCTTCCCAGCGCTCCACGCTTCTAATAAAACTATCCCAAAAGGCTCGTTTCTGGAAGGCATACACACAACGTCTGTTGCCTTGTAAAGATCGGAAAGCTTCCATCCGTTATTAAATCCTATGAATCTTGTAGCGTGATGCACCCCGATCTGTTTCGCCCTGTCCTCCACGCCCCAGCGCATCTCTCCGTCTCCCACAAAAACAAATTTTGCGTTATTGTAATGTTTAAGTATATGCGGAATAGCCTCTATTAAAAGATCCGGGCCTTTTTGATAAACAATCCTGCCCACAAAAAGAACCATTGGATCCATGGGCCCTATCCCATAATAACGCCGGATCGCTCCAGCGTCTATCCACCCGTCGAAATTTCTGTAATTGACTCCATTATATACTACGTCTGCTTTCCAATCAGGCACATTATACATCCACTGCACCTCTCCTTTAAGGGTTCGGGATACGGCTATCACATGGTCTGCGCAGTACGTGCCATGCCTCTCGTGGTCTCTTACCCTGGCGGAATTGCCGTCATGAAAATGATTCCCGCACCTGCCGTATTCAGTTGAGTGCATAGTAAAAACAGCCTTGTAAGGCCTGACCTGTTTTATCCAAACCATCGCGTTTGCGGCCAGCCAGTCATGGCTGTGTATTACGTCAAAAGGACCTGTGACATTCTCTGTCTTGAAAAATGCGTCTACAAAAGAACGACACATGTTGTTGATTTCTTCTATGAAGTTATCATTCCTGTCAAACTGGCACCGGTGATAATGAACGCCATGTATGCGCTCATACCATGGCTGATTAAGCCCTCCCATGCGCGTAAAAACATGCACCTCATTACCTTTGCGCTCAATAGCTGACGCAAGTTCTGAGACATGCACGCCCACCCCTCCCACGCAAATAGAGTGCATGGATTCCCAAGAAAAGATAGCAATCCTCATACCGCTTACCCCGCGATCAATAAACTTGACACTGCAACAATGTCAGTTTTGTAAAGTTTATAACTCTATGACTGAGTTTTCTGAACCGTATGTATTTACTGCGAAAAGACTATTTAAAGGATCCTTCTGCCACTGGCCGTCAACTAAATATTTATACTCATAACGTCCAGATTTGAGGGTTAAATCTCTTGCCCATACTCCATCTTTGGATTTCTTAAGAATATCTGTAGATGCGTCCCATGAATTGAAATCTCCAGCCAAACGAACATCCTTTGCATTTGGCGCGCTTATCTTAAAAGTCACTTTTTTTGACGAACATTTCTTAATAGCCATTTTTCCCTCCTGAATTTTGCGAAACAAAATTTGATCCCGAGTCTCGCCAGATTTATTTTGGCGGACGAAAGACTTTTTTTACGAATGACACCATCCGCACGAGCTCAAATCATACCAGAAAGCCGTCCGTATGTAAATAGGTACAAATACCTATATTTAGGGGCTTTTTTTCCTATACACTATATAGTGGTTATGCCTTCTTTGAGTGCGTACCTGATGAGGTCTGCCTGGCGGTGGATGTTAAGTTTCTGCATTATATTGTTTCTATGGGCAAGCGCGGTCTTTAAAGAAATCTTGAGTTGCGTAGCTACTTCCTTATTTGTATAGCCTTCAGCTACAAGCTGGAGAACCTCTCTTTCTCTATCAGTAAGCGAAATTATCTTTTTTTCGCCTATCTTCTGGCCTCTTGAATCAATATAGTCCTGTATTACAAATGTAGATATCCTTGGGCTGAGAAAATATTCATCCTTATAAACCACTCTTATAGCCTGAATAATTTCATCTGCCGCAGAATCTTTTAATACGTAACCTCTTATCCCCAGGCTTAACGCCCTTTCTATAAATGCCCTGTTATCATGCATGCTTAGTATAATAATCTTGCTTCTTGGATTAATCTGCATTATCTGGCTTGAGGCCTCTAAACCATTTAATATAGGCATTGTTATATCAACTATAAATATATCCGCGGAGCTTTTCTTCGCAATATCCACGACTTCTTTGCCGTTTGAAGCCTCCGCGATAACCTTCATATCCTGTTCCTGGGATATCACAGCGCCCAAACCCTGCCTTACTATCGCATGATCGTCCGCCAACACCACCTCTATAGTCATCTTTTCGCCTTTTCTATTATTGGAAAAACTACGATTAGTTTTGTTCCTCTTTTTGCTTTAGACTGCAACAAAAATTTTCCGTTCAATAAATCAACTCGCTCTCTCATGCCTCGCAAACCAAACTTATCCACGCTTATATCTTTAAAAAACGCCTCCGCGTCGAAACCTACGCCATCGTCTTCTATCGCAAGATTTATTTCTCCTCCTTTGAGCAATAAATCTATCTTTACATTTTTCGCTTTTGCGTGCTTTACAATATTATTAAACGCCTCCTGGATAATTCTGTAAAGGGTTATCGCCACATCGTCTTTTATACTTACGCCGGCTAGATTTTCTTTGAACTTTATATCTAAAGGGTGTGACTTTGTATAATGAGAAAAAAGTTCGCGCAAGACTGACGGAAGGCCGAGCATCCCTAATTCTGCGGGCCTCAGGTCTATAAAAAGCGTCCTGAATTTCTCTGTCGTATTAACCAGAATAGCTTTTGCATCCTTTATTATGCGAAGAGCGGTATCAAAGTTGCGTTTCGCTATCTCTTTTTCAATAACATTCAACGCTGATCCCAGGGATACTGAGAACTGGCCTATCTCATCATGAAGGTCCCGCGATATCCTGTGTCTTTCCTCTTCCTGGATAGAGAGTATTTTTTTTGAAAATTCTTTTGCTTCAGAATCTTCCATAGGATAAATAAAAAACCGTCCGCCAAAGTTCTGTGGCGGACGGTTAAATAGGTTATTACAATCCCTTGCTTGCTATATATTCTATGAGGTCTATAACCCTGCAAGAATAAGCCCACTCGTTGTCGTACCAGCTAAGTACCTTTACCAGCCTCTTGTCAATTACATAGGTAAGCCCTGCGTCAAATATTGAAGAACGCGGGTTGCCGTTAAAATCTTTTGACACCAAAGGCTTGTCGCAATACTCAAGGATGCCGTTAAGCTTTCCTTCCGAGGCTTCTTTCATCGCCATGTTGACTTCTTCTTTCGTAGTGTCTTTTTCGACTTCCACTACAAGGTCTACCAAAGAAACGTTCGGCGTAGGAACCCTTATCGCAAGTCCGTCCAACTTTCCTTTTAATTCAGGAAGCACAAGACTGACTGCCTTTGCGGCTCCGGTCGTAGTAGGAATCATTGAAAGGGCGGCTGCCCTCGCCCTTCTTAAATCCGTATGCACAAGGTCAAGGATCCTCTGGTCGTTCGTATAAGAATGAATCGTGGTCATTAAACCTCTTTTTATTCCAAACTTTTCTATCAAAACCTTTGCAACAGGCGCCAGGCAATTTGTCGTACAGCTTGCGTTTGAAACCACGCTGTGCTTTGAAGGATCGTACACCCTTTCATTGACGCCCATAACAATTGTAAGGTCTTCATTCTTCGCAGGAGCTGTAATGATGACTTTTTTAGCGCCCGCCTGTATATGCTTTACCGCCTTTTCTTTTTCCGTAAATACTCCCGTAGACTCCACCACTATCTGTACGCCCATACTCGCCCAAGGAATCTCCGCAGGGTCTTTATAGGTCATTATTTTTATTTCTTTTCCGTTTACAACAAGGGCGTTTTCTTTCGCCTCAATATTTACCTTCAACTCTCCCAGCGTAGAATCATATTTTAAAAGATGCGCCAAGGTAGCTGGCGGAGTTGGTAAATCATTTACCGCCACAAAATCAATATTTCTGTTTTCAATTGCAGCCCTGAATACATTTCTTCCGATCCTTCCAAAACCATTTATGCCGACTTTTACTCCCATTTTGTTGCCTCCTTATTTATTTAAGTTTTACTTTGCTGCGCAGGCTTCTCTTAAGCATTTAGCGGTTAGTTCAGGCGAGGTAGGATTTATATACAGCCCTGAACCCCATTCAAAACCAGCTACGTTTGTTAATTTCGGCATTATCTCCAAATGCCAGTGGAATTCTTCATAAACGCCGTCTCTGATAGGCGCGGTATGAATTATAAAATTATACGCCGGGTCATTAAGCCTTAATTTTAGCCTCATAAGGACTTCTCTTAACGCGTCCGCCATATCGTAAATCATAGAATCATCTATTAATTTAAATTCAGGATTATGAGATTTTGGCAATATCCATGTTTCAAACGGAAAACGGGATACAAAAGGACAAAACGCGATAAAATGCTTATTTTCAAATATTATCCTTTCCCTTTCCTGCTGCTCCTGAGCTATCATATCGCAAAAAACGCATCTTTCTCTGTATTTAAAATAATTTTGCGCGCCTTTAAGCTCTTCCTTTACTCTTTTTGGCACAATAGGCAACGCCACAAGCTGGGTATGCGAATGTTCCAAAGACGCTCCCGCAGATTCTCCGTGATTTTTAAAAAGCAAAATATACCTAAACCTCGCGTCATTTTCCAAGTCTATACTCCTGGATTTATACTTTGATATTACAGCCATCATTTCATTTTGCGTAAGGTCAGCCAGGTCTTTATTATGATCCGTGTTTTCAACAATAACTTCATGGGCGCCGATGCCATTTGACATATCAAACATTCCAATAGCGCGCTTATCCAACTCGCCTTCTATTTTCAATGCGGGAAATTTATTAGACACGACTCTCACTGTCCAGCCTGGAGAGTCCGGCTTTGTTTTAGGGTCTCTGATAGCTTCTATCTCAGGCGGAGTCATTCTTTCATTTCCTGGGCAAAAAGGGCAGGTCCCGCCTTTTTTTATCTGCGGTTTCTTGTCAAATTCATCGCATTCTTTCGGATGCGTTACAGCCACTTCCACCCATCTTCCTGTTATCGGATCACGCCTTAATTGAGACATTATAAAGCTACCTCGCGTAAATATTTTGCCGCTTCTTCCGGAGGCGTAGGGTTTATATAAAATCCCGAGCCCCACTCAAAACCAGCCACCTGAGTAATTCTCGGCATAACCTCTATGTGCCAATGATAATCCTCTTCTATTGTGTGCCAGTATCCTGGCCTTGTTGTCCGCCTGAAAGGAGCCGTATGCAGCATATAATTATACGGCGGATCGTTTAGGGCCTTTGAAAGTTTGGCAAATATTGTCTTTAAGACATTTGCCAAATCTTTTATTTCATCAGCCTGTATATTCATAAAATCCGCCCTGTGGACTTTAGGCAATATCCATATCTCAAAAGGAAACCTTGAGGCAAAAGGCGCTATCGCCACTATAGTTTTTGTGTCCATTATAATTCTCGCACCTGTGTCTATTTCCTGGCGTATGATATCGCAAAAAATACATCTTTCTTTATATTCAAAATAGAACCTGGAACCCCTAAGCTCTTCTTTAACTCTCGTTGGAGTAACGGGCGTCGCAATAAGCTGAGACCTTAAATGTTTTGTTTTACCGCTGCCGCCTGCTTTTAATCCATGGTTCTTGAATAAAAGGCAATATTTAAAGCGGATATCTTTTTCAAGCTCGCTGATGCGATAGATGGAGGTATTGATTACATCCTGTATTTCAAGCTCTGATAATTGATAAATGTCAGTAATGTGCTTGGGCGATTCCAGTATTACTTCGTGGGCGCCTATAGTGTTCATGACATCGTACATCCCAACGCCGCGCCTATCAAGATTCCCTTCTATCGTGAACTTTGGGGCTATGCTGGGCACAACCCTGACATTCCATCCTGGGGAATCTTTTTTTGTGCCTGGTTTTCTTATTGCGAATACTTCCGTAGGGTTTTTTTTCTCATGGCCTTCGCAGAAAGGGCACTCTATTTCAGGCTCATCCGCATGCTTGATATTAAAATCGCTCGGCCTCTTAGCTCTCTCAGTGGATATTATAACCCATCTTCCTATTACAGGATCTCGTCTTAATTCTGGCATGTGATTAGTTTAAAATTAAAAGTTTAAAGTTAAAGATTAAAAATTTTAAGTTAAGCTAGGCTATTATACCATTAAAAATTATCTGCGCAAGGAAAAAATTAAACCCGGAGAAATTTGTTTGTGGCCGGCTATAAATTCTTCGGCAGTCATTCTCCGCGAACCTTCTAATTGAAGCTCTTCTACCTTTAATGCGTCTTTTCCTGTTTTAACAAGTATGCCATTTTTATTAATTTCTAATATCTCTCCCGGGACGCCTGGCATATAGACAACTGGCTTTGCCTTCCAGATCTTAAGCGTTTTATCGCCCAGACAGGTAAAACATCCCGGCCATGGCGCAAAAGCCCTCATTCTATTATTAATCTCGCCGGCGCTTTTTTTCCAGTCTATAAGACCGTCTTCTTTTTTCAACTTAGGCGCATAGGTTGCCTTGCTGTAATCCTGCGGCATAAATTCAGCTTCATTGTTTCTGATTAATCTTATAGCATCCAGTAAAAGTTTCGCCCCTTTCCCGGATAGCTTTTCCGATAATGTAACAGCATCGTCTTCTTCACTCACAGAAACAGCTTCTTTTAGGATGATATCGCCTTCGTCCATCTTTTCATTCATTTTCATGACAGTTACGCCTGTCTCTTTTTCTCCATTGGCAATCGCCCAGTTTATAGGGGCCGCGCCTCTGTATTTCGGCAACAGCGATGCGTGAATATTAATGCTGTGTAATTTCGGAAGATCCAAAACAGCCTTTGACAAGATCTGGCCAAAGCTAACCACAACAAATAAATCCGCGTTAAAATTTTTAAGAAATATCACTGATTCTTCTGTGTTTATCCGGGATGGCTGAAATGTTTTTATGCCAAGCGTTTCCGCTTTTGATTTTACAGGAGTGGGCGTTATTTTAAGAGCCCTGCCCTTCTGTCTGTCCGGCTGCGTAACAACCAGGCGAATATCTTCTTTCCTGGCAAGCTCCTCCAGAATCGTCACCGCAAACCCAGAACTCCCAAAAAACACTATCTTCATCCTACCCGCCTCATCCCACAATCTTGACACTCTGACAATGTCACTTTTGTAAAGATCTTAGAACTCCATACAGACTTTTGCGCCAAATTGTTTAATAATCTTTTTGCGTTTCAAAAACCCTATTTTGTCTATAAACATTATCCCGTCCAGATGATCAGCCTCATGCTGTATTATCCTGGCAAGAAGGCCGTCTGCGTTGATTTTTAATATATCTCCGTCGAGATTAAGCGCTTCTACCGTAATAAGCTCCGGCCTTACAACATCGCTGGAAACCCCCGGCAAGCTTAAACAGCCCTCGCAAAATTTCACCTTGCCTTTTTTTCGGGTTATCTTGGGATTTATCAAGGTCAGGGCAATCCTGCTATCGCCCTCCGCGTCTTCAACAACTATAATGCGTTTACTGACGCCCACCTGAGGAGCTGCCAAGCCAACTCCATTAGCAAAGCGCATCGTCTCGATCATATCATAAGCAAGCTTGCGCTCGCTCTCGCCTACTTTCGCCACCTGCCTGGCTTTTTTTCGCAAATTATGGTCCGGATATATTTTTATCTCTAATTTTGCCATATGATTTTTATCTGTAATTGTTTAATAACGGCAGATTGATTTTATCACACCTGTTTCATCTTGACAATCATATAAGATTTCAAAAGCTAACACGGGTCCACGTCTACTGTTATTATAATCCCTGAACTCTTACTTTTATCCAACGCCTTTTTCAAAATAGCTGTAATGCTTTCCGCGCTTTCCGATCTCAAAAATATATTCCACCGGTACAGGCCTTTCATCTTTGAAATCGGAGAAGGCGCAGGCCCGAGAATATCTATATCTTTAGATTTAATTTCTTTTTCAAGGTTTGACTTTAAATTTTCGCTGGCCTTAAAAACCCTTTCTTCTTTCCTGCCTCTCAAGGTCAGATTAACCATATGGCAGAACGGCGGAAGATATAATTCTTTGCGCAGGGATATTTCTTTGTCATAAAACGTATTGTAATCATGTGTTTTCGCAGCCTGGATTGAATAATGCTGAGGGGTATAACTCTGTATTATCACCCTGCCTCCCAGATCGCTTCTTCCCGCCCTTCCAGCGACCTGCGTCAGTAAATTAAATGTGCGCTCAGCTGACCTGAAATCAGGGAGATTTAAAGCTGTGTCAGCTGATATGACTCCGACAAGCGTAACCTTTGGAAAATCCAGGCCCTTAGCTATCATCTGAGTGCCTATCAGAATATCTATATGGCCGTTTTTAAATCTTGAAAGAACCTTGTCGTGGCTGCCTCTTTTACAGGTAGAATCCGTATCCATGCGCGCTATTCTGGCTGCAGGAAAAATCCGGTGCAACTCGCTTTCAACTTTTTCCGTGCCAAGCCCCCAGTATTTTAAATAAGCCTCGTTACATTCGGGGCATATATCAGGCGGCTCCATATTGAAACCGCAGTGGTGGCAAGCCAATTTTTTCTTGTCAAAATGGTAGATAAGGCTGACGCTGCAGCGTTTGCATTTAATAACGTATCCGCATTTTTTACAGCTTATGACTGTTGAGAATCCGCGCCTGTTTAAAAAAAGTATGACCTGTTTTTTTCCAACTATATCTTTCTCTATCCATTCTTTAAGCTTCTGAGAAAATATAGGAATCTTTTTGGCCCTTGTCATTTCTTCGCGCATATCCACTATGTCGACTTCCGGCAAAAGCCTTGAATCTATCCTTTCAGAAAGTTCGATAAGAGTAAATCTTCCGTTTTTAGCCGCGTAAAAAGACTCTAATGACGGGGTAGCGCTCCCTAATATCACAATAGCGTTCGAAAGCTCCGCTCTTTTTATTGCAACGTCTCTCGCGTTATATCTGGGCACATCCTCTTGCTTATAAGATGTTTCGTGTTCTTCGTCCACAACTACCAGCCCGAGATTTTTAACAGGCGCGAATATAGCCGAACGCGCGCCTATGACTATCTGAGCTGCACCGGAATTTATTCTTTGCCATTCAGAAATACGTTTGGAACCGAGAAGCCTTGAGTGAAGAATAGCTATCTTATCTCCGAATCTCGCTTTGAAACGCGCCACGGTCTGCGGCGTAAGCGAAATTTCAGGAACAAGTATTATGCTGGAAAGTCCCAACTCCAGCGCATGAGCAATTGATTGAAGATAAACCTCTGTCTTCCCGCTTCCTGTTACGCCGTGCAGAAGAAAGACCTTATGAATCCTGGAGTCCATTAAATTAATTATAGAATCCAGCGCCTGCTGCTGATCTTCGTTAGGCACAAGGTGTTCATTGGTTCCGTCTATAAATTCAAATTCCTTATCTTCTTCATCAGGCTTTTGGTTTCTCTGCCTTTTCCCGGAGACGCCTTTTTTAACAACGCTTGGAATAGCTGCCGAAATCGCCTCGCCCCAAGAGGAATAATAATAATTCGAGATCCATCGCGTAAGCTCCAGCATCTTAGAGTCCATCGAAAGGGTTTTATCAATAATGCTGTTTACAGGCTTAATCTTTTCTATGTCGCATTTGTCAGAAAATCCTACCACGTAGCCAATGACCACCTTGTTTCCAAAAGACACCTCTACTACGCTCCCTATCTTAATATCGTCTTTCAGGGATTCCGGAATAGAATATGTAAAAGGCCCTTTTATGGGCCGGTTGATGACTATATCTGCATACATATGTGCTCCGTTACATTTCTTTCATTATCTTCTTCATGTCTTCCCATACAAGTTTCTTATCGCTGGGATTACGCAAAAGATACGCGGGATGATACGTGGGCATAAATTTTATACCTTTATATTCATGCCAGTTGCCTCTGAGCTTGCCTATAGAAATCTCTGTTCCTAGAAGGGCTTGGCTTGCAAATTTTCCAAGAGCGCATATTATCTTGGGCTTTATCATAGATATCTGGGCGTGAAGATAATCTATGCACATAGAGGTTTCCTCGGGCAACGGATTCCTGTTTTGCGGCGGCCGGCATTTTAAAATATTGCAGATATAAACATCTTCTCTTTTGATCCCCATGGCCTCTATTATTTTTGTGAGAAGTATCCCTGCTTCTCCTACAAAAGGCAGGCCCTGGATATCTTCTTCATGGCCAGGCGCTTCTCCCACAAACATGAGTTTTGCGTTTATATCGCCTGCGCCGAATACAACATTTTTCCGCATCTTTCCAAGGGGGCATTTCTGGCAATTCAATGTCTCATTTTTAACCAAACTCAGCCAGGCGTCCTTTGGCTTGGATGAAAAAAGGTATTCGGATATGCCACTTTCCTTTTCCATCTCGAAATAACTTCGTATAGATTTTAAGATATCAGCCATATAGCCTCGCCACCCCAAGGATGTATTTTATGGTCTAGGATGAAATTTCTGATGAATAGATTTCAGCCTGTCTTTACTTACATGCGTATAAATCTGCGTGGTAGAGATATCGGAATGCCCGAGCATTTCCTGCACTATTCTCAGATCAGCGCCTCTTTCAAGGATATGAGTAGCGAAAGAGTGCCGCAAGCTGTGGGGCGTTACCTTTTTCTTAATCTTCGCTATCTTCACATATCTTTTGATAATCTTCCAGAATGTCTGGCGGGACATAGGCTTGCTAAGTCTGGTCAAAAATAAAGAATTTGAAACATGCTTTTTTAAAAAATCAGGCCTGGATTTTTCCAAATACCTCACCAGGCTCTCTTTTGCTTTTCTGCCAAAAGGCACTATCCTTTCCTTCGAACCTTTTCCGAAACATTTTGCAAAACCAGCCCCCATATTAACATCATCCATTTTTAAGTTTACCAGCTCTGAAACCCTCATCCCTGTAGCGTACATAAGCTCCAGGCAAGCCTTATCCCTCATTTCCATAAGATCCCTTACGTTTGGGGCGTTCAGCAAAACTTCAACCTCGGCCACGCTCAAAGTATTGGGAAGCTTTTTCCATAACTTAGGGGATTCAATAATGGTCGCGGCATTCTCTTTGATTATACTTTCCTTTAAAAGAAATTTGAAAAAACTTTTTATGCACGCGAGTTCTCTTGAAATAGAATTGGCACCGAGCCCTCTATCCTTTTCCGCCATCATAAATGCATTTATCATCTGCCTGGAGACATTATCTATTGAGTCGATCTTCTTTGATTTTAAATAACCAGCGAATTTGAAAAGGTCTCTTTTGTAGGAACTGAGCGTATTATCCGCCATGCCTCTTTCAACAGATATATAGCTTAAAAATTGCTCGATTAATTCGTTCATTAAACCACTTTCGCAAAAGTTATATAATAAAAGGGTTGTTTATCTTCTCATTTCCCATTGTCGAACTTGGCCCATGGCCGGGATAAACAACATAATCATCGCCTAACGTAAATAATTTTTCTTTTATAGAGCTCATTATGTCTTCCTGTGAGCCGTATGCAAAATCAGTCCTTCCGACGCCTTCGCAAAAAAGCGTATCTCCAGTAAAAATAACACCTTTAGCCTTCAGGCAAATAGAGCCTGGCGTGTGTCCCGGGGTATGGATAACCTTAAGATTATATTTGCCTATATCCAGGGTATCTCCGTCTTCTAATAGCCTGGATGCGGCTTTTGTTTTTAGAAAAAATCCAAATGCGCCTGACAGGTTTTTGGAAGAGTCCGTTAAAAAATCAGCGTCTAGACGGTGTATCCACACAGGGATACCAAACTCCTCATTGGCTCCTATATGGTCTCCGTGGCCATGAGTATTGATAACAGCCTTTGGCTTCAGACTGTTTTTATCTATTGCGCTATTTATTTTTTCGTAATCTCCGCCGGGGTCTATGATGTAAATCTCTTTTGTATCTTCATCGCCCGCAAGATAGCAATTGGACTCCAGCGGCCCTACGGCTATTTTCTTGATAAACACTGCCTATTTCCTCAACTGAAGAAAATCTTTAACATGCGAATATGAAAATCTCTTATCTATCAGCCGCCTTGTTTTTTCTAAAACCTGGGCGATCCTGTACCTCTCGGATTTTGTCAGGTCGATCTTCTTAACATCAGTATCTAGTAATCTTATCTCCTCTACAAAGCCTTCCAGCTCTTTGCATTTTTCGTCATTCAGGTACTTCTGCATTTCCATTAAATTCTGCATCAATTCATTGTAACACTCCGCCCTTTTTTTATAAGAGTCTTCCATCCTGTCGATCAATTCCCCGTGCCAGGATTTCCAGAATAAAAATCTTTTCTTGTAAAGTTCATCCACTCTTTCTTCTATTGGATACTCGTATGTCGTAACAATAGGCATCATCTTTTCTTCCTTCTGCTTTTTACGCGTAAACTTTCTCTGCATGCTGGCGCAGCCGGCAACAGACAAACACAACATAACTACAACTATACACCTATATCTGAATAGCCTGATCATACCATTTCTCCCCTCAATAAACTTTACAAAACCGTCATTGTCAAAGTGTCAAGTTTATTAGTTTTTTGAATTCGCTTTCGTTTAGAATTTTTACGCCCAGCTCTTTTGCCTTTTCAAATTTGGAACCAGGGTCTTTGCCGGCTATCACATAATCCGTATTCTTGCTGACGCCTGAAGAGGCGTTGCCGCCGGCCTTACGTATAAGCTCTTCTATCTCGCTTCTTGAAAAACTTTCTAAAGATCCTGTAACAACAAAAGTCTTGCCTTCCAAATTTTTAGATTTCAAAGAAGAGCCATCCTCTTCCATGTTAACGCCATTATACCTCAGTTTCTCGATAACTTTTTTATTTTCTTCCGTCCTGAAAAAATTAAATACGCTCTCCGCCACTACGGGGCCTATCTCGTTTATGCTTTGAAGCTCCTCAATTCCTGAGTCAGCCAGTCTGTCAAGCGATCTGAATCTGGATGCGAGTATCCAGGCGCTTCTTACCCCGACATGCCTTATGCCCAAGCCGTACACCAGCCTGTTAAATGAATTAGACTTGCTTTTTTCTATTGCTTTAATAAGGTTTGCGGCGGACTTATCGGCCATTCTCTCAAGATCCGCAAATTCCTCATGCTTCAAAACATAGATATCCCCGTAAGACGTTACCATTTGTTTATCTACCAATTGGGCCGCAATAGCATCGCCCAGGCCTTCTATGTCCATTGCTTCTTTTGACGCGAAATGCCTGAGCCTTTCTTTTAATTGAGCCGGGCAACTCATATTCTCGCACCTGAGCGCTACCTCGTTTTTAAGCTTTCTTACAGCGCTTCCGCATACAGGGCATTTCTTGGGCATAAGGAATTCTTTTTCAGAGCCGTTTCGTTTATTTTTAACTACCTCGACTATCTGCGGTATAATCTCGCCTGCCTTTTCAACCAGAACATGATCCCCTATCTTTACATCTTTACGGCCAATCTCATCCTGGTTATGAAGCGACGCGCGGCTCACAGTGCTGCCGGCGAGTTCTACAGGTTTTAAAACAGCCACGGGCGTAAGAGTGCCTGTCCTCCCGACCTGGACAATTATATCTTCCAGGATAGTCTCTTTTCTTTCCGCAGGAAATTTATACGCTATCATCCATCTGGGGCTTTTAGATGTTTGGCCAAGCGACCTTTGATATGAAAAAGAATCTACTTTTATGACCATGCCGTCTATGTCATACTCAAGGCCATGCCTTTTTTCCCGCCACTCATCGCAGTATTCAATAACCTTTTCTATCGAGCTGCACTTTTTTATATTGGGATTTACGCGAAAACCACTATGCTTTAAAAAATCCAAGGCCTCAAGCTGGGTATTGAATTCAGCGCCCTTTACATAACCTACCCCGTATATCCACATATCCAGGCGCCTTCTGACAACTATTGAGCTGTCCAACAATTTCAAAGAACCGGCAGCCGCATTCCTTGGGTTCGCGAAAAGCTCTTCGCCAAGCTCTTCTTTTTCTTCATTTATCTCAAGAAATGACTTAGCCGGCATATACACCTCGCCTCTAGCTTCAAATAATTCCGGCTGAGGAGCGCCTTTTTTAAAATCCAGCTTAAGGGGAAGGCTTTTTATTGTCTTTAAATTCAAGGTAACGTCGTCGCCTTTTGTTCCGTCGCCGCGCGTAGCTCCCCTGACGAGCTTTCCATTTTCATAAAGGAGCGATATGCTGACCCCGTCTATTTTTAATTCAACCACGTAATCCAGCCTGTCAACTTCCAGATTTTTCCTCACACGCTTGTCAAACTCTATTATCTCTTCGGGAGAATAGGTGTTGTCCATGCTGAGCATCGGAACATTGTGTTCTACTGTTTTAAATTCCTTCAGTGCCTCCCCGCCGACTTTAAGAGTGGGGGAATCGGGCGATATAAATTCAGGATGAGACTTCTCTAATTTCTTAAGCTCGTCCAAAAGCACGTCATATTTCCTGTCGGAGATTTCTGGCAGATTATCCACGTAATATTTTTTATTATGGGAGATTATCTCTTTTCTTAATTCTTCAATTTTTTTCTTTATATCTTTTTTCATATTTAAAATCTTATATCGAAATCATCAAACTCTTTGGCAGGTTTTTCCCAGGACAATTCTGTATCTATAATATAACGGCCTAGCTGGCCTTTTGATATCTTATCCAGGAACCCTTTTATATCTTCTTCTTTGCCTTCAGCGACGATCTCTACCCTGCCGTCCTCCAGGTTTTTGACCCAGCCTTTTAAACCCGCTCTCATTGCAATATCCTGAGCAGCGTATCTGAATCCAACGCCCTGGACATGGCCGGAATAAACTATATGCGCGCGCTTCATAATTTTTTAAGATACTCTTCAAACCTAGCCCAAAACGGGTCTATCCTTGGATGTTCGAGTTCGTATTCCTTATTCTTCTCAATAACAATGACGCCCTGTTTTTTCCGGGTGACCTCTCCTGCGATACTGGCTGGAATGGATTTATCATTCAGGGCTCGAACGACATCCTTTGCTTTTTTCTTATTAACCGTGGCTAGCAGTGTACCCTCGCTTATAGCCTTATACGGGTCTATATTAAAACATTCGCATGTTTTTTTCACCTCATCCTGCAAAATTATTTTCTCCAGATAGATATTCATGCCGACATCGCTATGCATTGCCATTTCATAAAGCCCGCCAAAAATACCGCATTCAGTAGCATCGTGCATGGCTGTAACGCCGCCAACTCCAGCTACTATCAGAGCGTCTTTTACAGTAGACATCTGATAATAGACGTTTTGGGCTTTTCTTACAAAAGCCTTTCCATATTTTGCTTCAAGAAATCTTGGAAAGTACGCGGACATAAGGCCTGTTGTCTCAATGGCAGGGCCTTTTGAGATTATAATAGCGTCGCCGCTCATGCATTTCGGGGATATTAATTTTTCTTTTTTATCAATCCCTATCATAGTAGCTCCGCCTACCATCGGATAATTACATCCTGCATATCTTGCGGTATGGCCTGTAACCACCGCGATACCTAATTTCTTGCATTCTCGATGGACGGCGTCCCACATCCTGGTAAGTTCATCTTCTGTCATTTCCGGAGGAAGGTTTAAATCTACGGCTAAATACTTAGGCGCTATACCGCTGACCGCGATGTCGGAAGCAAGTATATGGACAGCAAACCACGCCGCCTTCTCCATACCTAGTTCTTTAGCAATATAAAAAGGGTCTGTTGATAAGACCATTACCTTGCCGCCTAAATCAATTGCGCCAAAATCAACTCCATGCTGCGGCCCTACGATAATAGACTTATCTTTCTTGCCCAGTCTTGAATATATGACCCTGTTGAAAAAATCGGGATGGATTTTCCCTAATTCCGGCAGTTTTTCCATGAGGTAGTTTATTTTAATGCCTTGGCTATTAACGCGGCGCTTATTATCTTTATCATATCGCCTGCTACAAAAGGTATAACGCCTGCATAGGCTAGTTGAACAATATTTGAAGACGTCCCTTTAAATAAATATAACCATATGCTAAGATGGATCATGCCAGGCAGATAAATCAAAACAAAATTAGCGAACATCATAATCCCGAGCATCTGATAAAACCCCTTTGACCATTCGTATCTATCGGAAATATAGCCTATGAATAACGCCGCCAAAATAAACCCTAGCAAATAACCGCCTGTAGGGCCAATAATAGCTCCGTATCCTCCGGTAGCTCCGTTAAACCACGGAATCCCGGCTATTCCCAAGACTACATAAATTACCTGGCTTATGCCGCCCCAGTATTTTCCAAGGACAATACCTGCCAATAAAACCGCAAAAGTCTGGCACGTAACAGGCACCGGCGTCCATGGTAAAAACAATCTCACCTGCGCCAAAATTCCTGTTAGCGCGGCCATGCCTAATGCCAACATAATCTTATTCACCAAAGATATCCCCTTTACCCTCCTTAACGCTAAACTAATTTCTTGCATAAACCCTCCTTTGTAAAATAATTTTTATTTTACCACAGATTATGGATAAAGAAAACCAGAAAAATTAAAAATGGAAAATATCATAAGGTAACCTCTAACATAAACGACAAATTACGCAATGGTCCTCTATTTAGGACGGGCGATAAAAAACTTGATGGGCAATATAAAACAACAGGCTTTTGCTAGACGTTGAGGCGTGGATGCTTCTGTCATTAATTGTCTTATTCGCGCAGATATTTTTTAATTTTATCAATCAGATCCTGGGTCTCGAAAGGCTTGGCGATGTAATCATCGGCGCCGACTTTCTTACCCATTGCCTTGTCAACATCCTGGGTCTTGGCAGTAAGCACAATGATCGGTATAGACTTATACTTTTCGTCAAATTTAAGCAAGCGGCAGACCTCATAACCGTCTATCTTAGGCATCAGAATGTCCAACACTATTAGATCCGGGCTTAAACTCTTGGCTTTCTCCAAGCCCTCTTGACCATCCTGCGCGGATATAACCTCATAACCGGATGCTTTTAAGCGAATACTTATTGCTTTTAAGAGCTCTGTTTCGTCATCAACTACTAATATTGTCTTTGCCATAATCTTCTCCAATTTTTGTTGATTCGTTGAATAAGTTAACAAATTTATGGCCTAACAAACAGCGCCGCACCATCTGCATCCATTTTTGTTACTAACAACTCTATATCGCCTTCTAAGTTTACCACATTATTGCCATCTTTATCAAAATCATAATCATAGCGACCAGTGGCTCCTAAGTTCATAAAGTTAAGCGGCAGATCTAAAGTTAGATTTATGGTCTCGGCATAGACGGTTATGCCCGACGGATACTCAATTGAATATCTCTTTAAAATAGGGGTCTTGTCGTCAAAACCTAATTCTATGCGCATCTTCCAGATGTTTCCTTTTTTTGGCCGCGCCTCAAGTTCAATAGTACCGCCTTCTTTAATGCCGACAACATTAGCAAGGCTAAAAACACGGATGCGCTTAGAATCTGGAATCTTTATCCGCGTACCCTGGCGGATGATTAAACCCCTGCCGCCGGTGCGGGTGTTGCGAAGGTTAATAAAGGCAAAACCATTCTTAGTGGCGCGTGTTTCGTGTTTCGCCTTAGTGCCAAGTGAGACCTTAAAACTGACCTTTACAGCAGTGATATTAGGGATGAGTTCTGGCCTTGGTTCAACTTCGGTATTTGTGTTGTCAAAATATTGAAAATTAAAACTAGTTAAAACTACGCCTGGGAGCTTATATTCTGGAATAGCCTCGGTTTTGCCTTTATAAGTGCGGGTAATTCTGTCACCGCTCCATTTAATCGTCATTGCGCAATCAGGAAAATTCGTGGCATCGGGGTGAAAAATAAATCTTATTTTGCTGCCGGCTTCAACAGGTTCATTTAAAAAAATATAGTCATATGGCTTTATAGAAGTTTTGCGCTGGCCAAGCATAAAGGTAACGGGAATGGCTTTCCATAGTTCGTTTTTCGTTCCTCGTGATTCGTAGCTCAAAGAGACCTCAGCTATAGGAAAAGTGGCGCCTGGCTTAAATGGGCTATTCAAGATAAATGGTATTTTTGCAAAAAATTCAGGATGTTCGTGCTCAGGCTTAAGGATATGACTATCATCAACCCATAAAGGCATAAAGGTGATGGACGTAGGCGTTACGTTTAAGATTTCAATAGAATCTTTTACTCCATAATTCTCAAATCCGCTTCCGGCTACTTCATCTAAACAATCGTCTAATGCCTTTTCTAATAAAACCTCTTGCTGGCCAAAGGTGTACGCGTCAAAACATGTTTTAAGCATTAGTGCCACCACGCCGGTTAAAATCGTAGCAATGCTTATGGCAATAAGAAGCTCAACGAGAGTTAGTCCTTTTATTCTACGGGTGTCCAATCCAAATCCTCCATTAGAGTTACTACTTCTACTATCGGTCTCCCTGCTTCGCTCGGGACTCCCTCTGGCAACTTGCCGGTTGCTTGATACACTAGGACCCTCACTTCCAACGGGTCGCTGCCTTTTATAATTTTTCTAAAAACGCGCCAATACTTGCCATTTAGTTCTAAGGGCGGCTGATTCAGGAGTGGCTCCCACTTATCGCCTAAAGCCTCAAGTTGGGCTTCAGTAAAACCTAAATTCTTTACCCTATCCATTCCTTCCTGAGCCAGATAGCGCGCCGTAGTTAAATCATTGGTTACATAAATCTGCTCTAAGGAAACTGAGAACATCCGCATCAAAGGCAGAAAGCAAATCGCGATTACCGCTAAGGTAATTAAAAGTTCGATTAATGTAAAACCACGACGAGTGATTAGCGACAAGCGATTAGTGGCTAAAATCAACGCTGTTCCTCCTCTTCATATCCAGTTGAGCCTCTAATTTCTCTCCACAACTGCACACCCACGCCTGAGCCGCTCACCATCCCAAATCTTATTGTGCCGGCGATTGCAGTCAAAGTTGGCGAGGCAGAGGGAGTAACCGTTACTATCTCTGCCTCAGTATTCTTTAGAATAATGGAGGCAACGCCACCGGTTACTGTAACTTTAGCGGTGGTAGCTGCAGAAGTGGCAGAATTATTGCCTTCCATAAATTCAGTGATTGTTACTGTAAAAGTAGTGGAATCGTCTTCGGTAATAACTTCTCCGTTTGAATCTAGGATTTTTACCTGAACGCTTATTGAGCCAACAGGGCCTGAGTTTGAGATAACCTTAATGGTTGCTGCTTTTATGGTAATTGTAGAAGACAGGCCGGTAACCGTAGTGTAGATAGTATCCTTAACTGAGGTTGAGGTTGTCTTCTCGCTTGCGCCATAAAACCCGCTAAATCTATGACTTCCGGCATCTGAAGTAGTATAAGTATAATCAGTAATAACTCCATCTAAACCTGAGGTATCGAAACGAATCGTTCCTTGATAATTGGTAATGGTGGAATCATTATAGTCCCTGGCATTAACTGCGCTTGAGAATTCCTCATTGACATAATAGAATGTTCTGGATGCAGGCGGAGAAGATAACGTTATAGAAAAATCCTTGGGAACAAAAACGATATTAGAAGAGGTTCCTGTTCGGGTGGTCAATGTTGCATCAGTGGCAGTGATAGTAATTGCGCCCCATTTGTTATAGGTCTGGCTATCTATAGTAGCAATCCCATTTGTCCAGTAAGTAGAAGTTAAAGAACTTGTGCCTAAGGAGCCAGACTGGCTAGTTGAGGGTGAGCTATAATTTACCGATAAATCGGCTATGCCTTTATAATTGGGGCAAGTTGCTGCTGAAGCATTGCGAGCAGTAACAGTTAAGGTAAAAGCCTTAGCAACCGCATGCCTGGCATAGTCGCTGGACGAAGCTAATGTATCTAGGCCTGTGGTCACAACCGTGAAATCGTAAGGCCACACATTAATATTTGAAGATGCGCCGGTCTTGGTTAATTCCGCGCTATCGGTGGCAATAATATTAATTGTCCCACAGTCAGAAAAAGCCTCGGATGTTGTTGAGGCAACTCCATTAGAAAAACTCGTCAAAGAAGTTACTGAGAGAACGCCACTTCCAGAAGACGGAGAATTATAACTTACGCTTAACTTTACTATGCCAGAATAATTAACATCAGTTGCGCCAGCGCTATCTAAGGCAGTAACGGTTAAGGTAAATGCGTTGCCGGCAACCAGGGTTGAGGTTGAGCTAACAACGCTAAATGAACCGATAACTACGGTTACTGCCTGGCTAGCATCTAGCCAGCCCAAGGAAGGGGATTCTTCGGCATTAATCGTGGCTGTGCCTGCCCTGGTATCCTTATAATAGAATGAGGCAGAATTTGCATTAGCGGATATGGTAACCGAATGTGTGTTGTCTGAGGTCCAGGTAAAACCATCAGTAGAAAACCTGCCGGTGGAGGAAGTAGAGGATAGATTAACTATAACATCTGATGGCACGGCAATTACCTGGCTATCTGCTGAGTCCTGCACTTGAAGCATAAGCATGGAAGACTGGCTTCCTGCAGAAAATGTCTGGCTGGCAGTAGTAAAAACGAGTTTTGGCGTCTGCTCTGCTCCAAGGCTAAAAAAAGTAGCGCCACCCTGATTTAAATAACTCGCCTTAATCCAGTCAGCGGAAAGGGCGCTGTTACAAATGCGGAATTCATCAATGAGGCCAGGGAAATATTTTCCGGCCCAACTATAACTCCCAATATATAATTCTCCTGCAGATTCGATAATATCACTAGTGTAAGGGATTGTGGATTTTAAAATTCCATCGAGATATATCTTTATGGATTGTTTATTATAACTCGAACTAAAATAGTGCCATTGATTGGCCGTAACGCCTGTCCATCTTCCCCTATACGTGCCGTTTAAATAATAGTCAACGCCCTCTGAATAATACTCTAGCATATATTCCCAAGTACTATAATCTCTCATAAAAACATTTTTAGATACAGTAACTCCACTATCAGGTTTAAACCAAACACTTACGGTCATGCCATTTGTCAAAGTCAAGTTAGGACTGTCTGGAACAACGATATAACCTGTCCCATTAAAACTACATGCGCCATTGACCTGTCCTGTCGCCCCAAATGTCACTCCTCCTGACTTCGTTCCAGTATTGGCATTGGAAGTTGAGTCAACAGCGGTGGTAGGGCCAGCGTCTCCCATATGCCACACCCCTTTAAAATTCGTATCCCAGACCGACTTGGCGTTCTGCTTATCTGTGGCTAAAGAATTTCCATAATACATCCAGATATAATCTGCGCTGGATGAGGCGTCAATCTGTGGTACACGCGTCCAGATAAAACTGTTTCCACTGGCATCGTTGTATTTCTCTATCTCGTAGGGCAATTCTGAGACCTGGTCGCTATCCACAAACCTGATGTCTCTCCCGGCAGATTGCGCATTGGCATAGATAAAATTTGCCGTGGTAAATTTAACTACTGCAGGAAAGTTGCTCAAGGCGGAAGATTGCCCGGAATTATCAAAAACAATCTTTCTGCGATACTTCCAAGATGTTGACCACCATTTTGTTGAGCCAGCTCCGGCAGCAGCGTTGACGGTCTGCTGTTGGCTAACAGAGGTAAAGCCAGAGGCAGAGGCAGTTATTGTGGGTGATCCGACCTGATAGTCAATGTAGTAGAAATTAACCGCGGACGAGCCAATGGCTAGGGTTACTGAAGTTGCGCTTGCTGCTGTTGAGGCAGCGCGAAATTCATAGGTCCCGGTGGAAGTAGTAGTAAGATTAACCGTAATTGCTGAAACAGCATTGGTAGCGCCTCCAATTCCATCCTGTAATTGAATGGTGAAGGCATCTGAGACAGTTCCTGCGGTTAATGTCTTGGCAATGTTGGTAAAAACAAGATAAGTAACAAACCCCCAGTTGACAGTATTGCCTGAGTCTTTGGAATGCGCCGCGGTAATAACTGTGGCGTTCCTATTATAGGAATCCTGACAGTCCACATAATCTACAGAGCGCGTTGCTTGCGGGTCAATATCCCAACGCGCGCCAGAAGTAACTGAACGCAGGAGTATACGGCTAGAGGATGTTCCGGTAAAAGTCAGGGTATTGGTGACTGTCTGTCTTTCACCAGCAGTAAAGTTAATCTGTTTTCCTGCAGCGGTAGAAGAGAGCTTATAAAATGTATTTGATCCGGTAATAGTGGCAATGCCAGAGCCAACCACAGCCACTGTGCTTGTGCCCGGGGTAAATGTGCCAGTCCTTGTCCAGGTGCCGCTTAAATTAACCGTGCCTGAGCCGGCAGAGAGCGTTCCATCAATGGTTAAATCCACAGTGGTTATTGCAGATGTTCCAGAGAGGGTTACTATCGCGCCGCTTCCTATGGTAATACCTTCGGCAAAGGCGGAAGTTGTCCAAAAACCACAAAAAACTGCTAACGCAATAATAATTTTATTTCTCAAAATCTACCCCTTTTGCTCTTGAAAATTTCTGCCATGCCTTCATTAATGAACCACGCAAACCAGATCCGGATCTCCGCCAGTCCTATAAAAAGCTCCTACAGTAAGGCCGCCTGCTACTGCTGCAGCATTGTTTGCATATACGGGTAGCCCCACAACGTGTAATGCGCTCTTAGGACTCGTCGTGCCAATACCAACATTACCGCCGGATTTCATAAGAACAAGATTGCTGAAGCCGCTCGTTTTACTCGCGACTTCCAAAGCCGACCGCATGCCCCCAATGCCCTCGTAATAGTAAAGGCCAACCGTATTGCCATCGTTGGAACCACCAGAAATGGTCAGATTGTGGTTACTTGCTCGTATCGATACTCCGGCCGGAATCTCTTGCGAGCCGCCGTCGTTCCCAGACAACTGGATGTATTTCGTGTTAGTTCCGACGCGAGTTATACCATTAACGTCAAGTTTGACACTCGGACTCGCCGTCCCGATGCCGACGTTGCCGTCATTTCTGACATACAAAAGACTCGTATTTGCAGAATTGGTTACCTCTAAAGAAGCAGCTGCAGAAGTCGTGGTTGTCCCTTTTACAGTAGTATCTGCGGCATCTGCCTCTGTCAGGATAAACCACAATCCAAAACCCACAACGCATAAAATAAAGAATTTGTTAATCATCTTAAGCCTCCGGTTATAAAAATAGGTTCTTTAGGAAATCGGGATGCCCTAATCCTTATCGTATTTTCAGCGTCTTTTCTCAACGGATTAACGAGTCAACGCTTTCTTTACCATCTCCAAAAGCGTCTGGGTATTAAACGGTTTACTCAGGTGGTCATAAGCCCCGAGACGCAACGCCTCAATTGCTGACTCCGACGTTCCGTAGGCAGTAAGCATAATTACCGGCGTATTTAGACTTATCTGTTTTAACTCTTTAAGAACATCCAAGCCGGATAACCCAGGCATCATAATGTCCAGAATCACTAAATCCGGCGACTCCTCTTTAAATTTATTTATCCCGCTTACGCCATCGGGCGCGGTTTGAACCGCATAGCCAGATGCTTTAAGACGCACAGCGAGGGACTCTACCAACTGCAGCTCATCGTCAATAATCAGGATTTTCTTAAGGCTCATTTAAAAGCTCCTTTTTAACGCTTCTTTAATCAATGTGAGCAACCTTTCCAATTCAACTGGCTTTGCAATGTGGTCATAGGCGCCAAGTTTTAGGCATTCAATAGCGCTCTCAAAAGTGCCGAAGCCGGTCAGCATAATTACAATAATACCTGGGTTGCCTTCTTTTATTTTCTTTAATACTTCCGCTCCATTTGATCCGGGCATAGAGATATCGCACAAGACTAAATCAGGCCTAGTAAGTTTTACCTTTTCTAAACCTTCTTCGCCATCAAAGGCAATTTCAACCTCAAAACCGTGGCTTTCCAGATACTCTCTGAGGAGTTCGCAGCATTCCTGCTCATCGTCAATAATTAGAATTCGGGATACGTTCATCTTCGTTCTCCTTTGATTAGTTACCCGATACCCGCTACTGCCTTCTCCACCAATTCCTTTGCTGTATGGCCGTCATCAGGATAAGAAGCAAAACCGCTCCTTGATAACACCTTAACACCTTGACATCTTGACGCTAATGATTCATCTTTTTCGATTATCATTTTAAGACGCTCAACAAATGCCGGCAATACGCCTTTGTCGTTCTCGCAGAGAATAGCAATTGTAGAACCTTTCTGGAAACGTAAGACCATATCTGTTGCCTGGCGCACAGATTTCTTAAGTATTGCTTCTGTCTCAGGCAAAAGATCCTTAAAGTTATCCTTAACTCCAAAAACAATCAAAGAAAACACAGCGGCATTATCCCTTGCCCTTTTTATGCCGTCATTAACACGTTCGTAAAAATAGGCTTCTTCTTCTATCTTGGGTAAAGTGAAGATAAACTTTGAGCCTTTACCAACTTCTGATTCTACCCAGATTTTGCCCTTATGCAGTTCTACAATAGATTTAGATATAGCTAATCCTAAACCTGTGCCTTTGGCGCCAGGTCCGGGAATTCTATCTATCTGCTGGAAGCGATCAAAGAGCTTAGAAAAATTTTCTTTAGCAATGCCAACGCCGCTGTCTTTTATCTGTATCTGGATACACTCGTCTAATTCTTTTGCCTCAATCATTACGCTGCCGGCTTCAGGGGTAAATTTTAAGGCGTTGCCGATAAGATTAACTAGAACCTGGGCAACCCGGTCAGGATCTACATAAAGTTGGGGCAATTTTTCAAGAAGCGCGGCAGACAATATAATCTTTTTATTTTCTGCCTCAGCCTTAAAAGAGGCGAGCTGGTCCTTGATTAAAAGCAGAGGGTCAACCAGCCTATTCTTTAATTCCATCCTGCCTGCTTCTAATTTAGAGATATCCAATAAATCATTTATCATCCTACACAGGCGGTTCATGTTGGACATTATAATATTTAAATATTCCTTCTGGTCTCCAGTTACCGGCCCGGCAATGCCATCAGAGATAATTGAAATAAACTCTTTCATTGTAGCCAAGGGAGTGCGCAGTTCATGGGACACCGTGGAGATAAGTTCATTTTTTAAACGTTCTGCCTCTTTCTCCTTAGAGATATCCTGAAATAAAACTACTATACCTATTTTTTCTCCCTGAAAATCTCGCATCCATGCCATTCCTATGCGCAAAGATATTTTAAGGGGCGTAGTCAAGTCCAATTCTTTAAAGAAAAAATCTTTATTTTGTTTAATTAAGTCATTTTTAAGCGGCTTGATGATAAAATCTATAAATGCCTGAGGGATGCGATGATCATGTGAAAGCCCTAGTATCTGGCGCGTCTGGGAATTTACCAGGACTACTTCATTTTTCTCATCGACTACAACAATTCCTTCAGCTGCAGACTGGATAACGGCATTGATCTTGTTGCGCTCCTCCTGCAAATTACGAAAGAGCCGGGCATCCTCAATGACAATTCCTGCCTGGCGGCAGATACGGGTAATGGCTTTTCTTGACCAGCCAGCGAATGTGACTTGCCGGTTCAACCTTTTGACCCGCTTACCGGCTGACCCGTTTACCAGATACAACGTGATTACCGCCTTGGCCTTGCCACGGATTTTACAGCGGATCTTGAGTTTATTGAATTTATGAGGTCGCTTGGAGTTTTGTTTAAGTTTGACGGATCCTCCCCGCTTCTGCGCGCAGAGCCGGGGTTCATCTACTATCTCTTCAGGTTTATCTTTTCCGAAAATCGAAAATTTCAATTTACCATATTTAAAGGTCTTCCTTAATACGGCAACAACATCTTTGACGACTTTCTCATAATTCTGCATAGGGAGGACAACATTATTGAGGCGAGAAATTATGTCGAGTTCATTGAGTTGTTTAAACACTTACGCCTCCTCGGTAACCAAGAGAACCTCGGAGAGTGAGGTAGTGCCCTGCAGGACTTTCTGGAAACCATCCTGGCGCAAAGTCTTCATTCCTGCCTGGCAAGCGGTATCCTTTATCTGATGGGCTGGGGCTTTCTTGACGATGAGCTCTTTTATCCCATTATCCGGGATTAAAAGTTCAAAAATACCCATTCTTCCTTTATAGCCGGTGTTATGACAGTCTTTGCAACCCGTAGGTTTATAGAGTCGGAAGTCAGGGTTCTGGATTTGGGGTTCGCTGGCACTCTGATATATTGACGCTTTGATGCTCTCCAGTTCTTCCTTAGAAGGTCTATATTCTTTTCTGCACTTTAGGCAGAGTTTACGCACAAGGCGTTGAGCTAAAACTCCGGCTAATGAAGAGGAAACCAGGTATGGCTCAACACCGATATCAATTAGACGCGTAGCAGCAGAAGGAGCGTCATTGGTATGAAGCGTAGAAAATACAAGATGACCGGTAAGGCTGGAATGAATGGCAATATCAGCGGTCTCTTTGTCTCTGATTTCACCAATCATAATTATGTCCGGATCAAGCCGCACAATGGAACGCAGTCCAGCAGCAAAGGTAAGGCCTGCCCTAACGTTGACCTGCGATTGATGTATGCGCGCAATAGTATATTCCACAGGGTCTTCTAAAGTAACAATATTTTTCTTTAAATCATTTATCGTATTCAGGATCGCATAAAGAGTTGTAGTCTTACCGCTACCCGTAGGCCCGGTCACTAAAATAATCCCGTAAGGTTTGTAGATAATTTCTCTTAAACTTTTAAACATATCTTCCTGAAACCCCAGTTCTTCTAATTTAATTATCCCCTGCGTTTTATCAAATATGCGTATGGAAATATGTTCTCCGTATATGGTTGGAAAAGTGGCTACCCTTAAATCTATGTCTCTACTCAAGGTCTTTGTCTGGATACGTCCATCTTGGGGAAGCCTGCTTTGAGCAATGTCCATTTCCGCCATAATTTTTAGGCGCGAAATGACCGCGAGTTGAAGTTTTTTTGGCGGCGGTTCGGTTTCATACAATACCCCATCTATGCGCAGGCGACAATAAAAGCCATCTTCTTGTGGTTCTAAGTGGATGTCGCTAGCGCCGGATTTCACCGCATCCTCTATTAATTGGTTTACAAGTTTTATAACCGGCGCTTGAGATGCTTCCTGAACGAGTTTAGATGGTTCTCCTTCGGGTTTCAGAATATGGTTTTCGGGATACAGGATACGTTCCCCAAAACCTGTTAGCGGTTCCGCAATTCCATAGAACTTAGCTATCGCCTCTTTTATACCCGCAGGTGTAGCAATAACAGGTTTTATGCGCAAACCGCCGCTCAGACGACTGAGTTCATCTATGGTAGCTATATCCAGAGGATTGATCATTGCCACGTTTAAAGAATCTCCTACCTTAAATATGGGAATAACCTGCAGCCTTAAGGCAGCATTTTTAGGGATAAGTTGGGTTGCTTCGGTTTCTATTTGATAAGCGGATAAATCCACAAAGGTAAAGCCTAACTGCTCAGAAAGCGCGCAGGCAATATCTTCTTCTTTGGCAAACCCCTGTCTTACCAGAATCTCTCCTATTTTACGGTTAGTCCGCTCAGTCTCCTTGACCGCTTCTTTGAGTTGAGCTTCGGTGATTACGCCTTTCTCCAATAAATATTCGCCAATTAGTTTACGTTCTTCTGCCATTTTACTGCTCTCCAATTAGCTTAAATTCCGCTATACTTTACCTGTACTGTGCGCCTTGCCTCATTTACCTCGCCTGTGGAGGTGAGAGTGGACACCTGAAAGTCATGCCTCACCCAGAATCTGCCATCACCCAATTTTGTCTTTGGGATATTTCCTAGGCCATCCCCATCAGAGTCAACATCAAATCTTAACTCCCAGATAGCTTTGGACAGGCCTGCCTCAGCCAAATAGAGGCTTTTTAGCCTATCTAGTTGCATCTGGGAATAAGCAGTGCGCGAGAATAAGAAAGTTATCAGGCTCATCCCTAAGACTGCCAGAAAAGTAAGGATTATTATGGTAGTGATTAAAATCGCTCCTCGTTTATTTGTTGGGACGTTTTTATACCTACCAATCAATCGGCTTCTGACCTTCATACTCTCCCCACTTTTTATTCAACGGCTCATTTATATTTATATGCACATCGGCGGTATCGGTATAATAAGCCCATCCGCCCTCGCGGGTTATAGGCTCCTCTGTTGAGGCTATATCAATAAATTCATTATTACCTGATTTTTTACTGATCATTTCCAGGGGAATTTTATTTAAATACGGTTTTTTTACTCCCACATCAAAATAGTATACATCTAGGAGTTCCTGAAGGCTGTCGGGATATCTTCCCTCTTTTGCCCTGAAGAGAGTCATGCGAATGCGTAGGGTATCCAGATTTGCCTTAGTGGCGGTGAGGCGCGCCTCTGTGTCAAAACCAATGAAATTAGGGATAATCGTGGCTGCCAGAATGGCGATAATGCTGATAACAATTAAAAGTTCAATTAAGGTAAACCCGTTGGTTCGTTTAAAATTTATTGTTCCCATAGTATTTGCTCCTATTTTTAACTACGAAAAACTTTGATCAAATTAAATATCGGCAAAAGTACTGAAAGCGCGATAAATGCCACCATCGCGCCCATGCTCAGTAAAAGTAATGGCTCCAAGGCAGCGGTGATATTTCTTACGGTATAATCTACCTCTCGGTCGTAAAAATTAGCCACCTCGATAAGCATCTGGTCTAATTTTCCGCTCTTCTCACCCAAAGAAATCATCTGAACTACTGTGGCGGGAAAAACTCCGCTTGCCTTAAACGGCTCAGTTAAGGACTGGCCCTCAGTTATGGCAAATCGGATATTATCAATAACACGGCTGATAACAGAATTTCCCACAGTCTTTTCTGTAACCGAAAGCGCTTCTAATATAGGCACGCCTGATTTCACTAATGCTCCCAACGTGCGAGAAAACCGCGCCACTATTAACTTAAGATACAACTGGCCAAAAAGAGGAAGATGCAAGAGGTAAAAGTCAAATTTGTATCTACCTTTCTCTGTCTTTATATGCCTTCTAAACCAGAATGTAAAAATACCGGCTGCGACGATAACTAAAAGCCAGAGACGGCGCACCAAAAAACTTATCCACAGTAAAAACTGAGTGGCTAAAGGAAGTTTGGCCTCATAAGTCTCAAAGACCTCTACGAATTTGGGTATGATGTTTATTAGGAGAAAGCCTACAATGATTATTGCCACGGCTACTAAAATTACCGGATAGATCATTGCTGATTTTATGCGGCCCTTAATTTCAAGTTCCTGCATATTTAATTGAGCAAGTCTTTCTAGAACCTCATCCAGGATTCCTGCGGTTTCACCAACCTTTACCATGCTCACAAATAAATCAGAAAATATATCCGGATGTTTTGCTAAAGCCTCGGAAAAGGGAACTCCTGTCTGAATATCTTTTAAGACCGCGTTTATAGTTTCTTTTAAGAGTTTATTTTTTGCCTGCTCAGCTATGCTAGCGAGGGCAACGGTTATGGCGATGCCGGACTTAAGCAAAGAAGAAAGCTGGCGACTGAAGAAAATAAGCTCGTATTGATGGGCCTTTGTAATCTTCTGCCAGAAATCCGTAAGATTAACCTTAAGTTGCGCCTCTCTTTCAATGGAGATAACGCTATAACCTAATGAGCGCAAAGACATAGCCGCGGAAAGCTCATCTTCAGCTTCTGTAGTAGCCGTCAATAGCTCACCTTGCCGATCACGAGCTCTATAAGTATATATGGGCATATCTTAGTTTATTCGTTAGTTCGTTTAACAAGCTCAATTTTTTGTTTCAAATACATACGCTGGTTCAATTACTGGCTCATAGTGACGGGGCAAAGGAACAAGAAAGGTTATCACCTCATAAACACCTGCTCCAGTCCTGCCAATGGTTTTGGCTATGCCCTTAAAAGGCCCTACAACTAAACCTGCCATATCGCCGGATTTATCCACATTCCTTCCTATTTCCTTGGGAATCTCAATCCAGCCAGTAGCAGCATTAGTTATGCCACGAGCGAGTTTTTGTATAGGGTCGCCGGCATATACTGATCGGATATCCCCGATCAATAATAACCCAAAAACCAATACTAATATCCAACGCCCAGCGCCCAGCGCCAAAACTCTTATCCTCTTATTTTGCATCATCTTTCTCCTCCCGCGATAAATCCCATATTTCCCAAAATCTCTTTATTTTCTGTTCGCTTTGGCAAGACCTTCTTTTGTTCAATGGGTCGAGGAAGTTTTATTCTTTCTTTGGCTGCGATTTTCTTATCAATATGCTCTACCATCCGCTTTGACTTTACCCTATAGTATGAGTCTGGATAATTCTGAGACAATTGAAAAAATAAGTTTTTTGCTAAATCTAAATCTGTAAAATAACCATAGGCAATAAGCCCGGCGCGAAAAAGAGCCGCGTCTGCTTTTTCGTTTCCGGGAAATTGCTTAGCAATCTGTTTATAGCAGTCTAAGGCCTCGGACATTCTTGTCTCTTTATCTTTTCTGCGAGATACAAGGCCTTCACCATTTTCCAAATCGCGGGCCTCTTCCCATAGTTGATTTACTACTATCCGCTCGCCAGTGCCTTCTATATTGACCACCACCTCCTTTTGTCTTGTAGCTTCAATTACCTTCATCTCTTCAGGTGTACGGATAATACGAGGAGTAATGAAGACTACTAATTCCGTAGAGGTCAAATCCGAGCTTGCCTTTGTAAATAGCCATCCAAGTATAGGGATATGGCCAATTATAGGAACTTTGCCTTTTACCCTGTCATCCTGTCTCTTTATCAGGCCTCCGATAATAATAGTTTCTCCATCCTTGACTCTGATGGTGGCGTCCGCTTCTCTTGTAGCAATGCGCGGGCCAGCGTCAAGCGAGGAAGTCAGCGAGGAAACCTCAGGATGAACAGACATCGTAATCCAGCCATCAGGCGAAACCTGCGGAGTAACCCGCAGGGTTGTGCCGATATCCACAAATTTTGTCGTCTCAGTGGTGCCAGTTGTGGTCTGAGTTTTCTCTTTGTAAGGGTATCTTTCGCCTATAATAATACGGGCTTCTTTGCCATTTAAGGTAGCAATAGATGGCGAAGCTAAAAGGTGCGCTTTCTGATCCTGGATAAGGGCATCCAAGGTTACGGTTCCGGATAATCCCTTAAGAGTAAGGGTGGTTATCTTAAGCTGGCCTCCAGGTAAAGTTGAGGATGGCCCTGACATATCCTGGCTCCCTGCTAATTCCTCTTGATATACAGTCTTGCGGTCAAATAAGCCCTTTATATCACCAGTAGGTTTATAATCCCCTGTATAAGTAACCCCGAAGTTTTGATAGTCTTTCTCGGTAATATCCACTAATTTTGCTTCAATTAAAACCTGGATAGGCGGAGTATCTATATCTGTAAGAACATTTTTTACCTTATCAATGATAGATGGAAAATCCGTAACTACTAAACTATTGGTTGCTTCGGCAACACGAATATCGCCTTTGGATGAAATGGCTTTTTGAAGCAATTCACTTGCCTCAGATGCAGTTAAATATTTAAGAGGGATGGTAACCGTAACCACATCAATACCCTCTAATCCTGGGCCGGCAGTTATATAAATGAGATTACCTTTGCAAGTAAAGGTATAGCCATTGACATTTAAAACCGCATTTAATGCCTCGCTAATAGTTACATCTCTAAGCGTAACCGAAACTTTTCCTTTGATATCTTTTGTGGTCACCAAATTCAAGTTGTAAGAATAAGAAAGGGCGCGCAGGACGCTGGAAAGCTCGGCGTCTTTGTAGTCAATGGTAATTAACTCTGTTGATTCGCTAACCCGCTGATTCGTTGATTTGTTGATTATCTGACCTATTGCGGGAGTTTGAGAAACTAGCGAAGCTTCGGATAAATCATCTGGCGGAGATTCTGCCTGGGTACAACCCTGGCTATCTTCAGCAATCGCAGTATGATTAAATATTCCTGCCTGCCAGCAGGCAGGAAAAATCAAAAAAATAAAAATTAAGATACATTTAAAAACGTTTTTGTCTTTCATTTTTCATTCTCCTTTATCAACTCAATAAACTCTTATTCCCTTCCCAACGTCAAAACCGTGCTTTCACTTCCATCTGTAAGTATAACCATATTTGGTAAAATCTGTTTCACTTTTTTATTGCCGATAATATCCCCCGCCTTATACACCTCATCATTTATGATTGCAGTAGGTTGTTTCCCTGTGGCAATAATGCCGGAAAGCCTAAATTCCTCTTTCTTCGCTCCTTCTTGAACTGGCCGAAACTTTGAGAAAAAAGGGTTGCGTTCTATTGACAATGGCGCGGAAAATTGTAGCGCTTTTTGCTCTTCCGGTTTGGTCTTTCCTGCCTCGCCAAGAAGTATTGCTAAGTTTAGGACAACATCTGATTCTGCGCGAAATCCGTCTTTCATCTCATCCATCGCAATATCAGTTGCCCTCAAGAATTGAGAGAGAGACTCCAGACGATTAAGATAATTAGCAAAGTCTGAATAAGTAGAAGTAAATTTCATCTCTATTATTAGTTCAGCGTATTCTTTTCTTTCTTTACTCGTTTTAGGCCGGATAGATACAAAATCAATTGAATATCCTTGCGCCTGACGCACCAGTTCTCCTAAAAGTTGTGGTATGCGGCCCGTGGTAGGTAGCTGCAATTCTAAAGAAGACAGCTGCGCCTTCAAAAAATCAAGATTTCTTTTGCCAGCATCCAGGATTTCTTTTTCTTTTTCTATATCAGGGATCTGGCTTTTTAATTTTACCAGGCGATTATTTACATTGGCCAATTCCATTTTTACTCTTGCCAAAGCGCTGGATTGTGGTTTATAAATAGTGTTGTAATAAAAACTGAATAAAATAGCTGCTCCCAGAAAGAGCACGAGTGTTCTTTGTCGCTTCTGGAGCCGGTTAAATTTCCCGGTCGTCTTTTCTATGAGCTCTTTAATTTTCGCTTTAATTTCCACTTAATCTCCAAAACTTAAGACTCTTATCTTGCCGCTTTCTCTAATGCAATATGAGTAGTAACTTCAAAATTTATCACTGGTTTATCCGTGAGCTTTGCCTTCTGGGTATAGTTGAAACTGGTTTCTTTAAAATAATCTGATTCGTCAAGCGAGGCCATAAAACGGCTAACAATGGCGTTATCAAAAGTTGTTCCTGCTAAAGTTACCAGGTCTTTATTTAAGGTTACCTTGCCAATCCATAAATCCTGCGGCACCAATTCGCTTAAATGCGCCAAAACCTTTGCCCATGTAATTCTTTCTCCCTGCGCCTGCTGCAAGATTTTAAATTTTTCTTCTATACGCCTGGTTTCTTTATCTATTTCCTGTTTTTGGATTTTTATTTGCGCATAGACATTTTGAGACTGGGTAAGTTTTACCTGCAGTTTACCAATACTTTTCTTGCCTTGGCGAACAGCAAATTTGTAACGCAGAAGAGAAGTTGCCTGCCAGAGATTCAAAAATATAAAAAGCATAAGCGTCAAAACCATAAGCCGCGAAGCGCGAGTCTTAAATATGTAGGCCTTAAGCCACCTTCTAGGCGTAATCTTTTTTGCTTCTGGCGGTATTAAATTTATGCGTCTCACTCTACCCCCCTTAACGCCAGCCCCAATGCCACATTAAAACGACAACTTGAATTATTACTCTTAAAAGATGGTTCTAAAGAACCGAGATTGGCCAGAGAATCTATTATCTGGACATCTGCGTTCAGGCGGTTACGCAAAAAACCCGAAAGGCCCAAAAGACAAGATGAGCCGCCGCTTAAAATTATCTTTTCAAAATGCGTAATCTGGGATTGTGTTACCTGATAGGAAAAATACTTAAAAGTATGCTCTATATCCTGAACCATATTTTCTAATAGAGGAAGGATGACATTTCTAACCTGGATGGCTTTGTCAGAAGAACCTATGATAGCCTGCTCTGCGCTGGAAGCAGTTAGGCCAAAGGCTTTTTTCAACACTTCTGCCTCTTCCCAAGAGATATTACAATATTCACTTACCGCTTTGGTTAAAGAGTTTCCCGTTACATTTAGCGGCCTTGTAGATATTAGTTCATTATCGCAAATTATGCTTAGTAGCGTCTTACCTGCTCCGAAATCTAAAAAGAGCGCTACTTCGCGGAAAGCTGTTTTTCTTGCATAATCTAAAACCGCCAAATCCGCCAATGGCTCTATGTCTATAGCTAATGGATTTAGGCCAGCTGACTCTAAAAGCGCCATCTGTTCAAATATATCTTTCTTAAAAGAACAAACTGCCAAAATACCAATCTGATTACCTAAAAATTTTTCCTTTTGACCTTCCAAAACAATATAATCCAGAGATATCTCATTAAGATCTGTCTGAAAAATCTGTCTTATTTCCCAACGCAAGGCTTTGTCTATTTCAGACGCCGGCATCTGCGGTAATCTTATGAGATTAATCTTACAAGACGAATTAGGGACAATGGCAAAACAATCTCCTTTTAGTCCTTTTTCATTGACAAACTTTTTTAAAATTTCCGGCAATATTCGCTGCCTTGCTTCTGGATTGTGTCCTTGCGCTTCTTGAGGCAACTCTTCAATAGCCAGATTTATGAGCTTTATTTCGCCAGCCTGGTCGCAGGCAAGCTGGAGGGCCTTGATGGAATTTGCGCCGATATCTAAACCAAAAGGGAATCGTTTTTTGATAATAGACGCGCTACCTGCGGACTTCTCTCTCTCGATCGCTTTTAAAGGCGTTTTGGATTCTTTGGGAATAAAAAGGCTAGAGAACTGTTTTTTGACCTGGCGACTGAATATGGAACTGACTATGTCTGTTTTAAGCGGTTGCTTTTCTTGTGGCATTTAATTGTTGAGTTTGCGGTATTTGGTTTTCGGTTTGTACAAACCGATCGCCGTAACCTGTTAATACAATAATCTCTTCGGTTAAGGCCCGATAATCTTGCGCTCCTTGCGATTTCGAGTCATAGAGATGAATTGGTTTTTTGTAGATAGGCGCTTCACAAAGTTTCACATTATTATGGATTATAGTTTTAAAGACCATATCCTTAAAATAATCCCTGATTTGTTCTAACATCTGATGGCTTACTTTCGTGCGCGTGTCAAAAAGGGTTGCCAGAATACCTAAAATCTCTAATTCAAAGTTCAACCTTTCTCTTATAATATCAATGGTGGAAAATAATTCTTTCATCCCTTCCAAAGAATAATAATGTGTCTGAAGGGGGATAAGTACAGAGTTAGCCGCTACCAAGGCATTTATGGTAATGAGATTAAGGCTGGGAGAACAGTCTAATAAAATAAAATCATAACTTTTTACCAATCTTAGCTTACGAAGGGCAATCTTGAGAACGCTCTCTCTTCCCAACATATCTGCCAGTTCTAATTGCGCTCCGGAAAGAATTGAATTTGCCGCAGCAATATCGAGATTATCAACGCAAGAACTCTTCAGGATAATAGATTCAAGGCTTACGTTATTTATCAAAACATCATATATGGATTTTTCTAAACTATCCGCATCTACGCCCAGCCCTAAGCTGGCGTGGCCCTGAGAATCCAAATCTACCAGAAGAACCTTATAACCTTTTTGCGCAAGGCAACTAGATAGATTTATTGCCGTGGTAGTCTTAGCGCATCCGCCTTTTTGATTGCAAATGGCAATGGTGAGGTTCTTAGGCAAAGGGTTGGTTTGTGATTCAGAAATAGTATCTGTTTGTCTTACTGTTATAATAGCGCTCTCGGATTTCTTTCGGCTATATTTAGCAATAAAATTCTTTAGGTCGCTTAGCATCTTTCACCTCTACCTTATATACAACCCTTAACCCATAAACAATAGTATAATACAAAAATGCGCATTTTTAAACAAAAATCTGTTGCTTTGAACTATTTTTATAAAAGTTAGGCGGAATAGTAGGTGAGCCCTGTTATTTACATACTTTGCGAAGACACGGTCAGCTGTGACGGTGGGTAGAGAAGCTGTCCGAAAAATAGGTTTCCACAGCTTTCAATAACTGTAACTAAATTTTACAAAACAAAATTTGGTCGGGGAGGGCGGATTTGAACCGCCGGCCTTCCGCCTGAGGCGGACGCGCTAAGCCAACAAAACTCCTCACTTTCTTTCATCTATTTTTTATATGGTCGGGGCGGCTGGATTCGAACCAGCGACCTTTGCGTCCCGAACGCAACGCGCTAGCCAACTGCGCTACGCCCCGCACATTGTTATCCTTTTATTCTTTCTTTTATATAATCTCTGCCCTTGCCTGTCTTAAGAAATTTTTCATGCTTCATCGCAAATGCTCTTGTATCAAAAGTCTCAAAAAACATCAATTCCCAAGGACCATTAACACAACTAAATTTAGTTTTATCCTTTTTTGTGTTATGTTCTAAAATCCGCCTTTCTAAATTCTCAGTATGCCCCGTATATAATTTTCCATTTTTCTTGCTTTTCAATACATACGTATAAAACATAAACTCGCGGCCTTCCGCCTGAGGCGGACGCGCTAGCCAACTGCGCTACTCCCCGTTCGCCATCAAAACTTCGGTGAACGGCCGCTGAAGCCTCAATAGCGGCCGTTCATAAATATACCTTTATATTTTAAAACTTTCCTCCCATCTCCTGTTTTAAAAAACTTTTCTCTCTTCATTGCTAATAACTTATCCTTATATTCTTCTGTATAAACTACATTCCAATCGCAACACTGTCTTGTACTTCTAGCGCAACCGCTATTGTGTTCTGCTAATCTTTTCTTTAAATTAGAGGTATATCCTATATAAACCTTACCCTTATGGGCAGATTTGATTATGTACACATAATACATAAAAATATAGCAATAACATTCCAAATACTATGTCAATTTTTTATTTTCTTCCAGCGAATCTGCTGAGAGCAGCTTATCCTCGAATTTATCCAAACTTTTTACTGCCCTTTCGTAACTTGATTTCATATTATCAATGTGGCTGCCCATAACTTCAAAATCCTGCGTGAACTTCCCTAAAGAACCCTTCAGAGCAATAAGCGTCTTTATCACTTCCTGCGCTTTTTCTTCCACCTTCAGGCCTTTCATGCCTAGTATAATCACCTGCAGATACGCGTAAAAACTGTTCGGCGATACAGGTATAACTTTTCTGGATACAGCATGGCTGAATATAGATTTATCCTCTCCAAAAACTTCATCCTTTATGATTGTCTCGTAATAAACATTCTCCGCGGGTATATACATTAGCGCAAAGTCATATGTGCCTTCATCCGGAAGTATATATTTATCCGCAATAGAATCTATGTGGTCCTTGACTGCCTTCGTAAACTCTCTTTTTGCGCGCTTTTTATCATCGTCATTTTGCGCGTCTATAAACCTCTTAAAACTCTCCAGCGGAAATTTTGAATCCACACTCACCAGGCGGCTCCCGATATTGATCACAGCATCTACTCTTTCGCCTGTCTTAAAACAATGCTGAAGCTCATAAAAATCCTTACGAGGCATTATCTGTTCCAGAAGCGACTCCAGGAATAATTCTCCAAGCCCGCCTCTCATTTTAGGGGCTTTGAGTATTTCCTGCAAACTCGCGATATCCTTGCCCACTTCATAAATCTGCTGGGTCTTTTCATCCAGAGACCCCAGGCTTTTTTTGACGTCTCCGAAAACTTTCGCTGCGTTATCAAGCCTCTCTCCCATACTGCCCGACATCATCTGCTGAACCTTGGCGCTTTCATTAAGCTGCTTTAAGATAAGCTCTGTATTTTTTGAAAGAGTATCGCTCCACTCCAAGCGAAGCGCGTTTATTTTCGCTTCATTCTCTTTTGACGCATAGCTAGTCATTCTTCTGCTGAAAAAGTATATCAGAACAGCTATTACACAAAAACCTATGATGTTTATGGCTATTATCATTTTATCTTCCACTCATATTGACCAGTGGCTTCATTTAATATTTCCATGGGTGTGCCTGAATTAACTCTATCCTGAAGTTTTTTGGCGTACATTTTCTGAACCTCTTCAAAAGAAATATTATTTTTAATAGCTATAGCGTTGTATATAATAATGCGATCGCTATTTTCTCTGTTAATCAGACTGTTTACCGAAGAATCCGCTCTTCTCGGATCTCTTACTTCCACAAGCCCAAGCTTATTCTCTCCGATAACTCCTTTTTCTTCCCATGTATCTAATATTGGATTTCTGTCTCTTCTGTTATATGCTGCCTGCTCAACCTCTGGACTTAACGGTTCCTGGGCATACGCGTCTTTTATGAATAAATCGAGCTTGCTCCCCTGCTTTCCTTTAACCGGCTCATTGACAATATCCTCAATCACATCAATATCCTTTGCAACATGCTGATAGATGTCCAGCCTCATAGAGATATCGAGTTTTATAGACTCCTTTGGAGCTTCCACTCTGATCCTGGCACAGCCAAACAATGCAACCAATACCATAAGTACCATGAATATCTTTTTCATCGTTTCTCCTTTTCTTTTTTAAAATCATGCAGCACCGCTGTCAAGTTTCTCTTTCCTGCTTTTCCATTCAGTTTCATATCCATAATAAGATTATTGTTTTCTATAGCCAAGCTTATCATCCCGTTATTATAATTGTAATTCCTGAAACTTTCCACTATTATATCAAGCGGCTGGTTTGCCTGTTTAGCAATATTTTTCAGAAACGTCTTATCTTTTATGACCAGAACGCCTCCGCTATTATCTGTATGAAAATTGCCTTTTATATCTTTTATCTCCCCTGTCTTGCCTGAAAGATAAAATTCGCCGTCTAACATCCCTGTCATATCAAGTTTCTCATTAAACTTCATGTCATTCACAAATCTTTTGATTTCCATGCCCTGGCTGCTTAATCTGAGATTATAATTCATATCCAGATTTAGCATAACATTAAATTCTCCTTTAACGCTCCCACCAAGAAAATCTACCAGTATGGGGCTTATATTCAAGACATTGCCCTTTAGTTCGCTTTTTCCAATCACATCGCCTATTTTCAATTTACTATAATTAACGGCTTTTATATAAAATTTCCCTGCCTCTTGATTTTGCGCCGCACTTAAAGATATCCCTTCTATTTCAATTTTATTAGTCTTCAAAGAAAAATTATTAAGTTTTAAATAATCTATAAATCCGGTAAGTATATCCAATTGCAAGGACGCGTTTCCTTTTATTTCTATATCATCTTTGGTTAAATCCAGATTAATGTTTGTAACTTCAAATTTAGTTATGGAAAATTTACTGCCGCCCTTTTGTGCTACAACGGGAAACGGATAAAGCCATGGCAAACCATCTCTACCAATATCCACTTTGGCAGAAATCTCATTTAAAAGCACTTTTTCTATTTTTTTATTAACGATTGAATTAAGGTTATAATAAAGCCTTGCTTCTTTTATTTTAAAATAACACAAAGCGCCTCTTTTGATTTCTATATTCTGAAATTCTATAAAATTTTTCGTCAATCTGAAGCCTGAAACAGAGCTTTCTTTAAAGGACTTCTGGAGTTCTTTATTGATTATCGGCAGCAAAATAGGTTTGGCAAAGAAATAAAACGCTATAGAAAAGATTGTAGCAGATATTACGTATGTAAAGAATATTTTAACAAGTATTTTGCGCAGCATTATCTCAACAGTATAGGAATTTTCTTTTAACGCGAAGCGAGCTTCACGTTAATTTATACATTTAAATATAGCCGTATTCCTTCAGGATATCCTTAAAGTCGCTGGTATTAATCTTGTCTCTGGCAACGTATTTTCCTATGATATCCGTTTCTACGTTGATAAAATCTCCCTTTTTCTTTACAGAAAACGTGGTGTTCTTAAGCGTATGCGGTATAAGATGAACTGTAAAATCTTCTCCCCCCACGCTTGAGACTGTAAGACTTACGCCGTCAACTCCTGCAGAGCCTTTCTCTACCACAAAACCCGCATACTCTTTTGGAAGAGATATTTTAAACCCCACGCTTTCCTGTTTCCTGGATATATCTACAATAACACCCTTGTAATCCACATGGCCCGTAAGAAAATGCCCACCTATCCTGGAATCGGCTTTCATGCTTCTTTCCAGATTTACGGAATCATTGGTTTTCAAGTACGCTATAGCGGTCCTTGTAAGCGTCTCGGGTATTACGTCAAAGCTTAAAATATTCCCGCTTATCCCGACTACGCTCAGGCATGAGCCGTTCACGCAGATGCTGTCGCCTATTTTAGCGTCGAAATACACCTTATCCGAACTTACCTTCAACAAAGCTCCCGCGCCTGTTTTATTTATCCCCTTAACCGCGCCTATTTCTTCAACAATCCCAGTAAACATCCCCTACCCCCTCCCAAAAAACTTGACACTCTGACAATGACGGTTTTGTAAAGTTTTTGGTTCGCCGCTGACTAAGATATCGCCTTCTATCATCTCAACTTGTACGTTTTTCAATTCTATGGCATGGCTCACTTTATCTACGCCCTTGCCTTCGACGGAAGTCACCGCGTTTCTGCCGCCTATAATTTTCGGAGCTATAAAAAACAAAACCCTGTCCGCGAGGCCTTGCTCTAAAAATCCCGCTATTGTATCGCCCCCTCCTTCTACTAATAAGCGACTAATCTCAAGTTCTGCCAACTCTTTTAAAAGCCACTCCAAGTCAATCCTGGAATTCTTGCCAGGGCAAGCTATAACAAGGATACCTCTTTTATTAAGCCTCTCTGCTTTTTTCAATACATGAGGATCCTTTAATGACTTCTTTAAGATTGCTACTATATTCAGCGCGGAAGATTTTTTTGAAAAAATATTCGAACTCTCGGGAACCCTCAGCTTTGAATCTAATACAATCTTTATCGGAGATTTATTCTTTCTCGAAGTCAGAATAGGATTATCCCTGATTATCGTATTTACGCCCACCAGCACGGCGTCCATCCCGCTGCGCAAGGCGTGCGAATAATCTCTGGAGGCATCCGTTGTAATCCACTTTGAGTCCATCGTCTTTGTAGCAATTTTACCGTCCAGACTTTCGGCAGTCTTTATTGTAACAAAAGGCGCATTCTTTGTAACATATTTTATAAAAACTTCATTTAACTTCGCTGCTTCTTTATTCAAAGTCCCTACCTTGACATTAACTCCGTTTTTCTCCAATTCTTTTTTACCTTTTCCGTTATTCAGGAGATTTGGGTCTATCATTGAGCAATAGACCTCTTTTATCCCGCTTTTTATAATAGCCTTTGAGCACGGAGGAGTCCTTCCTAAATGGGCGCATGGTTCAAGATTCACATAAAGCGTTGCGCCTTTTGCCTTCTCGCCCGCTCTTTTCAGCGCAATTGCCTCTGCGTGGAGCCCGCCCGGCCGGATGTGATAAGCGCTTGCTATAATTTTCCCATTCTTAACAATCAATGCGCCTACCATAGGGTTGGGGCTGGTAGTTTCTTTGCCTTTTTCAGCCAGTTCTAAAACTTTTCTCATAAAAAATTCATGTTTATTCATATTATTTCACCTATTCCCGTTCGGCGATCGGGACAATTATTTCATCCCGATCGCAGAACGGGAAGTTTATTTTAATCGTGAAGTGCTTCTTAATTTTTCCACCAGCTCATACGGAACCTTTACCTTGCCCAACATTACATCTTTCTTCCCAAGCCCGTGGCAGTCAGAGCCTCCTGTTATAAGCAATCCGTATTCTTCGGCTAATTTCTTGAATTCGGAAGACTCCGCCTTATTATGATCGGAATGATAAACTTCTATGCCCTGCACACCTTCATTTACAAGCATCTTCACAGTATCTTTCAAAGGCCTGGTTTCAGTACTAATTGTTTTAGGATGAGCGAGAACGCTGACTCCGCCTACGGCTTTTATCATATCTGACGCTTCTCTGGGAGATAGTTTGAATTTCTTTACATACGCGGAAGAGTCATTGCCGATATATTTTGTAAACGCTTCTCTGACACAGGCCACCTTTCCCTTTTTATACAAAAGATTTGCTATATGCAGCCTTCCTATCGATCCGGTGCATGGGCCTGCGATTTCCAGCAAATCCTCATATTTTAGATCAATGCCCTGTTCGTTCAGCTTTCTTAAAATCTCTTTTGCTCTTTCTTCTCTAACCCTGCAAAGTTCTTTCAGTTTTTTTACAAACGCTTCATTCTGCCAGTCTATAAAGTACCCGAGCATATGTATCTCATCGTCTTCGAGTTCCGCTGTTAATTCCACGCCCGGAACGATCTCTACGCCAGCATCCTTTGCTAATCTTATAGCTGGCGCAATCGCAGCGCAAGTATCATGATCCGTTATTGCAATAGCGTCCAGGCCTTTCAGTCTGGCTAATTCAATAACCTTTTCAGGGGAAAAAGTGCTGTCGGAACTATTTGTATGAACGTGAAGATCTGCTACTTTTCCCATTTGCCCTTTAATTCAACTTTTTTTATTTTATCAAGTATCCCGTTGACGAATTTTCCAGAATCGACATCCCCGTATTTTTTGGCAAGCTCTATCGCCTCGTTTATAGAGACGTTTGGCGGAATATCTTCCCTGTAAAGCATCTCGTATACAGACATGCGCATTATATTTCTGTCTATGACAGCCATCCTGGAGATGTTCCAGTTATCCGCGTATTTTGAGATAATCTCGTCTATTGCCTTGATATTTTCACATGTGCCTTTTACCAGGGTTTCGGCAAAATCACAAGCTTCTTTGTTCGTAGACTCATTTGCCTCAGACCAGAAATCCTTAAGGCTGGAATCCACGGACTCCTTGGAAATCTCTATCCTATAGAGAATTTTTAAAGCGCATTCCCTTGCCAGCGTCCTTTTACGCATATTAAAGCTCCGCCACTAGGTTGGCCATTTCAATAGCTGAACGGGCTGCGTCGCGGCCTTTGTTGCCCTGTTTTGTGCCGGCCCTTTCTATGGCCTGCTCTATTGAATCAGCTGTAATAATTCCAAACATCACAGGCACGCCTGTATTCAAAGAAACGTTTGCAATGCCTTTAGACGCCTCGCTGGCAATATAATCAAAATGAGGCGTCGCCCCTTTTATTATAGTGCCTAGGCATATTATAGCATCATATTTTTTGCTCTTTGCCATATGGCTTGCAAGAACAGGTATCTCAAATGCGCCTGGAGCCCAGACAACTTCTATATCGCTATCCTTTGCACCATGCCTGGTAAGCTCATCAACGCACCCCTCCAGCAGCCTGTTGGTAATAAAATCATTGAACCTGGACGCTATAATTCCAAATTTTTTGCCTTTTGCAATAAGCTCGCCTTGGATTATTTTGTACATATACTCCTCCGAATTTTGCGAAGCCCCGCCCTTTTGACGAATCTTCGTATTGCGTCCGCCTCAAAGGGCGGGACGAAGCAAATTTTGATCCCACCTCCGCCCTGGTTTTCTCATCCAGCTGCGGGGGACCTTTTTAATTTTAATTTATGCCCTAATTTTATTTTTTTGGTCTCCAGATATCTTATGTTAGCGCAGTTAGGCTGCACTTCCATGGGCACCCTTTTTACTACCTCAAGCCCATAGCCGGACAAACCTACTATCTTGCGCGGATTATTTGTAATAAGCTGGATCGTTTTCAAACCCAGGTCCGCTAATATCTGAGCGCCTATGCCATAATCCCTCAGATCAGGCTTAAAACCAAGTTGCTCGTTCGCCTCTACCGTATCAAGGCCTTTATCCTGCAATGCATACGCCTTTACCTTGTTCACCAGCCCTATTCCGCGACCTTCCTGCCTCATATATAAAAGAACGCCCCTGGATTTTTTCCCTATAAGCTTCAAAGTCTTCTGAAGCTGCTCCCCGCAATCGCATCTTCTGGAGCCAAATATATCCCCTGTGAGGCATTCTGAATGTACGCGCACTAAAACATCTTTTTTTCCTTTCACATCGCCTTTTACGAGCGCAATATGCTGATACTTATCAATGGTTGATTCATAAAGGTATAATTTAAACATCCCGTAATCCGTAGGAACCTGGCTGGAGGCAACGCAAGTCACAAACTTTTCTGATTTCCGCCTGTAATTAATTAAATCTGCTATCGTGCCTATCTTAAGCTTATGTTTTTTTGAAAATTTTTCCAGGTCTTTCTGTCTGGCCATTGTGCCATCATCATTTATTATTTCACATATAACCCCTGCCGGATACAATCCCGCCAGCTTCATCAAATCAACGCATGCCTCCGTATGGCCCGCGCGAGTTAAAACCCCGCCGGATTTCGCCCGCAAAGGAAACACATGCCCTGGACGCGCAAGATCATTAGGCTTTGTCTTAGGATTTACGAGGTCCTTTATAGTAACTGAACGGTCATGAGCGGATATGCCGGTAGTCGTTCTCTTTTTAGCGTCCACAGAGATAGCCCATGCGGTCTTAAACGTATCCTGGTTATCCTCAAACATCGGATGCAGCCCGAGCTCGTCAAGTCTTTCGCCTTCCATAGGCATACACACAAGGCCTCTTGCATATTTTATAATAAAATTTATCGCGGAAGGCGTGACAAAACCGGCTGCGATGACAAGGTCGCCCTCATTTTCGCGGTCTTCGTCGTCAACAATAATGACCATCCTGCCTTTCCGCAAATCTTTGATGATTTCAGGTATTGTATTGAATTTCATAGCATTCAACCATTCCTATAATTAAAACGCCCGAACAAAGTCTTCGGGCAATATAAAAACACTATCCTTATCTTCTACCATCTAGCCTTTTACAATCGGTTCCGGAATTGCGCCGGATCTGCCCTCTCATGAGAGCTCGCGGACTATACCGCCGGTGGGGAATTTCACCCTCTCCCGAAGATTGAATATATTATACCGATCTTCGCCCTCTTGTCAACAACTTTACAAAACCGTCATTGTTAGAGTGTCAAGATTATGTTCAGGCGGTATAAACTTTACAAAAAGCGACATTGTTGAAATGTAAAGTTTATGCTATAATGAAATATTATGGATAACAGTAAGGATAGGAACTATCAGGAAGAGCTGAATAAGGCCAGGGCTGAGCTGGAGATGTTTTATGATATAGGCAACGCCATGCGCACCACCCTTAATCTGGAAGAGATCCTCTATGTCATACTCACGGCTGCAACTTCTCATACAGGCCTGAGCTTCAACAGGGCCATGTTATTCCTTGTTAACGAAAAAGAAAACCGGCTGGAAGGCAAGATGGGCATAGGCCCTGACAGCGCGGAAGACGCTACCAATATCTGGGCGCATATAGAAAAAAACAAAATAGGGCTTGAAGAATTAATAGGCGTAGAGACCCAATTTGACCATCTGAAAAAATCCAAGCTTAACCAGACGATAAAATCGATAAAGATTCTTATCAGGGAAGATTCCGGAGTAATCGCTCTGACAGCCCTGGAGGGCATGCCTTTTATAATAAACACTTTCGAGGCAAAACAAAAAGCGCAGGACAGCTTTTCAACCCTTCTGGATCTGGATGAATTTGTGACCGTGCCGCTAAAGGCAAAGAACAAAGTAATAGGCGTCCTTCTCGCCGATAATAGATTCAATAAAAAATCTATAACAGTAGACGCTGTCAGGATCCTGACAATGTTCGCTAACCAGGCAGGCCTTGCAATTGAAAACTCCAGGCTTTACGAACAGACCGTGGTGCTTTCTAATTCCGACTCCCTTACAGGATTGTGGAATCACGGATATTTCCAATATCTCCTGGGGGAAGAAATAAAAAAATCGTCTCTTATGAAATCCTATTTTACGCTTTTTATGATTGATATAGATAATTTTAAGGCCTTTAATGACACTCATGGCCATCAGGCAGGCGACAGCATCATCAGGGAAATCTCGAAGATATTTAAGGATGTATCAAGAAAGATAGATATTGTAGCCCGTTACGGCGGAGAAGAGTTCGGAATAATACTTCCTATGACAAAAAAAGAAGAAGCCCTTGTCCTGGCTGAACGTATAAGAAAAGCCGTTGAGATAAGCCCCAAGCTGAAAAACATAACAATAAGTATAGGCGTAGCGTCTTACTCCGCGGACGGCAATACAAAAGAAGACCTGATATCCAAAACCGACAAAGCTCTCTACGAAGCCAAAAGATCCGGCAAAAACAGAATCTGCGTTTAATAACCAATCGTTTTATTCTTTGGTTATCTGCTCTACTTCTTCCTGTTTTTTAGAATCCGAAAATTTAACCGATACGACCTTTGATACGCCGGACTGCTGCATGGTAATGCCATACATCACGTCAGCCTTATCAATGGTCTTTTTATTGTGGGTTATCACGATGAATTGGGAGGTGTTGGTAAACATGTCCAGGCTTCTAGAAAACCTGTCGACATTAGACTCGTCAAGCGGGGCGTCTATTTCATCCAGGACGCAGAACGGGCTGGGCTTTACCTTAAATATTGCAAATATAAGCGCGACTGCCGTAAGCGCTTTTTCGCCTCCTGAAAGAAGCGATACGTTTTGAAGCCTTTTCCCGGGAGGCCTTGCGACTATTTCTATTCCGCACTCAAGGACATCCGCGTCGTCCAGAAGTATCAGTTCCCCGTCCCCTCCTCCAAAAAGCATTTTGAAGAAATTCCTGAACTCCGCCTGTATGCTATTAAAGGTCTCTATAAAAAGGTCTTTTGTAGTTTTATTTATCTTATCAATCGCCTTTAGCAGCGTATCTTTGGCCTTCAATAAGTCATCTCTCTGATTTGTTAAAAACACGAATCTATCCTGAAGCTCTTTATTTTCTTCTATAGCTACCAGGTTCACGGCGCCCATTGAATCCAGATGATTACGGATTTCCTCTACGTTATTTTTTAAGGCTTCCTTGTCTAAAGACTGCCAATCCTCCGCCAGCTGAAACTCCAGAAGCTCAGTTTTATAAACATCCCTTATGCGCTGGGTCAGATTTTCTATGCTGTAATTAACCTCGGCCTTCTGCAAATCCACAGAATGTATATTTGACCTTATATCATTTATCTGATTTTCTATCTCTCTGAATTGAGCTTCATAAGACGCCGCTTTGCCTGTCATTTCAGCATACACGCCCTCTACATCGCTCAGCTCTTTATTCCTTCCGGAACTCTCTCCTGACAGTACGGTTATATTTTTCTCAAGTTCTCTCATCTCTGCGTTCAGATCTTCCACCTTTTTAGCAGAGCTGTTTATCTCCAGTTTCCTGGATTCTACGTTATTTTTAGCGTCCAGCAAGGATGACTCCAATATATTCAACGTGCTGGACAGGCCCTCCTTCTTGCTTTCAAGCGACCCAAGCTCAGTTCTAGCCTCTGCAATCTCTACAAGAAGCCGCTCTCTTTCTTTGGCGCATTCCAATATAAGCCTCTCGCTACTATTCGCCCTTTCTTCATTAGCCTTGCTTTCGTTTTCAATCTGCGACAGCGTATTTAGAGAAGATTCTTCTTCCTGTTTAAGAATCAGTATTTCGGAATTCATCTCGTCTATCTCAAGGTTCACGAGAGATACCTCGTCTTCCACCCCTTTTATGTTTTCCTCCAGATTAGCTCTGCTGCTGGAAACGTTTGCGAAAAGTATATCCTTTTCGCTAATTACGCCCACAAGGGAGGCAAGCCTGGCTTTCAGCTCATCCTCTTCTTTTTCTTTTACAATCCTTTCTTCTTCAATTTTTATAGAACGCTCTTCCAGATCATTGATCGACTGGCGTATTTCATTTATCCTGGAGTCTCTGTTTACAAGGCCGAGTTCTTCTTTCTTAGAGCTTCCGCCTGTTATAAATCCGTTTTCAGCTACTTCGCCTGAGAGCGTAATAAACCTGTTCCTCGCAAAAGCTTTGGCGTTATTCAAAAGAGCCTTTGCGTCATTAAGGTTATTTACTATAAAAACATTTTTCAATATATGCCTCACAATATTTTTATAAGAATCTTCGACATTTATAAAATCAGCCGCCTTGCCTAGAATACGGCTGTCGCTGATATCCGCATTAGATTCTGATGAGATATCGGCTGAATTAAAATATCCCGGGTATATAAACGAGGCCTTTCCGTATGAATGTTCTTTAAGGTAACTTATAGCTTTGTCCGCGGATTCCATAGTATCCACTACTATGCTCTGGAGATATTCGGACATTGCGGTTTCTATAGCAACCTCGTAACCTTTGCGGACCGTCAGAAGATTCGCAAGGCAATCTCTTACCCCTTCTATCCTGGAGGAGCTTCCAAGTATCGCCTTCACGCCTGAGGAAAAGCCTTCGTATCTTAGCCTTGCCTCTTCCAAAAGCTCTAGCTTGGATCTGCCTGACGCCAGATCCGTATGTATTTTCTTAGACTCTTCAGTCACTAAATCTATATGAGCCCGAATAGCCAGTACCGAGTCAGAGATAACGTCTCTTTCTGATTTAAGAATAACGGCTTCTTTTTCAACTGCGATTATCTCCACAAGAACATCGTTCAGCTTTGCCTGCAGATTGTCTTTTTCCTCCGAAATAGCCAACCTCTCTGACTCCAACCTCTTAAGCCTTGCATCGTGGGTTGAAATCGTAGTCGATATCTTCGCCATCTGATTTCTTAGCTTAGCCTGGTGAGAAGCTATATCCACGCTATTCGCCTTTGAAGTGGACAATGTTGTTTCGCTCGCTTTAATGGTCTTTGATATCTCCTCGAATCTCTTCTCTTTTTCTATAACCCCGCTCAGTCTTTCATTGTCTTCTTTTTCCAGGACAGATACCTTTTCCCTGAGATTCGCTATCTCTTTTTCTTGGGATGTCAGTATATCTATGCCTTTTTTTATCTCATCCTCAAGGCCTGACCGGCGCTTTGTAAGTTCATCTATCCTTTCCTGGTCCATGGAAATCTTATCGCTGGCTTTTGAAACTTCGGAATTAAGTTCTATTATCCTGGATTTAAGCTCCACTCTTTTATTTTCCACAGAAGATTTGTCTTTGTTCAGCAATGACAAATCCTGGGACAATTTATTTAATTCAGCGTTGAGAAACGCCTCTTTTTGCTTCAGCTCTCCCGTGTCCCCTTCGGAATTAAAGCTCTTGCTTTTCAATATCTCAAGATCTATTCTGGACAATTTCAACTCAATTGATTTCAATTCTTCATAACGGTCTTTATAGCGTTCCGCCTTTTTCGCCTGGCGCTCTATTGAATTTATCTGGCGTTTTACCTCAATTATAATATCGTTTATCCTTAATAGATTTTGTTCCGTGTCTTCCAGCTTGCGCAACGCCTCTTTCTTTTTTGTCTTATATTTTGTAATACCACTCGCCTCTTCAAAAACCTCGCGCCTTTCTTCAGGCTTTGAACTCAAAACCTGGTCTATCTTCCCCTGCTCAATAAGAGAGTAAGCGCTAGTGCCTATGCCGGTGCCCATAAAAAGCTCATTTATATCCTTAAGCCTGACCTGGGTTTTATTTAAAAGATATTCGCTCTCTCCTGAACGATAAAGCCGCCTGGTGACAGTAACCTCGTCATATTCTATCGGAAGTATCCTGTCCTGGTTGGAAAGCGTGAGAGAAACTTCCGCGAAGTTTACAGGTTCTTTGCCGTCGGTACCGTTAAAGATAACGTCTTCCATCTTGCCGCCGCGGAGTACCTTGGCAGACTGCTCTCCGAGAACCCATTTTATGGAATCAGCTATATTGGATTTTCCACAGCCATTAGGGCCGACTATGGCGGTAACGCCGGGCTCAAAATCAAGCCTCGTTCTGTCTGCGAATGATTTGAACCCGAATATTTCTATGGATTTGAAATACATATAACCTTCTACTTTTTCAATACTTCCTTGAATTTCCTTGTCAATTCCGGCAACACCTCGAATAAATCGCCCACTATTCCATATGTAGCTACGGTGAATATCGGGGCGTGAGGATCTTTATTTATAGCTACAATTATTTCGGAAGACTGCATGCCTACAAGATGCTGAATCTGTCCGGAGATGCCGCACGCTATGTAAATCTTAGGGCAGACTGTTTTTCCTGTCTGGCCTACCTGATGCGAATAAGTTTTCCATCCGCTGTCAACAGCGGCCCGCGAAGCTCCAACTGCCCCGCCGAGGGCCTTTGCTAGGTCTTCAATTAATCTAAAGTTTTCAGGATTCTGAATCCCCCTACCGCCTGAAACAATTACATTCGCCTCTGTCAGATTAACTGTCTCCTCTATCTCCTCTACGATATCAAGAAGCCTTGTCCTTGAATAATAGACATTGGCGTCGTAACTTTTTTCTATAATCTTCCCTTTATGATGCTTGTTCTCAATGGCCTCTTTCATCACCTTATGCCTTACAGTTGACATCTGCGGCCTGTGATTAGGGCAGATAATAGTAGCCATAATATTGCCGCCAAAAGCAGGGCGAGTCTGCAGTAAAAGCCTTTCTTTGATATCTATATCAAGGCCCGTGCAATCCGCTGTAAGCCCTGCATGAATACCTATAGCAACCCGCGATATCAATGATCTGCCTATTGAAGAAGCGCCGCAAAGCACTATCTCAGGCTTATACTCTTTTATCAGCTGAATTAATACCTTTGAATACGGCTCATCCTGATAATGTTTTAAAGCCGGGGAATCCACAAGATACACTTTATTAACGCCTCTGTGGATAACCTTTTGAGCCTCTTCTTTCATGTTCTCGCCCAGTAAAACTCCGCACAGTTCAACCCCGAGCGTATCCGCAAGCTCCCTGCCTTTACCCAGGAGCTCATACGCAACGCTCTGTACTACGCCTTTTTTCTGCTCGCAGAACACCCATACGCCTTTATATTCATCGAATTTTTTAGGAAAGGGTATGTCCGTAGGGCTGATCTTTGTAAGAACAATGGCGTCAAACTTGCACGATTCTATGCACGCTCCGCACAATGTGCACCTATGAAGGTCTATGACAGCTTTTTTATTGACGACTTCTATTGCGCCAAACGGACAAGTCTTAACGCATAATTTACATCCGACGCACTTTTCATTAATAACCTTGATTGACATCTTTATAACCACCTTAACCGCGTCCCGATTGTAAATCGGGACGCGGTTTTTATAGTATTTCTGTTTTTAACAATTCCACTAATTTCTCACAAACATCTTTTGCCTCACCTTCTAAAATCTGGCCGCCTTTTCTTGGCGAAGGCGTAAATATCTTAACGACTTTTGTAGGAGACCCTTTGAGCCCCAGTGAATCAGGATCTGCATCCAGGTCTTTTGCCTCAAGCTTTCTAATCTCAGCTTTTTTTGCCCTCAATTTTCCTTTTAACGAAGGTAGCCTCGGCTCATTAATTTCTTTTACCACAGTAATAAGGCACGGCAAAGGCGATTCAACGATATCATAGCCTTCCTCCGTCATCCTTTCTGCGCGCATGAAAGAATCTTTTATATCTTCTATCTTCTTAACAAAAGTTATCTGAGGTATGTCCAAAAACGCCGCAATCCCTGGCCCCACCTGAGCGGTATCTCCGTCTATTGCCTGCTTTCCGCAGATTATAATGTCAAACTTTCCGATTTTCTGAATAGCCCTTGAAAGCGTGTAGCTGGTAGCCCAGGTATCGCTTCCTGCGAACGCCCTGTCGGATATAAGGACCGCTTCATCAGCCCCTAGAGATATTGCCTCGCGCAAAGCCTCTTCCGCCTGAGGAGGGCCCATTGTTACTATAGTCACAGCGCCGCCAAATTTTTCTTTAAGCCTGACACCCTCTTCAATCGCGTACATATCAAATGGGTTTACAATGCTCTGGACACCTGATCGTACAAGAGTATTTGTCTCAGGGTCTATCCTGACATTTGTAGTATCAGGTACCTGTTTTATGCATACGATAATATTCATAATATCCTTATAAACCGCGTCCCGATTACAAATCGGGACGCGGTTAGAGTGGTTAAATCTATTTCGATGCTGTTTCCTTAATCAGATGATTCGCAATAATGCTGCGCTGTATCTGATTGGTACCTTCGTATATCTGCGTAATTTTTGCGTCGCGCATATACTTTTCAATAGGATAATCTCTCATATATCCATAACCGCCGAATAACTGCACGCAATCTACAGTCACTTTCATCGCGACATCAGAAGCAAAAAGTTTTGCCATAGCGGAATCTTTCGAAACCTTTGTATTACCGCTGTCAAGCATGCGGGCGCAGGCGTATACCAGAGCTCTTGACGCCTCTATCTCCGTAGCCATATCCGCAAGCATAAACTGCAGGCCCTGAAAACTGGATATGCTTTTCCCGAACTGCTTCCTGTCTTTCATATATTGGACTGTCAAATCAAGCGCTCCCTGCGCGATACCCACAGCCTGAGCCGCCACGCCCGGCCTTGACTGATCAAATGTTTTCATCGCCACGATAAATCCCATACCTTCCTTGCCCAATATATTTTCTTTTGGAATCTTGCAATCCGTAAATACGAGTTCTCTCGTAGCAGAAGCCCTTATGCCCATCTTATCTTCTTTTTTCCCGAATTCAAAACCCTTCATACCTTTTTCAACAATAAAAGCAGCTGCCCCTCGAGCGCCTTTGGCCCTGTTTGTAGAAGCGATAACAGTATAAACCTCCGCTTCCCCTCCGTTAGTAATCCACTGCTTTGTGCCGTTTAAAACATAATGATCGCCTTTTAGCTCAGCAGTAGTGGCAATAGCTCCGGCATCGCTTCCCGCCCCAGCTTCGGTTAAAGCAAACGCCGCCAGCTTTTTCCCTTTTGCTATATCAGGAAGGTATTTTCGTTTCTGCTCTTCCGTCCCGAACAGAATAATCGGAAACGTTCCGAGCGCGGTTGCTGCAAACGCGAGAGAGATGCCTCCGCACGCCTTGGATAATTCCTCTGTAGCAAGCACAAGCTCCATCGCGCCTCCGCCTGTGCCGCCGTATTTTTCTTCAATGTATATGCCGCATAAATCGCTCGCTGCCATTATCTTTACTATGTCCCACGGAAAAATGCCTTCCGCGTCATATCTTGCAGCTACAGGCCTGATTTTTTCCTCGGCAATCTGTCTAGCGATATCCCGCACCATCACCTGTTCTTCAGTCAATAAATAATCCATGAAAAATCCTCCCAATTTTTGCGAAGCAAAATTTAATCCCTACCTTATCTTGTATATCAGAGTTTCCTTGTTCCCGCCTCTTGCAATGTCAATACTCAAAAGCTTGGTGGCTTTACTTGACGCAACATCCTCGTATATCCTGTATATCCCAAAAAGGCTGTTCACGGAATGTCCGTTTATGCTTTTAATAATATCACCCTGTTTTATGCCAAAATTCTCCGTAAGTTTTGCAACAGCTATATTACGTATAAGAAAACCTTCTTTATTTATAACGACTGTGCCAAGGTCTGTATTAAATCTCAAGGAAGGGCCTTCTCCAAATCTGTACCCGGGCTCTACCATCTTTATCGCGGATGCAATAGCGGCTCCTACATTGTGTATCGCAGATTCATTATCGCCTCTATTCAGAGCCCATATATAGTCGCCTATTTTCTGCGACTCTATATTGTTAAAAAATTCCGCAATTATAATCTTTTTGTCGGAATTCCTATCCAACGGGCTGTTAAAAATCTCGTTTTCTTTATCTAGAAGCTGCTTTGCCTGAAAAGATTCGTTGTAATTTTTTTCCAATACTATCTTTTTCTTCTCAAGGCTTTTTATTGTGAAATCTTCCGGCTGATTCTTTGCGATCTTTTCAGCAGGCTTATTATAACTATATTCCAGTACGCTGACTTCATATGTTTTTTCAAAAATCATACCGGAACCCGCTATGGGGATGCGCTCTCCTGGATTTACAATAACACTGCTTTTTAAAGCCGCGCCTTCTAATACAAGGCTGTCCTTTTTTATATCCGATATCTTAAGATATTCTGCCGGATTCCTGTCAGAAGAAAGGGTGTCCCCTTTTACATAAAGTTTTTTGTCTTTATTCTCAGAACTGATAACCGCATACCAGGAGGGCTTGCTATCCTCAATAGTCCCGACCGAATCAGCGAAAACAGGCATGACTAAAGCTGCCATGGCTGCGGATAATATTATAAATACTATTTTAAAACGCTTAAACATGTTAGATAGGTTATATTATTATTTCTTATACGTCAAGCAAATTCAAAGAATTTGCTTGATCCTAAGGCTGCCACTGAACAAGGAGCAGCCGAAGGATCTTTATTCATATCTTACAACTACGCTAAAATCTGCCTGATCTTTTTTCAATACCTTCGGAAAACGGACAAATGGTGACGCCTTTTTTACAATCCTTACGATGCTTCTGACAAGCCTGAGATCAGGATTATTAAGAACTACAGGGCCTCTCACTAAAAATCCTTTTTTATCCAGAGTAAATTGTAATTCCACATCTTCGCTTATCCCAATAACATCCTTATCCAGTTTTGCCAGATTATTTATTTCCTGCTCGATTTTAAGACGATATTCTTCATAAGGCGTTATATTAGAAGCTGAGTGCTCAGAGCTGTCTCCTGACTCTGGCTTTCCCATATCATTAACTTCGCGGCTCTTTGCCCCTAAAATAGGCGCCCATTTCTGCCTGGGCTGCTTGCTCTTTTGGGATACAGCCTTTTTAGCAGGAACTTTTTGTTTTAGCTGTTCTTTCTTCAAATCTTCTTCGATCTTCTTAGCCGCAGCTTCTTGTTTTAGCTGTTCCTTCCTTAAATCTGCATCTTTTTTCTTAGCCGCAGTCTTTTTAGCCGCAGCTTTTTGTATTGACTGTTCTTTGTTTAAATCTGCATCGCTTTTCTTAGCTATGGGCTCTGTTTTGACAGACTCTTTTTTCTCAGTCATTGTCCCGGATAGCTTTATCTCAGGTTCCTTCTGTTCTTCTATTTCTATCTTCTTTGCTTTTTTATCCCAGTCAGCTATGTATTTTTGTGCATCTTCTGTAGTTTTATCTCCCTCAATAATATGCGGAGTCAAAAATATCACAAGCTCTGTTTTTTCCTTGCTTTTGCCTTTGGCAGAGAAAAGTTTTCCTATTAAAGGTATATCTCCCAAAAAAGGTACTCTCTCTACATGGTCTATAAAAGTATCTTTCATTAATCCCCCGATTATTATAGTTGTCCCATCCTTCACTGCCACAGATGTCTCTGCTTCGGAAGTAGTTACATAGGGCACAATAGTTCTTGTAGAACCATCTGGATTTTTTAATTCAACTGTTTTTGTAGCATCGGCGTTGCTAACTTCCGGTTTTATCTTTAATGTAATAAAACCCGTCCTGCTTATCTCTGGAATTACGGCAAGCCTTACGCCCACATCTACAAACTCAACATGATCCGTAGTATGATACGTGCCTCCGCTTGTAGTAGTAACCTCACTTGTAACATATACCTCTTTCGCGCCTACTAAAATTTTTGCCTCCTGGCGGTCCATAACAGTAATCCTGGGCCTTGATAAAACATTGGTTTCTCCATATGTTTTTAACAAGCTTACTATTGCAGAGAGATTCCCACTTGTAGTAGCTATATTAAGAGTTGAAGGGGTTAAATTTGTCAAGCCTGCGCTAAGACTTGTGTCTCCTGTAAGTGTTACATCGCCTATCTTCGCAATATTCGTCCAGTCTACTCCATAGCTATATTTGTCCGAAAGCGTGACCTGCACAATATTAGCATCTATCATAACCTGCCTGGTTTTTTCGTCAAACGCCTCGATTATGCGCCTGATGTCTTCTATTTTCTGGGAAGTATCTTTAACCACTAGCTTATTAGTCCTCTCATCAAATTTCACGCTCCCAACGCCTTTAGAAACTACCTCGCCTATTTTATCCTTTAATAATTCAGCTTTTGCGTAATCAAGACTAAAGATTTTTGTAATTAATGGAACATCCATTTCTAAAATAATCTTTTTCATATTATTTATATTTTCAGGGCTATCTATAAGAACAATAGTATTAGACGTATCGTCTGAAATCACTTTGCCAATGTTTGTTTTTATCTGACTTAGGGCATTGCCAATTTCTTGCACATTTGCATAGTTGAGCTTAACTATTTCTGTTTTAGTCCTGTCATTAAATCTTTTTCCATATATCATTTCGTAATCCCTATCACTAATGACTCTTATAAGACTGCCTTTTTCTTCATAAGCTAAATTATTTGCAGAAACCACTATATTGAGAGCATCTATGAGGCTTATATCTTTTACGTATAATGTAACTGTTCCTTTCACATTAGTATCAGCAACTATATTAAGTCCGCTTTTTTGCGCTAATATTTTCAAGACATCCCTTATATCCATACCCTTAAGATCCAAAGATATAAGATCCATATCGTTCTGTTGCGCTCCAAAAATCAGGCCTGAAAAAACTACAACTAATATCATGCTGATAATAAACTTTTTCATATATGTTCTCCATTTAAATAGCAAACAATTTAGAATCTATATATTTAGCTCTATTTTTTCTCCTTTGTACTCTAAAATCACTACACTATCTTTTATATCATATACTTTAAAATCTCCAAGCGAATCATCTTTATAAAGAAAAAATGTTTTCTTTAAAACTTTATCTTCTATTATAGCCTGATTATTATCACCTGTAATAATACCTAATAAAGTAAAGCTTCCAAGAACTTCCTCTCTGGAAATCTTTTTTATGCTAATATCTTTATTCGGAACAATCTCCTCCGCTGCATTATCTTCTTCCACGCTTTCCTCTGAGATTGGCTGCACTTGAGGTGCTTGAGCAACCTTAGCTTGGGCAGGTTCTGTCAAAGGTTTTTCTTTAAAAATAAATATATCCGCCATAAAAACAACCGCTACTACCCCGATAAAACCTATCAACAGGATATTTATCTTTGTGAATATCTTCAAATCCTCTCCCAGCTTTGTCTTTGACTGGCTTTTTCTTATAAGATGCAAAAGCTTTCCTTCAGGGGTAGACTCTATCATGATACCAAAACCACCTTTCTATCCTTTTCCATTACCTCGTTTACCAAATCTTCCTCAATAATCCTTTTATCTTTCATTACAAGCTCTTCCAACAGGTTATGGCACACAGCTGCAATCTTGCGAGGATAGCCTTGAGTATATTGATATATCGTTAGTATTGCTTTTTCTGTGAATATCTCCTTGCCCGATGCAGCGCCTGCCTGTTTAAGTCTAAATTCTATCATGTTTTTAGTCTCATTATAGTCCAAAGGATTAAGTATATATTTCAAGCTAATCCTGTCTGAAAAATTATTTATACGCTGCAATTTAGGCAGAAGTTCCATCTGGCCCATAATAACAAGCTGAAGAAGTTTATATTCATTGGTCTCGTAATTTAAAAGCGTGCGCAAAAGTTCTAATGTAGATAAACTCATTTTCTGTCCTTCGTCTATAATAAGGGCTATTATATGACTTTCATCAACGCATTTCTTAAATAAAAATCTTTCTATTGCTTCTTTATAATCTAAAGTAGAGCGAAATGTGCCTTTTATTCCAAAAAGTTTAGCAAGAATTGTTACAAACTGAAACTCTGAATCATAAGAAGGATCCAGTATCATGTGGGTTATAGCTCCATTAGTAGAATGTAGTTCCTGTATAAGAGCCCTAGCAAGAGTTGTTTTGCCAATACCAACATCCCCGAGAATAACGCTGAGACCCCTTCTTAATCTAATAGCTATTTCAAGTCTTTGCATTGCCTGCTTGTGAGAAGTAGATGGATAGAAAAAATATGGATCAGGACTTGTTGAAAACGGCTCTTTATTCAAATTAAGGATGCTATAATATGACATGGTTAAAGAAACCGCGTAGTCCGCCAAAGTTCTGTGGCGGACTACGCGGTTAAAGTAGTTATGCTTAAAATTTCCTTTATCTCTGTTATTGACTTATTTTCTCTGCGCAACTCGCGTATCTTCTTTAGCCTCTCAATTGTACTGTCATCAAAATACCTGAAGCTAGTCTCAGGGCTTCTCCCCACTTCCTTAATAAGTCCAATGTTCAAATAATACTTAAGTGTATAAACCGTCTGCCCGCTCAACCTAGCCAAATCCTTTATCAAATATATCTTATTTTCCATAATCTTTACACTGTGACAATGACGGTTTTGTAAAGTTGTCTCTATCTATGTAGACAGCGACAGTTTGCTCTCCACTTAGAGAGTAAGTATACACTATGCTTTTAAAATAGTCAAGTTTTTTAATAACTTATGCATAATCAAGCACAAATCATTAAATTGAAAAGTTATATTAATATTTTAGAGAAAATTATTGTGCCTTTGAAAATAGGTGGGTTTTGCGAGATAAGTCTGAAATCAAATTTTTTTAATACTACCATAGTTGGTAATTTTATAAGCTCGGATAAAAATTTAATGATATCCTGTAACTGCCCTTCTATTTGAAGCTCTACGCTATGTTCTCTAGAAAACTCCTCATCTATTGCTTGCCCAGGCTTTATATTGCTGGTTTTTATGCCTAGCGAACCCGCAAGGTTTTCCATATAATTCAGAAGTTTAGATATATTTTTTGTAGATTTTGCATACTTATTATATTCTTCAATTATAGAATTTCTGCTTTCCAATAGCCTGATGCCCTTATTTATTCTAGCCTTTTTAGCCTCTATCTCAGTATTTATAAGTTGCCATTTTTTAAAGCCAGGTTCAAATATAAAATTATACAACAATGTCATAGTAATAAGAATAGCTGTTGTCGTAAAAATGTATTTTTCTCTTTTTGATAACTTTACGTATAACATATTATTTTACCTGGCACGCTATACTAAAATCAGTCAACTCCTGATCTCCTACTTTTTTCCTAGTAGCGTATTTTACTTCTACTTTTTTGAAATATTTTGATTTTTCAAGAATCTTTATAAAATTAAAAACGCTCGGTGTATCCCTGGTGTTACCTTTATAGTAAAGGGCGTCTTTTCCATCATAATTAAGTTCCGAAAGAACTATATCGCCAGGCACAAGCTCATAAGATTCTTTTAAAATACTTATGATCAGTTCGCCTTCTGAGTTTTGCGATTTCATTATGTCTGTCTTTTTAAGAAAAATGTTCAATTGATCCGCATCCTTGCGAATTTCATTATCTTTCTTTGCAAGCACAGCGTTAAGATTATTTTTTTCATGCATCTTAAAAATAAAAAATGACACAAGCATTGCTGCTGTAACCAATAAAAGAAAATATGTAAAAAATGCCTGATGCATATTTTCTTTACTCGCCCTTTTATCAATATATTCCCCTGGTAACAGCTCTATTGCAAAAGGAAAGTTCAAGGTATTCGGATCTTCTTTGTATTCATGAAAGTTCACCGGAATGGAAAAATATTCTTCCATATGAGGCCTGACATTGTCTATGTTAAGGCTGGGAGAATAAGTAATAAATACTTCTTCTATATTTTTATTTGTCCTGTCTTTTTTATAAGAAAGTAGCGAACGGTTTATTTCTTCCATCAACCCATTCTCATTCCTGAATCCTCTGGAAAAAACAGGCTTTGTTTTATCTATTACGATAATCTCCGAATAATCTTTATGCATATCCACAACTAGGCTTACTTTATCATATTTTATAATTTCTTTTTTCAACAAATATAAATATAAGGCTTCTGTTCCCAGCATTATGTTCTCAGGCGCGGCTTTTCTTTCTTTTATCATATCCTCTATCAGCTGTTTTTTTACAACAGCTAACATGATATAAGAAAATCCTTTTTTATATGACCCTATATTTCTAAAACTCGTTATTATTTCCTCTTTTGAATAAGGCAATTCTTTCAATGCCTGGAATTCCACCATATTCGCGATCTCATAAGAATCTACAGAAGGAAGCTCTATAAATCTCAAGGTAGCTTGATATCTTGGAATAATCAGTATATCTTTTGGTTTATCCAATTTAATCCTCTTTCCAGCAATAAATTTTCCCTGCCCTGTCTATTACTGCCGTAATGCGCTTTACTATATCTTTATTTTCTGAAAAAGATGCAGATGCTGTTATCCTAAAAAAATTAGATCTCACGCTAAGCAGGGCCTGATAATTCAAGACATTATCAGGCGTAATTCCAAAACTTTCAAATATACTGCTAAAGTTATCCTCTGTAAATACGCCATCATCTTCCGTGCCAACCGTCCCATCATTTCCTTCTCTGTATACGATTATTTTATTTATTATTAAAGGATCTTGCACTAAAACTATTCTTAAAATATCCTCGCTAGCCGTATTTATATTAACTTTAGGGTCGTTTCCTATGTAAATGGTTATATAATCTTTTATTTTCATATAGATATCACGCGTCATGCCATCAATTAAAAATAATTCTTCTGCGAATTCAAAGCCTTTTTCTCCTTTTTTGGCTTTATAATCCAATACAGCCTGGCTAATGGTATCTTCTAATCCAAGCACAACTAAATGCTCTTTTTTTAAATTTAAACTATTCAAATTAAACCTGCTTCCTTCATCACAGGCTATATACACTACCTCCCCGCTTCCAAGCTTTAATCTCTGCTCTTTATTCCAATCTTCATTAAGGCTATCGTAATTGTTATCATCTTTATTAAATTCCATTACCATCTTTGCAATACCTGCCTTTGCCAGATACAGCGCTCTTATATTTTCAGATTCATATTTCGCAAGCCTTATATCTCCTGAAGAATAATGAGAAACAGCTATGCTCAATAAAGACAGTATTATCAACACCCATAAAACAAATATTAATATGCTTCCTCTGTATCCATTCATCGTGTTCCCAGCGCTCCGTGTGGAATAAAAATCGTTTTATGATACAAATCCCCTCCTGCATCAAGGCTAAAATTAATCCTAACCGCGCAGGGAATTGTTTTCTGAGACTCCTCCCATGCATCCTGCCAGGTAAAGCCTTTTGAACCATTTTTTAATTCATACGCATATTCAAAATCCATTGAATATGCTGAAAATATAAATTCTCCAGGATCTTCTGTTTCAGTATATTCTTTATCTATAAAAAGTACCTTTTTTTTAATAAGCGATTTAAGGCCCGTATTTATATCTTCCATAATATAATAACTCACGGTATAAGTATTATCCTTGTCCTCCTCCGGCACTACAACAGGAAAAGATATTTCTGACGAAATGCCCGTAAATTTTATCATAGAAAATAAGAAAGTGTTTTTTAGATCTTTTTGCAGCTTTAAAAGCGATACCCTTACTTTTTGCAGATTTTTTCCCTCGCCTCCTTTGCGCCACGCCTTCATGCCTAAGCTAAAAGTGCTATATATAGAAACCACTACGATTGTCATTATAAGAGTGGCAACAATAAGCTCAATAAGGGTAAAAGCCCTGCGTGTCATATTATATATGTGGAAGCAGCTAAGTTTTCTTCTTTGCCTTTCCCCTGCCACAGAATTCTTAAATTAACTTCATTGCAAACATCTTCTTCTAACTTTATTACGTCCAGATTCCATGAAAATTTATTGTCAAAGTTGCTAAATACGCCTCTTGATAACCCGTCTTTAATATCGCTGTTATAAAGCTCCAACATCTTTTCTTCCATAAGAAGCCCTGCCTTAAAATAATCTCTTGAAAACTCTATAGCCCTTAAGGGCCTCATAAAAGAATTTAGTATTAACAAAGTCCCCATAGATAGTATTGCAACGCTGATCATTACCTCAAGCAATAAAAATCCTCTGTTTTTTTGCCTTTCCATAATTCTCCGCCTTAATACGCTGCCAATGACATCTGGAATACAGGTAAAATCATTGCCATAACAATAAGCCCGACTACTAAACCCATTATCAAAATAAAACCAGGTTCCAGAAGGGCTGTTATTATCTTCATAAGTCTTTCTACTTCTGTTTCATAATTTCTAGCGATATTTAAAAGCGCTCTATCCAAAAATCCGCCCTCTTCTCCGACTGCTGTCATATTAGCTACAAATACTGGAAAATTCTTTCTTTTTTTTATTGCAAGCGTAAAGCTCGAGCCTGCTTTGACATCCTTGTATATTTCATCTACTTCCTTTTTTATGATACTGTTAGTTATAACACTTGCTGTTATTTTTAAAGAATCGAGCATAGGTACGCCATTTTTGAGAAGCATTGATAGTGTCCTGGAAAACCTTGCAAATTCTGTATTCTTCATCAAATTTCCAAAAATAGGTATTTTTAATTTAAACTTATCCATTTTATTTTTTGTGACCGGATTGGTTTTGCCTGTTTTAAATAAAAATATAGCTCCTATTATAAAAATAATCAACAAAAACCAGTAAGTCCTTGCAAAATCACTTATATCTATAAGCATTCTTGTTGGCAACGGCAATTTCTCATTCATTTCTACAAACATACTAGCAATCCTGGGCACAACAAAAGTTACTAAAACAAATATCGTAACAAAACCTACTATAGCCATCAAACCAGGATAAGCCAAAGCAGCTATCATCCTCTCCCTTGTATCCTGGTCTTTGTCCAGAAAATCTTTTATATTAGCCAGCACTTCATTAAGCGAGCCTGATTTTTCTCCTGAACGCACCAAGTTTACATATAATTCTGAAAATACGTCTGGATATTTTTTCAATGCCTCTGAAAAAGCCTTCCCTTCTTTTATCATTAATTTGATATCACCTACTATTATTTTTAGATAATTGTTTTCTGTCTGGTTTTCAATTACGCTCAAAGCATTATAAAGCGCCAGATTCGAACCGATAAGCTCTGAAAGCTGCCTTGTAAAATTAGCCAAGTCTTTAGCTTTAACTTTGAAAACTGTTAAATTTTTTTCATTAGCTAATTCCTCTTTGATCCATACAGGATAATATCCTGACTGTATCAACTTATTCGCAGCTACGTTTTCAGAATCAGCTTCAATATTGCCTTCCATTATCTCTTCTGGAGATTTTTTTGCTTTGTAAACAAATCTTGGCATGATTTTCAATCCTGCTGAGTTACGCGTATAACTTCATTAAGAGTGGTAATGCCTGCTTTTATCTTTTCCCAGCCATCCATTCGGAGGGTATGCATTCCAAGTTGAAGCGCTTTTTTCTTTATCTGGTCATTAGAAGCTCTTTTAAACACCATATCTCTTATATCTTCATTCATGACCAGGAACTCATATATAGCTGTCCTGCCTTTATAGCCTGTATGTTTACAAGATTCACAACCCTTTCCTTCGTAAATATCTAAATTACCTACATTATTTTCAACGCCAAATTCCTGCAGAACTTTTTTGCTAGGGGTTACCTTTATTTTGCAATTAGAACAGATAATCCTAACAAGCCTTTGAGCAATAAAACACTCTACTGAGCTTGCCACGAGATATGGCTCAATACCCATATCTAAAAGCCTGGTCAAGCCTCCTGCTGCATCATTTGTGTGAAGAGTGCTAAATACAAGATGGCCTGTTAAAGCAACTCTTATCGTTATCTCTGCTGTTTCAAAATCTCTAACCTCCCCCACCATCATAATGTCAGGGTCGTGTCTTAGCGTAGACCTTAACCCTGCTGCAAAGCTCAAGCCAATTTTTGGGTGAACCTGTATCTGCGTAACGCCTTTTATCTGGTATTCAACAGGGTCCTCTATTGTAATAATCTTACTGTCTTTGTTATTTATTTTTGACAAACATGCATAAAGCGTTGTAGTCTTGCCGCTCCCGGTCGGGCCTGTTACAAAAATAATGCCATGTGGCTTTTTTATAAGTTTTTCAAGTATTACTAAATCAGAAGGTAATAGCCCAAGATTTTTCAGATTATAAAACACTGCTCCGCTTAAAATTCTAATATCCACGCTTTCTCCGAATTGAGTCGGCAATATAGATACTCTCAAATCTATCTCCTGCCCTATCATTTTAATCTTTATTCTGCCGTCCTGTGGAAGCCTGTGTTCTGCAATATCCAGATTAGACATAATCTTTATCCTGGAAACTATGGCCAATTTGAAATATGTTATATCCTGAGGGATAGATACATCGTACAAAATACCATCTACTCTATATCTTATTTTTATCTCGTCTTCATATGGCTCAATATGTATATCTGTAGCATTTTCTTTAACAGCCTGCGCCAGCATCTGATTAACAAATTTTACTATAGACGCATCCTGCGCCATCTCATCTATATTTTCTGTCCTGGATTTCTGCACAAGCAAATCTTTATCCAGCTCACCTGAGCCCATTATCTCCTCTATTGTTTCCGCTCCCAGGCCATAATGCTTTTTAATAGCTTCGGATATGTCAGAAAAACTGGCAAGCACAGGCTGTACTTTAAAAGCCAAAAATAAACTTATATCATCCAGAGTTCTTACATCCAGAGGATCTTCCATGGCAACAGTTAGAGTGTTATTTTCAAATTTTACCGGCATAACCTTGTAATGGCATGCAAATTTGGCAGGAATTTTTTCAAAAACATCAGCATTTATATTGAAGTTTTTAAGATTACAATATGGTATACCTATCTGCTTGGAAATAACAGGATACAGTTCTTCTTCTTTTATAAGGTCTAGTTTTATTAAAGCTGTTCCTAGAAAATTGCCTGTTTTTCTATGCTCATTCAAGCCAATTTCTAATTGTTCTTGAGTGATTAGATTTTTTTGGATTAGTATATCGCCTAAAAGATTTGTCTCATTGGAAGGAACTGGTATTTTATCCATTAATAGGATTTTATCATAACTTATATATCCTGGCAATTACAAACACTTCTTATCTTATTGATACATAGGCCAATCTAATAATGATAGGCAAAAGTCTGCCTTGTTAACAAGGCTGTTCTTAAGCATAATCTTTTGCCATGTAGATTTATAATTTGCCTTAGTTATTAATACATCATATGCGCCAGAAGGAACAGACTTAAAACTATAGTTTCCTTTCTTATCAGTAGTGGTTGTTTGCATTATCTTCTGGCCTTGCTGTAAACTTACAGTTGCCCCAGAAATAGAGATTTGTATTTTTTTCAATCTATATTTCTCAAAACTAATACTATCTCTATAAACTCTGCCTGAAAAATTTGTCAGATACGCTTGTGCCTTTATAAACACTCACATCTTGAGCCGTGTTTTTATTGCCATCTATTATTGCATGAGCAGGAACGATTAATAATAATCCTAAACTTAGCATAGTTAAACTTATAATTATTAATTTTAACTTTAAATTTGGTTTTTTCATTATGCGCATTCCTTATTATCTCTGTTTCCCCTTAGGGTAAACCAAGATAATAATGCTACTACTTGAAGTTAAGCCTTGATTATCAGTCACAATCAAAGTAGCAACATAAATCTTCATTCTTGAAGTATAGTTATTATAAATATGATATGGGTTAATTTGATTTGATGTAGCCCCATCTCCAAATTTCCAGAGATATGAAACTATTTTACCGTCAGGATCATAGGATTTACCGCCATAGAATTTTACCAACAAAGGAGAAAACCCTTTTAGAACGCTGGCATTAATTATAGCAACTGGTTTCATGGCCTTTGGTTTGATGTAAATAAGTTTATTGTAGGTATTGTTATTCTCGTCATATTCCTTTATATGGTTATCGCAATCAGCCGCAAATCTTAAGGTATGCGCCCCAGTTGCAGGTATCCAATCAAAGCGGACATTGTCATTGGATATCTGGTAAGGATTTAGACTAGCGTGGCTTCCGTAACCTACCTGTTTGCCATCTAAAAACCATTTGACATTGAATACGCCCGTTGAGACAGAGCCTTGATTTTTAAGTATAGCTTTACAAGTAACTAACTGGCCTATCATAGGCGTAATTTCATCTTGGGGTGTTTCTCTGCCTCGAGGCCTGTAGAATTTGATGTCTATAGTTGCAAGATCAGGAAAAGCAGCAGGTGTTTCTGCATTTGCCTCATTGGAATAATTTGAATATCCTGCGCCTTGTTTATACGCCCTCACTTTGTAATAATAAACAGTGCCTGCTATACAGCCTGTGTCTTGATAAGAGGTAATATTACTAGCTACGCTGGCGATCTCAGAATAGGCTCCTGATAAGCCTGTTTTACGCTCTATCTTAAAGTTGGTTTCATTAGAAGAGTTATCATTCCATGTCAGCCGTATCTCGCTTGAAGACACTATATTAGCCTGCAGGTTAGAAGGAGCTAAAGGTAAACTAGGTGTTTCTGCATTTGCCTCATTGGAATAATTTGAATATCCTGCGCCTTGTTTATACGCCCTCACTTTGTAATAATAAACAGTGCCTGCTATACAGCCTGTGTCTTGATAAGAGGTAATATTACTA
>Ga0247841_10000216_pt1 | contig 156579 bp, 138 predicted proteins | sample LaCruzMarch2015__2_FD_192410 | JGI IMG/M metagenome (GOLD analysis project Ga0247841, IMG submission 192410) | Freshwater microbial communities from meromictic Lake La Cruz, Castile-La Mancha, Spain - LaCruzMarch2015_18m | ecosystem: Environmental > Aquatic > Freshwater > Lake | place: Spain... | reverse complement strand
AAGGGAAGAACAACCGCATCAAGGTGATCAAGCGCATGGCCTATGGTTACCGCAACCCGGACAACCTGCGCATGCGCATCCTACTCACCAACAAAACGACAAGGGCAACGGCATGAGCTACAGAGAAAAATCACAGTTATTGACAAAGAACCTTTCTGGGCTGCGGTCCCAAGTCTTGCAGCCAGAGTAAGATTCCCCTCTCGTTGTGACCGGGAAAATGCTGAGCGGCATTCCAAGATGGTTCCCCACCAAACCACGAAAACATCGTCCCAGCGGGCGATCTCTCGCATCGTCTGCGAAGACGTTTCCTCCAATAAGAGAGGGATCAAGGCGGAAGCATCTATCTTCCGGATCTTTTGGCCTTGGGCGTTCCCAGAAATCCTTGGGAAGTTGACCGCTGTGATCAGCGAAAGTTGACCACCTCGGCAGGGCGAGACCCAGCCAAGAACGGCTTTTCTCGTACCTTCCGGCGAAGATTACAGGAGCAGGGGCTTGCTTTAGTATTACGGGGATACTGGCCAGCCTGTAGGGATTTGCTGAAACTTCAGTGATTTGTTGAGCCGCCCCTTTTTCCCACTTTCCGACGCTGGAAATTGACAAGTCCGGAGATGCGCATCAGCCAATCTCCGAATGCCGGGGACGCTTCGTTTGCTACGAAAGAGTAGCGAAGCGGCCGTGAGTTCACTATCTTCTCCACCCTGTTCTTTTCAATGACAGCTACTACTGCGTTTGTTACCTGGGAAGGAGAGCAGGATCCGACCAGCCAAGGGGGTTGCACGCCAAACTTGGCAAACATGCCAACCTCTCGGACATACCCAGGGAAGATGGTGGAAAAATGCACTCCTGTGTTGGCCAGTTCCAGGCGGAGGGCTCGTGTCCATTCAGCCAGTCCGGCCTTGGTTCCTGAATAGGTTGCCGCATAGGGGGCTCCGCTCTTGCCTGCGATGGAAGAGATGTTCACGATGTGCCCGGCCTTCCTTTCCAGCATTCCGGGGAGAACGAGGCGGGTGAGAGCCATTGGCGCAATGTTGGCGCCACGCCTGGCAAGCGCCTCCGCAAGAATTCCCCTTAAACCTTTACCCCCCTAACACGGACGCGGGCCTCCACAGTCGGCCAAATGGTGCGTCGGGCTACTCGCATATCGTAATCGACCTGGAGGTTCAGCCATATTTCAGGAGACACTCCGAAATACTTGCCGAAACGGAGAGCTGTGTCTGCAGTGATGGAGCGGCGCCCCCTGATAATCTCGCTGATTCGTCCCGGCGGTACGTCGATATCTCTCGCCAGTTGATTAGCGCTCAGCCCGAGAGGCTTCATGAACTCTTCGTGTAGGATCTCACCGGGCGGAATCGGATCGAGCCATTCTTTTTCTGCTGTCATGTGCATCTCCTCTTACTGATAATCCACAATTTCGACATCGTGCGCGTCACCGTTCTCCCATCGAAAGCAAATTCGCCATTGATCATTGATACGGATGCTGTATTGTCCCCGCCGATCCCCTTCCAGCGATTCCAGTTCATTGCCGGGAGGTTGCCTCAGAAAGCGCTTTTAACTGCAGAACTCAACATGAATGCGGAACAGAGTGCCGAGTTGCTTTGGGTCAGTCGACGCACTGTTTCCGTAGTCGGTATATGTGCAAGCAGGCAATCGTATCATTTGGAAAGAAACGAAGGGAACCTGGCCCACGGTGATGAGATCCACGCTCCGGGGCAACAAGGCCTGGCTCTCCCAGTACAGGATGATACGCATCGAGCCAATCACTCCGTTCCTCCTTTCGGAGGGTGGCCTCCGTCGCACTCTCGTGGAAATCAAGGAAGGCAGGAAATGCAGTGTCAACGGTTTGATAAATTGGTCCCTTTACCCACTTTCCTCCGCTGGAAATCGACAAGGCCGGAGATGCGAATCAGCCAATCGCCGAATGCCGGGGACACTTCGTTTACTACGAAGGAGTAGCGTAGCGGCCGTGAGTTCACTATCTTCTCCACCCTGTTTTTTCCGATGGCCTGCACCACCGCCTTTGCCACCTGGGAAGGAGAGCAGGATCCGATCAGCCAAGGGGGTTGCACGCCAAACTTGGCAAACATGCCAACCTCCCGGACATACCCAGGAAAGATGGTGGAAAAATGCACTCCTGTATTGGCCAGTTCCAGGCGGAGAGCGCGTGTCCATTCAGCCAGTCCGGCCTTGGTTCCTGAATAGGTTGCCGCATAGGGGGCTCCGCTCTTGCCTGCGATGGAAGAGATATTCACGATGTGCCCGGCCTTCCTTTCCAGCATTCCGGGAAGGACGAGGCGGGTGAGAGCCATTGGCGCGACCAGGTTCACTTCGATGGTCTCTTGGATGGAAACCCACGGCAGTTCGTTAAAAGGGCCTTCTGTCTCCAGCCCTGCGTTATTGATCAGTATGTCGATCCTTCCAAACGCTTGCAGCACGTCTGCGACCAGTTGCTCACGCTGCGATGACTGCCGGAGATCGACGGGCATGGCCAATGCTTTGATGCCTGATTCATGGAGGTGTGCTGCGACAAGGTCCAACCCCTGTGATGATCGAGCCGCCAGAGCGATGTTGGCTCCTCGCTTGGCAAGGGCATCGGCTAGAACGGGCCCGATCCCGCGAGACCCGCCGGTCAGAAGCACCACCTTCCCCTTCAACTGTTCCATTGCCTTCTCCTTTGCGGATTACCGCTTTCTCACTTTGGCAGTCGCGAATTGTGGTCGCTTCCCCATAATTGTACGGCAAGCGTGCTTGGCATGTTTTCAGTGGCGCCCGGTAAAAGCCATTCATGGCGATATTGTCGAGTTCGAGAAGTGATATCACCATCCTAAGCTGAAGCTATCGGATAGGCTGAGGGGATGATTCATTGGCTCAAACTGCCCAGCCATGGCATCTGTCAATCTGTTCGCTTCGCTCACTCATTGGCAGGCCCTCAGTGCCAACGAGATCATTGTTGCAGTTTTTCGAGCGGAGCAGTTTGAAGTGTTGAAGCAATCCCAGGCTTCTTCCATCGTTGAAGATTCCACATGGCCGAACTACAAAGTTGCAATCAGCCGAAGTATAAGGTTGCAATCAGCCGAAGTATAAGGTTGCAATCAGCCGAATCAAAAGGTTGCAATCAGCCGAATCTTTTCATTACAATGAGCGGAAATGAACGAGGTTGTCTTGTACCCCCGGATGGCGGAAGAGCCACTGCTGGAAGCGCTGGCCGACACTCCGGTGGTGTTGATCCACGGGCCGCGCCAATGTGGGAAAACAACCCTAGCCCGAATGGTGGGAGAAGCAAGGGGATTCACCTACTTCAGCTTCGATGATGATATCTCCTTGGCAGCGGCCCGCTCTGATCCCATTGGATTTCTTGCGGATATGCCGGAACACGTCATTCTCGATGAAGTGCAACGTGTACCGCAAATCTTTTCCTCTCTAAAACTGCAGGTGGACCGCCACCGTACGCCAGGAAGATATATTCTGACGGGGTCGGCCAATGTGCTGCTGGTCCCCCAGCTTGCCGATTCCCTGGCCGGACGAATGGAGATTCACCAGTTGCACCCTCTCGCGCAGTGCGAACTTGCCCGTCAGAAACCCTGGTTTTTGGCTGCGCTCTTCGATGGCCCCTTCCAGAACAGGAGATACGAGCGCCAGGGGATAGAGCTGGTAGAACGCATTGTCTCCGGTGGTTACCCGGCTGCCTTAGTTCGCGCCACTCCCCATCGACGAAAAAGCTGGTATCGTAACACCATCGAAACACTGGTCCAGCGGGATATCCGCGACCTGGCCCGCATTCGAGGACTGAACATCCTTCCCCGCTTGCTGACACTTGCTGCTGGACAAACCGCCCAACTGTTCAATGTAGGCGATCTGGCCGGTCCATTCCAAGTAAGCCGCCCAACCATCCACGAGTACCTGACACTGCTGGAGCGCTTGTTTTTATTGGAGCAACTCCCCCCATGGCGCCACAACCGCTTAAGCCGTTTGATCAAAACGCCAAAACTGCACATCGGCGACACTGGCCTTGCCTGCGCGCTACTCGGACTGGATGTAACGGCGTTACGACGAGATCGGCTGCAGCTTGGCCGGCTCTTGGAGACTTTTGTCTTCCAAGAGCTCCGACGACAGGCGAGTGCATGTCTGGAGGGAATTGCGTTCTACCACTTCCGTGACAAGGATGGAACCGAATTGGACCTGGTTCTGGAACGGGGAACCCACCAGATTGCAGGGATTGAAGTGAAGGCAGCTTCCACCGTTACTGCATCAGACTTCCGAGGTTTACGGAAGCTAAGGGAAGCGACAGGTGAGCGCTTTGTCGCAGGCGTACTTCTCTACGACGGTGAAACCAGCGCAAGCTTTGGCGACCGGCTCTTTGCCATGCCGCTTCGCGCTTTGTGGGAGCCACCCTAGAGCCTGTCGCATAAACCTTCTTTCCCTCAGCTCCCATCGTTCCACGGAATTCTCTCTTCAATCACCCTCTAGTCCTTTCCAGGAGCCAGCAATTGTCGCTTTTCCCCTCTTCCATGAAAGACTGGCTTCCTCCTGATCACGCCACCATCGCTTGAATCCACCAAGGCAACATCACTTGGCTTGCACAAAGAAGCGTATAGCACGCGGCTAGAGGCGATTGTTGGGTAACACTGAGGGTTCGTTCCAGCCATCAGGTTTGCGGAATTCTTTCGGTGAACAGTTTCTAGGAAGTTCGCCGACGGGGTAGTTACACCAGGTTCTACTCCAAGGCTAGGCGCATCACCAATTCCTCTTCCTCCACCCGACCGGTGTGTTGGAAACCAAGGCTGAGGTACAAACTTTCTGCATTCTTGTTCTCTGGCTCGAAGCTAAGGAAAAGTTCGCGGCAGTCTGGGAATTCCTCCCGGATGCGGCGGATCAGTTCCAAAGTGGCAGCCCGCCCATACCCCTGCCTCTGGAAAGCCTGATCGATCATCAGCCGGATGATCCAGCGTTCTTGGGCATCCGGGTCGAAGCCGTACATGGTGAAACCGACCAGGGTTTGGTCGGCGTAAATGGCCAGTGGAACGAACGTCGAGTGAACCTTGGCCTCTGCAATGGAAAACACATTGTCGGCAACGAAGCCTTTCTGCTCGGGTCGGATTTTCAATTTGATGACATGATAGAAACTGTCTTCATCAACAGGCTGTAAGCGTACTACCGGCATACCGAAACCTCCTGGTGTCTTGGAAAGGTCTGCTCCAGCGTTCCCTCATTCGCTGGTTTCAGGTTGCTGCCTACCGGAAGTCCTTGCGCAATGGGGGTCAGAGGTCGCCTGCTCGCATGGCTTGCAAGTTGCGCAGTTGGATGGTGGCTTTCGCATTCTCTTCCAGGTTGCTCATTGTCTGCTCCATGAGTGCATTCTATTTCTCTCCTATTGCCTGTCAACGCCCCTGAAAATCTCCCAGAAGCTGAAACTAAATGCAAATCGTGATTATAATAATCGTGATTCGTATTTCTGGAAGTCGCGGGAAACCTCACCTCTTTTTTATTGCCACCTCTCCATCCTCCGCGCCATCGCTCAAGGCAGAACGAGGCTGAACGAGATCGCCCAGGCATCCGGCGCGGGAGAGGCGAGCACTGTTGCCAGGTATTTAGATATCCTGCAACAGATGCGGGTGATAACGACCGCGGCAAAGAGCCGAAGCGTTCCAAGGTTGAGTACCCGTGGTTTTGGGGCTGGGATGAGAAAAATGAGGACTTCATGAGCGGAAAGGATTTTGAAGGCAACCGCCACAACGCCTGCCACTACTCCATTAAGACCAATCAAACTGCCCCTGATGCAGCGGGTAAAGTCGGTAGTTGATAGTAGCTCCATCGCATGCTTTAATGTCAGAAATAACGATCTGTTTTTCTGACAATAGAAACCAATGAACGTAACACATCCGGTTGCTGAAAAGATCCTAGAGAGATTACGCGCCAGAGCTGGCGAGGCCGTCCCATCGGGGGACTTTCTCGACCTCGCGGCTCGCACGGCTGTAGACCAAGCGCTGTCACGGCTAGTAAAAGTGGGGACAATCCGGCGGGTTCGACGGGGATTGTACGAACTGCCTCGGATGGGCAAGCTGCTGAACGAGCCGTTGGTTCAGTCACCCGATAAACTGATCCGAACGTGGGCCAGAAAGAACGGCCTGCGCGTCGTGCCGTCCGGGGCGCAAGCCGTCAACCTGCTTAGACTTTCGACCCAGGTTCCGGCAAAGATCGTTTACTACACAAACGGTCGGACACAGAACCTGACGTTTGGAAGGTATTCCATCAAGCTCCTCAATCGCGGGCCAAAGACGATGGACTTGGGTGGCCGGGTGGCCCCATTGGTCATTCAGGCCCTACGCTACCTAGGAACAACCGGCGTGACGCCTGAGGTTATTAGCCGTTTGCGCTCGACACTCTCAAAAAAGGACAAAGCTGAGTTGAAAAGTAATCTCCGCTATACCGCTGCCTGGATGAAGTCCGTGATCGAGCAGGTCGTCAGTGAGGAGAAGCTCTGATGGACCGGATCGCCCAGGCTCCACAGGAGGAACGTGCCGAGTTATTCCGGCGTTCGGCTGCCATTCTGCGTCCAGAGCGGTCACCGGAGATCATCGAGAAGGATTTCTGGGTCTCGTGGTCTTTGCGTCGCATCTATGAAGTACTGCGATTCCGCCCTCAGTTGATCTTCAAGGGCGGCACGTCGCTGTCGAAGGCTTATAACGCAATCGAACGGTTTTCGGAGGACGTTGACCTCTCACTCAGCCGTACAGACCTGGGCTTCACCGACAACCGCGATCCGGAAGAGCTTGGGATCAGCGGAAAGGAATCACAGCGCCGGATTAAGGATCTTAATGACGCGTGCAAGCAAGTCGTCCGCGATCGGCTTTTACCGGCTCTCCACAATGATTTCTCATCAGCGATTGGCTCGAGAGGCTGGAGTGTCGACCTTGATGCGATCGACCCTCTGACGGTGATTTTCGCTTATCCGCGCAGCGATCTGACCAGTGGCCTTCCGAAGACTATTCGCCCTGCGATTCGGCTTGAGATGGGGGCTCGTTCTGACGACTGGCCGGCGGAGGATCGCGAGATTCAGCCCTATGCGGCAGAAGCCTTCCCTGCAGTGTTTTCGATAGCAGTTTCATGTCACGTTCATACCTTGGACGCGATGAGAACCTTCTGGGAGAAAGCGACGCTCTTGCACGCCGAGTACCATCGATCGGTTGACAAAGCTCCGGCGGACGGCATGTCGCGGCATTTTTACGATCTGTATCGGCTTTCACAGCAGGAGATCGGCCGGCAAGCATTGGAACGCACTGACCTTCTAGAACGCGTGGTCACACAGAAACGACTGTTCTTCGCCTCAGCTTGGGCACATTATGAAACCGCTGTTCCGGGCAATTTTCATCTCGTTCCTCCGGAAAAACGGTCGTCTTCGCTCCGTACCGATTATTCTCGCATGCGTGAGATGATTTTCGGCGATGCACCACCCTGGGAGCAGATCATGAAAGGTCTGCAAGAACTGGAGGAACAAATAAATGGGGAATAGTGGCTCTTCTCATATCGAGTGGGTACCCTACCAGCCCATGGCAGGAAAAGAAATGCTGCCGCAGGCTGTTTAGTCCAGCTTCCCCGCAACTATGGCGATGGTGATCGAAAGAGTCTTTTCGGTCCCAGGTCCCAGGAAAGCCGATAACCCCAGAGACTTTGTTGCACAAACCTGCGAAGTTGCTACCGCACTGGGGTGCGGCGGTCCCAGGAAAAGGCAACGATACCAGGAGTTTTGTTGCCTCGAGACGGCTTTACCCACTCGATACGAGAAAAGCTGCCTCTGCTGGCATCCTCCCCTGTCTTTTGGCGCTCTTCGGGATTGGGTTCGTGGGATCGATGTCCATGATCTGATGATGATAGACCTTCAGTTCCCCGAGACGAGTGGCTCATCGTTCCTGGTTACGGGAGGGGTACAGATCATGGTAAATGACAGCAAAGAACCTTACACCCGAATGGGAACTGCACCGTGGAGTTCACGATCGTATGCCCAACCGGTGGAACACTGGCGACCGCGCCCAGCTCCGCGCCGAGATCGACGCTTATGTCACCCGTCTCTATGGCCTTTCTCGGGATGACTTCGCCTACATCCTGGACACTTTCCCGGCGCTGAAAAGGAAAAAAGAGAAAGCCTTCGGCGAGTTCATGTCCAAACGCAAGTGCCTGGAAGAGTATGACCGGAAAAAGATAATGATGAACTCTTCGCACTTGAAGAGAGGGTGGCTAATCATATCTTCGACCGCTGCACTCCAACAATCATCCCGGAGATCTATATCCAAAACGTGGACAGCAAACCCCTCCTGGTTGTGGAGATATTTTCCGGCTTTCAGAAACCCTTTTATCTTAAATCAAAGGCAAACCGATAGGGACGTACGTACGAATCGGTTCCGTAAACCGACTTGCCTCGGAAGAAACGCTGGCATCTCTGGAGCGTGATAAGCGAAAAATATCGTACGACGAAGTGGTTGCCTACGAATTAACCGCCGGAACAATCAATCTCAAGCGGTTCATCGCCGATTACGCGACCAGTTCCGGTAAACCCTTACATGAAGAAAAACTACTAAACCTCGGTTTGTTTGTCTTGGAACGGGAAACGCTTTTTCCGACCCATGCGGCTCTTCTGCTTTCCGAATCACCGGAGAGAAAACGCTTCTTTCCCTGTGTCAAAATCGAATGCGCCCGTTTCAAGGGGACAGAGACAAAAGTTTTTCTGGATCAGGCCACGATTGATGAACCGATACACGCCACTATCGAACCCTGCATGGCTTTCATTAAGAGAAACATCGCACTGGGATCGCGGATTGGTGAAATATATCGAGAAGACCGTTGGGAATACCCCTTGGAAGCCGTTCAGGAGGCAATCATCAATGCCGAGGTACATCGGGATTACGCCATTCAAGGAAGCGACATCAAAGTAGCAATCTTTGACGATATGCTCGAGATTACAAGCCCGGGACCTTTGCCGGATACCATGCCTCCCGACGCGCTTGGAACAGGCCGGTCGGAAATCAGAAACCGTGTTCTGGCACCCATTTTCAAGGAACTTAAATTGATCGAAGCCCGGGGTACCGGAATCCAGAAAATGCGAGCAGAGACCCAAAAATTCCCGGAGATTGAACTCGTACTTCAAGAAACCGGACACGCCTTTCAGGTTCAGTTTATAAAAATAGAAGCCCAAGACGAGACCCATGTCACACCCCAAGACGCACCCCAAGTTACACCCCAAGACGCTCCCCAAGTTACACCCCAAGTCCTTCAATTGCTCTCTGTTCTGAAGGATGTCGAGGATCGAGAGACACTGCAAAGTGCCCTAGGGTTAAAGGCCATCAAGAACTTCCGTTTTCTGTACTTGGTCCCGGCTTTGGCTGCCGGTTTCATTGAGATGACGATCCCCGATAAACCACGAAGCAGCAAGCAGAAATACCGATTGACGGAACGAGGTAAATTGATTCTAACAAAATCGTGATATTCAGCAGAGGTGGTGTGATGGCGGACAATGCGGATGCTGTGAAGCTCAAATCCGGTTACGCCAACTTCGTGGAGCTTTAGTGCACTTTTGAGGCAAACCAGGAGATCGCGGACCGGATGGTCATGTACCAGCCGGCCAAAGCGCACCGCGCGGCGTTCGAGCGTGTTTGCCGACGGCTCTACCAACCCAACGACAAGAAGTTCTATCTACTTAGCGGCTCTTACGGAACCGGTAAATCGCATTTCTGTCTGATGACGGCAAACGTTCTAAGCCGGTCCAGTGGTGACCCGGAGATTGCCGGCTTCTATGAAAACTGCACCAAGCTCGATTCCGAATAGGCGAAGTTGCTGAAGAACATCCGCAATGATGGGCAATATCTGGGGGCGATCTGTGACTATCATTTGGGGCGGCATTGCGAAGACGTGGTGATCCTTTCGTCCACAAGATCCGATCCTTCGCTACTCTTGGGACGGGCCGCCAGCCAACTGTCGCCGTTGGAGAGATCTACGGATCAATAAATAAATCTGTCCCCTTTTCTTCGCTCAAGACAGAACGAGGCTGAACGAGATCGCCCAGGCATCCGGCGTGGGAGAGGCGAGTACTGTTGCCCGGTATTTAGATATCCTGCAACAGATGCGGGTGATCGTTCGCAGGACTCCAGCCACGGAGAGCTTGCCCGCCACTTTCTCCGATTCTGGTTTCGTTATGTGTTCCCTTACCAAGGGGAGCTGGAGTTGGGATTAGCTGATGCGATCCTGTCCCAACGAGTACAACCGGACTTGGACGCCTTTGCAGCGCCATCCTTTGAGGAGGCAGTGCAAGATCACATGGCCAGGCTGGCTCGATCAGGCCGGCTTCCGTTCCTTCCCCAGCGAATCGGCGCCTGGATGGATCGCCACAACGAGATCGATGTGGTGGCGATCCATGAGGGTGACCACGTCCTGGGGGTCGGAGAATGCAAATGGTCGATCCATCCGGTGGGAATGAATGTGCTGGAGAACCTGAGAGGAAAGACAAAGTCGCTACTCCGGGATGAGGACGATTGGAGAATCCACTACTACTTGTTCGCCCGGTCCGGATTCACGCCGGAGTTGGAAGCGTATGCGAAGGAGGAAGGCGAAGTCTTTCAGGGACGTTGTTCAATTGTCAACTAACCCGCATTATTCATGAGTCCCACTGTCTGAAAAAGGAGTTTGCATTTGTCACGAATAGTACCTATATTTCGTGACAAGATGGTGAACTTGGATTGGACCATAACAGCGTGAATAAGGTAGTTTCGAGGATATATGGGATGGGTAGGGGTAAGGCATTTACTACCAAAGATTTTCTGGATCTGGCGAGCCACGAAACGGTGCGGAAAATCCTGTCGCGCCTAGCTAAGGAGGGAAAAATCCGCCGCATCTTGCGCGGGGTCTACGATTACCCGGCATTCAGTAAGATGTTGAGTGCCCTGGCAAGTCCGGATCCTGATGCGATCACCCATGCTATCGCGCGCGCCTACGGCTGGACCATTATTGCGACGGGTGAGACGGCGCTCAATATTCTGGGGTTGTCGACACAAGTGCCCGCCCAATGGCAGTATTTCAGTGACGGCCCCACCAAAAAGTACACCTGGGATGGTGGAACCATCGTTCTAAAACATCGGACAAACAAGGAAACTACGAGTCTTTCACCCAAAACAGCCTTGGTGGTGCAAGCGCTGAAAACTCTGGGCGAAGACCAAGTCGACGATACTGTGTTAGCAACGCTCCGCACGCAGATGGATGCACATGAACGCGCCCGTGCGATCAGGGAAGCCCGCTACGCCACGTCCTGGATCTATGAGATCATCAAGCGGCTGGCGGAGACAGAGAAGACTTCCAATGCGTGAGATTGCCCAGCGTCCGGAAAGTGATCGACGTGACCTGTTCAGAGCCACCGCGCAAGAGATGCGCGTGCATGAGGCCATTATCGAAAAGGATTTTTGGGTCTGTTGGCTTTTGGATTATCTCTTCCATAACAGCCCATGGAAAGAGCAATTGGTCTTCAAGGGCGGGACCAGCCTTTCCAAGGCGTTCGGGGCTATTGAGAGGTTCTCCGAAGATGTTGATCTGATCCTGGATTGGCAATTGCTGGGGTATGCCCCGGAAGAGCTTTTGGCGGAGCGCAGCGCGACGAAACAGGACGCTTTTGGCAAGGAATCCGGTAAGCGAACAGTCGAGTTCCTCGTACAGACTTTTGTGCCGGCGATTCGTCCTGTCTTGGCCGAACGTATCGGGAATGCTGTGGGAGTTGAGGTGGATGGGCAAGATGTCCTCATCTGGTATCCCAGAGCATTTTCTCTGGAAGCCATGAAGCCGCAGATCAGGCTTGAGATTGGTCCCATGGCGGCATGGGTTCCCAATGAGCAACGGACGATTCGCCCTTTCGCTGCCGAACGCTTCCCCCAACTATTCAAGCAGGCGGAAACCATGGTTCGAACCATTGCAGCGGAACGCTCCTTTTGGGAAAAAGCGACAATCCTGCATCAGGAAGCCCATCGGGGAGCGGAGAAGCCATTACCGCCCCGTTGCTCACGCCATTACTACGATCTATATCGACTGAGTCTCCTACCAGTCCGCGATAAAGCTCTAGCCAGCATTGATCTACTGCAAGACGTGGTGCAATTTAAGACGCGATTTTATCGTTGTCCTTGGGCCCTGTACGAAGAAGCCAAACCCGGAAGCCTGAGGCTGCTTCCTCCGGAACACCATGTTGCCGAACTGCAAAAAGATTACCAGTCCATGCAGGCCATGCTTTTCGGAGAGATACCGAGCTTCAAGGCAATCATGACGGAACTTGCCATTCTGGAAAAGATCATCAACGAGCTGGATATGGCTGGAATATGAAACTCCATTTCTAACCAAACCTTGAAGATGGCTTCAGGTCTTGACATTGAGCATTTTACACTTCTGCTTCTATGCCGCCAAGAATTGGCTCACTGCCGCTGCCAATCGAATACGGAAGCACAATCAGGTAGATCGCCTCGCGGAAAAGAAGCGCTCAGTTTAGAAATCTGAACTCGGTTCGGGCTCAGGTGGTGAGACAGCCGGAGAGAATGCTAAAACTAATAACCTGGCCCCATCTTTTGCTGAATAATTGAACACTGCGATCATCGCAAGTTGACCACCTCACTCATCAGTGCTTCCCAGATTGAGTAAGGGGGGAGGATCAGGCTTCCGGGGTATGGGAAATGTGTCACCGCGCGTAAGCAAAACGGCCAGGCTGGAAAAGGCAGCCGGCCAAATGATGGAGGAACGATCGGGGCCGAAGGACAGGCGTTTGTACGTTGAGTAGACAACCCGAGTCATCCATCGTTACAATGGTTTTGTACCAATTCTCCAGACTCGGGGGTAAAAAGCATTGCAGAAATGGGTATGTGGAGTTCTTGTGTTTGTCCTTCTTCTCACTCTTTCCTATATTCCATCACTTAAGTCTGCCGATGCGGTCTCCTTTTCCGATGTCAGCTCAGGCTATTGGGCAGCCAGCGAAATCGCAGACCTGGTTGGCAAAGGTATTCTCAATGGTTACCCCGATGGCACCTTCAAACCCGATAACAGTGTCACCCGGGCAGAGTTCGCCAAGATCATCAGTTTGGCTATGGGTTATTCTCCCAATCCCTCTGCTTCTCTTAAATTCCCCGATGTGGCACAGGATCATTGGGCTTTTGGCTATATCGCTTCAGCTGTAGATCACGGCCTTGTAAAGGGTTATCCGGATGGCACTTTCGGCCCCAGCAGGAATGTCACCAAGGCTGAGGTTCTCACCATCATTGCAAGGGCACAAAACTGGTCTGGAGGGAGCGGAAGCCACTTCAACGATGTTCCCAGCGGCTACTGGGCGTTCGCTTCTATTGAAGCCTGTTTTGCCAATGGAATCATAAAGAACTCTGACCCAAACATCGTGTCTTCCAGCAACCTGGGGCCCGATGAGCCGGCCACTCGTGGCCAGACCTGCGTGTTCACCGACCAGATGATCATAGCTCAAGGGCAAGCAGTAAGCACGACGAAAGGCAAGATTGCCTTTACCTCCGGACGCGATGGAAACCTTGAGATCTATCTAATGAATGTGGATGGATCGGAACAGGTAAGACTTACAAATAAACTGGCCTATGACGCCTATCCTTCCTTTTCCCCTGACGGGTCGAAGATTGCCTTTGAGTCCTACCGTGATGATAACTATGAGATCTACATCATGAATGCAGATGGATCGGAGCAGGTAAACCTCACCAACAACCGGGCAGATGAAGAGTCCCCTTCCTTTTCCCCGGACGGGTCCAAGATTGCTTTTTGCTCCAACCATGATGGAACCTCTGAAATCTACCTGATGAATTCTGATGGATCGGAACAGGTAAGGCTTACCAATAACCAGGCATACGACGGAAGGCCTTCCCTATCACCTGATGGGTCCAAGATTGCCTTTTCCTCCGACCGCGATGGAAACTGGGAAATCTACATCATGAATGTGGATGGCTCGGCGCAGGTAAACCTTTCAAATAACCAGCTGGATGAAGCTTATCCTTCCTTTTCACCGGACGGGTCCAAAATTGCCTTTACCTCCAAACGTGATGGAAACTCTGAAATCTACATCATGAATGTGGATGGCTCGGCGCAGGTAAGGCTTACAAATAATCAGGCAGACGACTGGGCTTCTTCCTTCTCACGTGACGGGGCTAGGATTGCCTTTTCTTCCGACCGCGATGGAACTCTTGGGCAAATCTACATCATGAATGTGGATGGCTCGGAGCAGGTAAACCTTTCCAACAACCAGGCAGAGGACTGGGCTCCTTCTTTTTCACCCGACGGGCCTACGACACCCGTGCCTACCACACCAGCGCCTACTACACCCGCACCCACTACACCAGCGCCTCCCCCCGGTGTGGTGGAACAGTTCTTCAAAGTTTGGAGCACCGCGGTGGCCTATAACTCGGCCACCGCGCCTACCAAATTTACGATCAGCGATGCCTGGCAGGTTACCGAGATACTGACTTATCACTGGAATAACGGGCAAGGAATGCCGGCCGGTACGATTGGCTTGCAGGCATCGGATGGCACGATGTATGGCCCGTGGCAAGCGACAGCCACTGATGGAAGTGGCGCAACCAATGTGGCTTGGGTGGTCAAACCGAATATTATCCTGCCGCCAGGCGCCTACACCGTGATTGACTCCGATCCAGCCAGTTGGTCGCAGAATGGTGAAACGGGCGGCGCAGGCATGGCCTGGGGCTACGGCATCCGTCAAAATAACCCGTGATCGGAAAAGGGGACAGATTTATTTTCCCACTTTTCTCGAATCCCCCAGCAGGTGTTCTGTGTTGAAGTGGAGCAGATAGCCACGGGAGTGCTGCCTTCGTAGTGGTTGTTCTCCAGAGCGGGTTTCTTCCTTCTAGTCACTGCGGCTGCTCCACTGGGGGCACCACGGTCCCATCCCAGGGAAAACCAATGATCACAGGAACCTTGTTACCTTTAGACCGCTTTACCCACTCATTTTGAGAAAGAACCGGTATTGTTAACTTTGCAAGACTACCTGGCAATTGCCACTAAAGGTTGAATGGTTTCAAGAACCTTGATTTCATTTTGTTGAACAAAATACATCTCCCAACGTAATTGAACGTTCATCCAAAAATCGGGGGTCATGTTGAAATATTTTGCCAAACGCAAAGCCGTGCTAGGTGTTATTCCCCGCCGCCCATTCACAATATCGTTAACGCGTTGATATGGAACATGGATAGCGTCTGCCAACTCTCGTTGAGTTAGCCCCATCGGATTAAGAAACTCCTCCAAGAGCATTTCGCCTGGATGGGTAGGTGTGCGATGAGTAGGTATGCGAATCATAATACTTTCCTTTCTCCAAATATCGTTAGTGATAATCAACAATTTCTGCTTGGTCAGGCCCTAAAGATGTCCAAATAAAACAAATCCGATACTGCTCATTGAGACAGATGCTGCATTGTCCTTTTCTATCTCCCAACAAAGGCTCTAACTGGTTTCCTGGCGGGATTCTCAACTCTTGAAGGAGGGTAACTGAGTCTAATTGGTCAAGTTTTCGAGCGGCTACTTTTTATAAAGACATCGGGCATGTTTTCCGAGCGTCTTTCGTGTTTTCGCCATTGAAAATATCTTGCGTGCCGGTATCTTTGAAGGACTGTATCATTGGTATATGATAGCACGGACTATATGCTAAATCGCTGAGTTTTTCGAGTTATGCCAAAAGGGAATGCCCAATGGTTTGCGTTAGCTGCGCGTGGGTGGGTGTGGATTCTGCTTGAGATGTGGAAAAAACTCGGGTTCCCTCTCATTTCAAGTGAGTAACCTACCAACCTGCGGCAGGAGAAGGCATGCAGCCGCAGGCAGTTTAGTCCAGCTCCCCTATGATCATACTGATGATCTTAAAGAGTCTTGTCGGCCCTGGAAAGGAAAAAGGGGACAGATTTATTTTCCCACTTTTCTCATTCACTACACCACCATCAGCCGGATCATGAGGTGTAAACGCTAAATCTAAAGACCTGACCCCATTGATATGCTGCCGCAAGCTGTTCAGAACCGAGGAAAAAGGGGGCAGAGTAAAAGAGTAAGATAGATTCATCCGGCAAAATGAGATGCTTTCGATTGGCGTTGACATGCAAGGACCAGAATCATGCTGACCGATTAAATCGGGAACCAAAACTAATTTCCCCAGATTCAAGGGGAGAAAGAGAGCATCATGAACGAGATCAAAATGGAAATAAAAGATGGAAACTTGTACATCGTGATTGAGCTTGATGTGAAGAAACAGAAGCCTAGCTCTACCGGGAAAACGTTAGTAGTGGCCACTACTGGTGGTTTTCAGGCAGTCGGAGATGTGAAGGTGAATCTTACGGTAACGAGGTCTAAGGAATGAGCATAAGAGGGAATTCTTTTTTACCAAAGTAGCTGCAGGACTACTCAAGGAAAAAGGGGACAGATTTATTTGCCCACTTATCTCATTCACTACACCACCATCAGCCGGATCATGAGGTATAAAACGCTAAATCTAAAGACCTGACCCCATTGATGCGTTTGCACCGCAGGCTGGTTTGTTGCCGTATAATGAGGAGGTTCGCTGATTCCATTGCAGAATAGAAGGGAGATGACAGGATGCAAGATCTAACCCGTGAGATCACCCTGGAATTTGTTCGCGTCACCGAGGCAGCTGCCCTTAAGGCCAGCCGTTGGATGGGCAAAGGCGACAAAGAGGCGGCGGATCAAGCTGCTGTCGATGCCATGCGCGGCATGCTGGATCTAGTGGCTATCCGAGGCCGCGTCATCATCGGTGAAGGGGAGAAAGACGAGGCGCCGATGCTGTTCATCGGTGAGCGGGTGGGCGGGGGTGGGATCTATGACCCGGAAGTGGACATTGCTGTCGACCCGTTGGACGGCACCAGCTTGACTGCCAAGGGACTACCCAACGCCCTTAGCGTGATGGCGGCCGGGAATGCCGGCACCATCAAGTCGTTCCCCAGTTTCTACGTGGACAAGATCGCCGTCGGGCCGGGGGCGAAAGGGCAGATCGACATCAACGCTCCTGTCGAGGAAAACCTGAAGCGGGTGGCCAAAGCCTACGCCTGCCACATCAGTGAGCTGACGGTAGTGATCCTGGAACGGCCACGCCATGGCGACCTGATCGAGCGGGTAAGGCGGTCCGGCGCCCGCTGTAAACTGATCTCCGATGGCGATGTCTCAGGAGCCATTTCCACTTCCATCGAGGATTCCGGCGTGGACTTGCTGCTGGGGATCGGCGGAGCGCCTGAGGGAGTATTGGCTGCCGCTGCCCTCCGCTGCCTGGGCGGGGAGATCCAGGTGAAAATGTTCGCCCGCGACGAAGCCGAGAAGAAACGGATTCTGGATGCTGGTTACGGGGACTTGGAGCAGGTGTACTGCACCGAGGATCTGGCTAAAGGTGACAGCATTATTTTCGCGGCGACCGGCGTTACAGGTGGCGACTTCCTGCCGGGAGTGCGCTTCTCGGGCCACACGGCGATCACCCACTCGGTCGTGATGCGGGCTCGGACGCGCACCGTTCGCTATATCAAAGCGATCCACCACCTTGACACCAAGACCATCCCTTCGCGCGGCCAGCAGCGAGAGGTGGAGATCTAGCGCATCCTTGCTACAATGACGGCATGAGAAGAACCAACTGCCCGAAGGCAATGCCCATTCCAGGCCTTCCCGGGCGATTATTGGTTTCTATCGAGGGTAAGTATAAGAAGGGGGAGAAGGGTGACAATGCCAGGAGGGATCATCATTGAGTGAATTGGATCTGACTTTCCGCTTGCCGGAGCGCATTCGCGGGCTGGCGAAACTGGCTTACAATTTCTTCTGGAGTTGGTGTCCGGAAGCTCGCCACATCTTCCGTACGCTGGATATTCGTCTGTGGCGGGGAAGCCGCCACAACCCGGTAAAAATGCTGGCCACGGCGCCGCTGGAGCTGCTGCAGCAGGCTGCTGAAGATCCCGCCTTTCTGCTCCTTTACGATCTGGTGATGCTTCGATTCCAGGCTGAAGTGTCCGGAGAGGGAACCTGGTTTCAATCGAATTATGGCACTTTCCCCGCACCGATCGCCTATTTCTCGGCGGAGTATGGGCTGCACATCTCCCTGCCGGTCTATGCCGGCGGCCTTGGCGTTCTGGCCGGAGATTTCCTGAAAAGTTGCAGCGACTTGGGAGTCCCGCTGGTTGGCGTGGGTTTGATCTACTCTCAAGGCTACGTTCGCCAGCGCTTGCGCGAGGACGGTTGGCAGGAGGACGTGGAGGAGATCCTGGACCGCACCTACGACCCTATTCAGCAAGTGCTGGGAGAGGAAGGCCAGCCGATCCTGGTGCAGGTTCCTCTCTTCGACCCGCCAGTTTTCGTGACGGTCTGGAAAGTAGCGGTTGGAAGGATCTCCCTCTACCTGATGGACACCAACCTGGAAGTCAACCAACCGTGGGATCGCGGCATCACCCAACGGCTCTATGCCAGCGACCCCGAGCTGCGCTTGCGCCAGGAGATTGTCCTGGGGATGGGCGGAATGCGCGTCCTGCGAGCCTTGAGAATCGCCCCCGCCATCCTTCACCTGAACGAAGGCCATCCGGCCTTGGCTGTCTTCGAGCGGATCCACGAGCGAGTGAAGAAAGGGAGCAGTTTCCAGGAGGCCTCCGCTCAGGTCGCCGCCAGCACCGTCTTCACCACCCACACGCCGGTCGCTGCCGGGACCGATGTCTTCCCCTTCTCCTTGATGGATCGCTATTTTCATTCCTATTTCCGAGAATTGGAGGCCGATCGCGATACCGTCCTCAGTTTGGGCACAAGCCCGGTGGATCCTGGGGCGGGCTTCAATATGACCGCCTTCGCCTTGCGCCTCTCGCGCTTCCGCAACGCTGTAAGCAAAAAGCACGGAGAGGTAGCCCGCCAGATTTGGGCGCCTCTTTGGCCCGATCGCAAGGTGGAGGAAGTGCCGATTGAAGCCATCACCAACGGGGTTCACCTGCCCAGTTGGATCGAACCCACGCGAATGCAGCAACAGTTCGACCGGGTCTTAGGCCCGGACTGGCGAGAAAAACAAGACCAGCCGGAAACATGGGAAGGGGTGGACCAGATCCCCGATGCCGTGCTTTGGCACACCCACCAGGACTTCAAGGTGACTTTGGTGGCTCGCATCATGGAAAGAGCCCGCAAGCGCTGGCATCGAGACCGCCTCTCCGGAGCCAGCGTGATCGCCTTGGGAGCCATGCTGAACCCCGAAGTGCTGACCCTTGGATTCGCCCGCCGCTTCACTCCCTACAAGCGGCCCGAACTGCTCTTCACCGAGATTGAGCGGTTGAAACGGCTCCTCACCAACCAGCGCTATCCTGTGCAGATCATCTTCTCTGGCAAAGCTCATCCCGCCGACCTGGAGGGAAAGCACCTGATTCAGCGGATCTTCCGCTGGGCGCAGGAGGCCGAATTCGCGGGCCGGATCGCTTTCGTCGAGAACTACGATCAGCAGTTGGCCAAATACCTGGTACACGGGGTGGATGTCTGGCTGAACAACCCCTTGCCGCCCCTGGAAGCCTCCGGGACCAGCGGCATGAAAGCAGCGGCCAACGGCACCCCCAACCTTTCCATTCTGGACGGCTGGTGGATTGAGGGGTACAACGGCGCCAACGGCTGGGCTTTCGGCGGAGAGACAATAGAGGGAGATCGCACCGTAGCGGATGCCAACGCCCTCTATAGTATTTTGGAGGACCAGGTGATCCCTTCTTATTACGAACGTAGCGAGGACGAGGTTCCTCACGGTTACGTACGCATCATGAAAGAAGCCATCCGCAGCGTGGCGCCTCGTTTCAGCGGCCAGCGCATGGCCAAGGAATATATGCAGCGTTTCTATCTGCCGATCTTGATGAAACAGTAAGGAGAGAGCGCATCGTGGCGACTCTAAAGAGTTCATGGCGGCCTTGGTTGTGCGGTTTATTGGTAGCCCTGATTAGCTGGGGAGCTCTGGTCGCCCCATTCCTGGCTACACCTGCCTGGGCTGAACCCGCCTCCTATTCCGATATGGCCGGCCACCTGGGAGAGCCGGAAGTCAACGATTTGGTAGCCAAGGGCATCCTCAATCCCAGCGCCAACCCTTCCTTCCGGCCCGACAGCCCCTTTCTGCGAGGGGACTTCCTGGCTTTGCTGGCCAAGGCGTGCGGGATTACGCCGGTGCAACCGGACACATCGACTTTCACCGATTTACCCTTGGTTTCCCTTGATTCCGCTCCTATTGAAGGGATGGCAGCCGCTGCACTGGACCGAACCCGCTTTTTCGCCGGGATTGCCACGCCCGACCAACTGGCGCCCTCCTCTCCTCTCACCGTCGCCCAAGGTTTGGCTATGATCGTGCGCTCCAAGGGATGGGAAACCGGGACCGCTTTGCCCTCGTCCTCACCCTTCACCGATGTCCCCCCGGACTACTGGGCTTACCGCGAGATCGTGGCTGCCCAAGCGCACGGCCTCTTCTTTCAAGCAGATGTGTACCCGGACTCGCCGTTAACGCGTTGGTTAGGCGCTGTCTACCTGGACCGCTCCTTGGCCCAGGCTGCGGCCAAGAGCATCCATGTCTCATTGGCAGCCTACGATTGGTCGCTGTACATGGTGGAAGGCGCCTTCATCGTGCGGACCTTCCCGGCTCTGACCGGCCAGAAAGGAATGGAAACGCCGCTGGGGAACTACACCGTGCTGACCAAGGTTCCGGTGACCACCATGGTCGGGGCCGATTACTCGGTCCCCAACGTGCGCTGGTGTCTTTTCTTCATCGGCCGCGTCTATGCCATTCATGGGAATTACTGGAAACCTGACGAGTTTTTCGGACAAGATCCCTCGATCAGCGGGAGCCATGGCTGCGTCGGTTTGATTCAACCCTTGGAGAAAGACCTGGGGAAAGACACGCCGGCTGGACGCGACGATGCCAAGATTCTTTACAACTGGGCGGAAGAAGGCACTCCCATCACCATCACTGACCAGTTGATCCGCGACCACTTCGAAGAATAATCGAGGTTGCGGCCCCTCAATCAGAGGGGATCTCGCCGAGTACTCCCTGGACAAACCAATCCATCATCTGCAGTTCAGCCAGGGTCATCTTCCGGCCTTCGGCAAGTCGAATGGCGCCTTGCTGGTCGATGAGCGGGCCTGTGAAGAAAGCCGGCGAATCGGCGTTGCGCAGTTCGGAGGCCCTTGCCTCCACCGTTTTCCGCACGACCTCCGGCACAACCGCCGAAAGTGGCGCCAGGCCAACCAACCCCTGCTTCATCCCTTGACGGGTATCCGTCCCGGCAGTGCCGCCTTCACGAATTCTTTGGATGGCCTGCGTGTAGTAGACCGACCAGTCCCAGACCGCGCTGGTGAGAACGGCCTGGGGGGCGACAGCGGACATGTCGGTATGCACGCCGATTCCGTAGGCGTCTCGCTCCTGGGCAACGATCAAAGCCTCTCCATTATCCTGCCACTGGGCGATCACATCGCAACCGGAATCCAGGAGCTCGGTCGCGCTCTGGCGCTCGGTCACCCGGTCGTCCCAACTGAGGCACCAGGCAACCTGGACAGTGGCCTGGGGGTTCACCGAGCGAGCCCCCAAGGTAAAGGCGTTGATGTTGCGGATCACTTCCGAGATGGGGAAAGCCGCCACGAATCCCAGTTTGCCGGAACGGCTGGTCCCTGCTGCCACCATCCCGGCCAGGTAGAGTGGTTCCTCGATCCAACCGAAATAGCTGGAAAGGTTAGCGCCGGTTCGGGCGCCGTCGCATTGAAGGAACTGGACCCGGGGGTACTCTTCCGCTGCTTTCCAGATGGCATCCTGAAAAGCCAGGGAGGTGGAGATGATTACATCGTAATCACTGGTGGCCAGCTCTCGAAGCACCGGCAAGGCCTCGGCGCCGGCCGGAACATCCTGGCGAGAGTCGGCTTCGACGCCGGGCAGCGACAACAAGGCCAGCCGCCCCCGCTCATGGGCGAGGGTCCAGTTGCTGTCGGCAATCTTGCCGAAGTAGAGGAAAGCGACGCGCAGGGGAGGAGGCGTGGGGGAGGGAGTCTGGGAGGAAGACGGCGAAATCGTCGGAGAACTGATTGGCGGTGAGGCGCAACCGACCAGGATCAGGCTGACCGACACCCACAAAAGGAGACGCAACCAAGGCGCCGTTCGACGAGCAGGCATTCCATTTTTAGTGGTCATATACTAGGATTCTACAACATTTCCCAGGGCTGTCGCCGGGTAGCCTGTTCTACTTTCCAGGTCACCTTCTTTGTGAAATAATCCGCCATTGCATTCAACCTGGAATAGAAGAAAGGAGCTACCCGTGAACGATGCGCTCGAAATCCAAGAAATGGTTCTACCGATCGCCCAGTCAGCCGCCGACAGCCCACTGGTGGCCTCCAAGCTGATCTTGCCACGCCCTTACCCTGCCCTCTTCAATCCACTTGAGGTGGAGGAGGGAATCAAGTTCGTCAAAGATCATTTCGAGCAGCGACTGGCTGCTGTCCTCAACTTGCGCCGAGTCACCGCACCGCTTTTCGTGGCGGCTGGGACCGGAATCAACGATCACCTCAACGGGATCGAGGTTCCCGTCTCTTTCCAGGTGCCCGATGCCCAAGGAGCTGAGGCTGAAATCGTCCAGTCGCTGGCCAAGTGGAAAAGGATGGCCCTGGCCCGATACGGCTTCAACCACAGCGAAGGCCTCTACACGGATATGAACGCCATTCGCCCGGACGAGGTGCTGGATAACCTTCACTCCATCTATGTAGATCAGTGGGACTGGGAGCGGGTGATCACCCCCGAGGAGCGCAATTTGGCCTTCCTTCAGGAGATCGTGCGCTGCATCTACCAGGTCGTCTTCGATGTGGAGAAGCTGGTCGCCGCCCGGTATCCCCTGATCCCCGCTTTGCTTCCGCCGGAGATCGCTTTCATCCACAGCGAGGAGCTGGAGGAGCGCTATCCCAACCTCTCCCGCAAGCAGCGGGAGGATGCCATCGCCCGCGAGAAGGGAGCTGTCTTCCTGGTGGGAATCGGCAGCGCTCTGGGCGACGGCCTGCCGCATGATGGAAGAGCCCCCGACTACGATGATTGGTCTACCCCCACAAGCGGGAGGCGGCGGGGCTTGAACGGCGATTTGATCGTCTGGAATCCTGTGCTGGGGATGGCCTTCGAGCTTTCCTCTATGGGCATTCGCGTCGACCGGGAGGCGCTGTTGACGCAGTTATCCTTGTGCGGTTGTGAGGAATACAGTGGCCTTCTATTCCACCGCATGCTCTTGGAAGGCCGGCTGCCTCTCTCCATCGGCGGGGGAATCGGCCAGTCGCGTCTCTGCATGTACTATCTGCGCCGGGCTCATATCGGTGAAGTCCAGGCCAGTCTTTGGCCGAACTGGATGATGGAGGCCTGCCGGGCTAACGGAATCACCCTGCTGCAATAAACCCCTGCCGGATGAGGCGGCCTTTCTTAGTCCTCGCCTGTTTTCCAGCCGTGCCGGCCCAGCAGCCGGACAAAACGGCAGCCGATCGATTCCTGGCGTTCCATGCTGCCGTCAGGTCTTTTTATCAAGCACAGCAAGGTTTGTGAGAATCGCTCCCCCACCGGGATCACCAAGCGCCCCCCAAGAGCCAACTGCTCTACCAGCGGCGGGGGGACAAGCGGCGCTCCGGCCGTTACCAGGATCGCCTGGAAGGGCGCTTCTTCCGGCCAGCCCAGGGTGCCGTCCCCGACGCGCAGGCGCACATTGTCGATCCCCAGCGTTCGCCAAACCGTCCTGGCTTTCTCGGCCAAGGAGGGAATGCGCTCGACGGTGAAGACCGCGGCCGCCAGCCAGGCCAGGATCGCCGTTTGATAGCCGGAACCGGCGCCCACCTCCAGCACTCGCTCCCCTCCCTCCAGGCGCAATTGTTCGCTCATCAAGGCCACCATGAACGGTTGAGAGATGGTCTGGTCCTCGCCGATGGGCAGAGGGGTGTCTTCATAGGCGGATTCCGTCTGGAACTCGCCCAGGAAAAGGTGGCGGGGAACTTGACGCATGGCATCCAGCACACGCGGGTCACGGATCCCATGCCCAGCCAATTGCTGCTCGACCATCCGCTCCCGGGCAGCGGTCAAGGCCAATTCACGCTCATCCCTGTTCTGATTCGTCTTGGTAACCATTCCTATGACGTACCTCCGCCCAATGATAAGACTTATCACTACTTTGGTGTACGGATGGGGATCGATAAGGAGTTGGAAAACTCTGACCATAAATAGAACAGGGAGAGCTGGACTGCTCTGCTTGCAAGCTCTCCCTGCCAGACCGCGTCAAGCCATTGCTGCCGTGGCTCACTACACCTGGCCAAACTATTCCTGCCTTCACCAGGCCGTGCAAGAGCTTCACTGACCGAGCCTTGGCTTGTGTAGGAGGCGGCCACTCCTACCTATTTACAGCATAGCACACCGGAAGGTCCTTTTTTCACTTTCTTAAATTTTTTTTTCCTACTTCACCACCTCCCTCGGCGATCCTCAAAATAATAGATTTTTCTCCGATTTCTCCGCACCAGACTGGTCAACTCAGATATAATGCAAAAAGACAGAGGTCCGGGGGAACGGAATCTCGAGGCCGGTCGGATCTCTGCTTACTCTACAAGGAGGAAGCAAGAACATGCGCAAGTTAATTTTTCTTCTCCTCATTGCCTCCCTCGTAGTAACGGGAGCCTACCCTACTCCGACTGCCGCCCACAACGAAGAATTCACGCTCAGTTCCGACTTCGGAACTACACCGACGATTGACGGGCAGTTCAATCCTCAGAATGAATGGGCAGATGCCAATTCAGTGGCTTTCCCCGCTTTCTACGGCAACGTCACCGTTTACACCAAGGCAATCCCCAACTCGCTCTATCTGGCTTATTTGATCCCCCTCTCCGTGGAAAGTGTCAGCTTCGAATGGTGCGCTTTGCACAACCTGGGAAAATTACCCCAGACTGATGATCGCAGGATCGTGGCCAACAAACCTTTGATCGGCACAGGCGGTGGCGCTTTCCTGTTCTGGGAAGGAACCGGATCGAATTGGCAGTCGGCATCTGCGCCGGCTGGTTTTCAGGGCAACGCAGCGATCAACCCGAAAACCTGGATTGTGGAGATAGCCATCCCCTATGACTGGCTAGGTATCGTCATCTGCGAGGCAGGTCCCCGCGGTTGCCAGTTCGACGCCAGCTACCACGAGCCGGACGGCGCGGAGTTCTTCCATTATTGGCCACCCCGCGGAGATGACACCACGGATCGTTCCATCAGCAATCCCGACAGTTGGGGAAATATGGAACCTTCCGATTGCTGGGGCAGCCAACGCGGCCGCCTTCTGATCAGTAAAGGCCCCAACTCGCCGCCCGACCATGCCAACGACCCGGCCGACCAATACAACGAGATGATGCAGCTCAGGCTCATTGCAGACATGGAGCAAAGCGTGGATGTGATCCCTGAGGATGTCTATCTGAATGACCTGGCAATCATGGCCAACGGCACCGGCAACGACCAGACTGATATCGCCAACGTGCTCCTGGTGGAGGACTCCAACGGGGACGGACTCTACGATGGGTCGGAAACGCTCCTGGCCCAGGCAACCTACCCTGCCGACGACGGGACAATCACCTTCACCTTCGCCGGCAATGGCTATCTGGTTCCTCTCAAGGAGCCGAAGGTTTTGTTGGTCGTCTACGTGATGAACCCGTCACTTGCCACTGGTTCCACCTATCAGTTCATGGTGGCACACGTCGGAGCCACCGGGGCGAGTTCTGGCATGGCAGTACCGGTAGTCGGCTTCCGGGAACAGCTGCCGGCTGCGACCGCGGTGACGTGGCGTTACCTGCTGTGGTCAGCGATCAAGACCGTCCCTGGTTCCTCCGGCAAGCCGTCGATGACCATTCAAAAGCTGGCCACACACGATACAGTGGCTGCCGGGGAGAACATCACTTTCAATATTCTGGTTTCCAACTCGGGGGATACGACCCTCTACTTCGTCAAGGTAACCGACCTCCTCCCGCCCAGCACTTCTTTCGTGGAGGCGCCTGCCACCGCCTCCGGCCCTGCCGGCAGCTATGATCCAGGTTCCAATACCGTCACTTGGGATCTTGGCAATCTCGCTCCTGGTGACTGGAAACAACTGCGCCTGGTCATCAAGGTGGCGGCCGACGCCCCAGATGGAACCTTGATCCGCAATCGGGCTGTCGCCCGCTCCACCCGGCCAGAGTTGGAGGTACAGTCCGACGATGAGGTTGTAGTGGTTGGCGGCAAAATCCATGAAGCCTATATCAAGGGTTATACCGGCGACCTGGGTCCCATCTTCGGCCCCCAGCGGAATGTCACCCGCGGTGAGATCGCCGCCATCATCGCCCGTCTTTTGCATCTGGAGAGCACCGTCACCGGGCAGCAATTCTATTCCGATGTCCCCTCCGCCCATTGGACTTTCAAGTATGTGGAAGCGGTCCATCGTGCCGGCATTATGACCGGCTTTCCAGATGGAACCTTCCGCCCCGATCAAGCAGCTACCCGAGCCAATGTTGCGGTGGCGATGATCCGGGCTCGCGGCATCGACCCGGTGGCCTGGCTGCCTGCCACCCCCTTCCCGGACATCTCCGGTCACTGGGCAATCAAGGAGATTGAGACCGCCTATGTCCTGGGAATTGTAGAAGGATTGCCGGATGGAACCTTCAACCCCGATGCGCCGATCATACGCGCCGAGACGGTCACTTTGATCGATCGCTCTTTGGGCCGAGGCCCCCTCTTGGAAGGCCCGGTAGTGCAACATTTCCCTGATTGCCAACCCACCGACTGGTTCTATGGCTGGGGCGAGGAAGCCTTTGCCAGCCACCGGGGTGTACACATGGCCACCGGCAACGAGAGAATGCTCCAGTACGTCGACACCGGCCCCGTCTGGTAAAAGCCCTTCACGGCAATATGTGATTATGGGGACAGATTTCAAATCTGTCCCCATAATCTTGCTCAAATCTTTCCCCATATTGATATTGTTCCTTGAATCTGTCCCTATTATTTGCTACTTCTCTCCCAATCGTTGGATGCGGCCCGATCCTGAGGCGTTCTGGCTTCCTTGGGGATTTCCATAATAGCTGAGCGATCCAGACCCGGAGAGGTTTGCAGTCAGCGCGTCCTTCACCCAAATCGTGCCTCCTCCTGATGCAGAAAGGGTTGCCGCGGCAGATCCGGCGGCAAGTTCCCCTGCTTTCAGGCTGCCGCTTCCACTGATCGAGAGATTCAGAACTGCTGCTTTGCCACCATTGATCTGGCAACTTCCCGATCCTGTCATGGAAATGGTAAGATTCCCCGCCTGGATCCTGGCGATGGCGACACTTCCGCTTCCACCGTTCATCACAGCCAGGTCGTCAAAAAGCAGGCTCTCCAGGACCACTGCTCCGCTTCCATGGGCATTTATCGTGAAAGCTTTGCCCTCCAAGGCAGATGCTTCGATGCTGCCGGAACTGGAAAGTTCCAACCGCTCGATCGATCGAAGGGTTAAGCGGAAAGTAATCTGCTTGGTGGCCCGAAAAGAGGTTCCCGGCAGACTATCGATCAAGAGATTGTCATTGCGAACCTCGGTGCGGATCATCTCCAGCAAGTTATCCTCGGCTTCCACTTCGAGTGAATCCTGATCTCCTTGGGAAATCCGAAGATTTCCGGACATGGAGAAGGTCACGGAAGTCACGCCAAGGACGGGTCGCGCCTCGGCCTTCAATGTGCCGGAACCTACGATGATGGTGGTGTTGGCGGGAGTGTCACAACCAACCATCAAGGAACCCAACAAAACGAAAAACAGAAATAAACCTGTAAATCGTCTGACTTTATTCATATCACTCTCCTAAAAGTGGACTGAAACAACGATAACATAGTCCTCACCAGGAAATACCACCAGTTCATTGGGCTAGAATCTTGGAGTCAACAAAAAAATACTCTGTCGAATTTTCGGTAGCATCTGCCAACCGTTCTCGTTACAGTAATGCCATGAGACAGACACTGCTTCCGGATAGAGAAACGATGAGTCGGGTGTTTTACGACCGCGATGCTTCCTTCGATGGCATCTTCTTCACCGGCGTCACAACCACAGGCGTCTTCTGTCGGCCGGCATGCCCGGCGAAGAAAGCGAAAAAGGAACACCTGGTCTTCTTCTCCCAAGCCAAGGATGCCCTGGCCGCAGGATTTCGTCCATGCAAGCTGTGCCGACCGATGGAGCCTCACGGCACTCCGCCCGATTGGGTCCGTGAGGTATTCGCCATCTTGGAAAATGAAGGCGCCGGAAAGCTGACGGATCGGCAACTTCGATCGCGCGGCATCGACCCGGACGCCTTGCGCCGATGGTTTAAGCGGTACCATGGCATGACCTTCCAAGCCTACTTGCGGTTCCTGCGCATCGGGTCAGCCATTGGCAGGATTCAACACGGTACAGCGATCACCGAAGCGGCTTTCGAGTGTGGGTATGATTCCCTGAGCGGCTTCAACGAGGCAGTCCGCAAAGTCTTTGGGGACTCCTGCACGCATCTAGGAGGAACTTCCTTGATCACCGTGACGCGCCTCCCCACGCCCCTTGGACCGATGCTGGCAGGCGCCAGTGATGCCGGGATCTGTCTTCTGGAATTCGTCGATCGGCGGATGCTGGAAACGCAGTTGGATCGAATCAAACGACTCCTGAAAGCCCACATGGTTCCTGGAACGCACCCACTTTTCGATCCTCTGGCCAGCCAGCTTCAGCAGTACTTCTCTGGCAGCCTGCGCGAATTCTCCCTTCCCCTGGACACTCCCGGCACTCCCTTCCAAGGTCGCGTGTGGTCCGCCCTGCAGACCATCCCCTATGGCTCGACCCGATCCTACAAGGAGCAAGCAAGCTCCATCGGGATGCCCGAGGCAGTCCGGGCTGTAGCTCGTGCCAACGGCGACAACCGCGTCTCCATCCTGATCCCCTGCCACCGGGTGATCGGGTCCGATGGCACACTCACCGGTTATGGCGGGGGACTTTGGCGCAAGCAATTTCTGCTCAACCTGGAGCAAGACTCAATAGCCCTTGGAGGAACCTCATCAAGAAACTCGTCCTCGCCACCGGCGATCTCTTGGAAAATAGCCGCGAAAGAGGATAATCTGGTTTCTTGCCATATAATGGAATCGCTATGAAGACACCAGCTCAGAATGGTCTCTTGCCGGTCAGCCAACCAGCTCTCCTGGTTATTCTACTGGGTCCACCCCCTCCTTGCCGCTCCAATGCGCCGAAGGAGTCCGCTGCTGGGACGAGAGGGTCCACCGAAAACGAGTACCGAGGTGTAATTATGGAGATGGCCCGTTGATCCCAAGGTACGAACCGCCCTTCTCCTTCCTCGACCTGCTGAAATCCACTCTGCGCTCCCCAGACATCGACGCCCTGGAACATGTTTTTCAGGACATGCTGCAAGTGCCTCATGCCGTCCTGGCGCCCTCCGGCAGAGCTGGAATCTGCTGGGCTCTGAAAGCCGCCTCCCGCTCTGGAGGCACGGTAGTCGCCCCTGCCTATACCAGTCCGGTGGTACACGAGGCCATCTTGGAGGCTGGAGATTCGATGCGCTTGCTCGACTGCCGGCCTGGATCATTTCTCGTGGCGGAGGAACAATACGCCTCTCCTCCACCTGAGGTCAGCGCAGTGATCCTCTGTGAGCTGTTCGGCCACACCTTCGACCTTCCCAGGATCCGCAGTGTACTGCCAAGTTCGGTTGACCTCTGCATCGTCGACATGACCATGACTGTTCCAACCCCACGCTTGTTGGAAAGGCTGGCAGATCGAGATGTAGCCATCGTCAGTTTCGGGATCGGAAAAAGCATGTATGCCGGGTGGGGCGGGATGCTACTCACAAAAAACAGCTTGATTGCCGAGGAGTTGAAGAAGCAACGATCCATCGCTCAGGCTCATCCAGGAAAGCGCGTCGCTTTTCTTAACGGCAAGACCTTTCTGATTGCCGCCATTCAGAGCAACCGGGTTGTCTATTCACTGGCCACACGTTCGTTTGAGACCTTCCAGTCGATCCGAGGAAAAAAAGGGTCCAGCGAAGCAAAGATGACGCCTCCAGGGGCAGTGCATTCTGCGGAATGGTGGCAGCCGCCACCGTCCTTGAACCGGGCGTTGATCCTATGCAATATCGCCAAAGCTGAGACATTCCAGCTTGTTCGGCGTCGGAACGAAAATACCTATCGGGAAGCTCTCCTGGGGATGAAAGATGTAACCTTGCCGCCACCCGCCGATGGAGCGCTCAGCCACTTCTCCATCCTGGTCTCCCCGAGCTTGCGGACACCTGCGCAGAAGGCACTGAAGCGACAGGGGGTGGGAACCTGGGATCACTATCCATTTCCTGATTACTTGGATCCGGCCCTTTATCCGGAGAGCTTCCAGACCTCCCAACGGATCCTCAACCTCCCCATCGGCAACAAGGTCACCACTGGGCAGGTGAAGTGGATCGCGGATCGCGTGAAAGCATTCTTTTCGCCTCGTAACTGAAGTAAACTCGAGAGAAGGCGTGGAGGATTGCTGCCAGGTAGACTATTCTCTTCGATATGGAGAGGACTCCGAAGAGCCCTATTTTACTGAAGGTTTGTTGGTTCCTCATCGTTGTCTCTATTCCAAGACTCTCAGCGCTTGTCCAGTGAGCAGTTCTCCTAACCTGGAGTATCCGTTGGGAGGGATTCAGTCCGGAGAATCACAGACACCTATCTTGGTGCTGAGAATTGACAGGGCGCCTTTTGTGGGCGCCCGGTGAATGGTTACGTGTGCAAGGTACGGTTCTGCTGGGGGATCCTTCAGGCGAAGCGCCTCCTACGCAGAACCCACCAGCCGCCCGACCCCAGGAGGGCAACAGAGAGAAGCACCAACACCCAGGGGCTCAGACTGGGCATGGCAGCCGGATCCCCTCCCAGGGCGAATGGAGTGCCGGTAATTTCAGAAGCCAGGACCTGGAATGTGAAGGTGTGGTTGGCGGTATCGAGGGTGCCCGGCACAGAAATCCACCCCGTCTCGTTCCAGCGGAAGAAGACGAAGGTCTCCTCTCCTAGTTGGGGGGTGTAGTGAAGCACCACGGTGAACAGGGTTGTTGGGGTGAAGCCTTCCTGGCCAATGTCAAAGAAAAGAGCGGAGCGTTTGCCAGTCTCTTGGGCGAATCGGTTCAGATCGGGGTTTCCAGTCGTCGAGGGATCGAGTGGTATCACCCAGAAGGTGCCGGTGCCGGTCTCTCCGGAGATCTCCAGCCAGGGATCGGAAGTGTTGATGGGTGTACCGTTGTAAGCGAAAGGCGTGGAGATGATGAATTCGGCTGAGATGCCCTCGGTAACAGGCGAGAGACTGTTGGTACTAATCGCTGAATAGTCGATTGATTCCTTTGTATCGCTTTGCTGCGCAGATCCTGACGAAAAGTGAGGAGATGGAGTGTAGTCCGGGGTAACTGCTTGTTGCACGCATATCTTGGCATTGATGGTGCCTGGTCCGGTTACCATCCAGAGATAATGGGTTGTGGTGTCGGTCAATCCCGTGGTGATGGTCTCGGTAAAGTTAACCCCATCGCGGGCTAGTAGAATGGTGAGGTCTTCAGTGCTATGGAGGCCGGTGTAAATCCAGGTGATGTCGTGATCTGTGCCGATCTGCCAGTGCGCTCCAGCTGTGGGGGAAGTGATAGAGATGGTGGGAAGCGCTGAATCCGGGGTATCTACAAGCGGTGAGGTACCGGAAGTATCGAAGGGCGGAAAACTGTCCGCCAGAATTTGGGTGGCAGTTGGCAACCCGATAAAAGCGCCTGTCGCCACCAAGAAGGCCAGAATGATTAGGAGCGCGCGTCTCCCCAAGATGAACCGGAACTCTCTCACTGTTGCTCTCCCTTTCTCATCCCTTCCGGATGAGTGACTAATTTTGCCTTGATCTTGAGAGCCAGAATCTAGGTAAGGAACAACAGACCTCCCTAGGGTTCCGTCTCTATATCACAGCTTTGATTCTAGCACCGAAAGGCGGTTGTCTACCGCTTTCAGCTACCGGCGATGATCGTGCATCACTCAGGCAATTCATCCGCGTCAGCGTTGAATGGTTACACTCAGATCGTTGCTCCCATCCCTATGCAGGTGTTTCATGGGATCAGCTTCACACCAGATGTTGTACTCGCTGGTCTGATGTCGCTGTGGGTGCGAGGCAATACATCTTGGGTAAAGATGACCCCTGCATCACAACTAATAATATTCTGATGAAGGTCTCCACTGCCAGGAATATGAGGAGGAGTCTTGTTTTTTTCTGACTGACGAGGAGAATTGGGGAAAAGGAAACAAGCGGGAAAGGAAGCTGGGATGACATAAACCAGCCCCACCTGCAAGGAGAGAAAGGATATCCTTCAATGTCTGATACGGAGCGCGAGATCGCAGAGCTGAAGATGCGGATCAGCAAGATCGAATCACAGATGAGTTCCCTGCTCAGAAGGCTGAATATCGGCGCGGAAGAAGCCCCTGCTCGGGACGCCTCCGCTGTAGTCATCGAGCTCGTGAAAAAAGGAGACAAGAAAGGAGCCATCAGGGCGTTCATGGATGAGACCTCTTGCAGTCTGAGCGATGCGAAGCGCTACGTAGAATCGCTCGAAGCCTGAGGCTTTGATCACGGATTGGTAGAATAATAAGGAGAAGCGGAAACGAGCGGGACCATGACGCTTCACCTAGGCTGCGGATCGTTCACTCCTATTCCAGCTCTTCATTGAGTTCTTTGGAGTAGAAAAGAGGCGTATGGGAGTAGCGCCAGGAGAGCCTTTCTCTCGCTCGAACCCTATTGTTTTACCGTCCTCGTTAACTTAAAGCGCAAGCTATTGTCGTCGGGATGAGGTTTATGGCGGTCGTGTCGCTGAAACAGAATATCGTCTGGTTTACGAGCAGGAGTGTGCCCAAGTGCTAGTATAGGCAGTAAACGTTGAGGGTCGATCTCAGCAGTGAGAATGTTAAGGAGGGGAAAACGCTATGGCAAACAATGGAGCAGTACCAAAGGCAGTACAGTTTATGGTAGGGAAAATGTCCACACCTCAACTAGTCAGGCTCCTCAAGAGCCGTTTCATCCAGGACACGATCGCAAGTAAAGTGCAGAGGCATTTGCTCAACACGCTCAAGGCTTCTCGCTCAGACCCCAACTCCAGCTATTTGCCAAGTGTTCAAGATGATCGCATAGCCATGGGGATCGCCATCACGGAATCGATTCATCGTGCTTTAAAGGGAAAACATCTCTCGGACGCCTACCTGCGAGGGATGCTCCAGGTCCTGATCAAGACACTTTTCATCGATCGGGGGAATCCTGAACAGCAACAGCAGTTTCAGGAAGCCTTTGGCAAGTTGGCTCCGAGCTTCCTGCTCCTGGCCCCCGGGAAAGCCTGTAACCTTCGCTGCCCGGGTTGTTATTCCGATTCGGACGACAATACGAACACGCTCGAATGGAGCATCGTCGACCGCGTCATCGAAGAAGCCAAGAGTCTGTGGGGCGAGCGGTTTTTTGTCATCAGCGGGGGTGAGCCTTTTGTCTACCGGTCTGAAGGCAAAGGCATCATGGAGCTGTTCGAGAAGCACCAGGACTGCTTCTTCATGGTCTATACGAACGGCACCCTACTTGATGATCAAGTGAGCAGGCGACTCTCCCAAACCGGCAACGCCTTGTTGTGCCTTTCCGTTGAAGGGTTCAAAGAACGCACGGACGCACGGCGGGGCGCTGGCATATTTGACCGGGTGGTGGAAGTGATGGACCGATTGAGTCGAGACGGGGTGCCCTTCGGCGTATCGTTAACGGCTACGCGTGACAACGTGGAGGAGATCCTGTCAGATGAGTTCATAGACTTTATCATGAAGAAAGGCGCCCTGTTATCCTTTATCTTTCACTACATGCCTATTGGGCGCTCATTTACCCTTGATCTAATGCCGACTCCAGATCAACGAGCCTGGATGTGGAAACGTTCGTGGGAAATTGTACGGGAGAAACAATTTTTCGCGGCTGATTTTTGGAACCACGGCACCTGTATCGATGGCTGTATCGCAGCCGGCGGGCATGGCATCGGTGGCTATTTCTACATCGACTGGAATGGCGCCGTAACACCGTGCGTGTTCATGCCCTATTCTCCGGTGAACATCAGGGATGTGTATGCGCGAGGCAAGACCCTGAACGACGTGTGGCAAGAGCCCTTCTTCCAAGCCATTCGCCAGTGGCAGTATGACTATGTCAAGGACGATCGAAACATGATAGCCCCATGTCCCAACCGCGACCATCACGATGAGCTGGAACAATTGCTGATGCAATACAAACCGGACCCAACCGACACAAACGCTGCCGAGGCACTGATAGACCCCGAATACACGCGTGGATTGGTGGCTTACAGCCAAAGATTCGAAGCGATCACGAGAAGTATCTGGGAAAACCGCTACTTGCACCGCAAAGTAACCAAGAATGAGTTGTTTGCTCCGTTGCCGGACATACCAGTCCTCGACAAAATAGAAGGTTGCCAGGGGTGTGAGTCTCCCGAAGAATTAGAGGATGTGCTGCAGCCGGAAGGCGCCAACATCCCTGTCTAATCCCCAGCGGCTGCCCATGGCGCCACAGCCCCGACAATTGAACCCGGGACAGGGGGATTGCAGAGCAGCCAGGGACTTTTTGGAATGCCGGGAACTGGCTTCTGGAAGTGGCGGAGAGATCGGGATTCGAACCCGAGAGCCGGGTTATCCCCGACGACTCGCTTAGCAGGCGAGTGCCTTCAGCCGCTCGGCCATCTCTCCGCAGAATGGAGAGATTATACGGCCCCCGATGCGGCCAGGCAAGAAATCATGATGGAGGCTCCATCACTGGAGCCCCCATCTGGTGAAGAAATAGGTTCCGTTTAGATCAAAGGGTATGGCTGAACCACAAAGTGGTACGTAGCAGCACGGCTTCGGCCATCCCCTGGTCGTCGGTCAGCACCTTGTAGATGTGATCGCCACCGGGGAGGATCATCACTTCTCCGAAGTTGCACTGGGAAGAGGCGATGAACTGCCGGGCCCAGTCGTTGCCGATCGGATCGTCGCTGCCGGCCACTACCAGCATCGCACCCTTGTATTTGCCAATGTCCTTCAATGGGAAGGAAGCGCCCAGGCTCTCGAAAAAGCCTTGCTTGAGGGTGATCATGCGCCAACCCAAGTCGATGGTGACGATCCCTTCCTTGGCCGCTTTGTCGAAGTTGGCCTGGCTCAACTCATCCAAAAGGGTACCGCGGGTGTCGCCAGGAGTCGACCACAGGGCCAGTGACTTCACTGCCGGATCACTGGCAACCAGCGCCGAGGCAATCACGCCTCCCTGGCTGAAGCCGATCACGCCAATGCGTTCGGTATCGAGCTGCACTTGACTCCGCAGATAGTCCATGGCTGCTTTGGCATCCATCAATTGGCTCTGGATAGTCATATCAGCGATGTCCCCGCCCGACTCACCGGAGCCGGCGAAATCCAGTCGCAAGCTGGCGATCCCCACTTCAGCGAGGTTTTTAGCCAGACGGGCGTAGAAGTTTCCCACCTCGTCCCGGTAGCTGCCGAAGCCGTGCAACATCAGGATGGCCGGGGAAAGCGAGCTGCGCACCGGCAGAGCCAGTGTGGCGGCCAGTTGAACGCCGTTGCTCTCGATGGTCACCTTCTCTTCGGAATAGGGCATGGTCATCTCCGGGCCGGGGGACTGCACTGTGATCAGATGGCTGTTGTTGTCATAGCGAACAGTCGCCCCTAAGTTCTCGGCAATGAAGGAGAGGGGCACGAATACTTCCCCTCCTTTCTGATAGGGAGCGCCCCCGATCCACTTGGGAACCCCGTTGACGAAAGCCACCGGGCTGCCGACAATCAATTGCAACGTGGAGATGCCACTGGCGGCCACAACTGTACCGGCTAGAGCCAGAACCAAGCCGATCACCATCAAGACGGATAGAACCCCTTTGCGCATGGACATGCCCTCCTTGAAAGATGATGGAATTATACCCCCTCTTCAAGGCATTTGGAGCAAGGATTCCGCCAGCCGTTCCGGCTGAAAGTCCTCCCCCACCTGCAGCCAAGTGATGCGAGGGTCGCGCTTGAACCAGGTCATCTGCCGGCGAGCGAACTGCAGGCTGCGCAGGACAATCTCATCCTCTGCCTCTTGGGTGGTGAGAGAGCCTTGCAGAAGTCTGACCACCTGGGCATAACCGATAGACTGAAGGGGAATCAGGTTGGCGCCGTACCCTCGTCGAAGGAGGCCTTCCACCTCTTCCACCAGGCCTGCGCGAAGCATCCCCTGGGTTCGCTGCAACAGGCGCTGGCGAAGAACCTCGCGATCAACCTGCAGCCCCACCAAATGGAAACGGTCTCCCTGATAACCCGTGACTTGAAAATGAGATCGGGGAAACCCGGTCAGTTCCCACACTTCCAAGGCTCGGATGATGCGCCGGCGATCGTGGGGATGTATGCGTCCGGCAGAGATGGGATCGACCGAAGTCAAACGGGTATGAAGGGCATCCAATCCATTCTCATCGGCCTCCTGCTCTAATCGTTGGCGCAGGGCGGGGTCTGCCCCGGCAGTCGGCAGGAAGAAACTGCCCAGTAGAGCGTAGAGGTAGAAGGGGGAACCACCAGCGATGAGGAAAGGAATTCCTTCCCTTTCCAGATGGGTCATCACCTCCAGACCCTGGCGCTGAAAATCAGCCACGGTGAAGGTCTCGTCAGGCCAAGCCAGGTCAAGCAGATGGTGACGCGCTCGCAGTTGTTCAGCAGCGGTGGGTTTAGCTGTGCCGATGTCCATCAGGCGGTAGACCTGCCGGGAGTCAGCGGACAGCACCTCCGCACCCAGTCGTTCAGCCAGGGCCAGGGCCAGGGTTGTCTTTCCGGCGCCGGTGGGGCCAACCACGACGAAGGGAAGATCGGTGGATGTCTTCACGAGATTCTTTGCATTTCAGGACACACCCTGCCGGGGGTTGTCATGATGACACGGAGGGCGGGTTTCAAACCCGCCCTTACGCAGCCCGCCCAAACGCATGATGCCGGGGGGTTGAAATCCCCAGCAGCGACCAGGCTGCTGCCGTCTCCACCCGCACCATTCGCAAGCTGCCAATCCATGCTTCCTCACCGGGAAAGTAAACAGCTTTGTCACTGCCCGTTCGCCCGTACATCTTCCCACTGCGGGGATCGCGCCTCTCCACCAGCACCTCCACTGTCTCTCCCACCAGCGCCTGGTTTCGCTCCAAGGCGTGAACTTGGTGCGCTTCCATCAGCAGCGACAAGCGCCGCCCCTTCTCTCCTTTGGGAATCGGATCTCCCAATGGGTAGGCTGCTGTCCCCGGCCGCGGAGAGTAAGCCAGGATGTGGGCATTGTCGAAACGAACCTCTTCCATCAATTGCAGGGTGTCGAGAAAATCGGCTTCTTCCTCCAAAGGGTAGCCGACGATCAGGTCGGTGGTGATGGAGGCGCGTGGGAATCTCCCGCGGATGGCTTGCACCAGCGAGAGGTATTCGCTTCGCGTATATCCGCGATTCATCGCGTGCAGGAGGCGGTCCGAGCCGGACTGCAAGGGTAGATGAAAGTGCTCGCACACTTTGGGCAGCTCGGCGATCTGCTCCACCAAAGAGTGAGAGAAGTCGCGGGGGTGCGAAGTCATGGTGCGAATCCTCACCAGGCCCGGCGTTGGATGAAGGAGTTGCAGCAAACGAGCTAGATCCCAACCGCTCCACTCTCTGCCGTAGCTGTTGACGTTCTGACCCAGCAACAACACCTCGGGAAATCCGCAGGAGACAGCCTCCGTCACTTCCCGGCTGACCTCCTCCGGCCGACGGCTGGCCTCTCGGCCACGCACCAGGGGGACCACGCAGTACGAGCAGAAGCTGTTGCAGCCCAGGGTGATGTTCACTGAGGCGGACACTCCCCGGGCGCGTCGATAGGGGATTGTTATGGGCGCTTCAACCGGAAGCGGCCACCCCCGCTCCAGATGCAATCGCCGCAGCCGGTCGGGGAACTCCTCCAACTGCCGCGGCCCCAGGGTAAGATCGATCTCCGCCTGTTTTTCCAACTGGTGGCGAGTTCGTTCGCCCATGCATCCCAGCACGGCGACAACCAAGGCGGGTTGGCTCAGTTTTCGCCGGCGTAGCTTGCCGAGGAGGGAACGAGCCTTCTGTTCTGCGTTATCCCGAACAGAGCAGGTATTCAGAAGGACAAAGTCGGCTTCTTCCTCGGGGCTAGCCAACCATCCGAATGACTCCAAGACGCCGGCCAGGTATTCGGAATCGTGGCTGTTCATCTGGCACCCGTAGGTCTTCAGGTAATAACGCATGACCCCTCCGAAAGGAGAAGGGGAGGTTCCTGAGCCCTCCCCTTCGCATCGCTCGCTGTGGTGACTGTTCAGGCGCTTTTCCGAGGTTCCAGGATCAGCTTCATCGCAGTTTTTTGATTTCCCTCTACTTCGACCTGGGCAAAACCGGGAACGCAGACCAGGTCGATCTTGTCGTTCTCCAAAAAGGTGCGGGCGATGGCCGTAGCCTTGACGGCCTGATTCACAGCGCCGGCGCCGATGGCTTGAACTTCTGCTCGCCCAGTCTCCCGTACGGATCCGGCAATAGCGCCTGCAACGGAGTGGGGGTTGGAGTTCGCGGATACTTTTAGCATGGTGTGCTCACCTTGGTTCGATTGTGAATTTGATTGCGGACCTGGGAGAACCCTCGATCTCCACCTCAGTGAAGACCGGGATGCAAACCAGGTCGATCCCGTTGGATGCGACGTAGCCCCGTGCGATGGCGATAGCCTTGATGGCTTGATTCACCGCCTTGGGACCGATTGCTTGAAGCTCGGCCTGGGTATTCTCCCGAACCGAGTTCGCTACGGCCCCCGCAACGGCTCGCGGGTTGGATGTGGCTGCCACTTTCATCGTTGCCATGTACGTAATGCCTCCTCCTTCAGAGCGAGCAATGCGACCTCATTTTAGCAAAGGACGCTGGAAACGTTCAATGGTCAAGGCCTTTCCGGTCAGCTCATCGAGCGTAATCCTTACACCCGTCAGGCGCACATCGTGGGAGGCTACATCAAATTTGACCGGAAGAGCAGTGAGGAAGCGGGAGAGGATGGCTCCTTTGGTGACGCCGATGACCGAATCGAAAGGGCCGCTCATGCCGATATCAGTGATGTAGGCTGTGCCTTTGGGGAGAATCCGCTCGTCGGCTGTCTGGACATGGGTGTGGGTTCCGCAGACAGCGGAGACTTTGCCGTCCAAGTGCCAGCCCATGGCTACCTTTTCGCTGGTAGCCTCGGCATGAAAATCGACCACGATGCAGGGAGTCAATTCGCGCAGGGTCTCAATCTCCTCGTCGGCACGGCGAAAGGGACAATCGACCGGTTCCATGAATACCCGGCCGAGCAGGTTCAGCACCGCTACCCGTTTCTCGTCCTTCTCCCAAAGGTAGTCACTGAAGCCAGGTGCTCCTTTTGGATAATTGGCCGGCCGCAAGAGGCGCGGCTCGTAGGGCATGTAGTCAAGGATCTCGCGTTGTTTCCAGATGTGATTGCCGCTGGTTAAGACATTCACCCCGGCGTTGTAAAGCTCGGCCGCCCCGGATGCTGTCAAACCGTTTCCTCCAGCGGCATTCTCGGCATTGGCGATAACCAGGTCGGCTTGAAACTCCGAGCGCAATCCCGGCAGCAGCTCGCGCACAGCTTGGCGCCCAGGCTTGCCGATGACGTCGCCGATTAAAAGGATATGGATCATCGGGCGTAATCGGTGGCGCGAATCTCCCGGATCACAGTGATCTTGATCTGGCCGGGGTAGACCATCTCTTTCTCCACCCGCTGGCTGATGTCATGAGCCAACTTCACCGCTTCAGCATCGTCTACCTGCTCCGGCTTGACCATGATGCGAATCTCTCTCCCGGCCTGGATGGCATAGGCTTTTTCCACCCCAGGGAAGGAGTCGGCTACCGATTCCAACATGGTAAGGCGCTTGATGTAGGTCTCCAAGCTCTCCCGCCGAGCTCCTGGTCGCGACGCTGAAATGGCATCAGCCAACTGAACCAGAACAGGAAAAACCGATTTCTGCTCAATATCGTTGTGGTGAGCGGCGATGGCGTGAAGAACTTCGTTGTTCTCATTGTATTTGCGAGCCAAGTCCGCGCCAACCAGCGCGTGGGGGCCTTGCACTTCATGACTGACAGCTTTGCCGATATCGTGCAGAAGGCCGGCGCGACGGGCAATGTGTGGATCCACCTTCAGCTCGGCGGCGATCAGAGAAGTCAGATGGGCTACCTCAAGGGAATGCTGCAAGACATTCTGGCCGTAGCTGGTGCGGTAGTAGAGTCGCCCCAAGGTCTTCACCAGGTCCGGGTGAATCCCCCGAACGCTGGCCTCCAAGACGGCTCGCTCACCCTCCTCCTTGATGCGCTCTTCCACTTCCTTGCTGGCTTTCTCCACCATCTCTTCAATGCGGGCTGGATGAATGCGGCCATCGACGATCAGTTTCTCCAACGCGATACGAGCCACCTCACGGCGTACCGGGTCGAAAGCGGAGAGGGTTACCGCTTCCGGGGTGTCGTCGATCACCAAGTCCACCCCGGTGATCGTCTCGAAAGCGCGGATGTTGCGGCCCTCGCGGCCGATGATGCGGCCCTTCAGGTCATCGCCGGGAATGGGAACGACGCTGATGGTAGCCTCGGTGGCGTGGTCCACGACCGTACGCTGGATCGCTGAGATGACGATGTCTCGAGAACGCCGTTGGGCTTCCTCACGGCTTTCATCGTCCATCTCCTTCATTCGCTTGGCCAGGTAGTGGCTGTACTCCTCCTCAACTCGTTTGAGAAGAATCTCCTTGGCCTCTTCCGTGGTGATGGCGGAAATCCGCTCCAGTTCAATCAATTCCTCATTGATCTGTTGCTGCAACTGCTCGCGAATCTTGGCCAGTTCCTGTTCCTTACCGGTTAAGCCTTTTTCGCGCTTATCCAGGCCCTCCAAGCGCCGGTCGATCGTCTCTTCCTTTTGTTGGACCCGCTTTTCCAGCCGCTGCACTTCACTGCGGCGCTCGCGGACCTCTTTATCGGCCTCCGAGCGCAGGCGGTGCATCTCCTCCTTGGCTTCCAGCAGCACCTCTTTCTTTTTCGCCTCGGCTGCTTTCTGGCCTTCTTCCAAAAGCTGGCTGGTAGAAACTTTCATCTGACTCAGCTGCCGTCTGGCGATGGTCGTGGGAACCAGGTAACCGATCACTAACCCTACGACCAAAGCCACAGCGATGTATAGATAAATCATGTACGTGTACTCATCCCTTCTATTTCAATTTCCGCGGATGAGCGAAGCGAGCTAGGTTTCCAGGCGTTCCAGAACTCGGTGGATCGTGGAGGGAGAGAACCCCCTGCCGAAAAGATAGCGAGCCAGCCGATCCTTTCCCCTCGGGGAAGAAATCAACTTTGGCCATCTCTTTTGAGCCAGATCCCAGGCGGTCTCCTCTTCATGAGCGGCCAGGTATGGAGTGGCCAGCTCTTCAACCAAATCCACCGGAATCTTCTTCTCTCGCAGCTCCCGCCGAACCCACAGGCTGCCCTTCGGCTGCCCGTGACTGCGGTGGTGAAGCCAAGCTTCCACAAAGCGGGCATCATCGAGATACCCTGAATCCTCAAGTCTCTGGAGGGTCGCCTCGCTGGCCATCGGGCTGAAGCCTTTTCGGCGAAGATAGTCCTTCATCTCGCCGCAGCTACGCGGTCGGGCTCGTAAATAACCCAATGCCGCTTCCCAGGCCAACGCCGTCTCCTCGTTCTCGCTCACGGCGGATCCTTTGCCGATCTATTCCGAGGGGTAACACCCGCCCCTCTTCTTGTCAATCCACGCTCCCCGATGAGTCTTCACCCAAGTTCATGGGCAGTTTAATCGTTCCAGCCTGCAGACGGATCTTCTCTTCCAATTCTTGCGTCAGTTCGGGGTGGTCCTCCAGGTAGCCTTTGACGTTTTCCCGTCCCTGTCCCAAACGTATGTCATTATAACTAAACCAGGCCCCGTTTTTTTGCACCATCCCGGTCGAGAGAGCCATATCCAGGATGCAGCCAACCTTGGAAATTCCTTTGCCGAAGATCAGATCAAACTCCGCCAAACGGAAGGGAGGGGCCATCTTGTTCTTGTTGACGCGAACCTTAATGCGAGCTCCGATCGGATCGTTTCCTGCCTTGATGATATCCCCACGGCGCATTTCCAAACGAACGGAGGCGTAGAACTTGAGAGCTCGACCTCCTGGTGTAGTCTCCGGGTTGCCGAACATGACACCGATCTTTTCCCGGATCTGGTTGGTAAAAATAGCACAGGTGTTGGAGCGCGCAATCGCTCCGTTCAACTTGCGCAGAGCCTGGGACATCAGGCGGGCTTGAAGGCCGACATAGGCCTCCCCCATCTCCCCCTCCAACTCGATTTTTGGCACCAACGCAGCCACCGAGTCGAGCGCCAAGACATCGATGGCGCCGGAACGCACCAGCATCTCAGCGATGTCCAGGGCTTGTTCGCCGTAGTCCGGTTGGGAAATGTAGAGCTCATCAATATTCACACCAAGATTCTTGGCGTAATCGGGATCAAGAGCGTGTTCCACATCGATGAAGGCGGCTTTGCCGCCCAAACGCTGGGCTTCTGCGATAATCGCCAACACCAGGGTGCTCTTGCCGGAGCCCTCTTGTCCAAAGATCTCGATGATTCGCCCACGTGGAACTCCCCCTACTCCAAGAGCCATATCCAGGGTCAAGGCGCCGGTTGAGATGGCATCCACAAGCATGTGCGATGCCTCTCCAAGTCGCATGATGGACCCTTTGCCAAATCGTTTTTCAATTTGAGCCAGAGTGACTTCTAATGCTTTTTCCCGTTCATCCACCGTACGGGTCTCCTTCCGAGATGATTCGCTACAAGACATTTTACAATGATTCAGCTTGCATTCCTACGGCTGGCCCAGACGCCGCTTTTTCTTGCGATTCCGGCGAGCCCAGCCACTGGGAATAGTACAGCACTCGAATAACTCAGGAATAATCCAATTTTATCCCAAAAATGTATTATGTCCCGATTATTCCTGACCGATTATTCCCGCTGTTTCTACTGGATTTGGCTCCAGGCGGATGTAGATTCGTTTGTTGATTTTTCCCTTGCTCTTGTACTCCGCGACGCGGATCGGCCCAACTTCCCGGGTATTGGCCACATGGGTTCCCCCGTCCGCTTGAAGGTCCAACCCGAGGATCTCCACTGTCCTTACGAATGGAATCCCTTCCGGCAGGAGATTGATCTTGGTGCGGATCAGGTCCGGAATCTGGAAAGCTTCATCGCGTGGGAGGATTTGTACATGCACGGCTCGTGCCGCTGCCACCTCAGCATTGATCCGCAGCTCGATCTCGGCAACCAGTTCTTGCCGCATGGTTTCGAACTCGAAATCCATCCGGCCTTCCAGAGGTTCCATGCTCCCCCCGGTGACTTGAGCGCCGTAATCCCTCCAAACCACGCCGCAAAGGATGTGCAAAGCGCTGTGAGTCCGCATCAAGGCATAGCGTCTTGGCCAATCCAGAATCCCCTCCACTTCTGTCCCCACCTTTGGGAGTGGTCCTTCCAAGCAGTGCCAGAGGTTCTCATCGCGCTTTTGGGTCGAGCCCAGGATCGCTTCCCCGCCGCTCCATCGCAGCCAGCCTCGATCGGCAGGCTGACCGCCGCCCCCCGGGTAAAAAGCGGTACGATCCAGGGCCACAGCGTGAGCGGAGAGATCCTCTGCCAACACAACAGCTTTGAAATGCCGGCATGCGCTATCCAACTGGTAGATCAACTCGGTCATCGGAATTCTCCTTATCTAGACAGCCTGCGGCAGCATCACACGGAATAGCTGCGGCAGCATGTTTAGCAGCATAGCGAAAGGCATAAGGGGCGTCCACTGCGGATCCGTCTAGACAGCCTGCGGCAGCACGTAAACAGCCCTGCAGCAACACGTCTTCCAGGATATGCTGGTCATGCACCCTGGCTCATGGTAGAAAAGGCCAGATGCAGACAGATACTGAGACTCGCAGGCGCCGCATGGCGATGCTCCAGGTTACTTTAGGGGCTACGTTGATCAGCTTCTCCCCGGTCTTCGTCAAGCTCGTCCAGGTTGGGCCGGCGACAGCCGCGTTCTATCGCATGTTCTTCGGTGGGATTATCCTCCTGGTTATCCTGCTGATTCGTCGCGAGCGGGTTTCAGCAGGCTGGGGAACTCTCGGGTTGGCTCTTTTGGCAGGCCTTTTCTTCGCGCTGGACCTATCTCTTTTCCACCAGAGCATCCTCTATGTGGGGCCTGGTCTCTCCACTCTCTTGGGGAACTGCCAGGTCTTTTTCCTGGCTGCTTTTGGGATCCTCGTCTACCGGGAGCGTCCTGGCTGGCTCTACCTGCTCTCCTTGCCCCTGGCGGTGGTGGGGATTTTCCTGATCGTGGGGGGGGATTGGCAAGGGCTCTCTGCACAGTTTAAGATCGGCATCTGGCTCAGTTTGGGCGGCGCCTTCTGTTACGCAACTTATCTGCTTCTAATGGGGCGGCCCCAAGCCCGTGCCGGAGCCCTCAGCCCGCTGGCAAACCTGACCATCATTTGCTGGATCACCATCCCCATCCTGGGTGGTGGAAGCTTATTACAGGGGCAAAGTTTGGCCATCCCGGACCTGCGCACCGGAGGGCTATTGCTGGCTTATGCCACCGGGAGCCAGGTGATCGGCTGGTGGTTGATCTCACGTGGGTTGCCCACCCTCGACGCTTCCCGGGCCGGTCTCCTATTATTGCTGCAACCGGCCCTGGCTTTCCTCTGGGACATCCTCTTCTTCCGAAGGCCAACCACCATTGTGGAGGGGCTGGGAGCAGCTTTGACCATTTGGGCAATTTACATGGGTACGATGGGAAGAAGCAAACACAATGCACCACTGAAGTTAAACTCACTTAAGGAGGACAAATGACGATGGAGTACCAAGCCATGACCTGCCGCGAGTCGATCGCTTCCTTGCCGGACCTATTCGTCCCAACTCTCGCTGGAAAACTGAAAGCGGAGATCCAGTTTCGTTTCACCGGGGATGAGCCGGGCATCTACTTTCTACGCATCAACGAGGGAATCTGCACCTTCCACGAGGGAGACGCCCCATCCCCACGGATCACCGTATCCTCTCCCAGTGAGGTCTGGCTGGCCATCGTGCGCAAGCAGATCTCCGGCAGCGAAGCTTTTTTGCAAGGTAAGTTGCGGGTAGAGGGAGATTTCAGCCTGGGTCTTCGTCTCTTCCAAATCTTCCAGCTCTCCTAGGAGGATTCTTAGGTTTCGACTTTCCTCTTCATGTCTTGGAATAAGCCGGAGGAAGAAGCGGTATCAAAGGTAAATCGATATCAGAGGGAGAAGAGATGAACAAGAAATACCGCAATAGAACAGTGCCAAGCCGGGACATGAGCGGCGAGTTCCGGAAGCTTCGCCTTTATAATCTTTTCATGGGGTTCTTTCATTTGATCCAAGGGGTTTTGATGCTGATCCTCTCCAATGCCTTCAGCCTCCCACTCTCCACCTCCTATCTGAAGTTCGATATCGCCACTCGCACCTTGAACTCCAATCCCGCACAGATCGGCCTGTTACAGATCGGCCCTATCGTGGCAGCCTTTTTGTTGATTTCTGCGCTAGCTCATTTCATCACTATACTGCCCGGGGTTTTCCCTTGGTATTCACGCAACCTGGAGCATAAGATCAATTACATCCGTTGGTGGGAATACGCCTTCAGTTCTTCGCTTATGATCGTGGTGATCGCCATGCTCTGCGGCATGTACGATCTCCCCAGCCTGATCATGATCTTCGCTTTGAACGCACTGATGAATTTCTGGGGATTGGCCATGGAGATCCACAACCAGACCACCGCCAAGACCAACTGGACCACTTTCCTCTTCGGCTGCTTGTCCGGGATCGTTCCCTGGATCGCCCTTTCGATGTACTTCTTCGGAGCTCTTGGATCAGCCAACACCAGCATCCCCACTTTCGTCTACTTCATCCTTGGTTCGATCTTTGTTTTCTTCAACATCTTCGCTGTGAACATGGTTCTGCAATATAAGAAAGTCGGCCCCTGGAAGGACTACCTCTATGGGGAGCGGGTTTACATCCTGCTGAGCCTGGTGGCCAAGACCCTTCTGGCTTGGCAGATCTTCGCCGGCACTTTAAGACCCGCCTGAACACTATTTTCGACGTGAATTGAAAGGGCTGCCGGAGCTAATCCCCGGCAGCCCTTTTCTTTTCGATGGATAGGGGTTTTAGCTGACTTGCGCCTCGAGGGAGAGGATGGTGGACTCCAGCAACTGCACTGCCTCTTTCATGGTATCCGCGTCGAAGGCAAAACGGGCTCCAGCGGTCTGAAAGAGAACGGGCAAAGCCACCGATCCTCCCAATGAAAGGGCGCGGCGGTAGTCAGCGACCGCGCCGGCCTGGTCGGCCAAAGCGTTCTTCCAAATCAGCACCGAGCCCAGTTGGGCCAAACCATACTCCACATAGTAGAAAGGTACCTCGTGAATGTGCAGCTTGCGGTGCCAACCAGTCGCCATGACATCCTCCATGCCGCTCCAGTCCACGCCAGGCATGAAAAGGCGCCATTGTTCGCTCCAGCGATCGTCGCAGTGCCGAGGATCTTTGGCTAGCTCGGGATTCTCGTAGACCCACTGCTGGAAACTATCCACCACAGCCATGTATGGCCAGAAGAGGATCAAGTTCTCCAGGTGTTCCAGGCGAGCGCGAGCGGCCTCGGCCGGGCTGTAGAAACCGCCCTGATCTGCGGTGAGGTAAGGGGCGGCTAGCAGTTCCATGGCCATCGAGGCCACCTCGGCGAACTCCATGGTCACATTGCGCTGGACATAGTAAGGCAACTGGCTGTTCTCAAAGACATGGAAAGCATGGCCACTCTCGTGCAGTAATGTCTGCACGTCGTCGTGAATCCCCACCGAGTTGGCGAAGATGAAGGGACGGTGGATCGATGGGAAATCGATGCAATAGGCGCCAGGCGCCTTATTCTTGCGATTGTCCAAGTCGAGCAGCTGTTCGGCCTGCATGATATCGAAGTACTCCCCCAATTGGGGATCGACGCGGTGGAAGATGGCGGAAGTTTTCGTCTTTAGATCGCTGATGTCGGAAAAAGGTCGCAGGGCGGGCTGGCCGAAGACATCCACGTTCAGATCCCAAGGACGCAGCGTCTCCAATCCCAGGCGCCGGCAACGTCGCTGGTAAATGCGTTGGGCTGCCGGAACCACTTCCTCCAGGATGGCATGGTGAAATTCCTTGCAGTTGGCCGGGGTGTAGTCGAAACGGAGGAACTGCTGCCAGCGGAAGGAGCGGTAGTCGTCTTTGTAGCCTGCGTTGCCCGCCAATTGCAGGCGAATGGTCAACAATTTCCCCCACAGCTCGTTGATCCCCTCTCGATCGGCCAACTGGCGTTCCGCTGCCAATCTCCAGGCCTTCTCGCGCGTGGCACGATCAGGATCCTGGTAGAGAGTCCGCATTTGGGAAATGGTCATTTCCTTGCCCTCCCACTCCACCGTCTGGGCGCTCATCAATTGCGCGTATTCGTGGGAAGTCTTCTCTTCTTCGGAAAAGAGGGGCAAGTTCTCAACGCGGAAGAGAGCAGCCTCGGTGCGCATATTGCGCAGCGGGATAGCCCATCCCTCCGGCTCGAGGCCGGAAGCCAACAGCTTCTCCTTTAACTTCTGTTCGGCTGCCTGAACAGCCGGGTAGATTTCGTCCAGGTAGCGATGGAAGCGGTTCTTTGCCTCTTCGTCGGCTGTGTTCAAGGTAGTATCCACGTACAGCCGTGACTGGTAGGCGGTGACATGTTCCGTCAAGTGAGACCAATCGGCCAACCACTCCGCAAGATCAGAAGGGCCAAGAACGCAGCTTTCCAGCGCCTGGTAATAGGGTTCGATCTGGGGCCAGGACCAAACAAGAAACTCGTCCCGGGTTTTGGGAAACGGCTCAGACATGAGCGAGACCTCCAAGGGGTATTTAGATTCCTTCAAATTGTAGCAGGGCACGCTGCCGCGGGCTATCTACTTGCCGCGGGAAGTTGTGCTGCCGCAGGAGGGCGGGTTTGAAACCCGTCCCTATGCTGGCCTATCGCTTCAGAAGCCGCCAGAGCCAGCCTCTCCTCGGGGCGAAGAGAAAGGCGAGGAGGAAGAAAGCAGTGGCGATCAGGACGACGGCCGCCCCCGAGGCGATGTTGGCATAGTAGCTGAGGTAAAGGCCGGCCACACTGGAGAAACCCCCCACAGCTCCTGCCCAGATCATCATCGTGGAGAGGCGGCGAGCGAGTAGATAGGCTGTAGCTCCGGGGGTGACCAGCATCGCTGCCACCAATCCCACACCTACTGCCTGCAGGGAGACGACGATAGTTAAGGCCAACAGGATCAGCAGCAAGTTCCGCAACAGTTCCACTGGCAGGCGCAAGGTCGCTGCCAAAACAGGATCAAAGGACACCACCAGAAACGGTTTGAAAAATATGAACACCAGGGCCAGAACAAAGAGAGCCAGGCCGCCAGTCAGCCACAGGTCAGAGATAGTAACCCCCAGCACATTGCCGAAGAGGATATGAGTCAAGTCCACAGCGTAGGTTTGGATCGAACTGATCAAGGCCACCCCCAGGGAAAGGGCGGCAGCGAAGAGGATGCCGATGGCGGTGTCCTCCCGAACCATCCCGGAGCGGGAGAGAAAACCGATTCCCAACGCCACGGCAATCGCTGCCACCAATGCCCCCACCATCAGGTTCCCCTGCAAAAGATAAGCCACGGCGACTCCCGGGAGGATGGCGTGGGCCATGGCATCGCCGAGAAAAGCCATCGAACGCACCACCACGTAGCAACCTACGACCGAACAGAGAATACCCACTATCACTGCAGCAGCCATTCCCCGTTGCATGAATCCATAACTCAGAGGCTCCAACAGCCAGCTCACGGCTTGACCCCGTGGTCCTCATGCGAACCGGGGGGGCAGCACTGGTCAACCACCACAGCCCCGTCGAGAAAGAGCGCCTGGCCGCCGAACGCGCGACGGATAGCCTCCGGGCGAAAGACTAGAGCGGGTGGTCCAAATGCCACCAGTCGCCGGTTCAGTAACATCACCCGGGGGAAACGCTCGGAAGCCAGACTGAGGTCATGGGTGGAAACCAATGTGGTCACCCCTGCCCGCTGTAATTGATCCAGCATGGACAGAGTCGCCTCTTGGGTTGGGTTGTCCACAGCCGTGAAGGGCTCGTCCAAGAGCAGGATGTGAGGCTCCTGGGCCAAAGCCCGGGCTAGAAAAACCCGTTGCTGCTGGCCGCCGGAAAGCTCGCCGATAGGCCGGGAAGAGAGGTCGGCGATGTCCAGTTGATGCATCGCTCGCTGGACCGCTTCCTCATCGAGAGAACGGCTGCGCCGCAGCCAGCCGATGCGACGAAAACGACCCATCATCACCACTTCTCGCGCCGTCACCGGAAAACGCCAATCCACTTCTTCCCGTTGCGGTACATAAGCCACGCAATCCTGATGGTGGCCAAGAGGCAGGCCATGGATCAAAATACGCCCGCTGCGCAGAGGGAGCAATCCGACCAGAGCCTTAAAAAGGGTTGACTTCCCAGCGCCATTCGGACCGACAATGGCAACCTGGTCTCCGTGTTCGATCTGGCAGCTTAGATCCTCCAGCACCAGCACCCCTCCGTAGGAGACGTTGACATGATCCAAGAGGAGCCGGGCCGGCTCTTCTGATACTCCTCCCGGCGAAGCCTCCAAAAGAGCAGCAGTCGATGATCCGTGGCCAGCCATCAATCACGCAATGCTTGGATAATAGCCAGGGTGTCCCATTGCATCATCTCCAGATAGGTGGGGGCATCGCCCCCCGGGGCTGTCAGCGAGTGAGTATAAAGCTCGGTCACCACTTTTACCCCTGCTTCCCCGGCCACTTGCCGGGCTAGCTGTGGGTTGGCGCCAGTCTCCAGGAAGATAGCCTGAACACCGGTGGCGCGGATCTGGTCCACCAACTGGGCCATTTGAAAAGCGGAAGGAGCGGAATCGGTGCTGAAACTGGGGATCACCGTGCCGACCAGATGAAAACTGTACCGGTCGGCGAAGTAGCCGAGGCTCTCATGATTCGTCACCAGCAAGCGATTCTCGACAGGAATCTGTTGGAACTGATCCATCATCCATCGGTCCAAAGCACGTAGCTTCTCGATATAGGAGGTTGCATTGCGCAGGTAGAGTTCCTTCCCGGCCGGGTCTGCCAGGGTGAAACCATCGCGGATATTCTCCGTGTAGCGAATGACCAGGGTTGGGTCCAGCCAGAAATGCGGATCCTCCACCTCTCCAGGAATACGGCTTGTCAGCCCTTTGCAGGCAACAATCACTTGAGGTCCATTCCCGGCAGCCTCCAACAGTTTTCCCAGGAAACTCTCGAAACCGGCGCCATTGGTGATCAGCACCTGGCATTCCGACACCTTGGCGATATCGGCCGGGCTGGGCTGGAAGGCATGGGGGTCCGCCCCAAGGGGCAACAGAGAGTCCACTTCGAACCGCTCCCCGGCAACATTTTGGCCGATGTCGGCCAAAAAGGTCTCCACCGCCAGGACACGCAACTGCGCAGCGGAAGAGGAGGAAACAGGAGAAGCGGGCACGCCTTGGCATGCGCCGAGAATAATCGACAGGATAGCAACTGAGATCAGCAGGAAAATGCCCAACGAAATATGCCGGTACTTTCTCATCCCAAGCCGTCCTCTGCGGCTTTTCCTTTCGCCTGGCATTCCCGGCATAGGCCGTAGAACTCTACCAGGTGGCTCTCGATGCGAAACCCGAAACGGTTGGACAGCTCACCTTCCAGTTCGTTAGCGGTACATTCGGGAAAATGGAACGTACCGTGGCATGCGCGGCACACCATGTGATGATGGTGACCATCCTCCACGCAGGCAAAACGAGGTCCGCCATCCCCCAAGTAGAGTGGACGGCAAAGTCCCAAGGAAGTAAAAAGCTCCAGGCTCCGGTAGACGGAGGCCATGCTCAGGTTAGCGTTCAAGGCGCGGGCTTGGTTGAGGATCTCTTGGTGAGTCAGATGAAGCGTCGCCTGGTGAAGCACTGCCATCACTGCCTTCCGTGCGGCGGTTTTCCGATAGCCGGCCTGTTGCAAGCGCACGATCATCGCTTGCGGCATCATACCCTCTTTCATCAAACCCCCTTATTGAGAATGATTCTCAATTATAGGAAAAGAGGGGTTGGGTGACAAGCTAATATCTTGAATGGTTCCGGCCAATGCGAGGATTGTCTCCAATAGTCCGGGCAGAGCTTCTTCCAGCTTGGGAGAGAGGGTGGCTCCCCACTCCAGCGAAGCCGGCTCCAACCCCACCACCCATGTCCACTTCGGCATGCTTTTTTGCAGCCGTAATGTGCGCAATAGCTCCAGCAGTCCCAGATCATGGCTGCCCAGTGCCACTTGATGCTGCCAGTCCAGCACGTGGGCATCAAAGAAGTGACTCGTGCCGGGCTCCCTCCCCAAATGAATGGCATCAACGATCAACAAGGCTTCCGCGACCTGCAAATAAGGCAGCAGGAAAAATCCCTTGGTTCCTCCGTCAATCAGCTCCCAACCCGGGAGGCGTCCCTCCAGCGCCCATATTGCGTGGACCCCCAAGCCATCATCACAAAGGAGCAGATTTCCCAGACCGAGGACAACCCGCCGTGAAGCAACCTTCTCATCAGTGCGGATCAGCAAACATCACCTCCGAAAAGCTTGGATTCACTCCAGCTTCATTGCTTTCAGCAGATCATCAACTTCGATTCCCGGCATTTCCTGCTCTCCTGAATCGAAAAAGGTCTCCAGGCGGGGACGAACTGCTTCGATGGAGCGATGGGCTCCGCTCAGGGAGGGTTCCAGCCGTTGTTGCAAGCTCTCCTTAGGCACCAGGGTAAAATCACCAGAGATGGACACCTCTTCGATCCGTTCCCCCCGAGAAGAGGCACTCACTTCCTGCACTGTGCGGATCAGACCACCAGAAGCTTTGTGCGTCCCGAAAACAAGGCTTGCCTCGGAGCTGACCTTCAGCCTGTCGACTTGCCTAGGGCTGGTGGCATACAACCAATCGGCCTGCTGCATGGCTCGCCCACGGGCAAGGGCTTGGTCAACCAAGGCAGCCGGCAAGGGTACTTCCTGCAAAGGCCCGAGCACCCGCCTGAACTCCTCCACCAAAACAGCGCGGACCTCCGAACGGTCCGGCATCTCTCCCAGTTCGCGACGCATCGTAGTGACGTTCTCCTCGATAGTCCGGTAGACCTTATCCCGCCATTTTTCATCCGGAAGCTTGGCTACCTGAGACATGGTTCGATAATCGAAATCCATCATCATGGAGCCGACAAAGGCCAAGGAAGGGCCAATGTTGGCTCCTCCTTCTCCGCCGATCTTGCGCCCATCCTTGGTGACCAAGTCGTTGACCGGGCGAAATTCAGCCTCGATGCCGAAGCGCTGGTGAGTCTCCAAGGCCGGCCCGGAGAGAAGTTGGTAGGCTTCTTGAATTCTGTTTGGCAAGCGAGGATTGTCCGGGTGATAGACAACCTGGTAGAAGATTTGATTCTCGTCCAGGTACACTGTGCCGCCTCCCACCTCTCGCCGAAAAAGCGGGAGCTGGCTTCGATGGAGGAAAGCAAGATCCACCTCTTGCTGGGGATCTTGGAAATAGCCCACGCTGATCATCGGCCGCGCTGGAGAAACGATGATCAGCGCCTCCACTCCCTGGTACGCCAGCTCATGGAAAAGCAGCATGGAGAGGAAGCCGGGCATACGATCCAAGCTGAAGAGGTACACGCCGTCTCCTAGTCGTCCATGCTCATACCACCATAAGGACCCCCGCCCATGCTGCCATAAGGGTCATCCATGCCTTCCTCCCCGCCTCCTTCAGCCAACGCTTCCAGGCCGCCGGCTGCCTCCACTTCCTCCCGCATCTCATCGGGGATGCCTCCTCGCAACTCTTCCGGCAACTCACGGCGAAGATCTTCGGGAAGGTTCTTCAGCAGCGGGTCATTCGCAGCCGACTTGCTGCCCATAGTGGCAAAACGCGACATCACCCGACGGGAATGAGGTGAATGACAGCGTGGACATTCCGCTGAATCTCCCGTCACCCTTTCCAGGTGGAGCACCTCGAAGCGTGTCCCGCATGCGGGACAACAATATTCATAGATCGGCATAGCGATCTCCTCCCTTCAGTATTTCCTCCGATGATAAGGCTCGCGTCGTCAGAAAGAAACGCGAGCCACTCCCGTAAAGGTGTGTCAGGAACGACGGGCCAGGACTGCTTCAATGAGTGTCCCGGGATGGATCTCGGACCTCCCCAGTTCTCTCCCCTCCCCGTCGAGGAGATGGACGGCACAGGCCAAGCAGGGATCGAAGGAGTGAATCGTGCGCAACACCTCCAAGGGTTGCTCCGGTATGGCGATCGGCGTCCCCACCAGATCGGCTTCGTAAGGGCCGGCCAAGCCGTCAGGATCGCGTGGGCCGGCATTCCAGGTGGTGGGAACGACCGCCTGGAAATTGGCGATCTTCCTGTCACGGATCACGATCCAATGCCCAAGCGCGCCGCGTGGCGCTTCCATGGGGCCGAAGCCGCGAGCTTCCCGCGGCCACGTTCGTGGCTCCCAGCGATCCCCGTTCCAGGTCCGGGTGTCGCCACCCTTGATGTTCGCCACCAGTTGCTGGTACCAGCCGCGCATCCGGTCGCCAAAGACCTTGGTCTCGATGCCGCGGGCAGCCGTGCGTCCGAGGGTGGAGAAGAGAGCTGCCGGCGGCGCGTTGTTCAGCTTGGATAACGTCAGGCCAACCAACTCCCGCACGGCTGGGTCACCCTTGGCGTACAGCAACAACACTCTGGCCAGAGGACCAACCTCCATCGGTTTACCGCTCCAGCGCGGCGACTTCAACCAGGAATATTTCCGGCCACTGTCCAATTGCTGGTAAGGGAGCGGTGGCCCGCTGTAGCGCAGGTTGGTCTCACCCTCATAAGGGTGCAGGCCGACCGTGTCGCCTTGGCTGTACTCGTACCAGGAATGGGCGATGAACTCTTGCACTTGCACCGGATCTCCGGGGTCGGGAGAGACGATCTGGTCCAGGTTCTTTTCCAGGATCACCCCGGCCGGAACCTCGTTCTTTCCCTCGGCATCTGGGAACTCGCCCCAACAAAGGAAGTTTCCCAAGTTTCCACCGTATCCGGCCCAGTCCAGGTAATAAGGGGCGATGGCCAGCAGGTCGGGCAGATAGACCTGATCGACAAAGGAGGTCATCTTTTCAATCAGGTCACTCACCTTGGCCAGTGACTCCATGTTTAAGGCGTTATCGCTGGAAGGGTCGATGGCGCAGGGAACTCCGCCGACCAGGAAGTTGGGGTGCGGGTTCTTGCCGCCAAAGATGGTGTGCAGTTGAACCACATCCTTCTGCCAGTCCAAGGCCTCCAAGTAGTGAGCCACTGCCAGCAGGTTCACCGCAGGCGGCAGCTTGTAGGCGGGATGTCCCCAATAGGCGTTGGCAAAGATGCCCAACTGACCGCTCTCGACGAAGGCTTTCATGCGCTGCTGCACATCCTGAAAGTAGCCGGGGGAGGATTTCGGCCAGCGAGAGATGGACTGGGCAATTGTGGACGTTTCGCGTGGGTCGGCGGAGAGAGCGGAGACGATGTCTACCCAATCCAAGGCGTGAAGGTGGTAGAAGTGCATGACATGGTCGTGAACATACTGCTGGGCGATCATCAAGTTGCGGATCAGCTGCGCGTTGGGGGGAATCTTAATTTGCAGTGCATCCTCTACGGCGCGGATCGAAGCGATGGCGTGGACCGTGGTGCAGACCCCGCAAATGCGCTGGGTGAAAGCCCAGGCTTCCCGCGGGTCACGGCCCAAGAGGATCCGTTCAATCCCCCGCACCATGGTGCCGGAGGAGGTGGCCTCCTTCACCACGCCGTTTTCCAGCTCCAGCTCGATGCGCAGGTGTCCCTCGATGCGCGTGACAGGATCGATCACGATACGAGCCATCAGTTACCTCCCTTCCCGGGCAGCAGAGCTGCCGCCACCAGCTCGGAGACGGTGGTAACCTTCACCGGCAGGTTGTAATGCTTAACGCCATCTACGAACTGCAGCCGGCAGTTGGAGCAAGAGGTTGCCACCACTTGGGCGCCGATCTCCTCTATTTGGCGGACTTTCACGCCGAAGGCTTTCATGCGCAGCGGCTCGGCCTCGCCGATGGAGATCACCCCGCCACCGCCGCCACAGCACCAGTTCTTCTCCCGGTTCTCCTTCATCTCGCGGAACTGCTCCCCCGCTACCGCTTTCATCAGGATGCGAGGTTCCTCCACCATCCCGCCACGGCGGACGATCTTGCAGGGATCGTGGTAGGTGACCGGTCCGCCCTTGTAGACACCCTCCTTCAGTTGGATACGGCCGCTGGTGAGCAGGTCAGCCATCACCTCAGTGATGTGCACCACTTCGAAGGAGGGGCGATGACCGAGCAGGTTGGGCAGGCTCCATCGCATCACGTCGTTGGCGTGACCGCATTCGGAGATGATCACTCGCTTCACCTTCAGTTTCTCGGCTGCTTCCACGATGCGCAGAGCGATCTGCTTGGTGATGGCGGCATCGGCGACGAAGGCGCCAAAATTGGTGATCTCACGGCCTTCCCGCGAGATGGTCCAGTGGAGGCCAGCGGTGTTGAGGATCTTGGCGATAGCTGCAATCCCGGTTGGGAATTTCTGAATCTCGATAGAGGTGAAGACGACCAAGTCATCCGCCCCGATCAGGTCGGTCGGAATTTCGACCTCCCACTCCTCGGCGATCCATTCCATCCGTTCCTCGAAGACCTCTTGGGTGACCCCCAGGGGGCTTCCCTCCTCCACTGCCTTGCGAGTCACCTTCTGCAGGTCCTCGGGAACCACCCCGGCTGCAGCCAGTCCTTCGCGCGCTTTGTGGATCAGGGCGCCGATGGAGATCCCCATCGGGCAGGCCTGGGCGCAACGATTGCAGCTGGTGCAAGCCTCATAGTCGAGGACGCTCCACTGCTTCAGCGTATCGAAGTCCCACTTGTATCCCCAACCCAAAAGGGAACGAAGCTTTCCCAACAGGGTGGCATCCTGTTCGTAAGCGCGGCGCAGCAACTCGGCTTTCCAGATCGGCGTGTAACGGGGTTCACCTGTCTCAGTGTAGAAAGAGCAGCTTCCGGCGCAGATCCCGCAGCGAACACAGGAATCGAATTGCGCGGCTATTCCGGCCCGCAGGATCTGGCGGTATTCATCGTAGGCTTGTTTTCCGTATTGGTCCATGACCGCCCCTAAGGAACCGCGTTGCGCCGGGCGAATTCCGCCCCATGCGCTGGACGGGAGAAGAAGTAGAACATGAAGTGAGCAATGCGACTAAGCGGGATCCAAACCAACAACCAGTCGACAGCCAACATATGGATGGCGTAGACCGCAATGTAGGGCTGGATCAGACGATGATACATAATAAAACCGGTAAGGAAGGGGATCAAGACGAAGAGTAGGTTGAGGTAGGAAGAAGGCCCGCTAAGAAGCCTCAAGACAGGGTTGGTAGCCCGGTTGATGGCCAGAACGATCAAGGCCAGGATGGTGGCGGCGGTGAAACCATCGATGATCGGAGTGGGAATGGGATCCCAGCGGAATCCCAGCAACGATTGCCAAACCAAGGTGTGCGCCGCAGTGAAAAAGATCACCAGGAAAAGGGAGAGGTGGAAGATCCCTCCGGCGAAAAAAACCAAGGCACTGCGCTGCGACAAACCTTTCAGGCCGGGAAAGAAAGGGAAGATCAACAAAGCCTTAAGAAAACTCACCACGGCCCCTTCAGCGGCATTGCCCTTGGGTTTGGCTCGGTCAACCTGCCAGCGAAGGGCCAGCACCCGGAAGAGGCGAAAAGCCATGGCCACCAGGAAAAAGATCAGGCAACCGTAGAATAGAGGGCCACGGGCGAAAGCCAAGACATCGTTCATGGCGTTTTCTCCTCGGGGTTGGGTGGGTCAGACGTTGGAGGCGCAGCATGGGAGGATGTGGTGTGGTTCTTTGCGCGTCCGGTCAAAATGGCGCCGGCCCCTAACGCGGCGCCAGCGGCAATGGCCACTGCTGTGATCACTCCGGAGGGGGAAGCCAATGGCGCCGACTGTCCGGCGTAGAATCCGCCACCATCCCAAAAATGTGGCTCGGAGCAACCCAGGCAGGGATGCCCGGACTGAATCGGGTAGGAGACTCCCCCGTTCCAGCGCAAGGTCGGGCAGGCATTATAGGTGGTGGGACCCTTGCAACCGAGAAGATAGAGACAATAACCCTGCTTGGCTCCCTGGTCGTCGAAATTCTTGGCATATTGACCGGAGTCATAGAAGGTGCGGCGAACACACCGATCGTGAATGGTGTTACGGTAGGTTTCCAGCGGACGTCCCAGGCCATCCAGCTCTGGCAGACGGTCGAAGACCAGAAGGTGGGCGAAGGTAGCCGTGATGGCCTCCGCAATGGGAGGGCAACCGGCGATATGGACTACCCCGCTTCCAAGGATATCACGCACCCCTACCCCGCCGGATGGGGACTGGCGAGCGCCGGGGATGCCCCCGAAACAAGCGCAGTTGCCGACCGCTACCACCGCTGCGGCAGAGGCGGCCGTCTCTTTCAGCACATCGATGTTGGAGCGGCCTCCTAACGCACAATATACTCCCCCATCTTGGGGAGTCGGACTGCCCTCTACCACCAGCACATACTTGCCGGCATAATCCCGCATGGTCGCCAGGCGGCTCTCCTCTGCCCCTGCTCCTGCGGCAGCCTGCAGCGTCTCGTGGTAATCCAGGGAGAGATCGGAGAGGATCAGGTTCAAGAGTTGGGGGGACTGCGAGCGGGTAAGAGATTCCGTGCAACCGGTGCAATCCTGCAATGAGAGCCAGATCACCGGGGGTCGTGGCTTGGTGGCCAAGGCCAGTGCCACCTTGGCTGCCCCGTCAACCTGGCTGAGGCCCAACACCATGGCCAAGATACCGCACCCTTTCAGGAAATCGCGGCGGTTGATGCGTTTCCGCTCCAGGAATTCGCGGAGTGCGCTCTCGATCTTCTCCTCCCCGCTCACTTCGCGCTGCTAACCGGAGGAGCCGGCACTGATCCCTGCCGGATACCAAGTCTCCCTTCTTCTTTCCCAGCCAACTCCGGGGATTCCGATGAGATCAGTTGCCCAAGCAGGCTGGAGGCCAGGACAGCCCCGCCCACCAGGACACCCAACCCCACGAGGAAATCCCGCCGAGCGATCGGCTTGCCCAACAAACTAGCCCCCGGTAGGGTGATCCAATCGAACAAGGTTCCGCTTTCCTTTTCCATCTCGTCTCCTTAGGTGCAGGAAATGCCCTCTTTTTCCAGGAAGGCTTGGTAGGCAGCGACACCTTCCGCGCCGATGACCAGCGATTTCAGTTCCTCGTCCAGATTGGACGGGACGAGCTCGGCAATCCACCCCTCCCCGTAGGGGTCACTGTTAGCCAAGGCAGGGTTGGCGGCAAGAGTTTCATTTGCCTTCACCACCTTCCCGGAGAGGGGGGACGGCATCGGTCCTACCCATTTCGAACTCTCCGCTGTAGCCAGGCTCTTGCCCTTGACAACCTCTTTGCCGGGGGCTTTGGCGGTGATGGCATTCAAAGTGCCGGAGAGTTTTTGGGCAACCGCCGTCATCCCCACCCGTACCAGCTGGGGGGAGACGACCACCGCCCAGACATGCTTCTCGACCCAGTAATAACGGTCCTCGGGGATCTTACATCCGCGAATCTCAACCATCGATCGATTCCTCCTTCTTGTGGCGCCTACAACGAAAGGTGAGAGGTAGCTTAGAAAGTAAGCACCAGATCGGCCTTCACCCCTTCACTGATGAGGTAGGCCCCACCGACCAGGCCGGCGCATTCCGGGATCAGGTCATCCTTGGTCATGCTGTGCAACTCCATGGGAGGTGTACAAGCAAAAACCTTCACCCCCGCCTCGATGGCGTCGCGCATGAAGGCCAGGATCGGCTTCCCCCCTTCGATAACCCGCAAGTTCTCGGCCACCCCCTTTTTCAAGAGCAGGATGCCATCGATGGTGCAGATCATTTCCACCTCGTACTCCATGGCCGCAGCCACCGCCGCCAGGAAGAAGGGGGTGCCGCAGCGGCGCGGGGTCTCGGGGCCAGAGGTCATCACGATGAGGATCTTGTTGGAGTCCGCCATCTCGCCTCCTCAGATGAACAAAGAGACAGCAGCTTCGGCGGCGTAGGCCAGGAAAGTCGCTGCCCCGCCGACCTCGATGCCGTCGATCAGCGCTTCTTTCTTCAAGCCGAAGGCGTCCATCGTCATCTGGCAGCCGATCATGCGCACTCCGGACTCGCGGCAGATCTCCAGCAGCTCATTTATTGAGGGGGCATTGGCTTTCTTCATCATCCCTTTCATGATCATCGTGCCCATCGAGGTCATTCCCGGCAGCATCCCCAGGATGTTCGGCATCGGCATCGGCATGGCCGGGTTGCCTATAGGCGCAACGAAGAGCTTGTTCTTGCGGTCTTTGCGGATAATGTTCAAGCCATAGAAAGTAAAGAAGATCCCGGCCTCCATTTCCATCGCCACCGCTGTGGTGGCCAAAATCAAGGGCGGGTAGGCCATGTCCAAGGTGCCCTTGGAAGCGATGATGGCGAGTCGGTTCTTGCGTTCTATCATCTCTTTCTCCTAGCTCTTCTTCAGAAAGAATACGTAGATCGCGCCGTCCTGGCTGGAGGACAGCAACGTGTGGCCGGTCTTCTCAGCCCAGGCTTTCACATCGGCCACCGAGCCGGGATCGCTGGCCAGCATCTTCAGCACCTGGCCGCTCTTCAACCCGTCGATGGCCTTCTTCAGCTTCAGAATAGGCATCGGGCAACTGAGGCCTTTGGTGTCAAGGGTGAGATCCTCTTTCACTTCCGTCATTTTCAGTTCTCCTTCGTCTTAACTACCGGCATGTACCGTGTCTTTCTGTTCGTCTGTTTTGTTCTCGGTGAGAGAGACTTCTTTCTGTCCCTCGCGGAATTCCTTGATGGTGTGTCCAATCGAGCGGCCCAATTTGGGCAAACGATCGGCGCCAAAGAGCAGCAAAGCCAACCCGAAGATGATGAGAAGCTCAGTGGTTCCCAACAACGCGCACCCCTCCTTTCTTTTTTCTATTCATCTGCTACTTTAAACCATTTAGCCGCCACCGCTGACGCTCGTTCCAGCCAGAGCAGGAGACCCGGCTTTGCGCTCGGTCAGGCCAACCAGGAAGATGGAAAGCTCGAAGAGCAGGTACAGTGGGACCGCCAGGATCATCATGGTCACCGGCGAGGCATCGGGGGTTACGATGGCTGCCAGTAAGGCGATGCCCAGGATGGCATATTTCCGTTGGCGAGCCAGAGAACGCCGAGAGATAAGACCAACTCGCCCCAGGATGAGGATGGCGAGCGGCAGTTGGAACATCAGGACACTGAAAAAAAGAAAGAGGGTGACCAAGGAGATCGTCTTATCCAAACCGAAGAGCGGCTGGGCGAGGGCAATGGTCATGTTGTAGAGAACACTCATCATCACAGGCAGCAATGCTTTCCAGGCAAAGAGCAACCCAAGAGCCACGAGCAGCGTGGAAGGGATAACCACGCCGCGGATGGCTTGACGCTCCTTGTCGCGCAGGGCAGGGGCAAGGAATGCCCACAGTTGGTAGAGGATCACCGGCGAAGCCATGGCAAAACCCAGCACCAGCGCTATCTTCATCTGCACAACCACCCCTTCGGCGGGGGAAAAAACGTAGAGCTGCCAGGTGGGGAAGAGTTGCTCCTCGACCCAGTGCAGGATTGCCGGCGTGAAGGAAAAAATGACGACTGTGAAGAGGACCAAGGCCAAGGCTGCACGAATGATCCGGCTGCGAAGTTCGCGCAGATGGTCGATCACCGATAAGGCAGGACCGCTGTTCTTGTTTTCCATCAGATTCCCTCTTGCCGCTTTCCTGTTGAATGCTCGTAGGGAGTTATTTAATATATTAGAATATTCTAAATTTCTATGTAAAGAGAGAACGACCGATTCATGAGAAAAAAAGCATGGGCTTCACCGGGGCTAGCCTCCCCGGGAGCCGGAGAGGAAAGTGGAGCGGCAGGAGACGTGCAGGATTTGGCCCAGATGTTCGCCGCCCTCTCCAACCAGAGCCGTCTGCGCATGGTCAACCTGCTCATCGAAAAGGACCTCTGCGTGAGCGATCTGGCCCGAATATTATGCCTCTCCCAAAGCAACGTCTCGCAACACCTGACTATTCTTCATAACGCCGGGCTAGTCAGCGCTCAACGTGTTGGGGCATTTTCCCTCTATCGATTGAGCATCCCCGAGCCCTATCAGCAGTTGATGCACTGCCTTCGCCAGAGCCGGGAGAACTTTCCCCTGCTGCAGGCGGACCTGCGGGAGCTTCGTCAATTCACTGAAGAACCAGAACAGGCCTTTTGCTGAGGCCTGTTCTGATTGGTTGCTTGGTGATGCGGCGCGGTAACCGCGGCTCAGGGTAAGACGGTGATTGACAAGATCAGCGGTTGCGCCAAGGCAGCCCCTCCCGGACCTGTCCAAGAATAGGCTCGCACGGTATAGCTGCCGGCTGCGGCAATGTTGGCTGCAATGAAGGGGGAAGCCACCTGGCCGGGGAGGACATTGCCCATCGCTCCGCCTCCTATGTATTGGCTGCCCACCATCACTGGGACGAAAACCATTGAAAGAGCGCTTGGCCCGACGTTTTGAATCTCCACTTTGATAAAGAAGTTTTGCCCCGCCCGCGGCGCGGCGATGGGATTAAAGCTGGCATCGGTGAAGGTGACGCTGCGGATGCGAACCGAAAAGTTGTAGACGGCAAAGGTGATCGCTGCGGTGACCGTGCTGGTTCCGTCCGTGAGCTGCGCTACCGCCTGATGGGCGCCGGTGAGGGCATAGTAGGAAGAGGGGATCCAAGTGGCAGCCAGGCTTGTGCCCGGGTTGGGGCTGGTGATGGAGAGAACCCCTGCACTGGTCACGTCGTCCCCTCCCGGGGAGAGGATTCGGACGCTCCAGCTCCCTGCGCCTGGGCTGCTGGCGCTTAGGTTCAACGGTTTCCAGCCGGAGACATCAACCAAGGGCGTGGCAGTCAACCCGACGATGCCGATCGACTGCGGGTCAACCCAGGTGACATTAGCCGGGCTGGTGGCTTGCCCTCCAGCAGAGGCAATGATCTGGTCCATGCCTTGTCCGAGGCCGGCATAGGACCAACTGGCCACCCCGGACGGATTGGTGAGGGTGGTAGCTGTCTGGGAATGTGCCCCGGCCACCGTAAAGGTCACCTCCGCCCCGGAGATCGGCTGCTGGCCGAGGTCGGCCAGACGCGCCTCCACCTGCAACGGCTGCCCGACGAGGGCGGTGCTCTCCAGCGGAGCCAGGGTCAACACTGAAGGGGCGATGACGAAATTGGCAGGAGAGATGCCGAAAACGGAAGGGGTAACTTCGCTGGATACGCGCACCCGGCAGGTGGTGGAAGCTGGCCCGGTCACATTCCAAATCGCCGACCCGCTGTTGGCTATAGAGTCAAAAAGCGTTTCCCATGTTGCCGTCCCCAAGTAGTTTCTTGTAAGCTCAACCTTCACATTGCCGGAGACGCGGGCTGAACTCCAATAAATCGTCTGCTTTGAACCAATCGCCCAACTCTCCCCGCCTAATGGTGATTGCAGGGCGATCGAGGGTTGCCAGCCCAGAGCATATAGATACTTGTCGTTCGAGCCGAAATAGATGGTTCCGTCTGCTCCGATGGCCGGGGAGGATTTAATCAAACCGTTGGTTTTGTAGCGCCACAGCAGCGATCCTGTCGTATCCAGCGCATAGAAATAGGTGTCGTCGCTGCCAATGAAGACGGACCCGTTGGCATCGACTGCCGGGGAGGATTCGACCGCACCAGTGGTCTTGTAGCGCCACTTCAAACTGCCATTATCGCGGATGGCATAAATATACTGATCCCCGCTGCCAAAAAGGAGCGTCCCGTCTGCAGCGATGGCTGGCGAAGAGAGAATCGCAGCTCCAGTCTGATAGCGCCAGGCCAGCGCTCCCGTGTCAGCATGAACAGCATAGAGGTATCGATCGGAGGAGCCGAAATAGACACAATTGGTAGTCGGGCTGTAGGCAGGGGAGGAAAAAACAGCGCCGTTTGTCGGGTAGCGCCACCGTAGCTCACCCCCTGGGTTGGTGGTCGGGCTTAGGGCATAGAGGAAAGAGTCGCCACTGCCCACGTATACAATTCCGTCAGGTCCAACAGCTGGTGAAGACTGAATCTGCCCGGCTGTTTGGTATTGCCACCGAACTGTGCCATCCGCCCTCAAGCAATGAACCACGCCATTCATCGTTCCAAAAGAGACTGAACCATCCGTTCCAACTGCCGGTGAGGAGCGAAAGATCGCATTTCCCGTATTGAACGACCAGCGTGGGACGGCATTGATCGGATCGGGGATTAGCGCATTCAGCATCCCGTTCCCGTTCCCGGAATAGATCGAATTATCCAATCCAAAAGCCATGGCGGAGAGGATGTAACCATTTGTCTGATAACTAAAACGCTCATCGCCACCCGGATAGAGCGAATAAACTCTCCCATCGCCACTTCCGCTGAAGACCGCGTTTTGTTGATCTACAACAGGAGATCCTTGCACATAGCCATTGGTCTGATACTTCCAAAGAAGGGTTGTTGTAGCTGGTCCAAGGAAAGGGCTTTGTCCCGAATTGAAACGGTCTTGGTGAAATTTCGGCCATGGATCACTTCTTGGTGGCAGGATAGAAAATGTAGCGCTGGTACTAGCCCAAGATGAAGATATGGTACTTTGAATCTTCACCTGACACTGGGTAGCTGTGATTGCAGGAACTTGCCAAGGGAAAAACCCGGTATTTGGTGTACTTGGGGTGATCATCACAGTAACGGAACCTGTCCCTAGCTCAATAGCCACACTGTCCCCCGCATCCCTCGAAATCCAACGGATTACTTGCATGGAATTTTGCAGAAACTGCTCCCCACCTTGAGGGTAGAGTAATTGGATAGGGGGTGGAATCGAGACCGCAAAATACCCGGAAGAGTCGCCGAATAAATTAGGCCACTGCACCGAGGAAACGCGAATCCGGCAATTACCAGACTGGGGGCCGGTGACCAGCCAAAGCGCGGAGGATGCGGTCCTGGTTACCGCCGTGATTGGTTCCCATGGACCTTCGGGGAACTCCCGATTGATCAGGATCGCTACATCCCCATCGAAACCAACTGCATTCCATTGAATCTCATGGGAAGTGGTCTCTTCCCAGCTGTTTCCTCCTTGCGGATTTGTCACTGAAATTCCCATATTATTCTGACTGATGAGGAAATCTTCATCGGAAATATCCGACTTGTCTCCAACAGCAACATCGCTAAAGCCAACGCAGGAGACGCGTATTCTGGTATGTTCTAAGGGAATAACCAATTCAGGTGGCGTTTCCGAACCGGAAGGTGTCACCGTCCAAGGTTCAATTCCATCATTGGCTGCCTGTAAATACAACGTTTCCCAAGGGCCTGAAGGCGCCCCTTCATGATAATCCCGGTTTATCTCGATCTTCACGTTTCCAGGTACGCGCTTCGAGGACCATTTGATATCATGGGTCGTATAGATGCCCCAACCTTCTCCTCCATTTGGCGAAAGAATCCGGATCTCCGGAGGCGGCCAGAAGGCAAAAAGATCAGTTCCACTGGACAAGAAGAGTTGCTGGTCAGCACCAATTGCAGGCGACGAATTGGTGCAGTCTATGTTTAGTGAAAACTCCCACTTTTTTGATCCATTGGAATTGATGGCATAGAGGTATCCCCAGTCATTATCCGCCTGGGAGTCATCATCACTGCAAACGTAGATGGTCCCCGCGCTGCTGATTGCCGGAGAGGAGCGCACAGCGCGGTATGAGGTGAATCTCCACTTCAAAGCGCCGCCAAACATGCCAGCAGTAAGTGCATACACGTAGCTATTGAAGTCTTTTGCACTATTTACCGTATCTCCTACATAGACACTCCCATCGAATGCGACGGCCGGAGAAGACTCAATAGCACCAACCGTCTTGTATTTCCACATCAATTGAGCTTGACTGCCTGCATCTGAAAGGGCATAGAGCCACCCCCCGGTTGTTCCGATATAGATCGTGCCATCGGGGCCAATTGCAGGAGTTGAGATGATCTGACCATCTTGTTGGAATTGGTAATCCCATTTTAGTGTGAGGGAACCATCGACCCAGTGGACAGCATAGAAATAGGCTGACTGTAGCTGTGTTCCACCAATATAGATAGTCCCATTGGCAGAAAGAGCTGGAGATGAAGCAGTTGAACCGGGCAACGCGATGCTGCTTGTGAGTGTCCCATCACTGGCTACTGCGAAGAGCTCGCCTATCATCGTTGAAAAGAAGATCGTCCCGGTTGAGGAAATAAGTAGATCTGAGGAGATGCTAGCTTGGGCATCGAATAGCCATTTCTCGTTGCCGTTCTGGTCAAGGGCGATCAATAGTCCACCGCTTGTTCCCACGTAAACCGTTCCATCATTCCCAAGAGCAGGAGCAGTAAGGACGGCTGAACCAGCAGGATAAACCCAAATCAGGTTCCCTTGAGGTCCGATAGCAACCAATTGACCCCCTGCAATTGAATATATCGTTCCGGTAGTCGAGAGGATCGGCGATACTTGGGAGTTGCCAAGTCCAGCTTTCTGCCACTCTACATTGGCAAAATTACCCTCCGGTCCTAAGAGTGAACTTTGCCCCGTCCTTTGAGAATTCTGGTGAAACATCGGCCACGGATTGCTGGTTTGCAGAACGGACGACTCCGTGATGCCGGGACTAGAAGAAAGTAGTTGCTTTTCGTTGCTGGGAATTGAAGCTTCCGCTTGCATCGGAATCGTCAGAGAGGCGAAAAGCAGAGCAACAATCACAATGTAATTGATTGTTATCTTCATGTTATGACCACTTCCTCAACAAACGCTCCGTCAGAATTGTTTTCATGATTGGACGACAGCGAAAGGAGCAACACATTCGACCACATGGTTAGCTCCCTTTCTGGAGGCTGCCCAGCAGGCGGAAGAGCAGCACTGTTGCTTCGGCGCGGGTAGCCAGGCCTTCCGGTCGCAGGGCGCCATCGGGGTAACCGTCGATCAACTGCAACTCACGGGCGGTGGCAATGTACTTCAACTGCAGCTCAGTCAAGCCGCCCAGGTCGCTGAAGGGCAGCTCGGGAACGCTCCGGTAGGACGTCTCCTGCTCCAGCCCCAAGGCTCGCACCTCCCACATGATGATCTCCATGCGGGTGATCGATTCCTCCGGGTAGAAGCTGCCACCCCTTGCCACCACTTTCTTCAGCACCAGCGATTGCACGGAAGGAAAACCCCAGTAGGTGGGGGGCACGTCATCGAAGAAGGGATCCAGGTCGTAGGAAGCAGGGTAGTCCATGGCACGGAAGAGGAAGGTAGCGAACTCCACCCGTTTCAGCGGGTCGTTGGGGTGGAAGGAGCCGTCCGGGAAACCCTGGATAATGGCCATTTCTTTCAATTGGGCGATGTTCTTCTCGGCCCAGTGGTTCCAGATGTCGGAGAAAGCCAAGTCGCTGGGGGTTGGCGTGGGGGTCGGGGTTGTCGGTGGCGTTGGGGTCACCTGCGGCGGCTGGACCGCCGGGACGATCCTGGCCAGCTCCATTCGCCAGATGTTGTTGGTATCGGAAGGGCCCTTGGCCAAAAAGATCACTTCCTCACCGCCTACGCGCCATTGCACCTGGGAGATCACTGAGGGCATGTAGTCAGGAGACAGGGGGCGCAGGTCGGCGCCGTCCGGCCGGATGGTAAAGATACGGAACTTGTTCAGACCGTAGTCCATGGCCGGGAAAATGATGAACTCGCCATCCGGGGACCAGCTAGGTCGCCAAAGGGTGGTGGCCATCGCAGCCAGCACGTACTGGTTGCTGCCGTCGCGGTTGACAATGCCAATGGTCTGCTTGCCTTCCTCGCCGATCACGAAGGTGATCCGTTCGCCATCAGGAGAGAAAGTCCCGCCTCGCGCCCCGCCTGGGATATTGGTGACCTGACGGATGTGTTCGCCGGAGAGGTCGCTGATGAAGAGCTGGTACAGGTCTGCCCCACCTGGCTTACCCATGAAAAGCACTTCTTCGCGCGTGGGTGAAGAACCCAACAGCAGCGGCTCCAAGCCAGGGGTCAGCCACATCTTCTGGTTGCTGCCATCTTCGTTCATAACCCAGACAGAGTAGACTCCTTCACTCTGGGAGGTGAAAGCGATGCGACCATCCGGCAGAAAGACGGGGTCGGAGTTGTAGTTGGTGCTGTTGGTGAGGAATTTCACGTTCTTGCCATCGACACTCACTGTCACTACATCGGTGTAAACCTGCCCCGTCTCTGCCCCGGTGGTGGCCACGATCAAGACCAGTTTGCTGCCGTCCGGTTTGAAGCTGAGCGACCAAATAGGGTTGTCGATGAAGGCGATTTGCCGCTGATTGGATCCATTCGGTTCGCCGTACACGATGGTGTTGGAGGGTCCCTTGGCGATGAAGGCGATGAAGGAGCCATCCGGCGAGTAGCGCGGGGAGACGACGTCTGCCACAGTCAGACGCATGGAGGAGTTGATAGCCAGGTAAGGATACTGGTCCTCCGCCTGCGCTGGAAGGAACGGAAGGGTCAAGAGTAGAACCAAGGTGAGAATTACAAGTCTGCGCATCGTGCTCCCCTTTCTATTGGAATCCGAGCTCGGCCAGGCGCTGCAGCAGGATCGCCTTCAACCACTCGATCAGGTCTTGCCAGTCGCCTGGGCGGCCATAGTTTGTTAACAACTGTTCCCCGGTGAGGCCAGCCAGGACTGTGCCGGTACTGGTGGTGGGGTAGCCGTCGGGGACAAAATCGTAGTTGGGCAGGTCAGGCCGGTTCTCCAGTTTCTGCCAGAAGCTGGGGATGGCGATCAGGGTATCGGCCAAAGAGTTGGCTGCCTTCTTGAGGTTATCGTTGGCCAGTGGGGCGATATCGCCGGGCATCCTGATGCTTTCGATGGCCAGCTTCAATTGATCGGTCACCCGCTGCAGACGCATCAGCTCTTCCAGCACGGGGCGGAAGTCCAATTGGGCGCCGGTCCCCACCGTTAGAACCAGGGTGCTGTAGAGGGATTTCATATCGGTAGCCACGGTCTTGGGATCAGTGATGGTCGCCACCAAAACCGGGGTGGAGAAAGCGGACAACAGCGGGCCGATCATGCCATAGACCCGTGCCGTCACCATCTGGGTGATCAAGGTGTAGCTCCCCGGCGTGGGGTTGGTTACCAGCACGTGCAGGATCTCGGTGGTAAGAAAAAACGGAGAGGGCAGACCGCTAACTACCAGCGCGTGGATCCAGGGGGTAAGCAAGGAAGTAGGAGCAAATGACGGGTTCACCACCGAGATGATCAGGTTTGGAGTCGCCAGCGGAACCGTTGCTGGTAAACCGCTGGCTACCAGCGCGTGGATGAGAGGAGTCTCCAGGCTGAAAGTGAACATCATCGGGTCAGTGACGACGGCTGTTACTGGTTCAGTGTCCAGCGGCAAGATCAGTTGCGCCGGGTCGGTTACGGTAGCGTGGAGCACATCGGATTGGAAGAACAGTGTGACAGGATCCCCATTGGTGACGATGGCATTGAGGAGGGGGGTACTGAAGATGGGCGAGGAGAAAACTGTTGCACTGACTCCCGGTGTCTGGAAGGAGCGCAAAATGGGGTCAGGGCTAGTGATCGTGATCGGTAAGGGATCGGAGTCCATGGCGAAAGCAGTGGGAAGACCCCCGGCAACCGGTATTTCCATCGAGCCAAGAGGCATCGGAGTGACCAATTCGATCAAGGCTTTGGTCGCCACCAGCTCTCCGAAAGAACTCTCCGGGGGAATCATAACGGTGAAGGTGTATGTCTGAGTACTTGGAATGGAAGGATCGCTGGTCCCGTTGATCTGTTCTGCCGGCCAAGCCAGCAATCCTGTGTTGAAGCCTTCGGCTGTTCCGTAAATGCCTGTTCCTGAATCGACTAAGACGGAATGGGTAGGCAAAGGAATGCGCAGGAAGAATACCTGTTCCTCAGTGCTAAAGTTGTTCACCTGGCAATAAAAGGTGACAACTTGCCCGGGTACTGGTGTACCGGTATTCGCGCCAATCTGATAGGAAACAGAGCCATTGTATTGAATGGGAGAGGAAAGGGTGACGCCCGCATCCACCTCTGAAACAACCGTGGCAATGGTGTCGGTACCCACTTCAGGTCGATGCAGCAAAACAATGGGCGAGAAAGCGAGGGTCCCAGTCGCTGTGGCCAGGAAAGTGACGCTCTGTTGCATCTGGGTCTGTGGTGGCTGACTTACCGGCTGCAACCAACTCTGGTAAGGCCAGATCAGTACCGGCTGGCCGTCGAAGATGCGCAGGGCAGGCTCTCCTGTCCAACTGCTCACAGTCGCTGTCTCGGAGTAGGGCAATGGCAGCATCACCGAAACGGTGGGGCTCATCGGCATCTGATCGGGGTTGACCCTCTCCTCATTGATGGTCACCGTCAACAGCTCCTCCGCAGACAGATAACCTTTATCGGCGGAAGTGTTGGCTCGAACACTCTGATCGAAGTATACCCAGGGGAGAGTGATAGGCCCTGGGGGTGGGGGGGAGATCATTTCTTCAAGGTGGACCGACTGGTAGAAAGTGGTGGGAGAGACCGTTGCGGTCAGTGCGCCAAGGAAAGTGAAGTTCGCTGCCCCGCCGGCGGCCAAGCTCTGCCCTGCCCAACGCAAGGCGACAGGTTGGCTGGCAGAGTCTGTTAACACTTCAGCCGGTGGCTCGCTGAAGATAACCTGGCTATAAGGTGGAATACTTGTAGTGAGGGTAAAAAGTGCAGCATGGTCGCTGATGTTCCGCACCTGGAAGGCATAGGAAACCTGATCCCCGGGCCGGGGGTTGCTGGGGTTGGCGGAGAGCTGCACCACCAGGTTTCCTTTGGCCTTGAAGGGGGTGGAGGCCGTCTGGGACAGGTAGGGCTGAACCCAGGTGAGGAATCCGGTGGTAGATTTCGTCTCACCCGGAAGCGCATCGGAGGGAATCAACGTCCTATAGTAATAGTTGGCATTCCCGCCTGGTGGGAGACTCTGGCCAATCCAGCGGACGGCAGTCCCGGTGAAGGTTCCCGGGGGATCTCCGAGATCTTGAATGAGCGTTCCAAGGGGAATCGGCAGGAATACTTCGAAGTCGACCTCTTCTAACAGGCTACTGTTTTCCACTTCACAGTTGTATTGCACAAGGTCGCCCGCTCTCGGGTTGGAGGGGGAAACGCGCAATCGTGATCGCAAGGAGCCGGAGGAAGTCCACCCGGTCACCTGTTCCTGTAGTTGGTAGAGGTCCAAATTGGCCTGAGCTTGTAGGACTGAGCCTATCGGTGCCGTGGAAGCCAAGCGGACGTGGAATGTGAAGATACTACTGCCTGGCGCCACGAAAAGCTTATCCCATTTCAGATACTGCGAACCACCGGCTATTACCAGCAACGCTTGCGGGTTCCCTAAATCGAGGGGGATCGTGAAAGTGGGGATAGTTATGGTCAGGGTTAAAGGCAGCGGTGTCGCTCCGCTGTTCTCCACAGTGCAGGTGTAGGTGATTGTATCACCGGGCCGCGGGTTGGAGGGGCTGACGCCGATTCGGGCAGCCAGCGCCCCGGAGGAGGTGTAGGTGGTCTGGTCCTCTTCCGGCGAATAGGTGGAGAGTACGACCAGCAAGTTCGCCCGCGTCTGCAGGTCCGTCCCATGAGGAAGGATAGCAGGGATCCTAACTTGGAAAGTAAAGGAACCAGATCCTCCCGCCAGGATCGTTTGGTTGGCCCATTCCAGGTATTGGGCGCCCCCTTCATTCACCAACTGACCCGAACCAATGTCCTCGGGGACCGTTCCCGCCGGGATAGGGATGGTCAGCGTATAGGTGACAGCCTCGGCGGAATTGTTCTTCACCTCGCAGGTGTACCAAGCCTGATCGCCCGGCTTGGGATTGCTGGGGTTCACCCCGATCCGGGCAGCAAGGGGACCGGTGGCTGTCCAGGTGGTGATGCCTTCAGTCGGCGTGTAGGTATGCTGGTCCAGGTGAGCATGGGTGACCAGATTGGCGCCGATTGGAGCCGTCGCATCCAATTGCAGGGTAACGAAGAATGGCAGGGTTTGCTCGGAAGAGATGCCTTGCAGGGGCCAGACGATGGTCAGACCGCTGGGCGTGGGAACGGTGTTTCCCCCTGGTGTGGCGTCGATGATTGTGGTCGCGGAAGGCAAAGGAATGCCCAAGTCAAAGGTTGTCGCGTTCACGCCGGTGTTGCGAACTTCGGCTGTATAGCTGAAAGAGTCGCCAGGACGAGGATTGGAGGGGTTTACTCCGATCCGTGCCACCAGGTTGGCGCTGGCCGTCCAGGTCGTCATGGACTGCTCCGGTAGGTAGGAGGAGATCTCCAGCTCCCCATACGTAGCCAGATCGGTCTCCAGAGGAGCATTCGGATCCAATTGCACCTTGAACTGATAAGGCGCAAAAGCGCCTCCCGCCAATGCCTGATTCTCCCACACGACTCCCAATCCACCCGGAAGGAGTACCGTCTTCGCGGGTGGGATGGTCTCCACCAGTGTCGAGAGGGGTGGCAAGGGGATGGTCAAATGAAAGAGCGCTGAGGTCGCGGAAGTATTGCGCACATCGCATTGGTAGAGGATCAGGTCACCGGGACGCGGATTATTGGGGTTCACGCCGATTCTCGCGGTAAGGGGACCAGTCGAAGTCCAGGTGGTCCAGTCTTCTGTAGGAAGGTAGGGAGTCATCACGATGGCCAGACTGGCGTAGCTGGCGAAATCGCCTAGCAGCGCGTCGGTACGAAGCTTGACCTTGAAAGTGAACATCGACGTTTCTGTCGGGTTGATGACTTCGTTGTCCCACTTCAGATACTGCTGGGATCCGTTCATGACCAGCGTAGCGGGTGGGTTTCCCAAATCGAGAGGTGTGGCATTGAGAGGGATGGCGATGGTCAGGGTGAAGGTCTTTGCACTATCCGCGCTGGACCCCACCTCGCAAGTGTATTCCAGGGAATCGCCCGGCCTCGGGTTGATCAGGTTTACACCAATCCGTGCGGCGATGCCGTCAGTCGCTGTGTAGGTGGTGTAAGCGCCCACCGGAGTGTAGGCTGGGAAGATATCCAGTTGGGCACGGGTGGCGAGATCGCTTCCAAGCGGGGCAATGGGGTTCAACTGTACTTGAACACGATAGCTGCCGGTCGCACCGGGAGCCAGCTGGAGGCTGCCCCAACGGATGGAAAGGCCTTCTGGCGCGGTGATGGTTCCGGTCGGAGGATCCGCTTGCGTTAAAGTGGTCAGCGGCGGGAGGGGAATGGTCAAATCGAAGGGAGCCGCAACGCTGGAAGTGTTCAATACTTCACAGGTGTACCAAATCAAATCGCCCGGACGCGGATTGGATGGATCCACGCTGATCCTTGCGGTAAGAGGGCCGGTCGAGGTCCAGGTAGTTAAATCTTGGGTGGGAAAGTATGGGACAGAAGCCACTTGCAACTGCGCGAAGGTGGCGAAGTCGGTGTCGAAGGGGGTATCGATGGGGACTGCAGCCTGGAAGAGATAGGACTGCTTGCTGTTGCCGGGAATGGACAAATTCTGCCAGAGAAGGGCCGGCTGCCCAGTGGGGGTGGTGGTGAGCAGGGCGCCTCCCTGATCGGTCACATCAATGCCCAGGGGGATCGGGACCAACAGACTGAAGGAGATCGGGTCGAGGCCCAGGTTCTCCACCTCCGTCGTGTAGGTGACTGAATCTCCCGGCCGGGGGTTGCTGGGATTGGCTCCCAGGCGGGCAGCGAGAAATCCGCTGGCGGTGAGGGTGGTATAGGTCGAAACAGGCTCGTACTGGGTCACGCCAAAGCGGATGTCAGCGAAAATGGAGAGGTCGGTCCCGGCCAGCATGGTGGAGGGCACGTTTACGCTGAATGAATAATTGCCGGTCTGTGCTCCGGCGACCTGCATCCCTTGCCATTCCAGCACCTGCCGGTTGCCTTGCTGCACCACGATCGGTTTCGGGGTGATCGCCTCCAGGTTGGAGAGGATCACGCCGATCGGCAGAGGGATGCGCAGATCGTAGTCAACAGCTGAAGAACCGCTGTTAACCACCTGAGCGCTGTAGGTAATCGTCCCGCCGGGCTTGGGATTGCTGGGATTCGCCCCCACCCGCGCCGAGAGTGGACCTACCGCCGTGTAGGAGGAGAAAGCCGAAGCAGCGATGTATTCGTCCGGGCTCTTCTGCTGAATTGTGGCGAAGGTGCTGATGCTCACCCCGGTAGGGGCGTTGGCTTGCACCTTGGCGCGGAAGCGGAAATAGGACGTGCTGCCAGGGTAAATCAGTTGACCGGCCCATTGCAGAGCTGCCCCGCCGGAATAGACCTGGACGGCAGGGGGGTTCCCCATGTCCACCAGGTCCAAGTATTGGGGAATGGGGATGGTCAAATCGAAGGGTAGGGTATTGGCCCCCCCGTTGACCACTTCGCAAATATACTCAATGGTTTCCCCCGGGTTCGGCTTGCCGGCAGTCACCCCGATCCGCGCCGAAAGGGAACCGGAAGCGGCGAAGGTGGTATAGTTTTCGGTTGACTCCACTTTGCTGGCTACGCTCAACCAAGCCTTGAAATTCATCTCCTTGCCGAGGGAAGCCGCATCAAACTTCAGCTTGAAAGTGCGGTTGTTGTTCACCGGCACATAGCTGGTTGGTGTGGTCGAGGTCAACGGAATTTCCGGCTGCAGGAGAAGATTCTCCCAAACCAGGCGGTTCTCCCCCTCTTCAACAGTGAACGAGCCGCCGCCCGGGTCGGTAATGCTGACATCAGGCGGGAGGGATACTTTCACTGTACCGATCTTCGGGGCAGGAGGGAGGAAAGGATTGTAGGTGGCTGGGCGGTAATGAATGATCACAGTGAAGCTGGCTTCTTCGTCCGGCTTGGGGGTGCCATTGTTGGAGGCCAGTTGAACGCTGAGGTCTTCCAGCGTCTGAGCCGGCGAGTAGGCTGGTTTATCGGTGCCATAGACCTGGGGCAGGGGCATCAGGCTCTGGTAGTCATCGGCGGTGTTCTTCAAAAGGTAGGTGTAAAGACCGGTCTCGATGTAATACCTTTTCAGTTGCGCCCACTTGGGCATATTATCCCAAGTCACCGGGAGGACACGGGAGGTTACCTGGCTGAAGGAATCAACGTAGGCCTGCGATTTCTCCAGCAAACCTCCGTCCGAAGCCTTCGCTCCACTGCCACCGATCCGCAGGGCGTCGAGGGTAGCCTTGCTGGCATTGATCAATATCATCAAGTTCTGCTGAACTGCCTTGAAGCTAGTCGGGGGAGGAAGAGGCGACACCCCCTCCAGGACGAAGTTCAGGTCGCGATCCAGGCGGGACAGCCGTTGCAGGGCGGTCTGGTGGAAGGGATCGCCGAGGCCGGGGAAGGGAAGCAGGCCGGGGATTTCACTGGCGATCAGCATGGCTCGTTCGCCGTAGATACGAATGGCAGTGAGGTAAAGAGAACCGGCGTAGTCGGAATCAGAAAGGTAATCGTACGCTTGAGGATCCTCTCCAAGGGTCATCGTCTCATATTGCAGTCCTGGATTTTGGTTGATCGAGGTTCCTTCCAGCAGGCGATTCAAGTCGGTGTCCATCCAGGTCTTGAACTTCGACCAGTCGTCGGGATTGACGGTGGGGTCCGGCTTGTTCCAGGTTTCGACTGGCACGGTGACAGGAGCGCTGCTGGGTTCCGGCACGGGTTCGGGAGCATAGTACGGTTCGGGAGCGTAGTAGGGTTCGGGAGCAATGTACGGCTCAGGAGCAGCTTCGGTGGCAAGAGGCGCCTGGGTGGGACGCGAGGCGACCATCGACAGGGTAGACTGCAGGCCAGACGCGGCCTGCTCCAGGGTGGGCTTCAACTGCAGCGCCGCTTTGAAATACCCCTGCGCTTGGGTATAATTCCCAGCCTGCAAAGCTTCATACCCCTTTTTAGTGTACTCGATGGCCGGCACGTCCAAGGTCAGCAGCGATTGTGCCTGCAGGCGCAGGTTCTGGTCATGGGTGACCGCCAACAAGGCTTCTTTGGCACGCGCTGCATCCAGGAAGGAGATGTGCTTTCGACCCAGGCCCAGGTACGCCTCGTCCAGGGCGGCCAGCAGGCGAGTATCGCCAGGGTTCAAGTCGAGGGAGGTTTTGATCTTTTTGATGGCTTCCTCGTACCCGCCGGCTGACATCAGCAGCCGAGCTTCGGAATATTTCCATTCCGCGTTGGTCTTGCGCAGCTTCTCCTGGATCTGCAGGTTGGCAGGATCCTGTTGCTGCAGGCCTTGCAGCTTCAGCACCGCCTCCTCGAACTTTCCATTCAGGAGCAGCTGATCCACCAGCAACAGCTCGTTGTTGGCGATACCGGCCGTCTCGGGCGTGCGCGGCGCACTCGAGGGGTTCGTGACGATGGGGGACTGCTGTGCCGATGTCGGGCCCACGCACGAGGCCAGGAGACACACAGCAAGCAGGATCACCCCGACCTGATAGGTCCGATTCCAGTTTCTTTTTACTGACACAGCACTACCTCCTATTCCGATCACTTTGATCGTAGCTCGTGCAAAGTTTGATGGGCTGAAATATTTTGGTGCATATTGCATTTCTGCCCCAAAATTGCATTATGTCCCAATTGTTCTCGAATAATCGCAGCGTCCATAAGGAAGAGGCGATCTCAACCGGGGGTAGACCGATCTCATGCCGATCCATGGCATGGAAGCCTTGCAAGGTCTCGTCATATACTTCCATGGTCCATCTCCCGCTGGTTATTTCCTTTCGTAATGCCAATTTTCGCCCCTCTTCGCCTGGGTAATTGGGGTCGTAGACGGCGATGCGGTAGCCAGGCAAGCTGCTGACATGTTGCAGCCCAAAGGCGACCACAGCGTGACCGCTCTTTCCCCCGGCTGCATCGGCCAACGCAACGAAGACAGCCTGGCCGGATGACAGTTGAGCCTGCAAACGATTCAGATTATCGAGCGGTGAAAGATAATTGACCGCCCAGTCTTCTGCGTAGGCAAGCTGCGTTTGCAGGATCCACTCCTGCCAAACGCCGGGAAGAGCGCTCCATTCCTGGGCGATTGGCGCAAAGTTGGGGTAGATCGACCAGGCAACAGTGGCGGCCATCCCGGCACATACTCCGTTCGGGCTTTCGGGTAAGCCAAGGTTAGCAAAGGAATAGCCGTTCTCAGCCGCACGGAAGGCCAAGGTCAGGTCTGCGAAGATCCCTACCGCGAGCACGGCCGATCCGCTCAAGGAGGCCTGGAGAATTCCCGGGGAGGAACGTGCAGCCCCAATCATCTCCCAGTTGCTTCCGTTCCATCGCAGCACATCGGCATCTCCGGCTTCGATAGGCGCCGGCAGGAATAGATCAATGGACGAACTGGGTGTGGCGCCTTGAAACTGAATGCGAAAACATGGTCCCAGCAAAAGAACGCCAACTGAGGAGGGCGGTGGAATGATCTCGCCTTGCAGCAAGGCGCCAGGTTCCAGCGAGCCTGGCGGAATCTCCAACCAGCCGCCTTGCCCGAGCGAGACCGCCCCTGCGGCGGAAGGAGGAGCTGTGGATGGAGTAGATGGCGGGTTGGCAACCAACTCCGTTCCCACGTCCAACCAACCGCTCCCTACCCCATATCCCATCGAGCGCATCTCCGGGGTTTCAAGGGTCGATTTCTCGCTTCCCCAATCGGACCCTTCTCCATAGTCCATCCAGCGCATCTCCGGGGTTTCTGCGGCTACCGCGGTGGGAGTCGGTGAAGGAGAGGGGGTTGGACTGGGAAAAGGGGATGAGGTGGGGCTGGGTGAAGGTGACGGGGTTGGTGGAGGCGTAGAGGTCGGAGAGGGTGTCGGGGTTGGTTCGGGAGAAACAGTAGGGCTGGGTGAAGGTGACGGGGTTGGTGGAGGCGTAGAGGTCGGAGAGGGTGTCGGGGTTGGTTCGGGAGAAACAGTGGGGCTGGGTGAAGGAGACGGGGTTGGTGTCGGCGAGGGTCCTTGAGCGATCATCTCCTCCGTTGTCTGCAGCCCGACTTGCGCTTGAGTCAGATCAGGCTTGATCCTCAAGGCTTCTTGGAAAAACCGCAGGGCAGCGGAATAGTCCCCCCGCTGGAAAGCATCGTAACCCAGCTTGGTAGCAGCCACTGCCGGTACATCCACCGCCAGGAGAGAATCCACCAGCGGCTTCAGGTTGGCATCGTGAGTCACCTGGAGCAAAGCAGCCTTGGCACTTTCGGCATCCAATTGCTCCAGGCAGTCCCTTGCCAGTCCAAGGTAGGCGCCATCCAGGGCATTCAGCACCCCGCTGTCGCCCGGCAAGTATCCCACCGCTTCCTTTAGTTTCTCAATCGAAGCGGTCCAGAATCCCTGGGCAAACAAAGACCGTCCCTCGGCATAGCGCCACTCTCCCATCAGGGTTCCCAAGCGCTTCTTCACCTGAGCGTTATCCGGCTCCAATTGCTGTAGTTGCTGCAACATTACCAGAGCATCCTCATAACGGCCGTTGAGAATCATCTGGTCAACCAACAGCAAATCCTCGGGCGTCACTCGACTTTTGCCAGGGGTTGCCGTGGAGGTAGGTCCGCTGGGGCTGGCAGAAGGCACTGTGCATCCTACTGTCCAGACTATCAACAACAAAAGTATGAAAGCTGCTAGAAGACAACGCCGGTTTTTCACGGTGACACCGCCACAAAGGGATTCACTTTTCCTACTTCACTGGCTGGAGGGGTAAGAATGGGAATGGGCAAATAGCGGTCCCGGATGGATTGATCGATGGCCGTGTTGAAGGTCACTGTCTTGGTCCAGCGAGTGATCACGGCAGGATCCGGTTGAAAGGTCAGGTTCGGGCCATAAAGAAACTCGTTGACCGGGTCCAGCGCATGCGGGTCCATGTAAATCAACAGCGACGCGCTGGCTACAACGATTAGCAGAACCAGCAGGAAGACGGTCCCCGGGTTGAACTTGCTCTTCTTGAGACGATGACTGGGCGATGCTTTTTTCGTTTTGAGAGGGCTCATTACGGGGGGGTTCCCTGCTTCAGGTACATCGAACAATCAACCGTTACGGTCACATCTTCACCCCCGGCCATTGAGATCGAATTCACCTGGATAATGCTGGGGAAGTTGAGCAGGCTCTTCAGGAAGGCCAATACACGGAAGTAGTTCCCTTGGGCGGTCAATTGAAAACTTGATATCGTGTCCTCGCCGACTTGCGTGGGCGGTGTGGGATCCGGCAACACATTCAGGGTCAGTCCCTGCTGCTTGTAGAGTTGCTCCACCTGGACCAGAAGCTTCAACTTGTCCAGCGTTGCCGGCAAGACTTTGCTCAAGACGTCCTGGCGCTCTTTGTAAAGAGCGGTCTTGGTCGCAAAAAGGGGACTATAGCGGGATAACTCCTGCAAATTGGCAAGTCGGACCGAATCTGTATCCACCTGGCTGCGCAGTTCCTGATTCTGGTCCCAAATGGGTTGAAAGAAAAAGGAATAGGCGACATAAGCCACCACTACCATCAGGAGCACGAAAAGGATCGGCATCAGCAGTTTGCTGCTCTTCATGGCGTGGCTGTGACCACCTGGCAGGAGATCGTGAAAGGCCAACTGTTCTCGGCCTGACTGATGCTATCCATCTGCACTTGCTGGTAGCTGGACGATGCGGCCAACTGGTTGAAGAAACCAACTGCCATCACCAAGGTGGGGGCTTCGCCCTGCACGGTCATTCGGCCGGTGGCATCGACCGCCACGGAGATAAGATGAACTTGGGTGGGAACCTGACGAGCCAGGTCCACCAGGACCGTGCTCCAGTCTTTCTGTCTGCCAAGCAAACTGGAAATATAGCGTTCCTGCACCAGCGTCTGTTTCTCCATCCGCTCCAGATCAGTTAATTGCTTCTCCAATGGAAGATACGATGTGATCTTGCTATTAATTTGGTCCAGTTGGGCCTGGGTTCCCGTTACCATTCCCTGAAGGGTAAAATCTGCCAAAATCAGGATCAAAACCAGGGCTAATAGAGCAAATATATAACCACGAGTTTGCGGGCCGAGCAGACTCTTCCTGGCTGGTAGTAGGTTGATCTCCAGGCGTGGCATCCGTTATACCAGCAGGGCGGCCTCCATATTCTCGAAGGTGAGAGGGGGAAAGTGCCGTTCCTCTCCGTGCAAGGCCAATCCGGCGGGAAGGTTGATGATCGGCAGCAGCTCCGGAACTTGTGCTCTATCCCCGGCCAGGAACCGGCTAACCGGTGTCCAATAACTGACTTCCACTCCCAAGGCCTCTTTCAAGTAGCCATCCATGCCGCGCAATGAAGCTCCCCCGCCGCTAAGCAGGATTTTCATCTCCTGGTAAATATTGGCGCGGCTCTGGAAGTAGTCCACAGAACGCTCAAGTTCCTGGACCAGCTCTTTTAAGACCGGGCCCATCGATTTGTAGATCAAGTTGAAGGGCTCGAACTGCACTTCATCGGCAACCAAGGTAGCCTTGGTCCGTTTCAGTTTCTCTGCTTCCTCCAAAGGCAATCCCAAGCTCTTGGCGATGGCCTGGGTGAAGGATCCGCCGGCGATCGGGATTGCTCGCACCAGATGCAGGGTGCTGTTGGCGATAAAGAGGATCTGGGTCTGGCTCGCTCCCATCTCAATGATAAAATTGGTGGCGGAACCAGACAAATCGTTACCGGCAGCGAAAAGCAGGCGCAGCATAGCCAGGTAAGGAACTTCAATGGCAACCGGGGTCAGTTTGGCCAGTTTGCAAAGGCGCACCAGCGAATCAATGATGTGACGAGGAGCGGCGGCAGCCAATACCTGGACGTTCTCCTCTTTCTCTTGAAGGAACTGGTACTGAATGAACATTTCCTCCACCGGGAGGGGCAGGAATTTTTCCATCTCCCACTTCACCAGTTCATCAAGTGAAGCGCCGGGAGGGGCTTTGACCCAGACCTGTTTGAGGATTACCTGTTGAGGTGGCAAAGTGAGGACAACGGATCGGCTGGAGAAGTATTTCCCCCAGGATGCAGTCAAGCTGGTGGCAATCACATCCGGCAAGACCACATTCCCGTCAGCATAGCTCTCGCTGGGGGTGGGCAGGAGCATGGCATTGTGCAGGCTAACCTTGGTTCCAGCTGTTTGGAATTGTACTGCCTTCAGATTCGCTGAACCGATATCCAATCCCACGCTGCTACCAGACCCGAGAAATCCCACGCGCGCCTCGACCTTTCCTTAAGGTTGGCTCCCATTATAGCACGGTGGTCCCTCATAAACGGTCCCGCCGCATAAATTCTTCATTTGATCCCGCCCAAGAGCGAGAAGTAAGGCAGGAAGAGAGAAAGCATGATGAAAGCAATGATCCCGCCCATGAACACCAGCATCAACGGTTCCAGCGTAGCGGTGAGGTTGTTCACTACGTAGTCCACTTCCTGGTCGTAGAAGTCGGAGACTTTGTTCAACATCTGCTCCAATTGGCCGGACTCCTCGCCGGCAGTGGTCATCTGCACCACCAGGGAAGGAAAAAGCTTGCTTTGCCCCATCTGGACGGCAATTCGATCCCCTCCCTGCACCCCGTGGCGAATGCGCAGGATCTCGTCCTCGTAGACAGCGTTGTCTACGGCCCGGGCAGTGATCTCCAGCGCTTGCAGCAGGGGGACGCCAGCCTTGATCAGCGTGCTTAGGGTGCGGGTGAAACGAGAGAGCGCGCTCTTCTGGTTGAGTGGACCGAGAACCGGTAGTTTGAGGGTAAACCGGTTAAACTCGATGCGTCCCCTGGGTGACTTCAAATAGCGGGAAAAGAGATAGAAGGCCCCTCCGAAAACAAGCAAGAGAGCCCACCAATATCCCAACAGCAAGCTGGAGAAGCCCATCAGGATCCGCGTCGGCAACGGAAGGTCGATGTTCATCGTGTTCAGCATTCCGGCGAAAGTCGGCACTACTGTGGTTACCAAGAGAATGATCACCCCCAAAGAGAGAACTAAAAGGATTCCCGGGTACATCAAAGCGTTCTTGATCTTCCCGCGCAAGGCCAGGTCTTTCTCGCCGAAGTCAGCCAAGCGCTCCAGGGTCTCTTCCAGGTTTCCTCCCAACTCTCCGGCGGCGATCATCTGGGTATAGAGGTTGGAGAAGACATTGGGGTAGCGGACCATGCTGGCCGAGAGGCTGAGGCCGGATTCGATGTCTTTGCGGATGTTTTGGATGACCTGTTTGAAATATTTATTGGTCGCCTGGTCATCCAGAACGCTGAGACATCGCGTGGCGGAGATGCCGGACCGCAGCATAGTGCCGAATTGTCGGGTAAAAAGAGCCAAGTCCTTGATCCCAACCTTGTCCGCGGTCAGTTTCATGGAAAAGAAGCTGCCGCTCTTCTTGGGAACCAAGGTGAGGATGGTCAGACCCTGCAAGCGCAGGCGGGCAGCGGCCGAACGGGAATCGCTCGCCTCAATGAAACCCTTGGCCAGGGCTCCCCTGCCATCTCTTGCCTGGTACTCAAACTGGGACATTATCGCGCTCCCTGCTGCAGAACAGCCTGCGGCAGCATGTCACTTAACCTCAGCATTGCCCAAAAGCGAGCTCAGCGTAAACTGACACGCGGTTTCTGGAACAAGTCAGGGCGGGCAAAACGGTTGAAATCATCCAAGTCAAAGACGTGCAGAACGGCCTCTTCGTAGGTTATGACACCGCGTTTGTAGAGATCTTTCAAGGAAGAATCCATGGTCTGCATCCCCAGCTCGCCGCCCATCTGGATAGCGGTGGGGATCTGGTGGGTCTTGGCGTCGCGGATCATGTTGCGGACCGCCGGCGTGGTGATCAGCAGCTCGGCCGCGACCACTCTGCTCAAGCCGTCAGCGGTGGGCATCAAGCGTTGCGAGAGGATTCCTTCCAGGCTGGCTGACATTTGAAGACGGATCTGCGATTGTTGATGGGGAGGGAAGGCGTCGATGACGCGATCCACGGACTGGGCGGCAGAGTTGGTGTGCAGGGTGGCGAAAACCAAGTGGCCGGTTTCGGAGGCGGTCAAGGCGATGGCCATCGTTTCCAGGTCCCGCATCTCCCCCACCAGGATCACATCGGGGTCTTCCCGCAAAGCGGAGCGCAGGGCATCAGCGAAAGAGAAAGTATCCGAGCCCACTTCGCGTTGGTTGACAATGGCTTTGTTGTGGCGGTGGAGGTATTCGATAGGATCCTCGATAGTGAGGATATGGCAGGGGCGGGTCTCGTTGATCACCGCAATCATGGCCGCCAGGGTGGTGGACTTGCCGGAACCGGTGGGGCCGGTCACCAACACCAGCCCCTTCTCTTTCTTCAAGAGTCTGGCCACGGCAGTGGGCAAGCCCAGGTCAGTCAACTTGGGCACCTGAAAGGGGATCCGGCGGACAGCTGCCCCGATCGCTCCTCTTTGCTTGAAGATGTTGATGCGGAAGCGAGACAACCCAGGGATGCCTACCGAGAAATCCAACTCCCACTTCGCTTCGAACTTGGCTCGTTGTTCGTCGGTGAGGCTGCTTAAAACTAACCGGGCTACTTCGTCTCGGCTCAAGATGGGCATCTCTTGCTGTATCAGCAAGCCATTGACGCGCAGCACCGGGGGTACGCCAACCGTCAGGTGAAGGTCGGAGGCATTCTTCTCCGCGGACAGGCGAAGCAGATCGATGAGTTCCATCAGACTTGCGCCGTGGCCACGACGCGCAGCACTTCTTCCATGGTCGTGATCCCCTCCAATACTTTGAACCAGCCGTCTTCCAACAAGGTCTGCATTCCGACCTTCTTCGCCTGTTCCTTCAACTGCGAGGAAGAAGCCCGCTGCAGGATCAGCTCTTTGAGACCTTCTTCCACATACATCACTTCCTGCAAAGCGGTGCGTCCAGTATACCCCTTCCCTTGGCAATGCTCGCAGCCGGTTCCACGGTACAATTTGATCTCGATCCCGTCGGGAACCTCCAGGCCGAGGGTGCGCAGCGACTTCAGCGAATCGGGATGAGGAGTGTATTCCAGCTTGCAATAAGGGCAGATCTTGCGCACCAGGCGCTGTGCGGTGACACCGATCAGGGAGGAGGAGATCAGGAAGGGCTCGATGCCCATGTCGATCAGTCGCGTCACTGCTGAGGCGGCGTCGTTGGTGTGCAGGGTGGAGAGCACCAGGTGGCCGGTGAGAGCAGCGTTGATGGCGATCTCTGCCGTTTGAGAGTCGCGGATCTCGCCGACCATGATAATATCCGGATCCTGACGAAGGAAAGAACGCAGGGAGTTGGCGAAAGTAAGGCCGGCCTTGATGTTGACCATCACCTGGTTGACTCCGGTCATCTGGTACTCCACCGGGTCTTCCACCGTGATCAGGTTCTTATCCGGCGAGTTCAACTGGCGCAGGATGGCGTAGAGGGTGGTGGTCTTACCGGAACCAGTGGGACCTGTGATAAGGATCATCCCGTAGGGTTGGTGGATCACCCGCTCGAAGATCGACTGCGCCTCCGGGAAGAAACCCAGCGCTTGCAGGCTGAGCATCGTACTGCTTTTATCCAGGATGCGCATGACCACCTTCTCGCCGAAGATGGTAGGCAAGGTAGAGACGCGCAGGTCGATTTCCCGGCCATCGATGCTGAGGGGAATGCGACCGTCCTGCGGCAGGCGGCGCTCGGCGATGTCCATTTGAGCCATGATCTTGATGCGGCTGATGATCGCCGGTTGGATATGGCGCGGGACGAAACGGACATTATGCAAGAGGCCGTCCAAGCGGTAGCGCACGGCCAGATCCCCCTTGCGCGGTTCAATGTGGATGTCCGTGGCCTTTTCGCGGACCGCCTGGGTGATCACCATATTGACCAGGCGAATAATCGGGGCTTGGTCCGCGGCTGCCGCCAGGTTGTCGCTGGAGAGTTCCTCATCCTTCTGCTCGGTAGTTACTTGGGTGTCTGCGAATTGGTCGAGCGCATCCTTGACCGTGCGATCGACGCCAAAAAGCTTGTCCAGGCTGGCTGAAATGCCGGTCTCGGTAGCCACTCGCGGCTCGATCAAGTAGCCGGTGACCAGACGGATGTGGTCCAAGGAAAAAACGTCCAAGGGGTCAGCCATGGCTAGCACCAATCTGTTCCCGTCTCGCTCCAGCGGAATCACCTTGTAGCGCCGGCACAGATCTTCCGGTACCATTCGGGCGACTTCCAGGTTGAGGTTTGCATTCAACAAATCCACATAGGAGATGTTCCACTGAGCCGAGACAGCCTGGGCCAATTGATCCTCACTGATGATCCCCATGTTAATCAGAATTTTCCCCAGCAGTTCCTTCTCGGCAGGCCGGTTGGTACGGGTCGCTGCGGCCACTTCGATCGCTTTCTGCAACTGCTCGGGGGTGGCAAAACCCATCTCAACAAGGATTTCGCCTATTTTCTTGCGTGGCATCTAGTCGTCCTTTCCCAACAATCCCTCAATCCGCAGTTTCATCTCGCTGGGGCTCTGGGCTGCTGCGATAACCTCACTCTGGCTGATTAAACCTTGCGCATAGAGTTGATACATGGATTGATCGAAGGTGCGCATCCCATCAAAGGATCCCTTCTGCAAGGCGCCTTTGATCGAAGGCAGTTGTCCGTTGCGGATCAGATCTCGAACATAGGGGGTGTTCACCAACACTTCGCAGGCCAGCACCATCTCTTCTCCATCGCTTCGGGGAAGAAGAACCTGGGAAACCACCACCCTTAGGTTGAGGGAAATCTCCAAATAGGCCTGGTTCTGGTGATTGCTGGAGAAGAAGGAAACGATCCGCTCCAAAGCCTGGGTTACGTTGTTGGAGTGCAGTGTGGCCAGGACCAGATGGCCAGTCTCGGCGAAGTGCAGGGCGGAGGAGACAGTCTCCTCGTCGCGCAATTCGCCGATAACGATGACATCCGGAGCTTGGCGCAGGGCATCCTTCAGCCCGTCTGTCCAACTGCCGACGTCCATCCCCAATTCGCGTTGGCTGACCAGCGAGAGATCGTCTTCATAAAGATACTCGATGGGATCCTCCAAGGTGACGATGTGACCGGGGCGGGAGTGGTTGCGGTGATCAACCATGGCAGCCAGGGAGGTGGACTTTCCCATCCCCGTGGCTCCGGTGATCAACACCAAGCCGCGACGCTCCAACGCCACTTCTTTCAGAAAGACGGGAAGTCGAAGGGATTCAAAGGAGGGGATTTTGGACTTGACCTGGCGCATGACACAAGCCGTCGTTTCTCGCTGCTGGTAAACATTGACGCGGAAACGCCCCAACTCCGGTTTCCAGTAGGCCAGGTTCACTTGCCGATCCTTCTTAAAAAGTTCCAGGTGGTCATTGTCCATCATCCCCATGGCGATGGCCTCGGTCTCGCGAGGGGTCAGAGGCTGGTCGGTGAGTGCATAAAATTGTCCATAGACGCGAAGAATGGGGGGCGAGTAGGCCTTGATGTAAAGATCAGAGGCGTTTCGCTCCTTGGCGACGGCTAGCCATTCGTCCAGATACACAGTCATTAACCTCTCCCCCATTCTACTCCCCTGGAAGCGGAGTGGCGCAACTCTTTATGGGATATCTTTCCATGTTGACCGGAGGTCTGCTCTGTCCCCATGAAGGACGGGTCTATGAGCAAGCGTCTGCATAGCCCCCGGCAGCTCGATAGCCCCCGGCAGGGTGTTATTAGAAAAGATGATCGCCTAACTGCATCTTCTCCCGCACCTCAGCCATCGTTTGGCCGGCAATCTTTCGGGCTTTGTCGCAACCATAGCTTAGTAGTTCGGCCAAACGCTGTTCTTCCCTCAACAGCTCTTGGCGCCGAGCCCGGATGGGTTCCAGGAAAATGTTCAAGAGAACCCCCAGGTTGCGCTTGTCTTCTACGCACCCCAACTGGCCTGCACGACAGGCTACAGCAATTTCCTCCGCTCCTTTGAGGTTGAAGGCGCGGTGAAAAGCATGTACCGTGCAGATCTCGGGATGGCCGGGGTCACTCTTGCGGATCTTGGTCGGATCGGTAACCATCGAGCGGACTCGCTCCGTCACTTCTTCGCTGGAGTGCTGCAGGGCGATGTCGTTGCCCAGACTCTTGCTCATCTTCTTTTGGCCATCCAGGCCGGGGAGCCTGGAGACTTGGGAAAGCAGGGCTTCCGGCTCGGGAAAAGTGGGACCATAAAGGTAGTTGAAACGGCGGGCGATCTCCCGCGTCAACTCCAGGTGGGAGAGCTGGTCGTCCCCTACCGGAACCAGATCGGCCTTGTAGACCAGGATATCAGCGGCTTGCAAAACTGGATAACCAAGAAGGCCGAGTGAAGCCAGGCTTTCCTCCAAGTGGAGATCGTCCAACTTGTCCTTGAGCGTGGGGATTCGTTGAGCCCGGGCGATGGTAACCAGCATCTGAAAGAGCAGGTAGAGCTCGGAATGCTCCGGAACCATGGACTGCACGAAAAGAGTGCTTTTCTGCGGGTCCAGGCCCACCGCCAAGTAGTCGACGAAGATGCTGCGACTGGCCTCGCGCACCTCCTTCGGCCTCTCGTAAAGGGTGGTGTAGGCATGATAGTCAGCGATAATAAAGTAGCAGTCGTATTCCTCCTGCAACTTCAGCCGGTTGATAATTGATCCGACGTAGTGACCAAGGTGCAGGCTGCCCGAGGCGCGGTCGCCGGTGAGGATGCGTTTCTTGCTCATGGGCCTTCCTTCTTGAGACATTATGGGGACAGATTTCAAATCTGTTCTCCCTGAAGTGTAGAAACGGCTCTCACCCTTGTCAAACCAGCCCCAAGCCGGGATAATGCGGCGAGTAAGCGAGGATGGGAAAGATCATGGATAGGAGAAGGACAATGCGGAAAGGGTCAGAACATCCTGCCAGGTGCTATCGAGCTGCCGGGGACTTAGTTGTCGCTGTCTGTCGCTGCAAGAGATGAAGACCTTTATCATCGTCAATCCCACTGCCGGAAGAGGCAAGGGACTGAAGCTGGTTCCCTCGATCGAAGCCCGGCTAAAGAGCCTGGGATTGGACTATGTTCTCCATATCTCAGAATCGCCAGCCGCACCGGCTGAATTAACCCGCCAAGCCATCGCCGGTGGATTCCAGTTGATCGTCGCCGGTGGCGGCGATGGCACTTGCCAGGCTGTCGCCACTGCCATCCTGGGTGTGGACAGCTCGCCTGTGGCCAAACCCAAGGATGGGGACAGATGTGAAATCAGTCCCCCCGTTGCAGCGGGTCAAAGGGTAAGCTCAGCCGGGACTCTTCCTTTATTTGGTATTTTACCGATGGGTCGTGGCAACGACTTGGCTCATGGCCTGGGAGTCCCCGCCGATCCCCTCGATGCCTGCCAGGTCTTCCGATCGGGGCGCCCGACTGACTTGGACATGGGTGTGGCTTCCAACGGCAAGATGTTCTTAAATGTGGCAGGGGCTGGATTCGACGCGGAGGTCAACCGTTATGCCAACCGCATCCGCTGGTTTAAGGGAAATCTCGTGTATTTGCTGGCTATCTTCGTCAAGCTGGCTACCTTCCGCGCAGCACAATTTACCCTCCACCATGATGGGGGAACCTGGCGCGGGAAAGCCATGATGGTGGCGGTGGGGAACTCCCGCTACTACGGCGGCGGTCTCTTCGTTGCCCCCCAAGCGCTTCCCGACGATGGTCTCTTCGACATCGTGATCATCGGTGATCTGAGCCGAATGGAGTTCATCCGGGCCTTTCCCACCGTCTACAAAGGGACTCATATTCATCACCCCAAAGTTCAAACCTTCCGCACCCGTAGTATCACCATCGATTGTGACGCGCCGTACTGCTCGTATGCCGACGGGGACTTCCTCAGTGAACTGCCGGTCAGCCTGGAACTGTTCCCACGGGCCATTAAGGTGCTCGTTCCTTCCTAAATCTTCATGATGATGAGGGGGGACAGATTTCAGTCTGTCCCCCTTATTTTGAGTGTCCCCCCCATTTCTGAAGTGTCTCCTCCTCTGCTGGCATCTCTCCCCTATCCTTGCTGCATGCTCTTCCCAGACCTGTGGTCAGGATTCATGGGAGTCAACACGAAGATGCCGAGAAAAACCTGTCCTTGAGAATCGTTGTCCAATCATCTGTCAAATCCTTGCGTGGCCTTGCTCTGCTGCCTGATAATGAAGGGAAGGCATCAGGAATACGGTGAAAGGGGCATCGCATGAAAACGCTGGTCATTGTCAACCCCACGGCCAACCGAGGCCGTGTGCTGCAAGTTCTTCCGCAAGTGGAGGGGAAGCTGAAAGAATTGGGGATTGATTTTACCCTGCGCATCTCGCCCTCGCCGGATGCCCCCCCCAAGATGGCGAGAGAAGGGATTGCGGAAGGATTCCAGCGCATCGTGGCGGCAGGCGGGGACGGTACCAGTCATGCGTTGGGCGGCGCCATGGCCGGGACCGGGATCACCCTCGGTTTCCTTCCACTGGGGCGCGGCAACGATTTCTCCACCGCCCTGGCGATCCCTCGTGACCCGCTGGCAGCTTGCGAAGTGCTGCGTTCGGGCCAATCGGTCCAGATCGATGCCGGACGCAGCGGGACTGGTCAGCTCTTCGTCAATATGGCCGGGGCCGGCTTCGACTCCGAGGTCAATCGCTACGGCAACCAGGTGCGCTGGATTCAAGGTGGAATCGTCTACTACTATGCCGCCATCGTCCAGATCTTCCGCTTCAAGGCAGCAAACTTCACCTTGCTTCACGACAATGGCGCCTGGAAGGGGAAAGCGTTGATGATCGGCATTGGCAATTCCCCCCAATATGGCGGTGGGATGCGCTTAACTCCTCATGCCAAAGTGAACGACGGGCTCTTCGACATCGTGGTCGTCGGCGACCTGGGCAAAGGTGATTTCCTGCGCACCTTGCCGAAGGTTTTCAGCGGCAGCCACCTCTCCAACCCGAAAGTCTTTGAATTCAAAACTCGCCGCATCGAGATCTCCTGTGATGCACCCTATTGTTCCTACGCCGACGGCGATTTCTTCTCCGACTTGCCGATGACCTTGGAGATCGTCCCACTTGCTCTGCGCGTCTGGGTACCGGAAAAGAAGCCGCCCTGCTTGCTATAACAGAACACCCTGCCGCAGGCTGGAACTATTGCTGATTTTTGATTGCTGATTTTTGATTGGAAAATCTACAAATCCAAAATCCAAAATCATCAATCCATAATGGCTGTCTCCCACACGAAGGAGGAAACATGGAAGGGAAAGGTAGGATCTTTACCGAGGTTGATCCCGATCTCTTACGCGAGTGCTTCCGTTCTAAATCAAAAAAGCTGACCAACAAAGTAACCTCCGTCGAGGAGGCCGTGCGGGTCCACCTTCATGACGGCGATTACCTGGCGGTTGGGGGATTTGGCGGGGTTCGCATTCCCACCGCTTTATTGCATGAGATCGTCCGGCAGGGGAAAAAAGGTCTCGGTTTCGCCGGTCATACCGCCACCCACGACTGTGAGATCCTGGCGGCTGGCAGGTGCTTCGACCGCTGCGACGCTGCTTATGTCATCGGTTTGGAAGCACGGGGCATTCCCAAGATGACGCGAAAGTATTTTGAGAGCGGGGCGGTGGAATGCACGGAATGGACCAACGCGGCGCTTTCCTGGCGATTGCGGGCGGCGGCCATGGGGGTCTCTTTCATCCCGGCCCGCAGTATGCTGGGGACTGATACCGAGCTGCACAGCGCTGCCAAAGAGATCGCCTGTCCCTTCACCGGAAAGAAGTACCTGGCTTTGCCCGCTCTCTTCCCGGATGTGGCCATCATCCATGTGCATGAGGCGGATATCAACGGGAACTGCCACATCCGCGGCATTCTGGTTTCTGACCAGGATCTGGCTCGCGCCTCGAAAAGGGTAATCATCAGCGCCGAACGGTTGGTTCCCATCGACTTCTTTCGCGATGACCAGGAGAAAACCACCATCCCCTACTATCTGGTGGATGCTGTGGTGGAAGTTCCTTTTGGAAGCTACCCAGGCAACATGCCCTACGAATACTACTCCGACGAAGAGCATTTACAGGAATGGTTGACTGCCGAGGAGAGTCCCGAGGCTTATCAGGCTTTCCTTGACAAGTATCTCTTCGGGATCCGGGACTTTGACGCTTATTTGGAGCTATGCGGCGGAGCACATAGGATAAGCCAACTGCGAGACTTGGAGTATCTGCGCAAAACGGCAGGAGAGGGGGCAGACTAAGATGAACGCCAACAATGCGTTCGTTACCCGGGAGGTGGAATACAACGGCATGGAGTTGCTGGTCTGCATAGCCTCCCGCTATTTGGAGGACGGCGCCTCGGTCTCGGTGGGCACGGGTGTTCCAGTCGCTGCGGCGATGTTGGCTCAGAAGCTCTATGCACCGAATCTATTGGTGATTTTCGAAGCGGGGGGGATTGCGCCTTTGCTTCCTACCATGCCCATCTCGGTAGGGGATTCACGCACGATCCACAGAGCCATCCAAGCCACTTCGATGACTGAGGTGATGGATACCCTGGCTCGTGGTTTGGTAGATTATTGCTTCCTCGGGGGGGCCCAGATCGACCTCTATGGCAACTTGAACTCTACCCAGGTCGGTACAGACTACCGTAAGCCCAAAGTGCGTTTCCCCGGTTCCGGCGGCGCCAACGACTTCGGCTCACTGGCCTGGCGGACGATGGTTATCACCCCGCAAAGCGCTCGCCGTTTCGTCCCCAAGGTCGATTTCATCACCACTCCTGGTTACCTCGATGGTCCTGGCTCGCGCGAAAGGGCAGGTTTGCCGCCCGGCACCGGACCTTACAAAGTGATTACCAATTTGGCTGTCCTGGGATACCATCCGGAGAGTAAACGGATGATAGTGGAATCGATCCACCCCGGGGTGACCCTCGAGGAAGTTCGAGCCAACTCCGGTTTCGAGCTGCTGGTAAAAGAGCCTCTGGGAACTACCAACCCCCCCAGCGAGGACGAATTGCGGGTGTTGCGGGAAGAGGTGGATCCATTGAAACTGGTGATCGGGCGGGAGGCGAAGTAGCAAAGCGCATCGGCTCTGGCATTGCTGCAGGAGAAGGCTGAAAGAGGGAACAGAGAATGATGGAGACGGATGAGTTGACTTCGATCAAGTTTTGGGGACATGCCTTTGTCTCTCTAACGCAAGGCGGACAAACCCTGGCCATTGACCCATACCATCCAGCCGGGGAGATACCCGCCTCCTTGAAACCTACCCTGGTGCTGGTTACCCACGGTCATGGAGATCATCTGGGACAAGCCGTCCCCCTGGCCAAGAGAGCGGATTGCGAGATTCTGGCCATCACCGATCTGGCTCACTATTTGCATGGCGAAGGAGCTGCGGTGCGGACAGCTCACTTTGGAGGAAAGGTGACCTTTCCCTTCGGCTGGGTGAAAATCGTCCCCGCCATCCATAGCTCCACCGGTCCCCAAGGGCAGTACCTGGGAGAGCCAGCCGGCTTTCTGATCCAACTTTTCGGACGCCTATTCTATCACGCCGGAGACACTGCCCTTTTCAGTGATATGGCTCTGCTCAAAAATGAAGGTCCGCTTTTTTGCGCCTTTCTGCCGATCGGGGGTCTTTATACAATGGACCCCCAAGACGCCCTGGAAGCCGTTCACTTTCTGTCACCGGCTTGGGTGGCGCCGATCCACTACAATACCTTCCCCCGGATTGCTCAAGACGGTCTGGCCTTCTCCCGTCGCGTGGAGGAGGAGACGGCCAGTCATGCCTTGCTAATGACCCCTGGCGAGGAGCGAATGCTCTAAGGATAGACAGGGCGGGTTTGAAACCCGCCCCTACACAGCCCCAGGCACGGTGTCTATCGGAAGATGCCCAGGAAGCTTCCCGCCCAGATCCCTTTCAGGAAACCCTCAGGGTAGACGGGTAAACCGGTAAGCAAGGGGTAGAAAGCCAGGAAAGCCAGGACCGCTAGAACCAGGACAACCCAACTGATCACACGAGCTGCAGGCCGTCGCCACCCTTTTTGAACCAAGATGGCCAAGGCCAGTGCATAGAAGGGTATCCCCGGCAACATGTAAAAGATGAAGCCTCCCTTGCTGGAAATAATCCAAGGTAAGTAGTTGACCAGAAAGCCGAAGAGGACAAAGCCAGGCAGGAAGGCACTCCGCCGGCGAGCCCACCAAGGCAGGCTGGCCAGCAAAGCCAGCAGGGCAATCCCCCCGCCGTACCAGACAATCGGGTTGCCAATGGCCAGGATCCCTTCCGTCAGACCCGCCGGGTTGGTCAAGTAGGCATACCAGACCCCCTTGGTCATCAAGGGCCAACTCCACCAGGGAGAAGCGTAGGGATGGTCGATGGCTGCGCGGGTATGCCAAGCCCAAGCGTCGGTGTGCAACTTGACCAAATCAGCCAAGTCGTTCCCGAAACTGAAATAGTAGCTGTAGCACAGAAGGTAGAGTCCGCCCACGACGACGAGGAAGGCAAGAAAGACCAATAGTCCATTGGCCAGGAGGCTGAGTCCGGCTCGCCGGCTCAAGCGGAAAGGAGGGAAGACCAGGAAGAATACTCCCAACGCCACAACCAGGTAAGCAGCTGACCATTTGGAAGCCAAGGCAAACCCCAAGGCAATCAGGGTGAAAAGAAAATCCAAACGCCAGCGAGTGCGGTAGAAACGCGCCGCGAAGAACAGAGCCAAGAGTGAGAAGAATGCCACGTAGAGATCCAGCATGGCCATCCGGCCCTGGATGAAAGCCATGAAATCGGTAGCATAAAAAACACCGGCGAAGAGCGCAGCGCCCCAGCCCAAACCTAGAGCTCGAGCCAGGAGAAAGACCAGGATCACTGCCAGGCATCCTAGCAAGTAAGAAAAGAATCGCCATCCCAGCGCGTTGTCGCCGAAGATGACGATCCCTAAAGCGATGCACATTTTCCCCAGGGGGGGGTGCTCCCAGTTGGTATCCGGTTGTCCGGCCACATAGGCGCGCGCCGCCTTGACGTAATGGACCTCGTCAAAAACAGTCCCCGCCGGCTGATCGAGAAAAAGCCCCCGCGAGATGAGGGCAAAAAGAATCAGCAGGATCAGCAGGATAACCTGCTTTCGGAGTGTCATCGAGGCGGGGGATGATCGCAGGGCAAGACGCTGGTTAGAGGCCGTATTGGGAGATTAGCTGTTCGCGGTTCTTTCCCAGGATTTCGTACTTGGCGCCTACTTTGTAAAAAGCCTCGACCGCTCGGTCGATGTGCTCTTTCTCGTGAGCTGCGCTCAATTGCACCCGGATGCGAGCCTGGCCTTTAGCCACCACCGGGAAGTAGAAGCCAATCACGTAGATTCCCTCGTCATATAGGCCACGAGCCACATTCTGGGAAAGCTTGGCGTTGTAGAGCATGATCGGTACGATTGGGTGAACCCCCGGGCGAATTTCAAAACCAACCTTGGTCATCTGCTGGCGGAAGTACTGGGTGTTCCATTCCAGTTTGTCGCGCAAGGCTGTGCTCTCGCTGAGCAGGTCGAGAACGCAGAGGGCAGCAGAGACCACGACCGGCGGCAACGTATTGGAAAAAAGGTACGGACGGGATCGTTGTCGAAGGATCTCCACGATCTCCTTGCGACCCGAGGTAAAGCCTCCTGAAGCGCCGCCCAAGGCTTTTCCGAGAGTCGAGGTGATGATATCCACTCTCCCGGATACACCGCAATGCTCAGAAGAGCCTCGACCGTTTTTTCCCACGAAACCGGTGGCATGGGAATCGTCCACCATCACCAAAGCATGATGGCGGTCGGCCAGGTCACAGATCTCCCCCAGTTTGGCGATGTCTCCGTCCATCGAGAAAGCGCCATCGGTGACAATCATTCGAAATCGCGCCGACTGGGCTTCCTCCAATTTAGCGGCCAAATCGTTCATCTCGCCATGGGCATAGATGGAACGTTGGGCTTTACAGAGGCGAATTCCGTCAATAATCGAGGCATGATTGAGCTGATCCGTGATGACGGCATCCTCTTCCTTCAAAAGGACCTCAAAGAGCCCACCGTTGGCATCGAAGCAAGAAGAATAAAGAATAGTGTCTTCGGTCCCCAGAAAATGGCTGATCTTGGCTTCAAGCTCTTTATGGATGTCCTGGGTGCCGCAGATAAAGCGCACCGAAGACATCCCGTAGCCCCGCTTCTCGAGACCAACTCGCGCAGCTTCCAGCAACCTGGGGTGGCTGGAAAGCCCCAGGTAGTTGTTGGCACAGAAGTTTAAGACCTCCCGCGCTGGAGCGCCGGCTGGGTAAGAAACCTCGATGGGGGCTCCCTGGGGGGAGTTAATCAGGCGTTCCTCTTTATACAAGCCTTGTTCACGGATCGATCGGAGTTCCTGTTGAAGATAGGATTGCAGCTTGCCGTACATCGTGGATATCCTCCTTGGTTCCTAGAGGCCCCGACGGGCCTTGGCAGCGGCTAACTCAGCCGCATGCGGGAAAAGCACGACCTTGGCTGAAGTGCGCGGACGATTGGTCATCGCCTCGAAACCAGCGGCGAATTCCTCCAAGGGAAGCAGGTGAGTGATCACCGGGCTTATATCCAGGCGTCCCGAGCTGAGGAAGTTGCGCACCCGGTACCAGGTGTCAAACATGCGCCGTCCGCTGATCCCATCAATCTGAGCTCCTTTGAAAACGATCCCATTGTTATAATCGATGCGAACAGGGGATTCCGAGGTCACGCCAAAAGCGGAGAAGCGGCCACCTTTGCGTAACATCCCAAATCCCTCATCCAAAGCTTGCTGGGAACCGGCCATTTCCAGCACAAGATCCACCCCTGAGCCACCGGTGTGTTCTTTGATGAAAGCAACTCTGTCGGTGGCTGCATCATTGGCGTAGAGCAGGTGGTCCGCACCCATCTTGCGCCCGATCTCCATGTTGAAGGGATATTTTCCTACCAGGAAGATCTTTGTCACACCGCAGACACGAGCCACGCCTACCGCCAGAAGCGCAATCGGTCCGTCGCCAATAATCGCCATGGTCTTTCCGGCTACGTCTCCCGACTCTCCAAGTACAGTGTAAGTGGCGTTTCCAAGCGGCTCTTGCACGCAGGCAAATTCCGCTGGAATGGCGGGATCGTTGAGCCAGCAAACACTCTCCGGTACGGCGAAGTATTCGGCGAAGGCGCCATCGCAATCCACACCCAGAATCTTCATGTGGTCGCCGATGTGCAATTGGCCAAGGAGAGCGTTCAAGTCTCCGGGATTGTAGATGTGTGTTTCCGCGGAAATATAGTCGCCAACTTTGATACGGCGGACAGCAGAGCCCACTTCGACTACCTCCCCGGCCACTTCATGCCCCATCGTCTGGGGCAGTCTTTTCTCCCCGATTCTCCCTTGCGCCCAGGGATCCCATTTGTAGATATGGACATCGGTACCACAGATGGATGTAGCCAGAACGCGGATCAAAACCTGATCGGAGGCGACAGTAGGATCCTTCACTTCTAGGAATTCTGCGCCTGGTAGCGGCCCTGTTTTTACGACTGCTTTCATAGCTCCTCCTCGAACCAGTGTGCCCCCATTCTAACGCAAACCAGCCGGAGAGAAAGGCAACTCAGTTGGGAATCTGTGGCAAGAGCCAGGAGGGGGTCTCGGTGATGGGCGGTTTGGTTGGTGGCGGCGTTGGCGTGGGGGAAGGGGTTGGCGTGGGGATCGGCGTAGGTGTGGGGGAAGGGGTTGGCGCAGGAGCCGTGGGGGTTTGGGTGGGTTTCGGTGTGGGGAAGATAGAGGGGGAAGAAGTGGGGAGTGGAGACGGTGTGGGGGTAGGATACGAGCTGGGGGTGGGAGAAGGCGACGGGGATGGTGTCGGGGATGGTGTCGGGAGAAGCCAAGAGGGGGTCTGGGTGGGGATCCAGGAAGGAGTCGCAGTAATGTTCACAGTTGGAGTGGAAGGAGTCGCGGTTACCATATTTTCTGTTCCTATCAGGTAGACTTCCCCGTCCTTACGGATCACCCCGGGAGGCATCGGCCAGTCCTCACTGGGTTGAATGGTGGCGATTTTGACCATAAAATCATGCCAGATGGTGGCTGGAATCCAGGCGCCGATATTCTTCATCTTGAAGGGCACATAGTCGTAGTCGTTCCCGTTGCGGGCAACCGCCACAATGTTGGGCGTATACCCGCAAAACCAGGCATCCTTGAACTCATCGGTGGTGCCTGTCTTGGCTGCCGCGATCAGGCCGTCCACGACGGCATAGCCGGTATTCTGGTAGACCCCTTTGAAAAGATCGGTCATGACATAGGAAGTGGCCGGGCTGAGAACCTGGGTCAGAAGCGGCGGGTTGTCTTCCAGTACGGTCCCCTCGCGATCGGTGATTTTGCGGATCGGGTTGGCTTGAACTGAGCTGCCCATGTTAGCCAGGACCGCATAAGCTTGCGCCATCTCCAGAGGAGTTACTTCCACCCCGCCGATGGCGATGGAAGGATACGGCGGAAGCTCCGCGGTGATCCCCATCTTATGGGCATATGCAATCACATTGTCCAGGCCAACCTGAAGGGCAACTTTGATGGCGATCACGTTGGAGGATTTTTTAACAGCCTCCCGTACCGTCATCTCTCCAGCATAGCTGGCAGATCCTCCCTCCGCTACTCCGGTATATTCATTCGGCTTCCAGCCGTTGAGGTCGATCTCCTCCGAGACTAGGCGAGTCGCTGGGTTGATAATCTTTTTATCGATTGCAGCGGTGTAATCGAAAATCTTGAAGGCGGAGCCCGGCTGACGCGCCCGCAACACCCGATTCACTTCCGTTTCATTCCAATCTCGACCGCCGGTCATGGCCAGCACGTCTCCCGTCTTTGGATCGAGGGCTACCAGCGCTCCTTGGGGTTGGGAGACGCCTTCGTCATCTTTGATGGTGGGATCCAGCTCTCCCTGGTCTTCCGTCCAATAACGGTACGCTTCCGTGATGGCTTCGTTGGCCCAGCGCTGCATCTGCAGATCGAGGCTGGTCTGGATGGTGAGGCCTCCCTTGAGGAGGACCTCGGAAGGATACTTTTCTTCAAGAATTCCCCTCACCCACGTGACAAAATAGGGAGCATCCGACTCCAGGCGAATGGCTGATTCTGAGAAGATCAATTCCGTCGCGACAGCTTGATCGTATTCCCCTTCATTGATCATGCGATAGGTCTTCATCCGGTTCAAAACTAGCTCCTGGCGTTCCTTGGCGGCATCTCGATTGTCCGGCGAACCGAGGACGGAAGGGACATTGATGACGCCGGCCAGCCAAGCCGCTTCAGCAAGATTAAGCTCCGAGGCGTGTTTACCGAAGTAGGTCAAGGCGGCGGCTTCCGCTCCGTAGGCATTCTGCCCATAGTAGACGGCATTCAGGTAGAGCTCCAGGATCTGTTCCTTGCTATAGGCCTGCTCGATGCGAAAAGCCAACATGATCTCTTTGAACTTGCGGATCAGGTTGACTTCTTTGGTCAAATAAGCTTCTCTGGCCAACTGCTGTGTGAGCGTCGAGCCCCCTCCCTGTACTTGCCCTGTCGTGGCATAATCCCAGACGGCGCGGGCGAGCCCATTCACATCAATGCCGTAGTGTTCGTAAAAGCGATGATCCTCCACGGCGATGATTGCTTGCTGCAATAGCGGGGATATCTCTGCCAATGGCTTATAAACGCGCTTCTCGGCAGGTGAGTAGGTAGCGATGAGAGTTCCGTTGCGGTCGATGATGTGGGAAGACTCGGAGAAGCTGAAGGAAAGGTTTTTCGCCTCGGGGACCGGGATCGAATAGAGAATCACAGCAAAGGTGGCCAACCCAATCAGAATCAAGGCCAGGATGCTTAAGACGATGTAGGCGAGGACGCGCCCCACCGTCACTCGGCGGCGTTTATACGGGGGTGACGAGTGTTTGCGGGATTGGCCCGAGGGAATTGATTTCTCTTTGCTCAGGCTGGGGCGTCTCTTCCTCGGGCGCGACGGTGACTGCTCCCAACTGGAGACTTTCTTGTTATAGGCCATTTTGGCTCCTTACCTCCACAATCAAGTAGTCAAGTGATTGAGTCGTTGAAGGACAGCCTGCCGGGGGCTTGGCAGGTGAGTGATCAAGTACGCACGGGCGGGTTTCGAACCCGCCCCTACAGATGCTGCTGCCGCAGGCTATTCTCTTGCCGGCGCCATTCATGGGAAAGCGGCTTCGGTCTCGTAAAGTTGACTAATCCCGCTCCAGTTGGCAGTGAAGAGAGCAAGGCCGGTCAGCTGGTTAAAACTTAGGAACCGGCAATCAGACACTAACTTTCCCGCTTGAGGGATGCCTTGGGTCAAGTCCAGATGAAAACCCTGAAATCCGTTGGCTTTCCCTTGGAACCAGGTAAGCCCATCTTGAACCCAGTAGAGCGATGCGCTTTCCTGGCCGATCGCCTGGCTGGCATAGAACTGCAACTCGGGGTAGCGGAAGATCTGCAACTCGCTGGTTCCCTCTGTGCCCACTTGCAGAGCCAGGAAACGGCCATCCGGCGACCAAACCGCCAGGCCAAGATCCCGTCCGGAGGCTAGGGTGCGTTGTGCTCCCTCCAAATTGACCAAGCGAGCTTCATCGAGATCGCCCAGATGGACAAGGATCAGGATCTCGCGTCCATCAGGAGACCAGCGATGGGCGAAAATCTGTCCCGCTTCCTCTTGGGCAAGCAGGCGCGCATCACCGCCATCGGCATTCATCAGCCACACCTCCGGGTGAGCCGGATCCAATCCTTGGCGATAGGCGACCCAGCCGCCCTGAGGAGATGGCAGTGGGTTGCTGGCAGCGCCGCTGGTGGTCAACTGGGTTGCTTCCCCGCCCCCCTCGTTAACGACCCAGATATTGCTGGCCACTCCCCCCCGGTCAAAGTAGAGCAGTTGGCTATCTCCTGACCAGGCCGGGTGAGCGCCGGGACCGAGGTCGCGGGATGCGCCACCGCCGGCTGTCAGGTCTAGTTCCATCCACTGAAAACGGCTGTTGCCGAGGAACTCTTCACTGTACGCCAACCATTTCCCATTCGGGGAGAAAGATGCCTCCCTCTTCTCCCCCTCCGTCTGGGAGAGAGGCTGATAGGCTGACTTGACAGGAAGTAAACGGGCTGTTAACTCGCGCGTTTCCCCTTCTGCCAATGGAAACTGCAACCGCCAGTCCTGATAGGTCTCTTTCTTCAAGGTGAGCGAAATAATGCCCCCTTCCGGAAGGGTGAGGGTTGTCGGGGTACGGCAAAGATACTCCCCATCCAGGTATACCTCAGCGGCTTGCGGTTGTGAGGAGAGCGCCAACTTGCCAGCAGATAACAGGGGGGAAACGACAAGCTGGGATCCGGAGAAATCAGCTTGCCAAAGCCGGCGGAAACCGGTGGCATCAGAGCTATAGAGAAGGATCGCCCCACCTTGGCTCAGAGCCATGGAATTCAGGTTGCCGCCATCGCGATAGATCTCCCGGGGCTCTCCCTCGGCGGGGTTCCAACGCCAAAGGGCGTTCTTCCCTTCCCCTTCAAGAAAGAGGAGCGGACCATCCGGAGTCCATAGCAACTCGGTCGCCAATTGGGGCAAGAGCAAGGTTTCTTCATCGCTGATGAGGTCGTAGAGGAAAAGTCCTTCCCGGGAGGCTACTGCCAATTCTTGGCCGGAAGGAGACCAAGCCAGGGCGAAACATTCCCTGCCCACTTGACTGAGAGCCCGGTTAACGCTGGTCTGCAGCGACAGAAGATACACTCTCCCATCCGTAGCGGCAAGATAAGCCAGCCAGTTGCCGTCCGGGGAGAGGGTGAACCGTTCTACTGGGAAGCTGGAGAGAGCACGTTGCTGCAGGCTATTAACTTGCAAGCTATCGCGTTGTAAACCGGAGAGTTGCTGATTGCCCATCGCTTCATGCAGGGTCAAGCGGGAATCGCTCCCCCCCAGCGTAATCAGCTGATCGCGATTTAGCCATGCTATTTGGGCGACAGCGATCTCGGGGGAAGCGGTGCGGGTTACATTGCGGTCGCGGTCCCAAATCGCCGAGGAGTCGCCGCTCGCTCCGGAAATCACATAAGCCAAACGTTTTCCATCCGGGGACCAGGCCGGACGAACGATGGCCAACCCATCCCGTACTTTCTCCACTTGCCCGCCTGAAACATACCCGTCTGCGGCAGCATGATACAACCAGAGCTCACCTGTCCCGGCGCGGAAGTCTTCCTTGGAACCAAGAAAGGCGATGGTTTCGCTGTTCGGGGAAACGGAAAGAAGAGCGAACTGTTGCAAACCGGTCCGGCGGGAATCCGTTTCTCCGCTCTTGGAAACCAGCTTCACTTCCAATCGCAGGGGGGCGCTGGAGAGAGCCATCACCATTTCCTCCCAAACCCGGAAACCTTCCTTGTGCAGAGCTACCCGGTGGCTGCCGGGCGCCATGCTCAGTCGCAACGGGGTGATCCCCACCACCTCACCATCCAAATAAACCGTCGCGCCTGGGATGTTACTGAGTATTTCAGCTTTGCTCGGTGAGACGCTCCCTGTTGCCACCCCCAGGGAAAGAACAAAGAGCATCACCAAAGCTATTGCTGCTCGCCAAGCAACCGGCCATGAGCCAGTCCGGCCAGGCTGTTGACCTTTTCTCCTCTCGCGCAAGCGAGCCTCAAAAGCTTGCCAATAAGCTGGGCTATGAGCAGGAGTAGGACAAGAGAGCAGCCAATTGCGCATCTCCTCCTGAGCGGCGAGGTTTCGCCGGCAATCCGCACATTCATCCAGGTGTCCTTCCATTCCAGTCCGCAAGGAAACGGGAAGTTCCTGATCTAGATAAGCAGCGAGGAAGCGTTCTTGCCGGCAGCGTCTCATCGCTTTACTTTCAGCAAGAGTTCAGGGTATTGGCTCTCCAGGATTTTACGCAGCTTGCGGCGGGCGGAATTCATCCGAGACATTACCGTTCCCAATGGTAGACGCAGAATTCGAGCCATCTCTTTATAAGAAAACCCATCCATGTCATGTAGGATCAGACACACTCGCAGCGGTTCTGCCAACTGCTCGAGCGCCTCGCGAAGGACCATCTCCCGATCAGCCCGATCGGGATCGAAGCCATCCGAGATGGGAAGGTCGTCGATGGGCACTTCCACGGGCTTGCGCTTGCGCCGATCATCGATGCAAAGGTTGACCACGATGCGGTATAGCCAGGTGAAAACCTGCGCTTCCCCGCGGAAACGGTCAAAGCCCAGGTAAGCTTTGAGGAATGCTTCCTGGGCAATTTCTTCGGCTCGGTCGTGGTTACCGGTATGGTGATAAGCCAACGCGAAGAGCCGCTTCTCGTAGCGGCGTACAAACTCCTCGAACCGTTCCTGGGTGGAAAGTCCTGCCGAGGTCGGCTCGGGCGCCTCGGCCTCTGACAATTCCTGCGGCAAGGTGGCTGCTCCCGGTACGTCAAGGTAGATCTCCCCGATTCTGGCATGACCTCACGAGGGGGTCAAACCAGACTCGCCACCAGAGCGGCAAACTTGCGCTGCTCTTTGCCGGCTCCCAAACCTGATTGCAAGGCTTCGAGACAACGAACGGAACAAACGGAAACAATGACGCTGCGAGTGTGGTAGGTGAGAACTGCTTCCTCCAAGGGAAGCTCTTTCCCACAATGCAGGCAGCGCTTGGTAACCAGGTATCGACGCATTGGTTCTCCTTGAGTGTAGGCTAATCAGTTAGACGCAAGGAGAACAGCGATTATTCAATCGTCGTAGGGGCGGGTTTCAAACCCGCCCTACAGCTTCTACGCCCGGAACGATCGCAAGCGTAGTGAGTTGGTCACCACGAAGACCGAACTGAAAGCCATCGCCAGAGCAGCGATGATCGGGTTGAGAAGGATGCCGAAAAATGGGTAGAGGATGCCGGCGGCAATGGGGATCCCTAATATGTTGTAAAGGAATGCCCAGAACAAGTTCCAGCGGATCGTCGTCATTGTCTGCCGGGCCAAGGCCAGTGCTTTCCCAACCCCACGCAAGTCGCCAGAGATCAAAGCTATATCCGCCGTCTCCAGTGCAATATCAGTCCCCGTTCCCAGGGCAATGCCAAGGTCTGCTTGAGCCAGGGCGGGAGCGTCGTTGATGCCATCACCGATCATCAATACCCGCTTGCCTTGAGATTGCAGAGCCCTGATTTGATCAGTCTTGCCCGATGGCAGCACTTGCGCCAGGACGCGTTCGATCCCCAATTGTCTCGCCACAGCGTGTGCTGAAGCCTCTGTGTCCCCGGTGATCATCCACACCTCCAAGCCACCATTCTTTATTGTTGAGATCACCTCCTGCGCTTCCTGTTTCAACGTATCACGGATCAACAAGGCGCCGCGATAAACACCTGCTGCCGCTAGATAGAGGGCTGTAAAACCTTGCTTCTCGAAAGTGCGGTCAAACTCAATGACCCCGGCTTCTTCCAGGTAGCGTGCACTTCCCAAGAGCACCTCCTGCCCCCCCACGGAGGCTCGAACACCTAGCCCCGGCAATGCTTGGAACCCATGAGCTACGATTGGGACGATCCCCCTCTTTAAGGCGGTGGACCGCACCGCTTGGGCCAATGGATGCTCCGAGTCGCTCTCTACGCTGGCAGCGATGCGCAAAAGCTCCCCCTCGCTTCCTTGACTTGGGACGATTCTCTCCACCCTGGGCTTGCCTTCGGTGAGGGTGCCGGTCTTGTCGAAGATCACCGTATCCACCCGGCCGGCTTCCTCCAATGCCTCGCCTCCACGGATCAGGATCCCCATCTGGGCCCCCCGGCCGGTCCCCACCATGATAGCGGTAGGGGTAGCCAATCCCAAGGCGCAGGGACAGGCAATAACCAGTACCGCCACCGCGTTGTTCAGCGCCAACAAGTAGCCAGGCGCTGGTCCCCAGACCCACCAAACCAGGAAGGTCAGGGCGGCAATCCCCAAGACAATTGGGACAAAAATCGCTGCGATGCGATCAGCCAACTTCTGGACAGGGGCTTTGCTGCCCTGCGCATCCTCCACCAGGCGGACCACTTGAGAGAGGAATGTATCTTTGCCAACTCGCTCGACTCGAAAACGGAACGACCCTGTTCGATTGATGGTCGCTCCGGTCACGAGATCGTTCGGCCTCTTGGGAACGGGGAAAGCCTCCCCGGTGACCATCGATTCGTCGACTTCAGAGCTCCCCTCTTCGATCCGTCCGTCCACTGGAATGCGCTCTCCCGGCCGAACCAGGAGGAGGTCGCCGACTTGTACTGCCTCTACCGGCACCACGTTCTCTGTCCCGTCGCGGAGTACCGTGGCGGTGGGGGGCTGAAGGTTCATCAGGTGGCGAATAGCTTGCGAAGTGCGTCCTTTTGCCTTGGCTTCCAGATATTTACCGAAGAGGATCAAGGTAATGATGACTGCTGAAGTGTCGAAATAGGTAGCGATGGGGAGGCCTGATTGTTCCAGTGTCGAAGGGAAGAAAGTGACAAAAACAGAGTAGAAGTAGGCTGCTGAAGTGCCCAATGCTACCAGGGTGTTCATGTCGGTAGCGCCATGACGCAAGGCTCCCCAGGCGCCGCGGTAAAACCGCCACCCCGCCCAGAATTGAACCGGTGTTGCCAGAACCAGAAGGAGATAGGGATTGGTCAACCAAGCCGGGAACCCAGGAATCATTCCCAGCATCGATCCGGCCAGGACCACCAGAGAAAGAGCTGCGCTGACCCACAGACGCAAGGCCAGATCGCGCTGTTCACGGCGACGGGCTTCAATCTCCCGGTCGCCATTCTCTCCGATCAGAGCCGCCGTGTACCCGGCTTCCTCGACTGCCCGGATCACCTCCATCGGCTGGAGCAACCCAACTACATGATCTACGTAAGCCCTCTGGGTTGCCAAGTTGACTTGAACGGTCAGGACGCCGGGGAGAGAGCGAATGGCCTCTTCGACATGGCCTGCGCAAGTTGCACAAGTCATTCCCCCGAGGCTGAAAGTCAAACGATTCTGTAAGACTTCATAGCCGGATTCCCGGATGGACTGCAGCGCATCAGCAATGCGCTTCTCCTCTACAAGCAGGGAGGCGCTCTCGTTGGCCAGATTCACAGCCACTTCGAGAACGCCTTCCGTTTTCCTCAAGGCCTCTTCGACATGGCCTGCGCAGGAAGCGCAGGTCATCCCGACGATCGGGATCTTGACCCGCCGTGGGCTCATTTTCCCTCTTTCAGGTACTTCTCGGGATCCTTATCGAAAGCTACCTTGCAACCCTTGGCGCAAAAATAATATTGCTTCTCCTTGTATTCGGATTGATATGGCGCTGTTTTCTCATCTACCGTCATTTTGCAGACCGGGTCGATCGCCATGGCGATCACCTCCTTCCTGGGTGGGGCGGGTTTTAACCCCAGGTAAGATGACGCCGCCGTCACCCTATGGGGGCGTAATCATATAACCATCGAAAGAGCTCGCCGATTCCAATTTCTCTACGATGTCAGATAGGCTCGTTGCGCCTCAGTCAGAGTATCGATGCGCACCCCCAGCGCAGCAAGCTTTAATTGAGCCACCTTCTCATCGAGCGCTTCGGGAAAAGGCAAGACATGAGGCGGCAGTGTCTGGTAGTGAGCAGCCAGGTATTCCACCGCCAAAGCCTGGTCAGCGAAACTCAGGTCCATCACTCCAGCTGGATGTCCCTCACCGCAAGCCAGGTTGACCAGGCGCCCCTCCCCCAGAAGGAACACGCAGCGGCCGTCGGGGTAGGTAAACTCCTCAATATGCTCGGTCACCTTCCTCGAGGCAACGCTGATACGGCGCAACGCTTCCAGGTCGATCTCCACGTTGAAGTGCCCGGCATTGGCCAGGATCGCTCCATCCTTCAAAAGGCGAAGGGAGGTTTCAGCGATGATAGAGATATCCCCGGTGGCGGTGATGAAGAGATTGCCCAGTGAAGCAGCCTCCTCGATGGGCATTACCCGGAAACCATCCATCAGCGCTTCCAAGGCCTTTACCGGGTTAATTTCGGTAACGATCACATTGGCCCCGAGGCCGCGCACCCGGTTGGCGATTCCACGCCCAACCCAACCATAGCCGCAAACAACCGCCACGCTTCCGGCGATCAGCAGATTGGTCGCCCGCAAGACGCCGTCCAAAGCGCTTTGGCCAGTTCCGTAGCGGTTATCGAAGAGGTGCTTGGTGTGGGCGAAATTCACAGCGATCAATGGGTAGCGGAGGCGCCCTTCGAGGTCCAGGTTGCGCAGGCGGGTAACCCCGGTAGTGGTCTCCTCAGTGCCAGCACAGACAGTCTGGCTGGTCCCTTCGTGGTAGGCCAAGGTAAGGTCAGCGCCATCATCGACCAAGAAATCAGGTTGAGCTTCCAAGACCAAGCGAATATTTTTGAGGTAGTCCTGCTCACCTTCTCCCCGCCAGGCAAAAACGTGGATACCCATCCCCACTAGATAAGCGGCGATGTCATCCTGGGTAGAAAGGGGGTTGGAACCGCAGAGAAACACCTCAGCTCCTCCAGCCTTCAAGGTCAAAGCGAGGTTGGCTGTCTTGGCCGAGACATGCAGGCAGGCTCCTACACGCCGTCCGGCTAGCGGGCGTTCCGCTGCGAAGCGCGCGCCGATCGAGCGCAAGACTGGCATCTGCCGGCCCGCCCATTCAGTTCGCTCTTTTCCCCGTGGCGCCAGGGAAGGGTCTTTGATTCGGTTCTCCATCATCGGTCTTCCTCCCAAAGAGTATCCTCCGCCAGGCGGAGGGTTGGTCTCTCTATTGTAGAGCCTTTCCCGTCCCGCGATACAATCAACCCATGAAGACCGACCTCCACACCCACAGCACAGCTTCGGACGGTTGCTTGACCCCGGCAGAGTTGGTGCGCCACGCCTGCAAAGAGGATCTCGCTTTGCTCGCGCTTACCGATCACGACACCGCTGCCGGCATTCCTGAAGCCGAGCAGGCCAGCCGTTCCGCTCGTCTCAATTTTGTCCCTGGGATCGAGTTTTCTACCGAAGTGCAACAAGCTGAAGTGCATATCCTTGGCTATTGGCTGGATTTTGATTCTCGGCTACTCTTAGATTTCCTCGAGCGTCTCGGCTATTCTCGCCGGGAGCGCATCCAGCGAATGGTAGGCACACTTCAAGGATTGGGAATTCGATTGGACGCTGACGAAATCCTGGAAAGCAAACGATCTGGAGTTTTCGGCCGTCCTCATGTCGCCTTGGCTTTGGTGCAGCATGGTTATGCGTCCAATGTAGAGGAAGCCTTTGCTCGCTACCTGAAGATCGGAAAACCCGCCTATGTGCCGCATTGCAAACTATCTCCCAGGCAAGTGGTGAGCTTGGTAATAAAGGTGGGCGGTCTCGCCGTGATGGCTCACCCGGGGCTCTCCGCTCGGGATGACCTGATCCCAGGGCTTTGCCGGGATGGTCTTGGAGGATTGGAGGCCTATTATCCTGAACACAACCCAAGTCAAGTCTACCGTTACCGTGGCTTGGCCCAGCAAGCAGGGATCCTCGTTACCGGCGGTTCAGACTTTCACGGACCAGCAGTCCCCAATGATCAAACCGGCGGAAACTTGAGAGCCCGCGGCAGTATGTCTCATTCTCCACTGGGAAGCATCAACCTGCCGGCCCAGGATGTAGAACGTTTCCTGGCTTGGGGCAGGGCTCACCAATAGGGACACGGCATCTCGCTCCCCTACAGTTGAAGGGACTGCTGGTTATCCTCCTCGCGCTCGACAACGGGCTCTGGGACCACCCGTGCCACAGCTACGACGCGGTCTTCCTCGCCGGCACGGATCAACCGCACACCCGAGGCATTGCGCCCCAGGGTGGGGATCGACTTGGTCTCCATTCGAATCAGCTTGCCATTTTGGGTGATGGCGATGATATCATCTCCCTCGGCCACCATCCGGCCACCGACGACCAGGCCGGTCTTCGCCCGCACTCGAAAGGCGATCACTCCCAATCCACCCCGCTTGTGTACCGGGATCGATTCAGGACGCATCTTTTTACCCAGACCTAGTTCAGCGATTAAAAGCAATTTGCGGCCCGGCATCACAGGTTCCATCCCCACCACGACATCGCCTTCACGCAGGCGAATCCCCCGCACCCCTCCAGCCGAGCGTCCCATCGGGCGCAAGTCGGAGGCGCGGAAACGAGCCGCATAACCCATCCGGGTAAAGACCACGACAGCGTTCTCGGCACTTGTGCGGCGCACCTTGCAAAGCGCGTCGCCTTCCTTCAGCAGGAGAGCGCGGATACCCCTTCGCCCGGCGTTTCGGAACTCAGTCAGCAAGGTACTCTTGGTGGTCCCCCTGTTGGTGACCATCACCAGGTAATCCTCGGCGCACTCGTTCGGGATGGGCAATGCTGTGCTGATCGTCTCTCCTTCCTCCAGCGCAAAGAAGGCTCTCACTGGGGCGCCTCGATCGGTCCGACCTCCCTCCGGCACTTCATACCCCTTTACTCCATATACCTTGCCGGCGGTGGTGAAGAAAAGAACGCGCTGGTGGGTTCCGCAGACGAAGATATCTTCGACCAGATCCTCTTTCCGCAGACCAACCCCGAAGACACCCACCCCGCCTCGCCGCTGGCTGCGATAGGAAGTCATCGAGCTGCGTTTGAAGTAACCGTCGGCGGTGATGGAAATAGCTATTTTCTCATCGGCGATCAGCTCTTCCGCCCCCAGATCCCCCGCTTCCAGCTCGATCCGTGTGCGGCGTGGATTGCTGAATTTGGCCTTGATTTGCAACAACTCTTCCTTAATGACCGCCAAGCGTTTCTCCCGATCGCCCAACAAACCCATCAGATACTCGATGGTGCGCGTCACTTCAGCGAGTTCATCCTCAATCTTGGAACGTTCCAGGCCGGTTAGACGGGCCAGGCGCATCTCCAGGATAGCCTGCGCTTGCAGCTCCGAAAGGATGAACTTTTCGATCAAACCTCTCTTGGCCTCCTCCACTGTGCGCGAAGAACGGATCAAGGCAACGATCTCATCGATGTGGTCGAGGGCAATCACCAACCCCAGCAAGATGTGCTGGCGGGCTTGTGCTTTGTTCAGCTCGAAACGGCTGCGCCGTTCCACCACCGTCTCACGGTGACGCAAGAACTCGTCCAGGATGGTGGCCAAATCAAGCACCCGGGGCAGATTATCGACGAGAGCCAACATGATCACGCCGAAGGAGACCTGCAGTTGGGTATGCTTGTAGAGTTGGTTGATCAGCGTAGAGGGGCGGGCATCGCGCTTCAGTTCAAGCACCACGCGCATTCCCGAGCGGTCCGATTCATCACGGATATCGGAGATCCCGGTGATCTTCTTCTCACGCACCAACTCAGCGATCTTCTCCACCAAAGTGGCTTTGTTCACTTGGAAGGGTATTTCCGTGATTAAAAGCTGCTCGCGTCCCCCTTTAAGTGCTTCCAACTGGACTACGCCTCGCAAGATGATGATCCCTCGACCGGTGGTATAGGCTTGGTAGATGCCATCCCGGCCCATTATCACCCCGCCGGTGGGGAAGTCAGGTCCGGGGATCCGCTCGATCAGTTCTTCGATGGAACAGCTTGGGTGATCAATGCGGTGGACCAAGCCATCCACCACTTCTCCAAGGTTCTGGGGGGGGATGTTGGTAGCCATTCCCACGGCGATTCCGGAAGAACCGTTGACCAAGAGGGTGGGGATCTTGGTGGGAAGAACGGAAGGTTCCTCCAGGGTTCCGTCGAAGTTCGGCAGGAAATCCACGGTATCCTTGTCCAAGTCCGCCAGCATCTCCATTGACAAGCGAGAGAGTCGCACCTCTGTGTAGCGCATGGCTGCGGCTTCGTCCCCATCCACTGAACCGAAGTTGCCATGACCATCGACCAAGGGATAGCGGCTGGAGAAATTCTGGGCCAAGCGAACGAGGGTATCATAGATGGCCAACTCGCCGTGAGGGTGGTATTTGCCCAAGACGTCGCCAACTACACGAGCTGATTTCTTGTATGGACGGTCAGGGAGGTTGCCCAGATCCAGCATCCCATAGAGGACGCGGCGATGAACCGGCTTCAGACCGTCGCGCACATCGGGCAGCGCCCGTCCCACGATCACCGACATGGCATAGTCGATGTAGGAGCGCTTCATTTCGTCTTCGACTTTGACTTGCAGCACACGTTCGCCTAAGAATTTGCTCAACGGCCTACCTCGCTAGAAAGAACTGATTTATGACGGGACAACCTGCAGCAACACGTTCAAAATAGTTGAGTTAATCAGTGAGTGAGTAACAGCACTATCATAGACCCCTTGACCACTCATTTTCTTTTGGATACCAGAGAGACTGTAGCATAGGAGAATACGACCGGCAAAAGCCTGGCGGTGAACTGGAAAGCTCCCGCGACCTAGATGACTTGCCAGCGAACAGTCTGAAATTGACAGACCATATCCGGTAATGTGGCAGCCGAAGATATCGTCCAGTTGCTGGTGGAGGAGTCTTCCTCCTGGACTACGGTAAGAAGCCGGCGCTGAATCTCCTCCAGAAATCTGGATGGGGGAACCAAAGCTTCCGTTTCCTTACGAAGTCTGATGCTGATCTGTTTTCCAAAAGTGTCCATGTTCATCCTCTTGTAGATCATTATCTACAGTTGCTTGTTCCCCTGTCAAGTACTTTTCCAAGATGAGACGCAGTTCCTCAAACCTTTCATTCACGAGCGCGTAGTAGTTGTTCCCTTGCCGCAGCTCTGTCTGCACGAAACCACCCACGCGCATGGCCGCCATGTGGTGGAGGACGGTTGGGTGAGCCAAGCGCAAGACGCGCGAGATCTCCAAAGCGTACATCTCCCGTTTGCGCAACAGGCGCAAGATCTCCAGCCGGGTGGGGTCTGCCAAGGCTTTATAGGAGCGGATCAACTCGGCCTTCACTTCTCCGGCAAGCTGTCGGGTAATGGCTGCATTTGCCGGGAAGATCAACAGGTATTCATTTTCCGATTCCTGAGAGAAAACGAAAGGGGCCGCATAAAAGGCTGGAGCAAAGGTCAGCCTCTTCCCTGCCGGCGGAGGAAAAAGGAGGCCGCGAGCCACATGGGGAATAATCTCAGCTGGCGAAAAGGTCTGAGCCATAGCTTCCACTACTCGCGCCGACTCATGCAAGAAGGGCAGCAACCGGCGGTACTCCTCTTCCAGGAAGATTCGCCAGTGCTCCTCCAGCAAGTTCGCCAGATCCTCGGCCAGGGAGGGATCGAGGAGCAGGCGGTCAATTCGGCTCCTTGATTCGGAAGAGAAACGCCCGCGGAAATCCTCCCAAAAAGAGGTGTCCTCCGGTTGCAAGACGAGTTCGCTGCGAAGATCCCGCAGGATCTTCGGCAACTGCATAGAAGACGGTTCCAAAGCAGCCAATGCCGTTACGCTGAAATCATCTCCCTTCAATCCCCGCAGCAAACTCAGGTAACCATCCAAAGTTCGAGGGCAGGACAAACGCAAAGCCAGGGTTAGCGCATTGAGGCCCAAATGTTCTTCCGTCTCGAAGAAAAAGCGAAAAGCCTTTCGTCCTTCTCGCGAGAGACGGCTTTTCCATGAACGAACGAAGTCCGGCTTCGAGTCTGCGTTGGGATTACCGGCTGCATAAAGGGAAAGAAAGAGGTCATAGAGTGGAGAGACCTCTACTTGCACAACGCCATTATTTATATTGTCGGGTGAAGTCATTCGTTGGATCTTCATGTAGATCATTATCTACGCTTGGAGAAAAAAAGGAAATCCTCCCAGCAGATGCTGATTTGGCAGCACGATATCCCGCAATCAAATCCAAAATCCAAAATCAAAAATCAGAAATCCCTTTCCCCTCCCTGGCGAGTGCAAGCTGGAAGCGTTTGAGATACAATTGTTTGGCACTCTCACCTGTAGTGTGCCAACCCATGACAGGAACCAGTTATCTAAGTGATCGAAGGAAAGTGATCCTGAAAGCGGTCGTCGAGGAATATATCCTCAACGGCCAGCCGATCGGGTCGGAAGAGCTGCTCCGGAAATACTCCCTGGGGTGCAGCTCGGCGACGATTCGCGCAGAGTTGGCTGCCCTGGAGGAGATGGAATACCTCAGTCACCCCCACACCTCAGCCGGGCGCATCCCCACCGAGCAAGGCTACCGTATTTATGTCGACCATCTTCTGGTGCTCTCCCCCGTCTCTTTGCAAGAGGAAGAAAAGATCTCCCAGGTGTTGAATCGCCAAGCCCAAGACTTGCGCAACATCCTTGCAGAAGCCTGCCGCTTGGTTTCCGCCATCTCCACCTACACCTCCCTGGCCTTGGCTCCCCAAGCCAATCAACAAGTCATGCGCCACATCCATTTCGTGCCGGTGTCCGTCAAGCAAGCGCTGGTAATCCTGGTGACTAGCCTGAAAGTGATCCAAGATCAATTCCTGGAGGTTGGAGCAGACATCAGCGAAGAAGATCTGGAATACCTTTCTCACTACCTTTCCCGTCGCCTTCTGGGAAAAACACCCTGGAAATGCCTCCAGGAACTGCCCCTGATCCGGGATGAACAGCCCGCTCGCTTGGTTTCCCTCCTCAACCAGCTCGCCACAGTTCTCCATAATGTCTTCCTTTACGAGCAAAGCGAACGTCTGATCGTCGAAGGGGCGGAAAACCTGCTCTTGGCCAGTGACTTCCGCAACAGCTTTACGCAACGGCGCTTGGCAGATGCCCTGGATCGCCGTTTCCTCCTGCAGGACGTGCTGGACCGCCACCTGACCAGTCGCAATCTGCAAATCTTCATCGGGCAAGAGAACGAGGTGGTGGAAATGCACGACCTGACTTTGCTGGCGATGCCCTTCGAGACGTCTCGCTACGCCTACGGCGCTCTTGGTTTGCTTGGACCGATGCGCATGGACTACGCCAAAGGGATCCGTCTTCTGGCCTGCGTCACAGGGGTACTGGAGAGAGCCCTGTCTCAGGAAACCTAGTGGCTCGGGTCTTCTGGCTGCCTTTAGAGTGTCTCCAGCCGGACAGGGACGCACTGCCGCGGGTTGCCATCCTGCCGTGGGCTATTTTCTTCCCTCCCGAGGAGCGTCATCATCTTCTCCATGTCCTGCGAAAAAAGGTGGGAGAAAAGGTCGATGTCCTCTGTAGCGGCCAACGTCTGCAAGTGGAACTGGTCTTCCGGGGAGAACAGCTCCTTGGAAGGATTCTCCAAACTCAACCCATTCCACTGCCTCCCTTCTCGTTGGACCTGGCTCAGGGTTTACCCAAAGGGCGCAAGATGGAAGAGGTCGTTTTTTTCGCGGCGCAGGTTGGAGTGCAACGTCTACTGCCTTTTCATTCTCTTCGCTCCATCCCCAGTCTGGATGATGTCGAAAGCAGGCGAAAACAGGAGCGCTGGCAGCGATTGGCGAACGAGGAGGCCAAGGTGACAGGTTCCCCGCCTTTGCAGGTGGTCCCTCTCTCACCTTTCGAGGAGATCCTGCACCAAGGCGCTGGCGCCGGCCTTCGCCTGTTCTGTTGGGAGAATGCCAAGCGGTCTCTCCTGGATGTTCTGGAAAAAACACCAACCTTTCCCCAGACAGGTATCTTGGTGATCGGCCCGGAAGGAGGTTTCGCCCCCAAGGAAGCCCAGTTGGCCGAGCAAGCCGGTTTCCAGGCAGTACACCTGGGGGAGCGCATCTTCCGCACCGAGGTGGCCGGTTTGCTAGCTGCTGTGCTTATCCTGGAACGCGGCGGCGCCTTTCGCCTACCCTCTCCCTCTTGAGAATCTCACTGGCCGTCCTCGGCTGCAAGATCTCACAATACGACGCTGCCCGCTTGGAAGAACGCCTTCGCCAGGCCGGGGCTGAGATTATCCCTCCCTCGTCAGCAAGCCAGGCTTTCCTCCTGTGTGGTTGTGCTGTCACCGAACGAGCTGCCCGCGAGGCTGGTCAGGTTGCCCGCCGCTTGCAACGATTCAATCCGGCAGCTCCTTTGTACTACTACGGTTGCATCGGCGCCTACTTCGCCAATCAGCCGGAACACGCTGGCTGCTTCCCCCCCGGCTCCGAGACCGCATTGCTGAAGGCGCTTGGCCTTATCTCCTCATCCCCGGTGAGCTCCGGCCGGAGTTGGCGCCGCACTCGCGGCTTGGTGAAAGTGCAGGAGGGTTGCAGTCACTTCTGTACCTACTGCATTGTGCCGTATTTGCGCGGTCCAGCCAAAAGCCGCCCCCTCCAAGAGGTCGAAGAAGAAGTGACTGATCTGCTCAATCGAGGTTTCCGCGAGGTGGTGCTCTCCGGAGTTCATCTTTCCTCATGGGGGCACGACCTTGGCGATTATACCCTCATCGATCTTCTCTATCGCCTGGATCGCCTGCCTGGCCTGGATCGCCTGCGATTGAGCTCCTTGGAACCAATGGATCTGAGCCCACAGACAGTGGCAAGCTTCCGCGCCATCGAACATCTCTGCCCGCACCTCCATCTCCCGTTGCAAAGCGGCTCTGATCCTATCCTCCAGCGCATGGGCCGCGGCTATGACCGGGATCACTACCTGTGTTTGGTCGAAGCAGCGCGGGCTATCTGGCCTGAAGTGGCGCTGACCACTGACATCCTGATCGGTTTCCCGGGAGAGAGCGAGCAGGACTTCCTTGCTACTCTGGCGACCATCGAAGCGGTCAATTTCGCCCGTTTGCATCTTTTCCGCTACTCTCCCCGGCCAGGCACCCCGGCAGCCTCGATGACCGGCGCTCTCGATGAGGTGGAGAAACGCCGGCGTCTGGAACGTTTGCGCACTCTTGCCGAAGTGCTTCCCAACCGTTTCCGCCAGCAATTCCAGGGTCGCTCCTTCCCCGTGTTGGTAGAACAAATCAGGGAAAATAAAGCCAGCGGTTTCACCCCCAATTATATCCACCTCACTTTCCCAGCTTGGCCTGGCCTGCAAGCAGGTCATCTGGTCGAGGTGGAAGTAAGCGAGGAGGAGCCATGCCCAGGGTAGCGAGAGGATAAAGACAGATTGCCTCTTCTGCCGTATAATACCGTGCGATGCGGCTGTCACGCGGGTGTACAAGAACGGTCAAATGCTGGTTATTGAGGATCTTCAATGGTTATGTGGTTTAGTGAGTTAGTGGATTAGTTGTCCTTACTCACCTATTTTTACATTCAACCTCTGTATAGCCCGTGGAGGCGCGTAAGAAGTAGAGGGTTTAGCATTTCTTGGCAATCTACTGCTCACAAAGCGCTATTTGGCGCAAGAGCGGGATCTGACCGGACCGAAAGGAAGCTGTGCCGGGTCCCGTTGATTTTGCATGGCAGTCAATTGCGGACCTGGGGGCAGTCAAACCATCTATCTAGCCCCCGGCAGGTTGAACCTTGAACGTCCATCTCCTAAAGGGACGGATCCTTCCGTCCCGCCATGGATACACTCCACGACGGAAGGAGGGGTGAGGAATGGCCGAAGTGAAGCGCAGGCCTAACGAATCTGTAGATGAGTTGGTCAAGCGTTTTAAAAAGCAGGTCCAAAAAGAGGGGATCATGAAAGAAATTAAACGGCGAGAGTATTTCGTGTCTCCTTCGGTTTTGCGTCGGAAGAAAGCAGCAGCCCGACGTAAAAAAGCCTCTACAGATTAGGCGATGAACAAACCCAGGACGGCCTGGGAACTTAGGGGTAGACAAAACGCCCCAGGAGCAAAGCGTCTCCGCCTCTTTTTGATGGCGGCAGTGCTCTATCTCCTCTTCCTGGCCGTCCTGATCTCATTTCTGTTCCCCCCCACAGTGGATGTCAGCTTGGGCAGTGTAGCCGAAGAGGATGTCATCGCCTCGCGAAACGCTATTTATATCGACGGGAATAAGACGGAAGAACTGCAAACACTGGCGGAACAGTTGGTGATGCCGGTCTACCAGAAGGATTTTACCCCTGCTCGCCAGAACATGGTCCGCACCCAGATCAACAATTTCTTCAACATCATCGAAGAGGTGGCCGTCAACGGCGCCCTGACCAATGAGGAAAAAACCGCTCGCCTGTCCGCCGTCCTTCCCCCTGCTTTTACCTCGGATGTCATCCAAGCAGCCCTGCGAGTGGATCCCCGTCTATGGACCACTCTTCTTTCCTACTCGATGGACATCGCCCAGCAGTTCCTGGCTTCTGGGGTCAAGGAGGAGGATCTGACCCAGCTTTCCTCGCGAATCCGCGAGAAAGTTGGCGTACTGGGCTTGCCCGAGGACGCCAAAGCAGTGATGGTGGCGGCCTGTGCGGCCTCCATCACGCCTAACCTTACCTTGGACCAGGAAGAAACAGAACGGCGTCGTGAGGTGGCGCGGAACTCGGTAGATCCGGTTCGCAGACAAATTGCCAAGGGAGAAATCATCGTCAAGAAAGGGGAGACGGTACGGGAGGAACAGCTTCCCATGCTGGAGGCGCTCGGCCTGCAACGGCTTGAGTTCCCCTGGGAGAAACTGGTTGGCACCGTGCTGATCTCGCTGGCCCTCTTCGCCACCTGGACCGCTTTTAGCTTATACTTCGGCGCCGACTTCCTCACCGTTCGTCGCATGCTCTTCGTCGCCCTCCTTTTCACCTTGATCGTATTGGCAGCCCGTTTTCTGCCGCCGCGATTCATCTACTTGATCCCCATCCCCCTGGCGGCCATTTGCCTTTCCTCTCTTTTCAACCTGCCCTTTGCCGTGGTCTTCGCCATCTTCGCCTCGTTGGCGGCAGGATTGATCCAGGGCAACGACTTTCTTCTCAGCTTCGCCATGCTGTTGGGCGGGGCAGCAGGGGCTTATTCCGTGCGGCGGGTGGGAAAGACGGGTGATTTCCTGGCGGCAGGCTTGACCACCGGGCTAGCTCTGGCCTTCGCCGTAGGCGCCTCCGGGCTCAGTTTGGGAAAGGGGATGCTGATGCTGGAAGAGATGGGCTGGGCTTTCGCCAATGGCCTCCTTTCCGGTGTCTTCGCCATCTTCTTCCTGTTGCTGCCAGCTACCGAGAGTTTTTTCGACCTGACTTCTCCGTTGCATTTGATCGAGTTGGCCAATCCCAACCAACGGCTCTTGCGTCGCCTTTTCCTGGAGGTACCCGGCACCTACCTTCACAGCGTGATGGTGGCTTCGCTGTCCGAGAGCGCTGCTTCAGCGATCGGAGCCAACGTATTGTTGGCGCGTGTCGCCGCCTACTACCATGATGTCGGCAAATTGGTCCGCCCTGACTATTTCGCTGAGAACCAAGGAGAGGTCAACATCCACGAACGAATGACACCGCAGCTCTCCACTACAGTGATCACTGCTCACACCGGCGATGGGGCTGAGATGGCCCGTGCCGCCGGAGTTCCCGCGCCCGTCGTGGCGATGATCCAGAGCCACCATGGAACCTCACTGGCGAGCTTTTTCTACCGTCAGGCCCAGCGCAACAGCGAGAAGGAAACGCCCGAGGAATCCTTCCGCTATGAAGGCCCCAAACCGCAAAGCAAGGAAGCTTGCATCCTGATGCTGGCTGATGGGGTGGAAGCGGGAGTACGGTCACTGCGCGAGAAGAGTCCGGAGAAAATCAGCAAAATGGTGGGCGTCATCTTTGCTGATCGGGTCAAAGATGGTCAATTGGAGCGGAGTGAGCTGAGCTTCCAGGAGTTGGAACGGGTTGAGGAAGTTTTCATCCGGGTGCTGGTTTCAGCCTACCATCTTCGACCTGAGTACCCGGAACCGGTCAGCAAGGAAAGGAAAGGGCATGTCGAAGAACACGCTGCAGGACAAGCGCGCGGCAGCTAGACAGCCCCCCGCAGGGCGTCCTGTCAAGCTACCGCGGGTAATCTACCTCAACAATCAGCACCCCCGAACCCGCCTGCCGAAGGGACCGCTGATTGGCCTAGCTTCACGGGTGTTGGAGGGAGAAGGCCGGAGCGGCGAACTTTCCATCACCCTGGTCAATGACGAGACGATGACCCGCTTGAACTCCCTTTACCACCAGTGCGAAGGATCCACGGACGTTCTCTCCTTCCCTCTCCAGGAAGGAGCAGGCGATCTGTGGGGGGACATCTACATCAGCCTCGACACCGCTCGCCGTCAAGCCCGCGAAGTTGGAGGAAGCTTCACTGGGGAGGTGCGTTTGCTGGTGGTTCACGGCATTCTCCACCTCTGCGGCTACGATGACCAGGAAGAGTCCTCACGCAATGCTATGCGCACGCGTGAAACGGTCTACCTGGAATGCAGCTCGCCCTCTTCCTAGCGCTTTTAGTTTTTTCGGCTTTCTTCTCCAGCTCGGAGACGGTGGTCTTTTCTTTGAGCAGCCACCATTTCGCCGGCAACCCGCGCTTGGCTCATCTCAGCGAACGCCCACTGCGATTCCTGGCTTTCATCTTATTGGGCAACAATCTGGTCAATGCAGCCCTCGCTGCCTTGTCCACCAGCGTCATCCTGTCTCTTTGGGGGGAGAGCGCCTTGGCTTTGGGAACCGCTCTCGTGACCGTCATCCTGATGCTCTTCGGCGAGATCCTGCCAAAGACGGCAGCCGCCTCGGCAAATGTGCGCTTGGCGCCCCTCCTGGCCGGACCCCTGACTTTCCTCTACCGCCTCTTCTCCCCTCTTGCCTCTCTCCTTAGCGTTGCCGCAGACGTCCTCCTGGGCCGTTTTTTCGGCCAAAGCAAGGAAGAGCGGCCCCCTCTTTCCTCGGCTGAGCTGGCCCAAGCAGCAGCCGAAGGGACTGCGCTAGGCCTGCTCAGCCCCCGAGAGGAGGAGATCCTTGGGGCCATCCTCACCTTCGGCCAGAAGACGGCTGGAGAGGTGATGACCCCTCGTCCGTACATGGTAGCTCTTCCCCTGGAGATTCTTGCGAGCGAGGCCGCCGAGGTCTTTCGCCGCCAAGGGCTTTCTCGCTTGCCGGTTTTTCACCAAACACTGGACGTCATCGCTGGTGTGCTCTACGCCAAAGACCTGCTGCGAACGATGGCTTCAGGTGAATCAAAGAGCGTCGCCCAACTATTGCGACCTATCTACTCTGTTCCCGAGGGCGTCCATCTTTATCGCCTGATGGCAGAATTGCGGGCGCGACAGACTCATCTCGCCTTGGTGGTGGATGAGTACGGCGGCACCTCTGGCGTGATCACCCTGGAGGATATCCTTGAAGAGATCATCGGCGAGATTTGGGACGAGCATGACCCCTTGGTCTTCCACCAGCGGCGCCTGCGTGATGGTTCTTGGCTGGTACGCGCCGACATCGGCCGGGAAGAGATGGCTGAGCTGGGTCTGCAGTTGCCGGATTCCTTCGATAACCTGGCCTCCTATCTCTTGGAGGAATCCGGTCACATCCCCCAAAAAGGAGAACATTTCACCTTGGGAGAATGGCACCTTCAGGTGGTGGGAGCTACCCCACAACGCTGCGAGCTGGTTCGCGCCCGCCATGCTTGAGTGGTTCTTCTTTCTGCTCTTGCTCATCCTTTCTGCCCTCTTCTCGGCAGCCGAGACCTCCTACACCGTCTTGGACAAGCGACGGCTGCGTGCGGCCAAAGAAGCGGGGAACCGCCGTGCGGCGATCATTCTTTTCCTGTGGGAAAAACCGGAGCGTTTCTTCACACCTCTGCTGATCGCCAACAGCTTGGCAGCTACCGGCGCCACAGTCCTGCTGACCACCCTCCTGATCCACAGCTTGGGCGCTGCCGGCCCCTGGTTGGCTGCCGCCCTGGTTGCTCTCCTTCTGCTTTTCTTCGCCGAGTTGCTCCCCAAAGGAATCGCGGCTCGCTTCCCTCGCCGGATATCCTCATTGCTGCTGCCGGTTGTGCTCTTGGTTTATTTTCTCTTTTGGCCTGTCAGTTGGGTGATCAACGGCTTAATGGCTGGATTGCGGCGGCTCTTCCCTTCTCTTCAATACTCCAGCGCCCTCCGCAGCCGCCAGGAGATTGAAACCTTGGCTGCAACCTGGGGAGGGGAAGAGGATCAGGCCATGTTTTCGCGGACCCTTCGATTTGCCGCCAAGAGGTTGGGGGAGGTGATGGTTCCGCGTGTCGCCATGCGTGCTTTCCCATTGGAAAAGCCAGCGTTGGAGATCCTGCGCGAGGCGCGGAACTTGCGCTACTCTCGCTTCCCTCTTTATCTGGGCAACCTGGACCGGGTGATCGGTGTGCTGTACTTGAAAGATTTGCTCGGGGTTCCCTTAACCTCTCCCATCCCGGCCGGCCAGTTGGCTCGCCAGCCCTTGTTCCTTCCCGAAAATCTCTCCCTGGCACAAGCCTTGGAAGAGATGCGCCTGCGCCGCACCAGCCTTGCCCTGGTCGTCGATGAGCACGGTGGAACAGCCGGCCTGGTGACCATGGAGGATCTGGCAGAAGAGATCGTCGGCGAGATCTGGGACGAATATGACTCTCCCGGGGAGAGGATTCGTGCAGGTCCCGATGGGAGCTTGCTCCTAGCCGGCCGGACCACTTTGGCGGAGATTTTCGAACGCCATCAAATCGTCATCGAGAGTCAGGCCACTACCCTGGGCGGCGCCATCACCGAGCGCCTCGGGCGCTTCCCAGTCCAAGGCGAAGTGATCGATCTCGGCCCTGTACAAGCCAACATCCTGCTTGCCACCCCCAAGAGCGTCGAGCGTGTGCTGTTGCTTCGGAAGGAAGCTTGATGCGGTGGGATTCTGCGCATGCGAAAAATGCTGGGATCCCTTCATACCTTCCATCATGCCCACAACTAGGAGCCTTGTTCTGGCCTGCTTGAGATCCTGTCGGACAGGCGATCACAGTTTGGCAGCTCCCGGCAGCTAGACGCCCCCCTAGGGACGGGTTTCAAACCCACCCTCTGCACAGCCCCCGGCAGGGTTTCTGATATAATCAATACGAAAGAGGTGAGCGTTTGTTGGACTGGGCCCTCTATCTCGGGCCTCTTTTAGTTTTGTTCTCTCTCGTCAGCTTGGCAAGTTTTTCAGCCGCTGGATCAGCCTTTCTCTCCATCTCCAAGAATCGCCTCCGGCGCGAGATGGAAGAGAAGGAAGATCCGCGTTTGCGCAACCTGCTGCAGTGGAGGGAGGATCCTCAGACGATGCTCTCGGTACTGGCAGTAGGCGACTATATTTCGATCTTCGCCTACGTTGCCTTGACCCTCTGGTGGATTGCTCAGATGAGTCTAGCCTCTGGCTGGGCTTGGCTGACGATTGTTCTGGCCTTGATCTTGCTGATCCTGGCGGAAGTCGGGCTTCGTCTAATGGGCGCCAGCCATCCTCTGGCCACTCTGTTGCGTTTCTCTGGCTTTTTGGCGGTTGTCCGTATCCTCCTGGCTCCTCTGGCCGGTCTCTTCCGTATCGCTGCAAAAGGTCTCTTCCGGGCTGGTTCGGACCTTGAAGCGGAAGAAGAGACGGAAGTGAAAGCCCTGGCCGAGATGCGCGAGGAAGTGGAGGATTTACCGGCCGGCCAGCGGGAGATGATCTCCGCCATCTTCGAGTTTCGCGAAAAAGAGGTCTCTGAGGTGATGGTCCCCCGCATGGATATCATCGCCCTCGAACAAAGCACCCCCCTCCAGCAAGCCTTGCGCACATTGGTGGAGAGCGGACACTCTCGCTTACCGATCTACCACGAGCAAGTCGACAACATCACCGGCGTACTGTTGGAGAAAGATGCCTTGCGTGCCTCGCTGGAAGACCATCCCGCTCTCACTGCCGCCGACCTGGCCCGCCCCCCTTTCTTCGTCCCGGAGAGTAAGCGCATCTCCGAGCTGTTGCCCGAGATGCAGCGAAAGAAGACGCAGATCGCCCTGGTCGTGGACGAGTACGGTGGCCTGGAGGGATTGGTGACCATGGAAGATCTGTTGGAGGAGATCGTCGGCGAGATCCGCGATGAGCACGATTTGGAAACTGAGCCGGTTCATACTCTGGCGCCTGGATCCTTCCAGATCGTTGCCGGCCTCTCCCTGCGAGAATTGGAAGATCTGACCGGGGAAGAGATCCAGTCCGAGGACTATGACACGGTCGGGGGATTTCTCTATGGGCTTTTTCAACACATCCCCGCCCCCGGCGAGGAAGTGGACTTCCACCGCCTTCATTTCCGGGTGGAGGAAACTCGTGGCAACCGCATCCTGAAAATACAAGTTGACTTGCGACCCGAGGAGGAGAACAGCATTGGCGATTGATTGGGAACACCTGCTAGATGAATCATGGCAAGCTCGCGAGCTGGCTTATGTGCCATACTCGCGTTTTCCGGTAGGAGCGGCGCTGCTGGGCAGTTCAGGGAGAGTCTACCGTGGAGCCAATTTGGAGAACGCCAGCTACCCCCTAACTATCTGTGCCGAGCGAGTAGCCGTTTTTAAAGCGCGAAGCGAAGGGGAAACGCATTTTCTGGCACTCACCGTCGTTGCGGACGCCCAACCACTGGCTGCCCCCTGTGGCGCCTGCCGACAGGTGCTCAGCGAATTGGCGCCTGGCATCCCGGTGCTCCTGGCCAACAATCAAGGAGAACGGTTGATGACCAGTGTGGAAGAGTTGTTGCCCCTGGCCTTCACCCCGGCCAGCTTGCCTGCGAAGGGCTGACGAGGAGGAGCATGCGCCAGAAGATCATTGCCGGTAACTGGAAGTGCAGCAAAACCCGCGCGGAGGCGATTAGCCTGCTGGAGTCCCTCCTGCGCGCCCCACCGCCTCCATCCGGTCGAGAGATGATTGCCATCCCCCCCTTCCCCTACCTGGAAACGGCTTGTACCCTTACCGCCGGTTCCCATCTGTCGATCGGCGCGCAGAACCTCTGGAGCGAGGATTGGGGCGCCTATACCGGCGAGGTCTCGGCGCCGATGCTGGCCTCTTTGGGGGTTCGCTTTGTCGTGGTTGGACACTCCGAGCGCAGGCAGTATTTTCATGAGGGCGGGCTCATCCTTAAACAAAAAGTGGAGCGGGCCTTGGCCTGGAGTTTAACTCCCATCTTTTGTCTGGGCGAAAAACTGGAAGAGCGCGACCGCGGCCAAGCCTTCGAGGTAGTGGCAGACCAACTGAAGAAGGGCTTGGGAGGCTTCTCCCCAGAACAGTTGCTCCATGTGGTGATCGCCTATGAGCCTGTTTGGGCCATTGGAACCGGCCGTAACGCCACTCCCGAGCAAGCCCAGGAGGTGCATTCCTTGCTGCGCGGCCTCCTCACCGCCGGGTGGGGAGAATCAGTGGCGCAGTCCTTGCCGATTCTCTATGGAGGCAGCGTAAAACCCGACAACATCGATGCTTTGATGGCCATGCCCGACCTGGACGGGGCGCTGGTGGGCGGGGCCAGCTTGAAAGCGGACGATTTCATGCGCATTGCCAACTACCGGGAGGGATAAAAGAGTCGTTAATGCCGTTTATTAAGGCGATTGGTCTGGTATTGCGCACCCAGCCCTGGCGGGAGAATGACAAGCTGGTTTTCCTCTTCACCCGCGAGCGCGGCCGCTTGCTGGCCAACGCCCGAGGCGGCCGGCGGCCGCAGAGCCACTGGGGCGGAGCGTTGGAGCCTCTCACCGAGCTTGATCTGCTCTTCTACCAGAAAGGCGACCACCTTCTGATCACCCAATGGCAAATCCTGCGGAGCCATGGCGATCTTCGAGCGGAGATGTCTCTCTGTGGTCCGGCCCTCTACCTGGTCGAGTTAGTAGGAGCTTTACTGCGTGAAGAGGATCCGCATCCCCAACTCTACGAAGAGTTGAAAGGAGCTCTAGCCGCTCTTGCAAACGGGCGATCTCCTACTCTTGCAACCAACGCTTTCATCCTCAAGATGCTCTCTTTAATCGGCTATTGGCCGTCACTGGAGAAGTGTGCCTTGTGTGGCTGTGTCGTTGGGGGATCCCTTTTTTATTTCTCTCCACCGGCCGGAGGGGTTCTCTGTCCTGCCTGCCGGCATCTAGGAGGGATTCCCTTAACAGTGCCGGGAGAGGTGTTGGATCAAGCCCGCCAACTGCTCCAGGCTTCCTGGGAAAACCTCCCGCCCCTTGCCCGTGGAAGTGAAGAACTGTCTGATCTCCTGCGCCTTTTCCTGGCCGCTCAATTGGAAAAAGGGCACTCCGCAGTGCAAACTTTCCGCGCAAAAATGCGTCAGGCCGAGCGAGCCCTACTTTAGGCTTGCTCCAAGGAAGGGATCGTCCCCCAGGCCAAGTTCGAGTTGGTAAAACGAGGATCCTGGGTAACCTCAATGAACTCAACATCAGAAAAGGGGAAAGGCGGCAGTGTTTCCCTCACCTCGGACAACTCAACCTCAGCCAGCACCAATCCGGCCAACGAACCTTTAAAGATGTCCACCTCCCAGCGGCCGACGCGGTAGCGCCGTTTGGCCAAACCGCGGTCGCAAAGCGTGAAGAGGACAGAGTACTCCTCCTCCGTAAGATCCTTCTCCACCTCCACCCGATCCAATGAACCTCTCCCTTTGACGGTGAGGATGAAACGCGCGCCGGCCTTGCGGACCCGCACTCCCTGGCAGCCGGATAGGTAGTGCTGTTCCAATTCCATCCCGGGGAAAGCGGCCAACGTATCTTCCCTCAAACCACGCACCAGGAATCTACGTTCGATCTCGTGCAGGTTTGGCATGCTAACGAATCAAGCTTAAAATCACGATGATGCCGGTCATCCCGACCAGGAGGAAGATGGTCGCATAAGTGACCCAATTCTGGATACGGGTGTTGACATACTTGCCCATGATCCGCCGGTTGTTGATTAACTTAAGCATATAGATCAATACCAGAGGCAGTAAGATGCCATTGAGGATTTGGGTCCACAAGGTGATAGTAATCAGAGGGGCGTTGGGCAAAAGGATAATGACAATGCCGATAACCATAATAGCAGTGAAGAGGAGATAAAATTCGGGAGCCTCCCGCCATCTTTTATTGACCCCGGCTTCGAAACCGAACGCTTCACAGATATAGAAGGAAGTCGCAATCGGCAGGATAGTGGCCGAGAAAATAGAGGCGACAAAAAGGCCCAAGGCAAAGACCACCGAGGCAAAAGCCCCAGCGAAGGGTTTTAGCGCCATTGCTGCGTCCTTGGCTTGTTCGATCACCACCCCATTGGGAAAGAGGGTGGCGCCGCAGGCCACAACGATAAAGAAGGCCACTACGACCGTAGCCAGGCTGCCAATGATCACATCCCACTTCTCATAGCGGTAGTCCTTCATGGTAAGGCCTTTCTCGATCACCGCGGACTGCATATAAAACTGCATCCAGGGAGCGATGGTAGTCCCCACGGTGCCGACCACAATGGAAATGGTGGGCAGATCGAAAGACATGCTGGGAACGATCAGGGCCATACCCACCGCTCCCCAATCAGGCCGGGCCAGGATCGCGGAGACAACATAGGAAAGAAGGAATACGCTGAAGATGAGGAATATTTTCTCCGAGGATTTGTAGGTTCCCTTCACCACCAATAGCCACACGACAACAGCCGCCATCGGCACCGAGATATACTTGCTGACACCAAATATCTGCATGGATCCGGCGATCCCGGCAAACTCCGTGGCAGTATTGGCGATGTTGGCAAATAGCAGGCCGAGGAGGATGAACAAGGTGACGCGCAAGCCAAAGTTCTCGCGGATCAGGTCAGCCAAGCCTTTGCCGGTAACCATCCCCATTCGCGCGTTCATCTCTTGTACGATCACCAGCACCACGAAAGAGGGGATCAGGATCCAGAGTAGCTGATAACCATACTGAGCCCCTAGGAGAGAATAGGTCGTGATCCCCCCGGCGTCATTGTCCACCGAGCCAGTGATCAACCCGGGGCCAAGCACCGCCAGGAAGGGCAGGAGGCCAATCCATAAACGTTTCCAATAATGTATCTTGGCCATGCGCGCGAACCTACGAGTAAATCATCCGATCTCCTCAACCCCCCTCCTGCTCGAGTTGAGCGGAGGTCAACCGCTAGCGTAATCCGAGAGGGCGGCGGACGCAAGCCGCCAGCAATTTGCTAGCCTGCGGCAGCGTGACAGCCTGCGGCAGCGTGCTCTGGCAAGGAAGTCAAGATACAATGAGACCAAAACAGCCAAGGAGCCCCCCATGGAACAACCCAACCATCCAGTTCTACCTCGCGATGAGCAGATCTCGCTGATTTCCAGGAAATGCGAGGATGCCTTCCTTGAACTCTTCGACATTTGGTTTGATCCGCAGAAGGAGGCAGTGAACGTTTACTTCGCCGCTTTCCGAAACGCTTTCACCGTCACCGCGGCCCAATTTAACGCCGCCACCCGCGAGGATCTCAAGGAGTGGTTGGTGGTCTATCTTCAATGGGGCTTCGAGAATGACCTGAAGGAGGAGGACGAGGACAGAGAAGAAGGGTCGGATCTGGACGAAGCCTGACCTTGGAACCCACAAACGACAAGAAACCCTGTACACTAGCGGAGAGTACAAGTCTTTATTTGGAGGTGCATAGATGAAGTGGATGCGAACGGGGAAGTTGTTGGCGGCCATTCCCTTGGCTTTGTTGCTCTTGGTCGCAGTGACCACGCCTGCCAGCGCTTTCACCGCCCAGGGGGGAACCAATATTGCGGTCACCTCCGGGCTGTCGGTGGAAGGGGATTACTATGTCGGTGCGGCGACCTTCACCCTGGAAGGGACCATTCGCGGTGACTTGGTGGTGTCGGGAGGAAGTGTTCGTATTGCCGAGACGGGGATTGTCGAGGGCGACCTTCTTGGAATGGCAGGGGCCATCATCATTGAGGGTACAGTAAAAGGAGCCGTGCGAGTGGTGGCCGGCGTCATTACGCTGGGCGAGAAAGCGCAACTGGGCCGGGACTTGGTGGCGGGCGGGGGCAGCTTGGAAAGCAAAGCTGGCAGCCGCATCGCCGGCACGGCGGTGTTCGGAGGCGCGCAAGCTCTTCTGGCTGGAGAGATCAATGAGGATCTCCTCTTCGGTGGAAGCCGCCTGACTCTGTTGGGTAAAATCGGTCGTAACGCCACGCTGGTTGTTGATGGCCAAAACAGCGGCGAAATGCCTTCCACCTGGTGGCTGACCTGGATTCCTGGAGCGCCAACCTGGCCCATCGTCAACGCCGGTTTGGCGGTGGACGCCAATGCTTCCGTCGGCGGAACCCTTGATTACAGCAGCTCGCGCGAGTTCGTCATCCCCTCCGGCGTAGCGGGCAAGGTTGCCTACCACCCCATCTCCATTGAACCGGGTACGCCGGTTATTTCTCAACCAGGCCAACCGCAAACTTCTACCGACTGGTTGTGGAACACCTTCCGGCACTGGATTGTCCTGGTAGTGGCCGGGTTCCTGATGCTCTGGCTTTTCCGCAGTTTCATGCGGCGTGGCGCCAAGGCTCTAGGGAAGCGGCCTTTCCCGGCTCTCGGTTGGGGCGTGGTGTGGGTGTTGGCTATCCCTATCGCGGTCATCCTCTTCTTTGTTCTTTCCGCTGTTTTAGCCATGGGCCTTGGTTTAATCACTTTCGGCGAACTGGCCGGTACCACCGTTGGGGTCGCTTGCTTGACAGCCGTTGCAGCGGGCGCCTTCCTTTGGCTTTATCTTCGTTTTGCCGCTTCCGTCCTGGTCGGTTACGCATTGGGGAGAGCTTTGCTCAGTGCACTGACCAAGAAGCCTGACCCCAGCCCAGCCGGTTCCATGCTGCTGGGTACGCTCATCTTGGTCTTGCTTTATGGCATCCCCGTGGTGGGTTGGATCATCGAATTGTTGGTAGGCCTGGCTGCTTTGGGCACGCTGTGGATCTCCATCCAAACCCGTCCCCGCAAACAAGAGGAGCTCCCCCCAGCCGGCAGCAACCAAGCCTAAACAGTGGAATCAGCAGTCCCCGTAAGTGCTCCACTTGAGCCTTTTGCCAGAGGGGGTTTCCCCCCTCTGGCTCCTCCCTGGAAGCGTTCGATCCATTGCCTGCTGCCGTTGCATGATGGTTTTGTGCCTTGACCGGGAATGCTGTCTGCATCGATTGAGTCGAGAAAGGACTTGCTGCTTATTACGCGCGTGAACCGCCTAAGTGGAACAGAGGAGATGCTCAAAATGCTAAATAGGAACACCCTGCCAGGGGCTAAAAAGGCCTGACCTCATGGTTGCTCTGACTTTCTATGACGGCGCCGACTGCGTCGGAGGCAACAAATTCCTGCTGGAAGCAGCCGGCGCCGCCTTGTTCCTGGACTTTGGCAAGAACTTCAGCCGGGAGGCGCTCTTCTTTGATGACTTCATGCCGCCCCGGGCAACCGCTGGTCTTTGCGACTATCTCGAGTTGGACTTGCTGCCTCCGCTGGAGGGGATCTACCGTCCCGAGTATGAGATTTCGGGACGCGCTTGGGAGCATTGCCAGGGACATCCCGCCCAACGCCGCCTGCACCTGGATGGGATCCTGCTGACCCATGCTCACCTCGACCACAGCGGTTACCTTTCTTTTCTCGACACCTCGACCCCGATTTATAGTGGCCTAGCCACGGCGCTGATCGTCAAAGCCATGCAAGATACCGGGCGAAGCGGCATGTCTGGTGAGATCGCCTACGCCATGCCGCGAATCGAAGCAAACGGCGTCCTGGGAACCCAGCGAGGGAGCAAGGATAATCCCTGCCCGGCTCTATTACGGCCTCTTGTCCTTTTGGAACCGAAACAGCCTCGGGCCTCGGAGTTCCTGCGGGCGCCCAGCAGCGCTCGTACGATCAGCGGCAACCCCGCGCTCTACCTTCCCAAGGGAGAGGCCCAGGCCGGCAACCTCCGTATTCGTCGCTACCCGGTGGATCACTCCATCCCGGGGGCGGGCGCCTTCGCTATTGATACCCCCAGTGGATGGGTGGTCTACACCGGTGATTTGCGCTTGCACGGCAGCGAGAGCGCCGCGACAAGGGCTTTCTTCCGCCAGGCAGCAGCCCTTCACCCCCGCGCTTTGATCTGCGAAGCGACACGCATCATCGGGGAGAAGGGGGAGGAAATCGTCGCTACGACCGAGGAGGAGGTACTCGATCAAACCTGCCGGTTGGTGCGCCAGGAAAAGGGGCTGGTCATCGCCGACTTCGGCCCGCGCAACGTGGTGCGCCTGCTCTCTTTCTTGCAGGCGGCAGCGGAGGCCGGGCGTCAATTGGTGATCACCGACAAGGATGCCTATTTGCTGAAAGCTTTACATCTTGGCGACCCGAGCGTACCTGACCCGTTGACCGATTCACGGATTGCCGTCTATCGAGAAGTCCGCGGCAGCTACGCGCAATGGCAGACTGCCCTCCTGGAATCTTTCCAAGCCTCCTGTCCAGAGCGCCTGGTCACCTCTGCCGGCTTGCGAAAGTCCCCAGGCAACTATGTCGTGTGCTTCTCCTATTGGGATTTGCAGGAATTGGTCGACATCCAACCGAAAAGCGGCCTCTACATCTACTCCTCCTGCGAGGCTTTCAATGAGGAGATGGCTATCGATCAAGAGCGCCTGCTTCGTTGGATCGATCATTTTGGCCTACGCCCGGTGGGCAGCCTAAAAGCTGGAGAAGAATCACGATACGCAGGGCCGCCCTTGCATGCCAGCGGCCATATCGACACGGCTGGGGTCATTGAGATGGTGGAGACGATCCACCCTCGTACGCTCTTGCCCGTTCACGGGGAACACCGTGAATATTACCGGCAGCGATTCGGCACTCTCTGCCAGGTGATCCTGCCGAATCGGGGAGAGCAAATCATCCTGGACTGATAAACACTCACTCCCTGACGAAAGGGAGCGGTAGTTTGGGATCGCCCCCTGTCTTCACAATCGTAAGAATGGACTGGGTGAAGTTGGAACGAGGCTATCGGCTACTGGCAATCGTCTAGATATTTCTCACCAACCGGTCCTAGGAGGCAGGAGCGGTGAACAGCGGTAGGCGAACCTCAAAGGAGGTTCCGTGGCCAATCTCGCTTCGCGCTTGGATCGTTCCGCCGTGCGCTTCCACCAGCCAACGGACAATAAAAAGACCCAAACCGGAGCCGTAATGCTTCCCGCTGCCCCGGAAGAATCGCTCAAAGATGTGGGGCAGGTTTTCTGCTTCGATTCCTGACCCGTTGTCAGCGATCGATAGAATCGCCCATTCCGCCTCGGTTTGCAGGGAAAGTAGGATGGTTCCATCTACAGGAGTGAACTTGATGGCATTATCCACCAGGTTCGCGACGATCTCTTCCAGCCTGCCTTGGTCCGCCTCCACCCATACCGGCCGGTCAGGAAGCTCTACCGCGCAGCGGATCCTTTTCTCCTGGCAAACCGGCCTCTCCAGCAGGGCAAATTCCGCCAGGAAAGGTCCCAGGACGATTGGTTCCTTGCGCAGGATCAAATCGCCAGTATCAATGCGAGCAGCTTCCATTAAATTGCGGGTCAAACCGGACAGTCGTTCCGCATTGCGTTTCATAATATGCATGTACTCAGACATCTGCGCTCCCATCTCATTTCTGTCGACAGGGGCTAATTCCAAGGCGGCATGAATGGCAGCGATCGGGTTGGACAAATCATGCACCACCGTGCGGATCATGTCCGCTTGCATCTGCTGGGCTTGTTTGCGCTCGCTGAGATCACGGACGATCCCGGTCAGATAACTCTCCCCTCCAGATCGCCAGGCAGCCATCGAAAGCTCCAGGGGAAACTCCCGGCCATCCTTATGCAGGCCGTTCCATTCCACGGAACGATTGGTCAGTTTGTCGGCATCTCCTTCTCGAACAAAGCCAATCTGTTCTTCCAAACGACTTTGATAGCGCTCGGGAAAAAGCCATAAGAAAGATCGGCCCAAAGCTTCTTTCTCGGTGTAGCCAAAGAGCCGCTCTGCCGCCTGGTTCCAGAATGTGATCCGGTTTTTTCCATCAAACGAGATGATCGCATCGGAAGCGGAAGAGGCCAACAAACGGAAACGTTCTTCACTGGAAATCAACGATTCCCGGATCCTGCTGTTCACCAGGGCCACGCTGATCAGTTCAGTGAAAGCGGAGGCGATTCGCGAGTCCTCCTGGTTGAAGCCGTTGCGTTTGTCCACCAAGACGAGGAGTCCCGCCACCTGTCCATCAACCAGCAGCGGGGCGAAGAGGACACTCTCCATTCCGGCATCGCAGTCGGGGGAAAAATCTCGCAAGGGGCTTCGGGTTGCTTGGTTTTCCCAAACTACCCGCCCACTCCTGTAGGCGTCAGCGCGTAAACCGTCAATCGGGAGAAACCGATCGAGGTCAAACGCAACGTTAACCTCGCCTGTCGTTAACACAAGAGCTTCTATCCGGCTTTCAAGCTCATTGCGCAAAGTCAGAAGGCCGGCGCGGGCGCCCACCAGCTCGCGGCACTGATCGACAATGGTTTTGGAGACCTCATGGAAGGAATTCAGGGAGAGAATGGCGCGGGTTCCTTTCAGCAAAGCCAGGGTTTCTTCCTGGTGCTTGTGCGATTCTCGCAGCGCTTCTTCCAGTGCGTCCTCGACCCTCTTTCTCTCGGTGATGTCCCGATTAACCACTACAAATCCCTCGGCCTCTCCCTGGCGATCACGAAGAAGAGATACTGAGGAGTGTACGAACATCATTGCGCCATCTTTCCTGGTTTGCTGCAGTTCTCCATGCCAATGACCCTCGCTCAGGATCATCTGTGTGATTTGTGGCTGACTGGCCGTCAGGTATTCCGTGCGCAGGAGGGTAAATGTAGGTCGACCAAGCGCTTCCTGAGCCGTCCACTGGTAGAGAAGTTCTGCTCCTTTGCTCCAGCTAAGAATCCCTTGATCCAAGTTGGTGGAGATGATGGCATCGCGGATGTTCCCCAGCAAACCCGCTTGAAGGAGGGCCTCTGCCTCGGATTGTTTGCGCTCCAGCGCCTGGCGCACGGCTTGGGCTAAACCGGAAGGCGTGACCTGTTCTTTCATCAAATAGTCCATGGCCCCTTGCCGCAAGGTTGAAACAGCCAAGGCAGTGTCCACGGAGGAAGAAAGGATGACTACGGGAAGATGCGGAACCTGTGGGGAAAGCCGGCGGAAGGTTGATTCAGCTTCGCTGTCAGGGAGAGTGAGATCCAGCAATACCAGATCAATCCTGCCCCTTGCCAGCCGCCTCAGTCCATCAGCCAGGGTATTGGCCACTTCAACGGACCACTTTGGTTCGACTTGCTCCAACATGTGCTGGACTGAAAGTACAAAGACAGTGCTATCTTCGATCAGCAAGATCCGCAAAGCGCCACGAGTATCCATCGCATTTCCCTTCCGTTCGCCGCATCGCAACTGTCCAACGGCCCGCTTATAACTTTAGATTGTCTTCCGCCTTTTGTGAAGATTTAGTTTTACCCTTTCCCTTTTTTCGATTGCCCCACAGGATGACGAGGGGATGAACCCGGACCTTCATAACGATGCAATGCATGTCAACATGGTAGGATACCGGAGACCTCAAGGTCTTGAACTCTTCGGTACGCCGATTTTCATTGAAGGAGAAATTATCGTGGATTTATTTACCCGTATCCGGCGCTCTCCCTTCCAGGAAGAGGCCAAACATGTCATCGAGGCGGGTCTTTATCCCTACTTCCTGCCTCTGGAAGAGACTGAAGGAACCGAGGTGACGATTGAGGGCCGTCGCCTGTTGATGCTCGGCTCCAACAATTATCTGGGCCTCACCACCCACCCCAAAGTGCAACAGGCGTCCATCGAGGCCACAGAGCGCTACGGCACCAGTTGTACCGGCTCACGATTCATGAACGGAACCTTGGCTTTGCATCGGCTGCTGGAGGAACGCTTGGCCGATTTCCTTCACCAGGAGGCAGCGTTGGTCTTCTCCACCGGCTACCAAGCCAACCTTGGAACTATCGCAGCCCTGGTCTGTCACGACGACATCACCATCACCGACAAGGAAGATCATGCCTCCATCGTTGACGGCTGCTTATTGGCGCATGCTTCCATGCGCCGCTTCCCGCACAATGATGTCGATGCTCTGGAACAGGCGCTGGCCGGCTGCCCGCCTCTTGCTGGGAAGTTGGTCATCGTGGACGGAGTCTATTCGATGGCCGGCGACATCGCCCCGCTTCCGCAGATCGTCCCTCTCTGCCACCGCTTTGGAGCCATCCTGATGGTCGACGACGCCCACTCCATCGGAGTGCTGGGCGACCATGGGCGTGGCACGGCCAATTACTTCGGCCTCGATGGAGAGGTTGACCTGATCATGGGAACCTTCAGCAAGTCCTTCGCCAGCCTCGGCGGCTTCATCGCCGGTCCGCGCGATGTGCTCTTCTACATCCAGCATTTTGCCCGTCCCTTTATCTTTTCCGCCAGCGCCTCTCCAGGTAACACTGCGGCTGCCCTTGCCGCCCTGGAAGTAATGCTGGAAGAGCCGGAGCGTATCGTTCGCTTGCGGGAAGTAGCTGACCGCTTCCGCCTTGGGTTGAAGGAATTAGGGTACGACACCGGCGGAAGCACCACGCCGGTAGTCCCCATCTACCTTCACGACCGCGACCGCACTTTGATGACATGGAAAGCTCTTTTCGAGCGGGGGGTTTACACCAACCCGGTCATCCCTCCCGGTGTGCCGCCAAACCAATCCCTGCTGCGCACCAGTTGCATGGCCACCCATACTTTCGACCAGATCGACCGCGCACTGGCCATCTTCGCGGAGGTCCGCCAACTCAATCTCTGATGAAATAATTCGGGACATAATACGATTTTGGCACAAAATTGCTTTATGTCCCAATTATTCTGATATCTCCCAATTAACCCAGGGCAACCTCCAAGCGAGAGAGCCCCTCTTTCAGGGTTAAACGAGGACAAGCGAAGTTGAGCCGTTGAAAGCCTTCTCCCTGGGGGCCGTAAAGAGTGCCGGCAGACAAGCCCAGGCCGGCGTCCACCAAACGCTGGTCCAGCTCTTCCTGGGGCAGTCTCAAGGAGCGGCAGTCCAACCAGGCTAGGTAAGTTCCTTCTGGGGGGATCATTTTCACTCCAGGCAATCGCGCTGCTAAAAAGCTTTCGATACAGGCAAGGTTCCCCGCCAGGTAGCCCATCAATTCCTCCAGCCAAGCCTTGCCATGGCGATAGCAAGCTTCCATCGCCACCAACCCGAAGAGATTGGTCATCCCCAGCTCCAGCCCCTCCAACACTTCTTGGAAACGGCGGCGTAACTGGAGATCGGGGATGATCACTACCGAGGAGGCCAGGCCGGCCACATTGAAGGTCTTGCTGGGGGCAATGCAAGTGAGGGAAACACGGGCAGCCTCGGAAGAAAGAGTGGCGAAAGGAATATGCCGATTGCCGGGGAAAACGATATCTTCGTGAATCTCATCCGAGAGCACCAGCACCCCCGCTTCCAGGCAAAGGGTCAGGAGGTGGTCCAGCTCCGCCCGTTCCCAGACGCGGCCGACCGGGTTGTGCGGGTTGGTCAGGATAATCAGCTTGGTTTCCTTCAACTTGCGCCTTAGATCTTCCCAGTCGATCCGGTACCGCCCCCCTTCTTCCACTAACGGATTGCTCACCAGGCGGCGTCCGTTTGCCTGCAGCAAGGGAAAGAAGGCATTATAGACAGGGGTCTGTAAAAGCACCCCATCGCCCGGCTGGGTGAAAGCTTGGATAGCAATCCCCACTGCCGGCACCACACCGGGGGTGAAGCATAGCCACTCTTTCTCCAGATCCCAGCCAAAGCGTTTCTTCTGCCACTGGCAAATCGCCTGGTAGAAAGAGTGGGGGCGGAGGGTGTAGCCGTAGATGCCATGCGCAGCCCGTTGTTGGATCGCCTCTACCACTTCCGGCGGCGCCGCGAAATCCTGGTCGGCCACCCACATCGGTAGAAGATCTGATCTTCCGAAAACCAAAGCGGCGCCATCCCATTTGAAGGATTGGCTATTATACCGATCGATGACCGTATCGAAATCGTATTGTGTCAAAGTTCACCTCGTTTGGGATCTGCGACGATTCTTGGACATGCAAGTAACGAAAGTCAAACGTTACTACCCAGGTAGTTTTCTTTTTCAGGATTACAGGATGAACAGGAATCTGGCAAGAGGTAGGTTATCCGGATAGAGGGCCTCATCCTCAGTGGAGGTGCCGGCCGGCGAGCAGCTGCGACTAAGATGTGTTGACAGCGGGGATGAAGGGGTTTCCCAGAAAGACCCGACGCAGGGCATCAAGAGGGTTGATGCCGTTCTTCCTGGCCGTGGAGAGATAGCCACGGATACGACAGAAGTCCTGCAGGGCGGTAAAGTTGCGGAAGGTTCCAGAGATCTTCTGCCGTAGTTTTATCATTCGCAGATCGCGCTCCGAGAGGTTGTTGTCGAAGGGGACCGCGAAGTCGCGCATGAAGGCGAGGATGCCGTCGGAGTGGTCCCGGAAGCGGTCGAGCAGATTGCGGGCTTTGCTCTGTCTGCGGCGACCCCGGCGCTTGGGGCCGGCTGGCCATTCCGTGACCGGGTTCTCGGCATAACCCTCTTCCACGATCCGCAGATAGTCCTTCACGAAACGGTCCAGATCCTCGACCGGCAGGGCGGCGAGGCCTACGTCGCGAGCGGCATCGACGGCATCCTTGATCATCAGCAGATGGTCGATCATCGGCGAGGCCCACTTCTGCTTCTGCTCCTCATCGAGGAAGATCAGTTCGCGCAAGAGGTGCGCGTTGCAGAAAGCATGCTTGCAGTCATACTTCAAATAGGACTTCCAGAAGTCGTGGACAGCGCGACCCCGGAAGGTCGGCAGAATGCCGGCAACATCCGTGGCTTCGTGTCCGCGCCGCTTGTGCGCGAAGTACCAGGTCAGCCAGGGGGTCGAGACGGTATGCAGCCAGTGCAGGCTGCCGATGGCGCGAACGCCGGTCTCGTCGAAGCCAGCCACCTCGGCCTCGGCCACCAGATCGCGGATGAAGGCGTCGACCGGTTCCAGCCGCCGGGAGCAATCGACGCTGTAGTTCGTCAGGGTGCCCTCACTGAAACTCTCGCAACCGAAAAGGTCGCGCATGATCTCGCTGAGCCGCTCACAGGGCAGCAAATGGTAGTCGCGCAGGTAGACGACCAGGCTCTTAACGCGGGGACCATACTGCACAGGGGCTGCGACTTCCGGCGGGAAGGCGGCGCGGTTGAGGCAGCCGCAGGGGCAGGTTTTGAATTCAACCTGGTACTCGGTGACCTCCAGCTTCGGCTCGGGCAGATCGAAGACCTGCCGGCGATCGATGCGGTCCGGGGGCAGGCCGGCCAAAGAGCGACCGCAGCCCCGGCAGTACACGACTAGGTGACGTATGATGCGATCCGGCGCATCTACCATGCGCAAGGTATGGCCCGGATGACCGGGCTGACCGCCCGAGGGACGGCCGCTCTTCTTGCGCAGATTCTTGGGGGCGGGTTTCTGGTAGCCGTCACTGGAGGGCGGCTTGCTGCTGTTGTGGGAGTCCTTGGTCAATTGATCCTGGAGGTGGCGGACTTGTTCCTCCAGCTTCAGCGATTGGCGCTCCAGTTGCCCCACCCGTTCCTGAAGCAACTCCACCTGGCGTGAGAACTCGCTAAGCAGTCGCGCCGCCGCTTCGGGATCGGATCGGCAGACCGCCAAGGCTTGTTCGTAGCCGATCATCCGCACAACCCCCGGCGGAAGTTCTTGACCAAGGGATAGAGGTAGACTTCCTTGGCCGAGACCCGGATGCACCGCTGCCGGTCGTTGCGGGTGCGTCCCTGGGTCATCCCCAGCGGCTGCCAGTTGGCTGCCCGGTAGCAGGTTCCCTGGAAACGGTCACGGTCGACGAAAGTCTCCAAGGCATAGAGCGGATGCCCATACTTGGCCTGCCAGTCTGATCGAATTCGCCGAACAACAGAGGAAAGGATGTGACTGGCCAAATGAGGCACGGTCACCCAGGGCAGGATCAGGAAGCGGGTGTTGTTGGTGAGGAAGGGCAGGTTGCGTTCTCGTGTGGCAGGCGCCCAGCCGATGAAGGCATCCCGGGCGGCGCACTTCCAGGCCGCTGAGCCGAAGAGGAGACAAGCCAGAGGTTGTCCCCTGCGGTCGCGCAGCAGGTAGCGGATGTTCTCGCCTACTGTGTTGCGATGACCGAGGTAGTGATAGCGGTTCAAGAGGCCGTTGAACAAGCGCAGGTCTGCCGATCCGGGCTCGACGAGGCTCACCGCCAGAGGCCGTAGATCGCCCAAGGCGCAACGGATTGACTCGGTTGCATGAGCCACAAGGGGTGGGTTGCGGTTGCGGAAGCCATTGGGTGAAGAGCGCAGGCGCTGCGGCAGTTGGATGAGCCCGGCGTCTTCAAGCTTCAGCAGCAAGGTGCGGGCTGCCATATCCTTGAATCGACCCTGTCCATTGCGCCAGTCCCAGCGCCGGCAAAGTTCCTGACTGATCCGCGTTCGATGCCAGTCCCTGTGTTCGGCCAGGAGAGATCGAATCAGCCCGATCTCTTTGGCGTGTAATTCCCGTCCTTGAATGACCATCACTTCTGCCATGGTTCACAGACTACTGCATTCCACCGGATGAGTTCAGCAGACAATCACTCTATTCTTGCTTGCGTTCGTGGGGAGGTATACTACTTGCCAGACAATGGTGGCGCTATGATGGAGCTACCTGGGCAGTAACGGTCAAACTACTGAATGAGACAATCAGTGCGGGCGGGTTTGAAACCCGCCCCTACGCCAGGTCTATTTCCACCCAGAATTCCTTGGATGTCCGCTCCCGTGTCCAAGCCGCAATCACGTGGTTTTTCCACCCGGAATTCCTACTGGAAAACTATTGCCCTCCGGTCGATCCAGGTAGCGGGTTGCCACATCGCGCCACTAGGATCCCGCTTCTTTGGAGACAGCCTCGACAGCCCGCACAATGGAGGTGTAGCCGGTACAGCGGCAGAGATTGCCGCGCAGATACTGGCGGATCTCCTCCTCACTGGGGTGTGGATTCTCATCGAGCAAAGCTTTGGCTGTGACCAACACTCCCGGCGTGCAGAAGCCGCACTGCACAGCCGAATGATCGAGGAAGGCCTGCTGCAGGGGATGGAGAGCATCGTAGCGGCCGAGCCCTTCCACTGTTGTGATTTCTTTTCCGTCAACAGAGACCACCAGCGTCATGCAAGCCAGGGTAGCCTTCCCGTTCAGCAGCACGGTGCAAGAACCGCACTCCCCCACTCCGCAGCCATACTTGGCTCCGGTCAGGTGGAGACGATCCCGAAGAACGTTCAGCAGCAGTTCGTTGGGTGCGACGTTCAGCTCGAAAGTCTCTCCATTCACGATCAGGGTGATCATTCGTTTCTTCATAGGACGCCTCCGCTTCGAATCCAGGCAGTGCGCAGGGCTTCCTCCAACAAGACCGGCGCCACCTGACGGCGATACTGGCTGCTGGAGCGCACATCATCGATGGGAAAAATAGCAGCGCCTGCTTGGCTGGAAACCTGGTGTAACAACCTCTCGCCAATCTCCGCACCCACCAGCAGATTTTCCAATGCCGGCGTGCGCAAGGGCGTGGGAGCCACCGAGCCGAAGGCGATGCGACAATCGAGGCAGAGCCCCCCTTCTCGCTGAAACCAAGCTGCTACGTTGATCTTGGAGATATCACAGGAAACCCGGCCTAGCTTTAGAAAAGCCGAACCTTCCTGCGGCTTTGGGGGAGGAAGAAGAATCTCCACAATTAGCTCGTCCACCTCAAGCAGGGAAAGGCCCGGTCCTCGGAAAAAGGTCTCTACCGGCGCTGTTCGACCGCCTCGAGCGGAGGCCAGACGAAGAACGGCATCGAGGACGATGAGGGGAGGAGCGGTGTCCGCGGCAGGGGAAGCGTTGGCCAGGTTGCCTCCGATTGAGCCCATGTTGCGTGCAGCGATAGCTGCCATCGAGCGCAAGGCTTCGTAAAGAGCGCTGTAGTGCAACCGTACCAAGGGGTCTTTTTCCACAAGAGACAAAGGGGTCGCTGCTCCGATAACCAGTGCGTGTTGCCACGCACTGTCTGGAGGGCGGGTTTCAAACCCGCCCCTACGAGGGCCGGCGCTTCCGGCGATTTTGTCCTCCGGACTGCCGTCAAGCTTTTCTTGCCGTACTCCGTGCAGCTCCGGCAGGTCTTGTACGCTGACCAGGCATTCCGGTTCCACCAGCAGACGCTTCATCTTTACGATCAGGTCGGTTCCCCCCGCCAGGACTTTGGCACGAGAACCCCATCGAGCCAGCAAGACAAGAGCATCCGCCAGGGTCTTGGGCTGGAAGTATTCAAAATTGCCGGGCAGGATCTTGGTATCGCTTAGCATGGAAGATCCTCCTTGTTCGCCAAGGCAGCCAGTACGAGCTCCGGGGTGATGGGCAAGCTGGTAAAACGCAGGCCAATAGCATTGTGTACTGCGTTGACCACCGCCGAAGCAACCGAGTTGCCGGCTGCTTCTCCCAATCCTTTGGCGCCGAAAGGCCCACTAGGCTCATAGGTGTGGGTAAAGTAGGTCTGCAGATTGTCCTCTTGCGGCATCTCACAAGTAGTGAAGATCTTGTTATCGGTAATGAAGCCCTCGCAAAACAGCGCTCCCGTGTCCGGCCGGTGCTCGGTGGCTTCTCCCAAGGCGTACCCGCCGTATCGAGCCAGTGAACCTTCCAGTTGGCCCGCGGCCAAGACCGGGTTGATCGGCGTACCGCAGTCGGCTATGCAGACAGCGCGAAGGATTCGCACAACTCCTGTCCAAGTATCCACTTCTACCTCGATGAAGTTGGTGACGAAGGAGGGAGGGCAATTCTTCTGGCGCAAGCTGCCGGTGGCAATGAGAGTGCCCCAACCATTGATCATCCCCATTTTAGCCACCTCAGCGAGGGTGATCCGTTTTGCAGGAGGTGCTGCCGCGAGCTGTCCAGCCGCAGGCAGTCCTGTCTCGGGCTGGATGCTCCGGGCTTGGACATAAGTCTGCTGGTCTTGAGGATCAAAGACGAGTTCCAGGTGTTCAGGGAATTCATTCAATAGGCGTCCGGCAAAATCCAGCAGCTTCCCTTTGACTTCCCGGGCTGCTTGTAAGGCCGCCGCACCGCCCACGTAGATACCCCGGCTGGCATGGGTGCAGACATCATAGCCTGTCGTGCGCGAATCGACCGGGGAAAGGTTAACCAGCGCCAGGGGCGCCTGCAAGGTTTCAGCCACGATCTTGGCGTGTGCGTCGTTGGTGCCGCCTCCCAAATCCATCAGAGGATGCATCAAGTCAACACTGCCATCTTCGTTGATCTTCACCGTGGCTGAGGAATAGTCGATGACCTCGGCTGGTTGAGGCGCTCCGGCGCCTGAGGTGTGAAAACCTCGTCCCAGACCGATTCCTCGCCGGAGGCGGCCCGTCTTCTGCCTTGGTTGACCCCTGTCGCTCCACCCGATCTTCTCTGCTCCGACGCGCAGAGATTCCTCCACGCCGCAGCTCTTGATGATGGAGCGCACAGTCGGACCTTGCCCCCAGAACTCGTCACCCGTTCCGACGTAGTTGCGCAAGCGGAAAGCGATGGGGTCGAAGCCGCAACGCTCAGCGATGATCTCCACCATCGACTCCACCGCGAAATTCATCTGCGGGTTGCCATACCCCTGCATGGCGCAAGCCGGAACCTTGTTGGTATAGACGGCTTTCGCCCAATAGTCCACATTCTTCCAATGGTAGAGGGAAACCAGCCAGCCGGCGGTGCTCCCCAGGAGGGGGTAGGCCTGGATTTGGTGGGCGCCGATGTCGACCAGGAAGTGGCACTCTGCAGCAGTGATGGACATGTCCCGGTTGACGCCTACCTTCAAGTGGATCCGTCCCGGGTAATTGGTGTGATCGTAGGCGTCATCCTCGCGCGAGCTGACCAACTTTACCGGACGCTTGGCTTTCAAGGCCAAGGCTGCAGCGATGGGGATCACCGAGTTCATCTGAATCGACGAGCCGAAGGAGCCGCCCAGCGCGGTTTTTTTCACGTTAATCTTGCTGAGGGGGATGCTGAAAATGCGCCCCAGTTGGATGCGTACGTTATGGATAGATTGGGTGGTACACCAGACGGTGAGGCCCCCGTCCGGCTCCGGTTTGACCACAGCAGTCTTCGTGTCCATCTGGTGGTGATAAATGCGCTGCAGTTGGAAAGTCTCCTCGAAGACGAAATCCGAGCTAGCCAGCGCAGCCTGGGCGTCGCCGACATGGATCTCCCGCTCGCAGGCGATGTTGGTTTTCACTTCCAGGTGGTCTTCGCCGAAAAAGACACGGTCGTAAAGGGGAGCGCTTTGGGGTAGCATCGCTTGTTCGGCATCCAATACTGGAGGCAAAAGCTGGTATTCCACTTTGATCGCTCGCAATGCTTGGAAAGCCAGCTCCTCGGTCGGCGCGGCCACCGCCAGGATTGCCTCACCAACATGGCGAGCTTTTCGCGGCAAGACCAGCCGGTCGCGGTAAGTTTTGGCCGGAACAGAGACGCCGCGCTCGTTGTAATAGACCTCCGGCACATCGTCCGCAGTCAATACCACCGCTCCCAGCGCGCAAGCAGCAGCGGTATCGACGCTCAGGATCTTGGCATGGGGGTATGGGCTGCGCAGGGTGACGGCAATCCACATCCCCGGCAGGTCGATATCGCAAGCGTATTGTTCAGCTCCGGTGACGCGAGCCACCCCATCTTTACGAGGCGTATCAGTGCCGATGGAGAGAAAAAATGAATCGCTCATTCGCTACCTTCCTCCTGAGCAAGCATCCCCATCAGGATCTTTTCCGGCGTGGCAGGCAAAGAAGTGATGCGCACCCCCACAGCATCGAAGATGGCGTTGGTCAGCGCGGGAGCGATGGATACCATGGGAGGCTCTCCGATACCTTTAGCGCCGTAAGGTCCAAGACCGGTGCCTGATTCCAGGAGGATTGTCTCCAGATCGGGAACATCAACGGCGGTAGGGATCAAGTACTCGGCGAAGGAAGGAGTTTGGATGATACCCTTCTCAATTTTCATGTCCTCGGTCAAAGCATAACCGAAACCCTGGATCCCACCACCCTCGATCTGCCCCTCCACGATGACCGGGTTAAGAGCTTTGCCGACATCGAAGCAGGCCACAATGCGGGGTACGCGCAAGGCGCCGGTTTCCCGGTTTACTTCTACTTCCACCGCATAAGCGCCGAAAGTATAGTCGGGGTGGATCTGACCTTCGATCATTTCACTGGCCGGAATGGAGGTAAAGGGCGCATTGAACTGGGCCTCCACGAAGAGCTCTATACCTTCAGTAGACATGCGGTTGACCAACGGAACCAAGTCGACCGATTTCTCCGGTTGGCTTGTGGAGAGGATTTTTCCGGCTTGCACCTGAAGGTTCTCAACCGGCACGCACAGCATCTGAGAGGCTTTCTCCAACATTCGCTTGCGCAATACCCGAGCCGCCTTCAGGGTAGCGTTGCCCGACATGTACAACTGGCGGGTAGCAGTGGTGGTTCCAGCCAAGGGGGTCAATTGAGAATCGGTGATAAAAAGCTTGATACTCTCGATAGGCAGGCCCAGTTCCTCGGCAGCGATTTGACAAAGTATATGCCCCTGACCTCCGCCCACATCCGGTACGCCACAGCGAATGACGGCCGACCCATCCAACTCCAAGTTGATATAGGAACGTGAGGTGTCGTGCAGGAAGGTTAGGCGGCCATAACTGCACATCCCTGCTCCCAGGCCGTGCCCGATCGCCACTCGCGGGTTCGGGGAGGTTACCTTCGGACCCAGCGCATTCCAAGCTTTTTCTGCTGCTTCGCAGATGGCGACCGGCCGGTCATAAATCCAACCTGTATCCAACGAATTTCCTTGGCGAAGGAAGTTGCGCCGGCGCAATTCCAAGGGATCAATCCCCAGGCAGCGGGACAATCTGTCTATCTGCGATTCATAGGCGAAGTTGACCTGGGGAGCGCCGAAACCGCGAAAGGCACTGGTAACGGGTGTATTGGTCATCACTGCATAGGAGTCTACCCAGATATTATCCACGTGGTAGGGTCCGGCTGCATTGACGGTCGCATAAAGCAATACCCAGGGGGAAAGGGCTGAATAGGAACCGGCGTCAGAGATCAGGCGGGCCTGCACGGCTGTAATCCGGCCATCCTTGGTTGCGCCGGTCTTGTATTCCATGAAGAAGGGATGGCGTTTGCTGTGGGTAAGCAAGGATTCAGTACGGGTATAGGTCAACTTCACCGGCCGGCGTGTCTTCCATGCCAGGAGAGCCAGGAAGGACTCGACGGTGATGTCTTCCTTCCCACCGAAGCCGCCTCCGATCCAAGTGCCCAGGTAGCGGACGCGGCTATGCGGAAGGTCCAGTACCTCAGCCACTTCCCGGAAGTGCTCGATGACCTGACTGGAGACGCGAATATTGATAGTCCCATCTTCGTCCACCCAAGCCACTCCCGATTCCGGCTCCAGGTAGGCATGATCCTGATAGGGAACCTGGTATGTGCCTTCCACAATAACGTCCGCATGGGCGAAAGCTTCCTCGACATTCCCCTTGCGGATCTTGAAATGGCTGGCAATATTGTGTGATTTTTCCGCGACCTGACGAACTCCCTGCTCCATCGCAGTCACCGGGTCGAAGATGCCTTCCAGCGGTTGGTACTCCACCTCGATCATCTGGCAAGCCTGCTCCGCCAACTCAGGAGTCTCCGCCGCCACCAGGGCGATTGGTTCGCCGAAGTAGCGCACTTCCTGATCAGCCAAGACCCGGTAAATCCCCTCAAACTGCACCCCCACGCTGGTGGACTGTCCGAATCTGGCAGTGAGTTCGTTATGTGGCACATCCTTGGCTGTGATCACTGCGACCACTCCTTCCAGATGCTCGGCTCGCGCAGTGCGCAGGGCCAGGATTCGGGCGGCGGGGTAACGGCTACGCAAGACCTTGCCGTAGAGCATGCCGGGAACGCTATAGTCGTCGGCGTAGATGGTGTCTCCACGAACTTTATGTTGGGCGTCGACTTTCGGGATTCCTTTGCCGATGGTGATCGACATTTTAGCCACCTCCCAAGAGGAGATACTCAGCCTTCGCGCGTGCCTGGCCATCCAGACGGTCAGAAGCTTGATAGGACTCCCTGCCGGGGGTTATCGACCTGCCAAGGGCTTGTCCAGCTTGATGGCCCGCAGCAGCGTGCTCTGTGAGTAGTTGCGCAGCAGCCAATGAGATAGCGTCCAGGATTTTCTTATAGCCGGTGCAACGGCAAAGATTGCCCGAGATCCCCTGGCGCATCTCTTCGCGGGTCGGATTCGGGTTGTCCTGAAGCAGGCTCCACGAAGCCATCAACATCCCAGGAGTGCAGAAACCGCATTGCACGGCGCCACATTCCAGGAAGGCGTTCTGTAAACTTTGCATGAGAGGGTCATCCATTAATCCCTTCAAACTGCGAACCTCCTTGCCATCGGCCTGGGCAGCGAGAACCAAACAGGATTTTATCGCCTTCCCGTCGTAGATCACCGTGCAAGTGCCACAATCGCCTTGATTGCAGCCGCATTTCACATCTGTGGCGCGAGCTTGGTTCCGCAGGAAGTCGAGCAGTGAGTCTGCAGCTTGGACAGGTGCGCTCACCGCCACTCCATTAACTCGAATAGTTACTTTCAGGTCGCTTTGGATCTCCATCATCCACTCCTTCAAGATAAAGCCGCGCGGGCGGCTTGACGCAACAGTGCGCCGGCCAATAGACGCCGATAGGAAGAGGAAGCGCGTATATCGGTGATCGGTCGCACTTCTCCCTGGGCTTCGGTAGAAGCTCGAACAAGCGTCTCTTCATTACACGGCATCCCCGTCAGGCACTCCTCTGTGCGAAATGCACGGAATGGAGTGGCAGCCAGTGAGCCGTAGGCCAACTTAACATCTTGCATCAACCCGTCTTCCATGCGTAGAGATAGAGCAGCGCTGGCCAATGAAATCGCCATGGCATTGCGAAGCCCAAACTTGACGAATGCCACCTTCTTCCTCTCGAAGAGAGGAAAGCGCAAGGAAAGGATCAGCTCACCCGGTCTCAGATTGATCCGTCCAGGGCCAGCGAAGAGTTCAGCGATAGGAAACTCTCGCCTCCCTCCCGATAAGCTCTCAGCAAGCACCGAAGTCTCCATGGCCAGAAGTGGAGGAGCGGTGTCGGCAGCCGGTGAAGCATGACCCAGATTACCGCCCAAAGTGGCGCGGTTGCGCACCAGGGGGTCGCCGAAGGACTGACAGGCTTGCCAGAGTAGTGGCGCTCCTTCGCGGAGGAGAGGTGAACCAGCCAACTCGGCGATAGTCGTCAGGCTGCCGACAGTGGCCCAATTCCCTTCGGCTTGAATCCCACGCAACCCCTCCAGCTCACTGATATCGACCAGCAGGCAATCCTGCAAGTGACGAGCCTTGAGGTCAGGCAAAAGGTTGCTACAGCCGGCTGCGATGCGAGCCCGGCCGCCGTACTCGCTCAGGACTTGAAGAGCTTCGATGAGCCCCCTGGGCTTATAGAAAGAATAATGCTGCAATCGTTCGTACCCCCTTCCAATTGGCAATGCCTTGACTATGCGAAAATGGTATCTATAAGTCAAGTGCTTTCATAATAAAGCAATTGGTCGGCTTAGATAAGCCTGACTCTTAAATCTCTCTCATCTTACTGCCACAATCCATTTTCCGTCCATGTTCACCCACAACTACACCACCAATGTTAACCCCAGATGGGCCACTCGTCTTCACCCGGAGTGGACTGCCCCGATCAGGTCAGGATCCGTCCCCAGGAGATGACAATACCCACCTTTTCCTGCCTGTCCTGCCCAATCTATCCCTCATCTTCTACCTCTTATGCTCTCCCTGGGCCTTGCGCCGTGCTCCAACTGCACAGCTTGAAGAGGTTGAACGCAGCGCAGATCAGCTTCCACTCGCCATCGGCGTTAGCTAACCCGCGCAAGAGCAGACCATTATAACCGAGGCGACGCTTGATTTGACCGAAGACCGGTTCCACAGTCCGGCCGCGCAGTCGATAGAGAGCTTTCCCTCGTTGGGTGCGCAGCTTCCGATCCATCCGTTGGCGGGGAGTCAGGGTAGAAGGGATCCTCCCTCGGGGCGGGGGCATCTCCCGGTATTCCTTCCGTTGCTTCCAGTCTTTCTTGGTGGCGATCAGCAACTCCGGGGCGAAGACCCCTGGTCGCTTCGAAGATCCTCTGCCTGAGGCGGCGGCTTTCTTCAGGTTCTCTTCATTGCAGTAACCGCCATCGCCGATGACAGCTTCGGGTCCTTCCAACAAGCCAATGGCCTGGAGGTTCTCTTGCAGTGTCTCCAGCATCGGGGAAAGCTGATGCTGGTCGTTGGCTTCCTGGGTGAGAGAGGCAGCCATGATCAGTTGCTCCTGGCTGACCGCCACTTGACCGTTGTAGCCCTGGAGGTAGCCGCGGCGGGATTTCATGATGCGGCTGTCCGGGTCGGTGGGATTGGCTTGGCTTGGGGGGAAGGATCCGGATCGGGATCCTTCGGTTTCCTCCTGTCAACGGCAGCCGTAAAATGGACAGAATCGACAATCGAAAATGTGACACCCGTGCAGATCTGCACGCAGGGTATTCTCTCCTCCAAAGGAGAGTGCCGATCATGCTACGCAAGGAGGACACGATGTCGATTGAGGAGTTGCACCAACAAGGGATGAACCATACAACGAATGCAGCCAAGCTGGGGATCCATCGCCAAACTGTCTCCCGCACCCTTCTGTCAACCCCGATCGAAAATGTCCCACATTCCCCGGCCCATTTGTCTCACTTTCCCCGATTGAATTTGTCCCACTTTTGTCTGTCCTACTGGCTTGAATCACATCCTTTCCTCGGGTATCTTTCTTTTCCGCCCCCGTTTATGGGGAGCTTCCGCTTCCTGTGGCATCTCCAAACCGGCGAACTGGCGCAGCCGATAGGAATGACCGCGGATGTTCACCAGATGGCAGTGGTGCAGTAGGCGATCGAGCATGGCGGCAGTGAGCACAGCGTCGCCGAAGACATCGCCCCATTCCTTGAAGCTCTTGTTGGAGGTGAAGACGGTGGAGTGCTTCTCGTAGCGGCGAGTCACCAGTTGGAAAAAGAGGCTGGCTCCATTGGGCAACACCGGCAAGTAGCCCACCTCATCCACCACCAAGAGAGAAGCGCCAGTCAGGAACTCCATCCGCAATTTGAGCCGACCTTGACTTTCTGCCTCCACCAGGGAGCCAACCAGATCAGCCAAGGTGCCGTAGAAGATGCGCCGTCCCCGGCAGGCGGCAGCTACTGCCAGGGAGATGGCCAAAACATGCTGCCGCAGGCTGTCTACTCCCCACCCCTGCCGACCCCCAGGAAGATGACGTTCTCCTTCCTATCGTATCGCAAGGCTCTTTCTGTGATAATGACTGCGGAACTCAGCATGGATGCCGAACAGATCGCCGAGTTGCTTGGAACCAGTAGACGGACTGTTTTTCGTGATCGTGTCAGTATTCGCAGTCAAGGCAACACTCCAAAGAACTGTTGGGGCGGCCACCGGCATTGTGCGATGAGCATCGCCAAGGAAGATCAGTTCCTTGCTCAATGGGAAGATCAGGCACTCGTCGGTGTGGTTCTGATGGTTCCGCCCATTCATGCCGCCTTGGTGAAACGGTTGGGTCGAGACATCCCCCTGTCAACAACCTATCGGTTATTGGCTCGTCACGGCTGGCGCAAGGTGCAGCCAGACACCAAGCACCCCAAGAGCGATGCTGCCTTGCAGGACAAATTCAAAAAAAACTCCCTGAAGCTGTGGAAGCCGCCTGTCTAAAAAACGAAGATCAGCTTCCGCTCCAGTTGATCTTTCAGGATGAAGCCCGCTTTGGGAGGATCAGTGATCCCCGTTCATGTTGGGCGCCTGCTCCTCATCGGCCGGTGGTTCATCTGGCTCTGGTTCGGGAGTTCCGTTACGAATATGCAGCGGTCAGCCCTTGGGATGGCAGTCTCGATTTCATGACTGCTGAGAAGATGAATACGGAAACCATGTCCCGCTTCTTGGAGCAAGTCAGCCAAGCGCACCAAGACCAGTTCATCGTCATGGTGGTGCAGTCAAATTTGCGCAAGGTGATAGCCCGAGGCAGCGTGTTCTGTACTCATTGCGGGCATACATTTCCATCTCCTTGGGCTGGCTCCTTTAGGTGAAGTGTTCGGTGACATTTTAATTGATGCAATAGAGCCTGCTTGGGTGACATATTGGGTGATTGGAATCGGGGTGTTCTCATTTGGCTCGATCTATTGTATTGTTCTTTTTATTATGTTCTTTCGAGGATAAACGGATGTTATAGATCTATGGTATATCTTGGAAAATGTTGCTAATCTGGAAATAGAATATAATATTTATTAAACTGAATATATTATTTAGATGAGTAGCAACATATTTTCTCTTGTCTCTACATCTTAAGTAAAATAAATAAGTTATTTAAGAGATACGGAGCATATTCCAAGAAGGAGGTCGTATTGTTAAAGGAAATCAGAATTCACGGAAGAGGCGGCCAAGGCTCTGTTGTAATGGCAGAAATGATTGCGTGTGCTGCGTTTGAAGACGGGAAATTTGCTCAGGCTTTCCCTTATCTGGGAGGTGGGGGGGAACGTCGAGGCGCTCCAGTTCAAGCCTTCGCTCGGATTTCTGACGAACCAATTCGGCTTCGGGAGAAGATCCAGAATCCAGATATTGTCATTGTTCAGGATCCTTCGATCATGGATGCAGTTGATGTTCTGAAAGGAATCAAGCAGAACGGTGTCGTGCTCTTGAACTCCGAAACAGAATTGCCTATGGATCGAAAAGATTTACAAGTGTGGAGTGTTCCCGCTACACGTATCGCCCTAGAAGCTCTAGGTAAACCAATTATGAATACAGCACTATTGGGGGCTTTGGCGGCGATCACTGGCGAGATCTCATTGAAATCCGTCGAGTTATCGATTCGGAAAAAATTCCCTAAGGAAGTCGCAGAGTCGAACATTTCTGCAGTTCGAAGTGCATATACCCAGACAGGAGGAGTACTCTCATGAAGCTTCTGATGGGTGGCGTCTGTGGACCGGGAGGCTCCAAGCAGCTCGAGACGGGTAAATGGAGGTCCAGCACACCAGTTGTTGACCAGGGTTGTTGCACTCGATGCGGAGTATGCTACCAGTTTTGCCCGGATTCCTGTATTTCGATCACGGAGCAAGGCGCTCAAATCAATCTTTTCTATTGCAAGGGTTGCATGATCTGTGTGCATGAATGCCCTAAAAAAGCCCTGAGGATGGAGGATCAAGCATGATGACCGGGAAAGTCGCCATAATGGAAGGTTCAAGGGCTGTGGCTGAGGCGATTCGTGCCTGCCAGCCAGATGTGATTTCTGCTTACCCGATCAGTCCCCAGACTCACATCGTAGAGTATCTAGCATCTTATGTAGCTTCCGGAAAACTGCAAAGCAAATACATCCGCGCCGATTCCGAATTCTCAGCAGCTTCGATTCTAGCTGGAGCTAGTGCAGCTGGGGCTCGCACTTATACTGCGTCTTCCTCTCAAGGTTTACTACTGATGACGGAGGTAATTTTTAATATTGCCTCAACTCGTCTGCCGGTTGTCCTGACAACCGTAAATCGTGCGGTTTCTGCTCCAATCACAATTCAACCTGATCACCAGGATTCAATGACTTTGCGGGATCCTGGAATTATCCAGATTCATGTGGAGAGCATCCAAGAAGCCTACGACACCCACATCCAAGCTTTTAGAATTGCCGAGGACAAGGAAATCATGCTTCCCATCATGGTGTGCATGGACGGGTGGATACTCAGTCATTCCTTTGAGGTAGTTACCATGCTTCCCGATGATGAAATCAGTGCTTTTGTAGGTAACTTTAAACCAGAGCAGCGCCTTGATATTAAAAAACCGTTAACTTATGGTGCTTATGCAGATGAGGACCGGTTAATGGAATACAGGTATACTCTGATGGTTGCTCAACAGAAAGCCAAAGGCAAAATTGAAGAAATCGCCACGGAATTTCGTCAGACTTTTGGCAGATGCTCTGGAGGATTGATTGATTCCTATCGATGCGAGGATGCTGACATCCTCTTCATGGCGATGGGGTCCCTTGTCTCAACAATTCGCGTCGTGGTGGATGAGATGAGAAACGAGGGGCACAAAGTCGGGCTGGTTAAAGTGAGGTCATACCGACCATTTCCAACGGAAGCGATCCGATTGTCATGTCAGAATGCCAAGGCAATCGCAGTAATCGATAAAAGCATCAGTATTAATATTGGCGGAATCCTAGCGACTGAGGTGAAATCCGCATACTACCATCAACCCAAACGGCCCCGGATTATCAGTTTCCTGGCTGGTTTGGGTGGAAAGGAAGTGAACCGCCTTTCTCTGCGTCAAATGCATGCGCAATCCTTACAAATTTGCAAACAGGATGTATGGATAGATGAACCCATATTCGTAGGACTCAATAAGGACATTCTCTAACGAATCAGATACAGGACGGTGATAAGACGGTGCTAACCGATCAAGCAAAAGAGCTTCTAGCTTCAGGCCATCGCGCCTGTCCAGGCTGCGGTTGTGCAATTGCAGTCAGGCTTATTCTAAGGGCCACCGGGCCAAATGTGGTGGTTGTCTCGCCGACCGGATGTTTGGAAACCTTCTCATCTCCAATCGACTTCTCATCTTGGGAAGTGCCTTGGATTCATTCCCTCTTTGAAAACGCTCCTGCTGTGGCTTCGGGCGTACTAGCTGCTTTGAACGTCAATGGAAATCCTGATAAGACGAAAGTAATTGTGATTGCTGGAGATGGTTCTACCTATGACATCGGTATGGGAAGCCTATCGGGAATGTTCGAGCGGAAAGAGGAAATCCTCTATGTTTGTTATGACAATGAAGCTTATATGAACACAGGGATTCAGGGGAGTAGCGCAACTCCTTATGCTGCTTCTAGTACGACAACTCCTGCTGGGATGAATTCCTTTGGAAAACCTGAACCGAAGAAAAACCTGCCTGCGATTGCTCTCGCTCACGATGTACCCTATGTAGCTACTGCCAGTATTGCCTATCCACAAGACCTTATGAGAAAGGTCCAGAAGGGTTTGAATATAGGGGGTCCCGCTTACATTCATATTTTTTGCCCATGCAATCTTGGATGGGGCTTTGAGCCCGATCTAACAGTGGAGGTAGCCAGAATGGCCACTGAAACTGCACTTTTCCCAATTTTTGAATACGAAAATCTTCAATTAACAAATGTGCGAAAAATCTCCAGAAAGATTGCAGTTGAAAAATATTTGCAATATCAGAAGCGGTATAAGCATTTGTTGATTGATCCAAATAAATCAAAACTCCAACTAGAATACATTCAAGAAGTTGCAGATCAAAATTGTGATAAATATGGCATGATTCGCTAATACTGCTTTCTTCAGGCCGCATAAAATGCGAAAACTATATCCAGAATTGATACATTTTCCAGATTCAGAAATAGACGAATGAGGAGATCTTAATGGAAAAAGTGATGATCTTTGGCGCGGGGACGATGGGGGCAGGGATTGCTCAAGTCATCGCTCAAAGTAAACGGATCGCATTGTTAGTCGATATTGACCCGGATTTGTTGCGGCGCGCGAAAGAGAAAATCGAGAAAAGCCTCGATCGCTTAGCCCAGAAGGGGCAGGTCACAAACGAGGGGAAAAGGGAGATATTGGATCGGATTATTCTGATCAACGATCCAGCCACCATGAGCACAGAGGTCGATTTGTTCATTGAGGCCATTACAGAGAATTCTCAAATCAAGAAAGAATTATGGCGAACTATCGATAAATTCCCGAAAAAAACAGATGCGATCTTGACTACGAACACCTCAGCCCTGAGCATCACAGAACTGGCCAAGCAAACAACTTGTCCTGGGCGATTCTTGGGGCTTCATTTCTTTAACCCCGCCCCCCTGATGTCGTTGGTAGAGATCGTCTGTGGTGCTGCAACCGAAGAAGCGGTAGTGACTCAAGCCAAGCGATTTATCGAAGACTTGGGGAAAACGCCAATCATCGTGCAGGAATCGCCTGGGTTTGTTGTGAACCGCGTTCTCGTACCCATGATCAATGAGGCCGTCTATGCTCTCATGGAGGGAGTGGCTTCAGCCGAGGACATCGATAAGGGTTTAAAACTTGGCGCTAATCATCCGATCGGTCCTTTGGCTTTAGCGGATTTGATCGGTTTAGACATCTGTCTCTCCGTAATGGATACTTTACACGCAGAATTTGGTGACTCAAAGTATCGTCCCTGTCCACTCCTAGCAAAAATGGTAAGAGCAGGTTTTTTAGGACGAAAAACTGGGAAGGGATTCTTTTCCTATACATAAAGCAAATCACCAGAAGAGAAGCCAAATCCCAAATAATGATCATGTAGAAAGGAGAAGCTAACGATGCCATTAATGAACAAAAGCGACTATCTGGCAAGTTTGGGGGGGGTACATCCCATTGTCTATCATATGGGTAAGCGGATCAAGAACCTACTTGAATACCAGAACATTCGACCCCACATCAACAGTGCCGCTCTCACCTATGAATTTGCGACTCAACCGCAATATGAAGAGTTATTGACCGCTACATCTCACCTGACTGGGGGAAAAATCAACCGTTTTACCCACATCCACCAAAATACTGGGGATTTGGTCAAAAAAGTGAAGGCTCTGCGACTTTTAGGCCAACAAACCGGAGCTTGTTTTCAGCGGTGTGTGGGCTGGGATGCCCTCAATACGACTTTTTCGGTCACCTATGAGATAGATCGAAAATATGGAACAAAATACCATGATCGATTCTTGGATTTTTTACTGTATGTCCAAGAGAATGATCTGATGGTAGCGGGAGCCATGACGGATCCGAAAGGAAACCGTAGTCTAAAACCTAGTCAACAAAAGGATCCGGATCTTTTTCTGCATGTTACGGAAAAGAACGACAAGGGTATTTTCGTGAACGGCGCCAAAGCACATATGACAGGGATGGTGAATTCTCACGTCATGCTCGTGATGCCCACGGAGAGCATGTCCGAGGAGGACCGAGATTATGCTGTCGTCTTCGCGGTTCCTATAGATGCTCAAGGAGTGACCCACATCTTTGGCCGACAAACCAACGATAATCGACGATGGGAGGAATACTCGGAGATCGATACGGGAAATTTTAAGTACGGTATGGTAGGAGGTGAGGCTCTTACCGTTTTTGATCATGTTTTCGTTCCCTGGGAACGAGTATTCATGTGCGGTGAATACGATTTTTCTTCCTCTTTTGTCGAGCGGTTCGCCACGCTACACCGCCAAAACTATGGTGGATGCAAAACGGGAGTATGTGACGTCATCATCGGTGCTTCTCAGGCGATCTCTGAGTACAATGGAACGGAAAAAGCTTCACACATTCGAGATAAAATCGTCGAAATGGTTCATTTATCGGAGACGCTCTATGCTTGCTCCATTGCTTGCTCCAACGAGGGATATGCCACAGAATCGGGAGCATATATCGCAAATCCTCTTTTGGCCAATGTGGTAAAATTAAACGTGACAAGAAACATCTACGAAGTCTGCCGACTCTGTCATGATATCGCTGGAGGTTTGTTAGCTACTTTACCATCCGAAGCCGATCTGCGGAATCTCGAAACGAGCCCATTTTTACAAAAATACTTAATGGGTCGAGCGGATGTATCAGCGGAAGATAGGATGCGAATGCTGCGCTTGATCGAAAATCTTTCTGGTGGCACGGCATTGGTCGAGTCTATGCATGGAGCTGGTTCCCCACAGGCCCAGCGTATCATGATTTATCGCGGGGCAAATCTAAAACAAAAGGTGAAACTGGCAGAAGATCTTGCAGGCATATCAAAAACGGTTCCCTGATATTCATTCGGTCTGCATCGTGAGTTGTGGGCAATGCAACGCGGAGATGGATGCGGCAAAGATAACTAATACCCTGCGCGAGATGATCCAGAACATAGATCGGCTTCCCATCTACCTTGGCCTTCACGATGACAGCGAATTAGTCGTCATAATGAACGGTTGCCACGTGGGATGCGTGAAACGAGCTAGCTTTCCGCAGATACCCCAAGCCATTGTCGTTTGCGGAACATCCGTGGATACTATAGAGACTCAAGATGAAAAGTCACTACTACAGATTGTTTTTTCGAAGATTAGCCACCAATCGAGAGGAAATCGAAAGTGGACAGCAATCGATTAGAAGAAGATCCCTTTATTCTTAAAGAGTTTTTTAACGACAATATTGAGATTATCACCTTCAACCGACCTCAGTCTTTGAACACCTTTGGGAAAGAGATGCTCCTCCAACTGTCGGATGAAATCCGTGAAGTAGGAGAGAACAATTCCATCAAAGTATTGATCATCACGGGTCAAGGAAAAGCTTTTGTTGCGGGTGCAAATATTGCCCAACTAAAAGATATGAATTGTTTCGAGGCAAAAGAATTCGCCGAATTAGGCACCTGCGTCTTCAGTCAGATAGATAATTTGAAAAAACCCGTAATCGCGGCCATTAACGGGTATGCCCTTGGAGCAGGTTTGGAGCTAGCTCTTTCTTGCGATTTTCGTATTGCTAGCGAAAAAGCAAAGCTAGGATTACCAGAAGTGAAGTTAGGGATTATCCCGGGCTGGGGAGGAACACAACGGCTACCCAGATTAGTTGGAATGGCACGAGCAAAGGAGCTAATTTTTACTGGAAGATTGATCACTTCGGAAGAAGCTGAGAAAATCGGTTTGATCGACAAGCTGGTTCCGAGTGAAGTAGTTCTCCTTCGTGCCATTGAGTTAGCCCAGGAAATTGCAATCAACAGTTCACTAGCTCTTATGCAAGCTAAATCAGTTATCAATTCTGGTTCTCGTTTGCCACTGCAAGAAGCGTTCATTCTTGAAAATAATGCATTTAGTATGTGCTTTTCTACTAAGGATCAAAAAGAAGGTATGAATGCGTTCATTGAAAAAAGGAAGGCTGACTTTCAAAACAAATAGAAACGATGGAGCCTTGTAGGATGGCGGAGATCACCAGAGAACAGGACAGCCTCGTTTCCCTTTTCAGTCTGGCTGCATTGATTACCTGAGAGGAGTCGTTCTTGAGCATCGTAGCTATTGTCAAAACGAAAACTGGGGGTCCGAAGGGGATTGAGAAAGCAGTCCGCCAGGCCATCACACTGGCGGGAGGCTTACAGGATATTGTAAAGCCCCATAATCTCGTTCTGATCAAGCCTAATCTGGTAGCTGTCCCCTTGAACCGCTTGACAGGCGCCATTACCCGCTGGGAAGTCTGCAAGGCCGTCGCTGATGTAGTGATAGAGATGGGTGCCCGTCCAGTGATTGCAGAATCATCCGCAGCAGGCGTAGATACAGAAAAGGTAATCACAGCTGGGCAATACGACATACTTCGAGAAAACGGCTACAAGGTTGTTGACCTTAAGCGAGCGCAGAAATGCAAGATTCTATGCCCAACTGGAATTGTTTTTAAGGAATTGAATTCCTGGGAGCTAGTCACTCAGGCAGATGTGATCATAAGTGTCCCCGTTATGAAAACACATGATCAGACTGAAGTAACCCTGAGTCTGAAGAATTTAAAAGGATTGATCGATGATCAGCAGAAGAAAGAATTCCACAAGCAAGGATTGCTTGAGGGAGTAGTCGACCTTGCCCTGAGTATTAAGCCAAAATTTACCGTCTTTGATGGCACGATCGGTCAAGAAGGTTTGGGACCCATCTTTGGCAACCCCGTGAAGATGGGACTGATCATTGCCTCCAGGGATCTGGTAGCCGCAGATGCGGTTGGGAGCGAGATCATGGGTTACAATCCTCGGGATGTGATGATCACAGTAAGAGCTGCGGCTCGAGGACTTGGTGTAATGGACTTGAACCAAATTGAGATCAAGGGAACACCCATTCATGAAGTCCGCCGCCGATTTCAGCGTTCCTGCGAGACAACGATTGAAGGCCTTCCTCCTTTCGAATTGATGCTGGATGAGGGAGCATGTACGGGTTGTAGAAACACTGTCATTAGCGCGATCATGGATATGAAGAGCCAAAACTTGCAGGATTTTCTGAATGGCAAGTTCATCGTTGCTGGTCCTGTGCAGGAATCTAAGCTTCCTTGCGGAGCAAATCAAGGAGACATCGTACTCGTTGGAATGTGTGCAAAGCATCTACAAAATCGAGGGAATTATGTACCAGGTTGTCCTCCCAATAATATCTTCGTTGTTAAAGCTATCGTCGGCAATCTGGAAGGAGTCAAAAGACGCTATGCTACTGAAGAGGGGTCTGATCGAGAAAGCGAATAAATCCAGCTCTTCCAAAAAGATGGATCACGCGAGGCGGCAACTGTGAGATAAGTTCTATCTCAAGCATTTTTATTACAATCTCTTTAATAAAACAGGAGGGAATACTTGGAAGAAGTCGTTGTAATTGATACTGCGCGAACTGCTATCGGGAAATACGGTGGAGCTTTTAAAACCATGTCGGCAACCGACCTTTCCGCAGGAGTGATGAAAGCACTCGTGAAGCGCAACTCGCTGGATATCCAAGCGATTGATCAAGTCATCATGGGTTGTACGCTTCAAAACGGAGAGAATGCCTACGCAAGTCGTCTTGCTATGTTGAAAGCTGGATTATCCGAAACGACCACGGCTCTCACGGTGAATCGGTTATGTGGTTCCGGATTGGAAGCTGTGAATCAAGCAGCCCAACTGATTATGCTTGGTTTGGCTGACATCTGCATTGCAGGTGGCATGGAAAGTATGAGCACTGCCCCATATCTTTCCTATGGAATGCGATGGGGTGCGCGAATCAACGATGTCCCAATGGTCGATGGGATGGTGGCTGTATTAACCGATCCCACGCTTCATTATCACATGGCGATCACCGCTGAAACTCTTGCACAAAAATACGGCATCTCACGGCAAGAGCAAGATGAATTCGCAGTTTGGAGCCACAATAAAGCTGTACAAGCCCAATCTCATGGTGTTTTTGAAAAGGAGATTGTCCCGATTGAAGTTCTGGAACGTAAAAAGAACATCCTTATCACCCAGGATGAGGGTCCAAGGGCTGACACAACAGTCGAATTCTTGGCAACGTTAACGCCCGCTTTCAAAAAGGATGGTTCGGTTACAGCGGGCAACTCTTCTAGCTTAAACGACGCTGCGGCAGCTGTAATACTCATGTCTGCGAAAAAGGCTGCTGAACTTGGATTTCAAGCAAAAGCTCGAATTCTTTCACAAGCTGTCGCTGGAGTAGCGCCTGAAGTGATGGGCTTGGGGCCCGTCTACGCAGTTCCAAAAGCCTTGCGGCCAGCCAGACTAACCCTCGATGATATGGACGTGATTGAGTTAAACGAAGCTTTTGCAGCGCAGGCAATAGCTGTCAGCAGAGAGCTGCAGATTGATTGTGCTAAATTGAACGTGAACGGTGGCGCCATCGCTCTTGGGCATCCGCTGGGGGCAAGCGGCGCCATTCTCTTTATCAAAGCTATCCATGAACTTGAGCGGACTGAAAAACAGTTCGGGCTGGTTACCCTCTGTATCGGTGGAGGTCAAGGAATCGCTACAGTTGTGGAGAGGCTCAATTAGCTCTGCCCCAAGAAATCAATGCTAAAGGGAGATTCGATGATTCGCGAATTTAAAGGAGTTGCAGTAGTAGTCAATGCAAACATTTATTTCCATGGAAACGTTACGAGTCGAACGATCTTGTTTCCCGATGGAAACAAAAAAACGTTGGGTATCATTTTACCGGGTACGTACGAATTCGAAGTAGGGGACGAAGAGGAAGTAGAAATCATTTCCGGATCAGCCGATGTTCTCCTTCCGCATACAAGCGATTGGAGGAATATCAAGATCGGAGAATCATTCAAAGTAGACGCGAATACCCATTTTCAAATCCGCTCTACAGAAATCGTGGATTATATCTGCTCTTATTTGACTAACTAAAATTTGTTTTCCCAGTTTGATTAGCAGCCACCTTTCTTTGTGGCTTTTAGCTTGTTCGATAGCCATGGCGGCGAGAGTCCAAATATCAATGATCGGAGGAAAGCTCTAGATGAAACATGTGATTGATTTAAGCATGACCCTGTACGAGGGGATGCCTAAGTACCCGCACGATGGGGTGGTTCCCTTCAAGGCAACGGCCACAGCGAAGGTGGAGAGTGATGGCATGGAGTTGACTGAGATCACCCTATCTA